>Ga0310841_100099_pt1 | contig 117074 bp, 108 predicted proteins | sample SM_ome_9_FD_201311 | JGI IMG/M metagenome (GOLD analysis project Ga0310841, IMG submission 201311) | Sorghum-adapted microbial communities enriched on stacked mutant (SM) sorghum from Joint BioEnergy Institute, Emeryville, California... ...
TGGCTCTCAAGTATTTGCGCACGGTATTTCGAGAATGGCCCGTGATGCGGGCAATTTCCCGAATGCTCTTGCCTGTGGCATAAAGTTCATGTAAGCTAATCACAGTCCCACTCCTTAGCATATGTCTACCCTCTGAAGCTATTTTGCGGTGTGCTCAGAGGGGAACTATTCTACAGGGGTGGGTCATTTTCTTTTCGGCGCTACTGGGTCAATTATATTCCGGCGGTGACACCTCCGAAACTGGTCGCATGTCGCAGGGAAAATTCTGTCTTGATTTTGCTGACGGGTGTGGTAGACTTCACCTTAAAGGTGCTCCTTTCTTTGGCTGGGTTTTTTTCGTCAAACACCATTCTACCAAAGAATAGGAGCCCTTTTTATGTTTTTAAAAGAGTTTTACTTTCGAAATTCAGGATGAAAAAAGCCGGCCTCCGCCGATCATGCGGATCGGGACCGGCTGTTTGCGGAAGACATGGACCGGTTTTCCGGAAACCGGCCGCGGCGGACGCCGCCTACAGGGCGTTGGCAAGCGCCGCGCTGCGCAGTGTCGGATAAACGGGCCGAAAGCCGAGCTGCTCCTTGATTTTGGACGTGTCCACGAGCTGCAGCCACGCCTCCTCGATCGGCCGCCGGTCCGCGCCTTCCGGAACCGGCTCGTTCAGGACCTCCATGATCTCGCCTGCGGTAGCCGGTTCGTCATCGGCCACGTTGTAGATCTCGCCGCTGCGGTGATCCGCGTTCAGGGCGAGCAGCACCGACTGTGCCACGTCGGCGTGGTGCACCAGATGGAACCGCTGGGACGGATTCCAGTTCCGGAACCACCGGAGCCCTTCGCCCAGATGGGAATCGCCGTCGCCGTAAACGAACGCGAGACGCAGGATGCGCAGGCCGAGCCCGCGGGATTGATGCAGCCGGAGCAAGGCGCGCTCGGAGGCCGCTTTGGAATCCGGATAGGCCGAGCCCGGATTCGGCGGATCCGCCTCGGTGAATTTCCGGCCCCGTCCGGGCCCGTAGACTAGGTTGGTGCTCGCGTAGACAAAGCGGGGCACGTCCGCTTCCAGCGCCGCCTCCGCAAGGGATACCGTCCCCGTCAGGTTGACCGCGCGGGCTTCCTCGTCCGTGGCGCCCCGGAAAAACGCCGCCAGATGGACAACGGCATCGACGCCCCGCACGGCGGGCTTGAGGGAATCGGGCGCGAGCAAATCGCCGACGGCCGGCTCCGCGCCCTGGGCGATCAGCGAAGCCGCGCGCTCCCGGTTTCTCACGAAAATCCGCACTTCGTGGCCTTCCTGGAGCAAGCGGGGAACGAGGCGGCTTCCCACCCTTCCCGTCGCTCCGGTCACCAATATTTTCATTCGCCTTTTAACCCCTCTCTCCGGTTCATGGTGTTGCACCTTCCGGCCGGCATGGTACAATACCATTATCTTTTTTCTGTTTATCCTACAACCAGATCTCATCTTATCCTATGATTGAAAATGACAGGATAAAGGAGTTCCGCGCCATGAACGAAGGAGAACGGAGGAAAGCGCTGGCCGATTTCCTGCGATCCCGGAGGGCCCGGCTTTCGCCGGCCGACGTCGGACTGCCGGCCGGTGCGCGGCGCCGGACGCCGGGGCTGCGCAGGGAGGAGGTGGCGCAGCTCGCCCACATCAGCGCGTCCTGGTATACGGCGCTGGAACAGGGAAGGGACGTGCGCCCCTCGGAACAGGTGCTGGACAGCCTGGCGGAAGCGCTGCGCCTGTCGCCGGCCGAGAAGCGGCATCTGTTTCTGCTGGCACTGCCCCACGCGGATTTGCGGCCGGAGGCCCCTCCGCCGGAGGAGATCAGCGCGGAGCTGAAAGCGGCGATCCACGCCCTGAATCCGCACCCGGCGTATGTCATGGGCAGGCGTTGGGACTTGTTGGAATGGAACCGGGCGGCCGAGATCGTGTTTTCGTTCTCGTCCATTGCGCCGCCGCATCACCGGAACCTGCTGTGGCGGATGTTCACCCACCCCGCCCTGAAATCGCACAAAGACTGGCCGGCGCTGGCGCAAGGCGTGGTCTCGCAGTTCCGGGCGGACAGCGCGCGATACCCCGGCGATCCCGCCTTCGCCCGACTCATCGGGGATCTCATGGAAGCCAGCGAAGAATTCCGCGCGATATGGCCGCTCCACGACGTGAGGAGTTACCGCGAGGGGATCAAGCGGATGGACCACCCGCTGTACGGGCGCCTCGTCTTCCATCACGTCACCCTGCAGGTCCCGGAAAACCCGGATTGCAAAATCGTCCTGTACACCTGCGACGGGGAAACGGCGCGGATCCTGTCCGAACATATAAAGCGGCATAATGGAGATTCATGAGAAAGACAAAGGAGCATTCCGCCAAACTGCCATGCTCCTTTTTTCATTTGCTCGTTATTGCAGAACGATCTCCACGATCTCGCAGTTCGTCGCGACGCGCATGGGCATGCCCCAGGTCCCGACGCCCGAAGTCACGATGACGTGCGGGCCGGCGGGATCTTTCTGATAATGGCCGTAGTCGACCGTGAAAAGCAGGTTCCAGCGCTTCCGGACGGCGGGCCAGCACCGTGACCGTGTCGCCCTCTTCCAGCGCCCGGTCCAGGACCAGCCGGCCGGTACGCCCCGTGGCGCCGATGATCAGGATTTTCCTTTTACCCATCCTTCATCAACCCCAGCGTTCTGGCAGGTCCTTGCAAAAAATATTAAACCTAAATTTCGAAAGCCCATTGTTTCGGTAAAATCACGAGATGTTAGCGCATAACACCCTGTAAATAACAGGGAAGTTCCCAGCCAGACAACTCCCCGTCAGCGTTGAAAGGTATTCCTCCCCCCTCCCCCACCGCAAGGGGCTTTTGGTTTTCCATGTAAAATTGTGGGAATCTCTAACCTGACATGGTCGCCAGCCGCGCTTCGATTCGCTTCCACGCATGGCGGTATGGAAAGTCGTGAGCCAGTTTCAGGATGAGCTTCCGGCTGTGCCGAACGATCGTCGCCGCACAATGGAAGAACTCCAGCCGAAACCTGGCGATCGTATAGCCCCAATGAACGGGTTCGCAATAGTCCCGCTTGAACCGCTCATAGAGGTTGTAAGCCAGCATTTTGATCAGCAAATCCAGCTCGTTGGCCTCAAAATCCCCCGTCGCAATCCGGTCGATGGAAAACCCGTCCTTGGCTTCCTTGATGTCATTTTCCACGCAGCAGCGCTGATTGTAGAAGCGCCACACATCGATTGGTTCCCACTCCAGGTTGGTGACGATCGCCTCATATTGCCAGTCCGTATCGAAAATCAGCCGCCCTTGGCCGTCATCGGCCACTTGCGCCTTGCGGATGACCGCCACACGGCGGGGTTTCTTCCAGGAGGTGGCCTTGTACAGGAGCGTGATTCCCTCGATGACCCACTCCTCGTCCTCGACATAGCGTTTCCAGTATCGGCAGGTCTTCACTTCCTTCGCCAGACGACCGGTCCACTTCAGCTTGCCTGCGTAACCGATTCGTTTACGCTCCCACAGGCTGTAGAACTCCTCGCCGCCAAATCCCTTGTCGAACCGGGCATACTTCACCGTCCGCCCGCTCAGAAGTTCAAGCGTCTGCTCCAGGAAGGAAGTGGCATCCGTAGAGGCGTGTGTGTTGCCGGCTCGGAGCATGGCGTTCAGGCACAGGCGGGTTTGGCCTTCGAACACCAGAAGGGGATGGTAGCTCTTCCGACCCGGTTTATGCGGACTAGATTGACGAGCTTGGAGCAGCGCTAAAGGAAGGCGTCACGGCAGGCGATTGCCTGTATATGCCCGGAAAAACTCCCGAAATACACGCCGAAAACCCGCGCTGAGCGCCCTTTCACCCCCTGCCTTGCAAACACGGCGCAAACAACGGCGAGGCGAAATCGTTTACAACCACCCCATGAGCCGAGCGCGCGTTTGTATGGCGCGGCATGGAAAAAGGGAACCCGCAAAAGGGTTCCCTTGGGGTTATGATCCTGCTTCACGCGGGGATCGCCGCTTTCTCACAGTCAGGCGTGCCGGTGTACAACCGGAAGCCGCACAAGCTTGTCGAACTTCGAGGCAGCGGCTTCCTGCAATCCCGGAAACAGGTGCGAGCAGCAAGACTTGCTTTATGCCCTATCTTTCCAAAACGCTTCGCAAATAGCGGGAACGCAACAATAAAAAGTACACGACAAGTGCCGCAAAAAAGAACACCAGCACCACCGATGCGGAGCCGCCGAGGGAAGCGGACATCCGCGTTTGCAAAGTTTGCAGCGCGAACACAGAATGAAGGGTGGCGACGAGGAAGGGAATAAAGAACAGGATCGCCAACTGGATCGTCGTGATCTTCTTCACCTCGCGCACCGTCATGCCGATTTTGCACAGGTTGCGGTACTTCACCTTTTCCTCCTGAACATCCGTATAGAAGCGAAAGTAGATAAAACTTCCGGCGGCGATAAAAAACACGATGCTGATAAACGTTCCCACAAAGAGAATCAATTTGTACGTAAGCTGGTCCTTTTTGTACCAATCCGGCGAAGATCGATACTTGAACGTGGTGAAATCCACTTCGATTTGCGCGCGGATGTTTTCTGCCGCGGCCACCGCTTCGGTCCAGTTCCGAACGGAATAACCGTAATATATCCCTTCTTTGAACGCAGAACCCGTCATATTCTCAAAATCCGCATCGCTGATCACGAACAACCTGGAAAATGAACCTTCCGGAAATATGTTGTCTTGGACAACACCGACAAGCCTCAGCGGAACCCCACCGAAGTCTACGGTTTCCTGGTTCCGGAACTTTATGCGGGTATCCGATTTGTTCGTCCAAATAGAAACTTCAACGGCTTCTCCGGATTGCACTTGCACGGGTTCCCGGTTCAACACGGCTGCCAACTGGTTGTAACCTTCGGCAGAAATTACCGCGGAATTCTGTATTGCGTAGCTATCCAGCTCCACAAACGGAATCGAGACCATTTCATACGACAGCCCTTCTTCCTCCAGAGTGGAAGAGATGAGCGAAAGATGGTTTTCGCGCTGGGCGTCCGACGAATACGAAAAATAACTGAACGGGATCGGATAACTCTTTGCGTATTCTTCCTCCACTGATTGAAAAATGGAGAAAAACGCCGCCATCGTCGAGAAGGACACCGTACAGGTGATCGTGACGACAAACAACAAACGGGCGTTGTCTTTCATTCTATACATCAAATCCGATATCCACACCAGATTGGTTTTCCGAAAAAATAACGCCGGAAGGGATCTAAGCCGTCTCAAGACAAATACGCTGAGTTGAGCGTAGAACAAATACGTTCCTGCCGAAACCAATACGGCAATAACCCCCAAATCGAAAGGAATCGTCATCTGGTTCACCACGATAGTATAACCCGCCGCGATCAACAGAAGCCCCGCCATCGAAAGCAAGGCGGATGCTTTGGGCGGCGTCTTCGGTTTTTGATTCCCTTTCAGCAGTTCGATGATCACCTTGGAGCTTACGGCCCACGGTGCCATCCAGGAAATCAACAGGAACATGACGAGAAAGCCTGCAACGGTGAACAGCATCGCTTTCACTGGCACGTAAAATTCCAGTTCCGGAATCTCCAGAATTATCGAGGCAAACAACAGGAAATATTTTGACATAAAGAGTCCGACGGCGATCCCCGTCACCATCGCCGCCAGGCCGATGATGAAATTCTCCAGGAAGATCAAACGGTTCAACTGCTTGCGAGTCGCCCCCAGCATCGTCAACAAGCCGAATTCATGAAATCGCGTCCTCAGGAAAGTTCCCACCGAATAAAGAATAAACAAAAACGAAAATATGGCGATCGCCACTTCTCCCGTGGACATAACAAGATATACAGGGCCGGACGTGAAACGCTCCCCGATCCGCGGGTGAAACAAATTGACCGCAAAGAGGAAAAAGACCAGGATGGAAAACGTGCAGCTCAGAAAATAAGCCAAATACGCCTTGTAGTTTCTTTGTACATTGTTAATTGCGAACTTTCGGAAGGTCACGAGCGTCACCTCCCATAAAGGACAGCACGTCCATTATGGCGCCGTAGAAATCGTTCCATTGTTCCCCCCGATAAATCTCGTTGTACACCGCTCCGTCCCGGATGAAAATCACCCGGTCGCAAAAGCTTGCAGCGGTGGGGTCATGCGTGACCATCAATATCGTGGTGCCCAGTTCGCGATTGATGCGGCGGAACAATTCCATCACGTCGCGCGATGATTTCGTGTCCAGATTGCCGGTCGGTTCATCCGCGAGCAGCAATGCCGGTTCATGGATAACCGCTCTCGCGATGGCGGCGCGTTGCGCTTGCCCGCCGGAGATTTCGTAGGTCCGCTTGTCCAGAATGCCGGCAATGCCGAGAATAGGGGCGATGGCCTCTAACCGTTGGTTCATCTTCCTGACCGATACGCCGTCCAGAGCCAGCGGCAGAAAAATGTTTTCCCGGACGGTCAACGTGTTCAGCAAATTGAAATTCTGAAACACGAAGCCAAGTTCGCGGCGGCGGAAGACGGCCAATTGATCTGACGGCAGTTGGTGCGGCTCTTTGCCGTTGATGACCACTTGTCCCGTCGTCGGATGATCAATCGTCGAGATGACATTGAGCATCGTCGTCTTTCCGCTCCCCGACGGCCCCATCACTCCTACAAATTGCCCTTTTGGGACAACAAAGTCGATATGTTTCAGCGCTTGGCAAGACACTTTTCCCTCGTATATTTTCGAAACCTTTCGGATTTCCAGCATATTCATGCGCGTTCACTCCTTTCTTGATCCTGTATTTAGGTTATAAGAAAGGAGGAGACTCAGCCATCTTTCCAAATAACATGAACATTACAGATTTGTCACGTTGGCGTCCCCGGGATGATCGGATACCGGGAAAAGAATCGTGAACTTGGTTCCCACCCCCGAGGATGATTCGACTGAAACGTCATGATCCAACTCATTGCAAATTTTCCGCACGAGGTACAAACCGATCCCGGTGGACTCGCCGAATTTCCGGCCGTTCACCCCCGTAAAATACAAATCAAAGATTCGGGGCAAGTCTTGCGGCGGGATGCCCACGCCTTCGTCTTCCACGACCAAGGTCATCCGGTTTCCCTGCGGTTCCGCATATACGCGGATACTTTTGTTTTCTCCTCCGGTGTATCGGATGGCGTTGGTCAAAAGCTGAGTCAGCACAAACTTCAGCCATTTGCGGTCTGAGAGTACGCGGACGTCCGGCGGGATTTCGACAACGGGATAAATTTGGCGATGGATAAAGTGGTTTTTGAGCTCGTTTACGACTTCATACGCCAAAGGATGCAACCACACGGACTGGATGTGGAAATCTTGACGGAAGGAGGACATGCGTGAAAGCGTCAAAATCATGTTCAACAAGTACTCCATCCGGTGGATTTCCATCCGCATTTCTTCCGCTCCGTCCGTATCCTCTCGATCCTGAACGATCAGATGCAGCGCAGAAATCGGCGTTTTCATCAAATGGACGAAACGGTTCATAAAATCGATCCGCTCCTGAATTTCCCGGATGGATTTTTCACTTTCCCGCTGCATAAGCTGAAACTGGCGAGCCAGCCCTTCTTTGAAAGCACGCAGGAGCGGCGAAGCGACGTCCATGTGCAAAAAAGTTTTGGCGTCGTTCCAGTCAGGAACCCGGCTCAACCATCGATAACCGCTGTGTCCCGCTGCATAGCGAAAGGCCAGAAAGACGATCAGCAAAAATAGACTTACCAGAAACAAATACACGATGTTGCCTTCTACCATCTTCTCGTCCAACCAGCGGAACGTGCAGTACAAATAGAAGAACTGCAGAAGGTGAAGCGCGATAATTGAAGTGTGCTCCCTGATAAACAATCTCATTCCGCGTTTACCTCTTTCCAAGATACGTGCAGTCGGTAACCCATCCCTTTGACGGTTTCGATTGCGTTTTCGATGCCGAGCTGTGCAAACTTCTTGCGCAGCCGGGCGACATTGACATTCAAGGTGTTTTCGCTGATAAACTCTTTGTCGTCCCACATGCGTTCAAAAATTTTTTCCCGTTTCACGGTACGAGGATATTTGCTGATCAACAAGTCGAGCAAATCCGCTTCTTTTTTCATGAGGGACACGCTCTGTTGCCCGTAATGCAGTTCCGGACGTTCCGGGTAAAAGGTCAGCCCGTAAAAATGAATTTTCCGTTCCATATCCGAGGAACCGCCGGACAGTTCCCCGTATACCCGCCGGATTTGGCTTTTGATTTTCGCTACGACAACATCATAATAAAAAGGTTTGGTGATAAAGTCGTCGGCACCGCACTCGATTGCCAAAACCTGATCCAGTTCGCCGGTCCGTGCGGAAATGAAAATAATTGGACAGGACGAGAGTTTGCGTATTTTTTTGCACCAATAGTACCCGTCATACTTGGGCAAGTTGACGTCCAGCATTACGACATGGGGCATGACCTGTAAAAAAACTTGATCTATGGACTCAAACCTTTCCGTGACGACGGGGTGATATCCGTACTTTTCCAGATGCATGGAAATGCGTTCCGCGATGATTTTGTCGTCTTCCACAATCAAAATGCGGTACATGACGTCCTCCTTCCCATAGCTCAATAATAGCAATTCCGCTGCCCCGACGCGATCTCAAGCGACTGGATATGGTCATTGAATTCATGTCCCCCAAGGAATTGGTAGACTCGGGCCTGTTTACGAAAGAAGCTTTGGACATCTCCCTGTCCCGCGTCGAGAAAGCTTTGAACCTGATTTTGAACGTGGACTACAGGACCATCGACCCCGAAGCCTGGGGCAAGGAACTTGCAGAAAATCAAAGGGGCGGGTCGAGTGCACAAAGTTATATGAACGCGTTATATGCCGAATCCGCCATTGAAAACAGACTCCATATCGAAGGCACTGCCAAAGTCGAACCTTCGATGATCTACGACAACGGTCCCGGATGGTATGTCCGCGCGAAAGTGAAGTTCATAATCCATAACTATGACAAGACGGCGGACCGCATCCTGTACAATTATACCTTCAAACACAAGCTCGAAACCGGAGTTTGGTATGAAGGTTATGCCGACATCCATTTCAGTTCGGTCACGTATGGCCCCTCGTCGACCAAAGAGGCCGGTATATTTGTTGGCGCAAGCTTGTTTGAATGGGCCATGTATAACGGCACTCGTTATCATATCCCCCATCTTCATTCGGGGTGGATTATTGACTAAATCATTCATCTTCAAACGTTCGGCAACAATTGATGGCCGGAATCTCGACATGCACCCGATGAAGGGTGCAGGGTCCGGGCCCTGTCCGTAGCGATCCGGGATGGCGACTAGGATCGGATCGTGCGGCTGCATCGCAGCGGACCGGTGTCGATGTCTTGTCCGACCGCGCGGTGGCCGTGCATCTGTTGCGCTCCGTCCCGCTTCATTGCGCTCCGGCTGCCTCCAGCATTTCGACGATTTCCGTCAACCCGGCTTTCTTCGCCGTCTCCAGCAGCGTTTCGTCACCGAGCCACAACGCATTCGGATCGGCGCCATGATCCAGCAGCAGGTGCACCATGTCGGCATTGCCATTCTCCACCGCAACCCAAATTTCCGGATGGACGGTACGGTTCGGCAGGGCGCCTGCTTGCAGCAACAGGGCGGCCAACTCGAGATCGTTGTTCCATACCGCTATCGACAACGGCGTCGAGCCGTGAAACGGTTCGGGATCCGGATTCGCCCCGGCGTCTAGCAGCAGCTTGATCATCTCGATATTTCGTTGGCTCACGGCGGTAAGCAGCGCGGTGCTCAGGTCGGGATCGGCGCCGGCTTTCAACAGTTCACGGACTTTCTCCGGCTGATTGTCCGATACCGCGTAATACAATTGTTCGTGGATGGTTCGATTTTTCGAGTACTGTTGGACCCAATACAAGATTTCGGGATCATCGGCGGTTTTGGCATAGTCCAGCGCCGTGTGGCCTTCGCTGTCCGGCGCGTCCGGATCGGCCCCCGCCTCCAGCAACAAACGGACCACCTCCGTCAAGTCGTCAACGATGGCCAAGGTCAATGCATACGTATAAGTGCCTTCCGAAAGGAATTCGTCTTTCGCATTCGGATCGGCGCCGGCTTTGAGCAGGTCGGCCACGATGTCCCGAACGGCGGAAGGCGGCTTGTTCGGGATTAGATGGCTGAATATGGCGCTGGAAAGCGGAATGCTGCCTTCAAACGTTCTCGCGTTCGGATCGGCCCCGGATTTGAGCAGCAGCCGGACGATATCCCGATGGCCGAACAATGCCGCCTGGTGCAATGCGAGTCTTCCCGCTCCATCCTGTTCGTTCGGGTCGGCTCCCGCTTCCAGAAGCCGCCGGACCTCGGCCAGGTTCCCCGCTTCCGCCGCGTCGATCAGAGCGGAAGCATCGGCGGCAACGTCGATGTCCTCAACCGCAGGCGTGCTTGCTTTCGCGGGCGCACCTGCTTTCGCGGGCGTGCCTGCCTTCGGAGCCGCGTCGGCAGAACCGGCTTCGGCCGTTGCCCGCACCCGAACATTCGGCACCGTGTCGCGCTCCTCCCTTTTCCGTTTCCAGTCCTCCGCCGTCAACAGCGCCACGCCGGTTTCGTTGCGGACGATTTCGATCCCCTTGTCCCTATCGAGCAATTCATGCCTCAAATACATGATGCCATCCACAACGGGCGGCTGGTCTCGGGAAACATGCGCAAAGGCAAATATCAGGGTATGCCGTCTGCCGTTCACGTAGGCGTATTCGATCCGGCCGTCGTCGCCGAAGACGCCGCGCAGCCCGTCGGAGGCATAGGCGTCCACCAACTTCGCAAACGCGTCCCCGATGCCCACTCCCCGTTTCGTCGCGAACTCTTTGTCTTCAGACGCGATGCCGGCGATTTTGTCGTCCAACAAAAAGAAGCTCAATTTGTCATACAAATAAAGGATGGGATCGATCTTCTCCCAGCGGTGAATGTCTTTGGCCTTTGGAACTCCCAGCGTGTTCAGCAGCTTTTGTTTGTCGTCGCCCAGCTTCAAACCGTAGACCGACAATTCGTCCGTTCCGAAGCGTTCCTGGGAGCCGGATAAAAACCCGCATCCGGCCAGCGGAACGAGAAAAATGAATGTGAGCAGCATCAAGGACAACCATGTTTTCCGCATTTTTTGTTGCCTCCGTGATAGCAAAGAACGATGGCTTTAGCAGCATTTTTATGTTATCAGGAAAACACCCGCCTGAAAATAGAAGTTGGATTCACTGGCGGAGGCAGGTTCATTGGGAACAGTCCCTTGGACTAATGTCCAGCAGCATATAAAAAGGGTTGGCGCAACGCGCAACCCGTTTTCCGCCAACCCAAAATCCTTTCCATTCATCAAGCATGGAAACCGATCTTTTCGCCGGAATCTTTCACGCCTGACACCAGCCGTTCCGCTGCCAGCAACTGCTTCAGGGCGTTTTCGATATCGGCGGTTTGCATGGTTTTCAGATCGTTGTCCATCCGCTCAGCCATACAGCTGACCGCCGTCTGGAACCATTTCCGCAATAAGGGCACCTGAACGCCGGTGCCCTTCCTCGCAATGCGGGATCAGGCATATGGCGTGCAAGCATTTGTCTAGGGGAGTTCGGGAAGCTCAGACAGCGAGGTCGGTTCTTCCGGCATTTTCTTGATGGTGTCCAAAACGTCCAGCAGCCGGAATGAGAAGGCCATCGCTTCTGCGCGGGTCAAATACCCCTCGCCTTCATACCCCTCAATCGTGGGGGCCGATCTCCCTTGCGAATATCCTTTGCCCAAAACGTATTGAATCGCATGGTCGCCGGAGAAATTCATACCGTCAGCGCCGGCGATAATCTCGGCGACCTTGGCACGCGTAATGGGCGCTTTTCTTGCTTCGAAGTCGTGGAGTCCGGCAACCGGCATGTTGAAGATCTCGGCGAATCCGTACACGCCCCTTGCCAGCATCGCGGGGTCGGTTCGCGGCCGGATGAAAAACGCCAGGAATTCCTCCTCGGTAATGGACTGGTCGGGTCTGAAGGTGCCGTCTCCATATCCCCTGACGTACCCTCTCTCAGCCCCCCATTTGATGGCTTCTTCCGCCCAGTGACCGTCAATGTCCGTGAACTGGGGAATGGCCGCTTTTACATTAACAAAAAAGTAGCTGCTCCAATCACCAAACGACACATCGACCGGATAACCCGTTTCATTTGAATACAGATGGGCGGTGATCCGGCCGTTTTCGTCTATGCTGAAATACTTTTTGGCCTCGTCATGGCGGACCGTGATTTTCACGCTTTTGGTAATATCCACGGTTTCGCCTTGTTCATCGGTGAGAATGAATTGAAGCTGAAGAAACTCCCCTTCCGTCACGCGCAGCGATTGGTCACGGTAGAACGGCTTACCGTCGGCGAGCATCGTGATTTCGCCGTTTGCCGCATGGGCTGTGAAAGAAAAGAGCGAGCTTGCAAGGGCGAGAATGGCGAGCGTCAACATGGAGTATTTCCGCTGATGGTTGAACATTTTGTACCTCCTGTCGGGAAATCGTTCAGCGGCAACCTTTTCAGGTTCCATTTCGACTTATACCATGTTGACGCGGCGGTTTCCGTATTTGGGGCAACCCTCTTTTTGTGATGAATGCCGCTTGAAAGTTGAGGCATGCGCCACAAACGGATGTTCCCGCGGGAATTTCATCTTTAAATGGTCGATACATCATATTTGTATGCACTGTGCCATCTCCGGCTCAGTTCCGGTTCTTTCCGGGCTTCCGCGATATCCCGCAGCGCCTGCAGGTTTTCGATATAGATATGGCGGTTGCGAATGTGGATGATGCCGTCATCCCGAAGCTCCTGCAACACTTTCGCCGTCGCTTCCCGGCCGGCGCCGATCATGCCCGCCATGTGCTGCTGCGTAATTCTCCAATTGATCAACAGCCCGTCTTCGGTGGAAACCCCGAAATTGATGACCAGATCCAGCAGCAGATTCGCCACCCGGACCTTCATGTCCAGAAAGGCGAGATATTCCAGTTTCCGGTCCGCCTGGATCAGGCGCTCGCTCAGAACATAAATGACTTTTCGCATGATTTCGGGATACTGACGGGTCAGTTCCATCAAGTCGCTGCGCTTGATCACCCACAATTCGGCCGGTTCGATCACCGCGACGGATGCGGTTCGTCTGTTGTCGTAATGAAACATTTCGAGTTCGCCGATCACTTCGCCCGGAAACTGATGCCCCAGAATGATCTCGTGCTCATCCCGCTGCAGATAAATTTTCAAGATGCCGGATTTCACGATGTACATCTCGTGGCTTTCGTCGCCCTGGAAGAACAGGATCTGCCCCTTCGGATATCGCCGCTCCGCGAACAGCGATTCCACCCGTTCCCGATCCTTCTCTTCAATCATGCCTCGGAAAAAGGGTGTCTCCAGCACGGACAAGTACATTGAATACGCCCCTTTTCTTCGACTTCGGCCATCTTGGTGAAGGATTGGCATCTCTCATTATATCATGATATCATGCCGAAATCCGGGCCGAGGACTTGGGAAAATGACCGCCCGCAAAGGGCTCGGCAGGTACCTTCCGGCATCGCGAAGGCAACCGCCAGCTGCTGGACGGCTTTGCGGACAGGAATGACGGGCTTGACAAGAAGCGGGCATGGATAAAGGGAACCCAAAATCGGGTTCCCTTATGGAAGACAACGGTCAGATCAATCCGGACTTCTGCAGCAGTCTTCGCACGATCACCGCAGCTTCCGCACGCGTAATCGAATCGCCCGGTGCAATCCGGCCATCATCCCGGCCGGAAACGATGCCCGCCTGAATCCCGGCTGCCACGCCGGATTTGGCCCAACTCGACACGCCGGCCGCATCCGCGAACGAAGCGAGCATCTTATCCGCTTCCTCGGGCGAAACATCCGCCGTCAGCCCGGTTATCGCCATTGCTCTGGCGATGATCACCATCGCCTGTTCGCGGGTGATCCGCTCCGCCGGACGGAACGCGCCGTCTTCGTAGCCTTTCATCAGGCCGTATTCATAAGCCGTCCGGACGACACCGACGTACCAGTCGCCGCTCCTTACGTCGGTGAACGGAACCGTTCCGTCTTCCGGCGACAGACCCAATCCCCTGACGATGATCGCGGCAAATTCCGCCCGCGTAATCGGCAGATCGGGCGCGAAGTTCCCGTTGCCGACCCCGCTCGCCACCATCCGGGAGCCCATGTCGTTGACCGCTTCCTCGGCCCAATGACCCGCCGCGTCGCGGAACGCGAGCGGATGCCAGACGACGGCATAGATGCTGTTCGTCAGGCTGCGGATTTTGGCGTAATGCCTGCCGTCGATGACGACAACTCGGGTCGGTACATGGCGAACCTTTCCGTCCGGTTCCACAGCGATGCTGGTCGTGATCTTGCCGGGATCGGCGTCTTCTGGAATCGCGATCGTCCGTTCCACATACGCGTTGAAACGCGACACCACGACCGTTTTGTCGCCGAACGTCGCCGTTACCTTGAATTCGATCGGCGGGACAACGATGGCGAACGTTTCGTCCATGCCGAGGCGCCGAAAGACGCCGGACAGATCGACGGCCGGCTTGGATATTTCAATCCGAATCTTGATCTCTTCCGGCTTCACGTTGCCGCCGAAAAGATCATGGCGCTCCGGATCATGTCCCTCTCCGGCCGCGAGAAGCGTTCCGCCAGATTGCAGATCGCCTCCCAGCCGAAGAAAGACCAGAAGATGAGCACGATCGCCTCGCCGACCGGAACCCACCCTTTTGCGAAGAACGGCCTGAAACGGTCCGGTTCGATGTGGGGGGCGTTCGTCACGACGGCAAGAAGCAGCAGCCCGAGCAGCAGCGAGCTGAACAGGAGCGACACCCGCCCGCTGATCCGGATGCCGAAATGATTGGCCAAACCGGCAACCAGCAGCACCAGGCAGGCCTGCGCCGCCGCGGCGCCGGCGGACAAGCCGAAAGCGGCGGCCAGGTAGCCGGCGCCCGTCATGGCCACGATCATCTGGCCGACCGACGCGGTCAGAAAGTAGAACCAGCCGGCCAGATGGCCGGGATGTTCGCCGAACGCCATGCGGATGAACGTGGCGGCGCCTCCCGCATCGGGATGGGCGCGGGACAGCGAGGCGAAGGCGTACGCCAGCGGAAAACTGAACAGGATCATGACGGCCCAGGAGACGAGAGACGCGGGACCGGCGACGGTCGCCGCGCCGGATGACACAAAAAGGATGCCCGAGCCGAGAATGGCCGCGATGTACAGCGCAACCGCCTGCGGCAAGGTAATGGTTCCGTGCATGAAAGGCAGCCTCCTTCGAATGTTGGCCGCAACCCGCATGCAGGGTCGCCGGCGCTCTTCGGGAGACGCGTCTCATGAAACACATTACCGGCCGCGGGACGAAAAATCATCGCGGATTGTTGCGATGCAATTCCGGCCTACAGCACAAAGGCGACAAGAAAATAGCCGATCGTGTTCCCGAAGGCGTGGGACAGCCAGCCGGGAATGAGGCTTCCGTTGCCGTGCTTTTCTTTGATCCACCCGATGAAGTAGCCGGCCGCGCCGGTGAGGACGATGATCATGACGGCCTGCCAGGCGGCGAACCGGCCCGCCGCAGCAAAGATGATGAGCAGCCCGTGAATGACGCCGAAGATTGCGGCCTGCAGAAGGTTGCCTTTCCGGAAGCCGAACCGGTCGATCAGCCGCCTGCCGATGAATCCCCTGAACAAGATTTCTTCCGACAGCGACGTCCTGATCCACGCGATGACGAGCAAAGCCAGCGCCGTGTCGGCGGACAATCCCGCGGCGCGCAGTTTTCCCGTCACCGTGGCTTCGTCGTGAAGCAGCTCCACGGAGTCCGTCGCCAGAAAAATGCCCCACATGACGGCAAACAAACCGACCGAGGCCAGCAGGGCTAAAATCACGGTCCGCTTTTCCGGCCGGAAGAAGCCGACGGATCGCAGAAACCCTTTCGCCTTTTTCGCGGTGACGAGATGCACGATGAACGGAATGAGCGAAAACACCAGCACCTGGATGACGGACGACAACAGTTCGCCAAAAAACACGCTTTCTCCACCTTTGCCGTGAAATTCCGTGAATGTCCAGTGAAAACATCGGGTCGGTCCCGGGCCGTTCCCGCTTGAACCACCTAAATCCGCTTTCCATGATCGCCTTCTCTTTTTCACCGATTTTGTGCGGCAATCGTCTGGAACACATTCATGTTGTCACGATTCATGACCCGCCTGTTCGGTTTTGATTATATTAATTTTATGAAGAAAACAATAGAATTTTGGCGAAAAAAACGGACGCGGGATTGGCGCAGGGAAACGATGACGTTGATTTTGCGGAAATGACCGGGTGGCCCCGGCAGGCCCGCATCCGGTTGAAAGACGGGCAGACAGGCGGACCTCAGCGTTCCGCCGGCCCGTCTTTTTTCATCCGAAGAAGCGCCAGAATCTCGTCAGGCTCAAACACATAGGTCTGCCCGCACAAATGGCAAGTCACTTCGATGGCATCCCGCCGCTTGCAGGCCGCGGTCAGTTCGCTCATTCCCAGCGAGTACAGCATCGGCATCATCATGTCCCGGGAGCAGTCGCAGGCCGCGTGCAGCAGCCGTTCCTCTTTGATTTCGACGTCGTCAAACAGGTGGAACGGCATCCGGCGAAACGCCTCCCCTTTCATCGTTTCGGACGGAATGTCCGACAGTCGTTTCAGAACGGCCCGGATGTCGTCGATCAGTCCGGCGGGCGCGCCGGGAAGCAGCTGGGCCAGCACGCCGATTGCCGTCCCGATCCGGCCGTCTTCCGCATAGCCGATATGGATTGCGAAGCAAGTCGGCGTCTGTTCGCTTTGCTGAAAATAATGCGACAGGTCGTCCACAATGTTGCGGAATGGCATGTCCGTGATCCCCGTCACGCTGCGGAACATCCCGATATCTTTCACGACCCGGACGGTCCCCCGGTCGCCGACCATTTGCGCGATGGTCCGATCGTCGATTCGTCCGGCGGACGCCTGCCACGGCCCGTCGCCGGCCGTTCCCCGCACGTGCCCCCGCCAGTCCGCATCGGCCAGCAGCGTGGAAGCCGGGTTGCTCAATTTCACTTGAAGACTCACGCGTTGTGGCTCCTTCAGCGTTCCGGCCAGCAGGCTCGCAGCCGATACGGTCAATGCAAGCGCATGGCGAAGCGGCCTGGTTCTGATGGGCTGGCGATGGCAGATGGTTTCCAGCAGGTCCGCATTGCTCGCCCACAATATCAAGGCGTTGTTCCCGCAGGCCAGCGATTTGATCAAAACATTTTCCATGATATTTCATCCTCCGTCCCTTCGTCCGATGGTTCCCCCGGATTGGAAATGATTGGCGGCATCGATTATAATTCATGACACTGTGTCAGGTTCAACCGGGCATTTCGGCGTTCGCCCGGAACGGAAGGAAGCGGGGAACGTGAAACAAACGGGTAGCGAAACAAGCTGGAAAATCGGCGAACTGGCGAAAAAAACCGGCCTCACCGTCCGGATGCTGCATCACTATGACCGGATCGGCCTGCTGGCTCCATCGCGGCATACGGCAGCCGGGCACCGGCTGTATACCATCGAAGATTTGAAAAAACTCCAGCAAATCGTTTCCCTGAAACAGCTGGGATTCCGTCTCAAAGAAATCAAAACGATGCTGGACCGTCCGGATTATGACCCTGCGGAGATGCTCCGGCTGCAACTTGAACGCCTTGACGGGCAAATTCGGGCGTTGACCGGCCTGCGCCGTCAATTGCTGCAACTGTACGACCAATACCGGAACGGAAACCTGGGGTCTGCCGAGCGGTTCATGGCGGTCATGCGGATGATGGGCATGGCCAACAGCCCCCATTTTTCCGGCGGACAGGCCGATCAACTGAAAAAACGCTATTTTGAACGCGGACACCGGCCGGACGACGAGGCCGCGATCCGGCGGATGCTGGAGGAATTCCGAACGCTCCGCTCATCGGGAAAATCGCCCGAAGACAGGGACGTGCTGGCCCTGGCGCGCCGCTGGCGCGAGAAAATGGACGACCTGGCCCTTTCGGATCCGCAGGTTGTGCAAGCCGCTGAGCAATATTACAAAGAAAAGCCCGAAGACGGGCTTTTGCATGGAATGGACAGGGAGCTTTATCTGTTCATAAAACAGGCCTTGTCGCGGATCAAGCCATGAAGCCGGCGGGCGATGGAAAGCTTCTTTTTTAATAATCCTTTAAGCGAATACCGGGCTTTTTTTCGATATGATGGAACAGATGGGCCGGTTGTTGAAAAATGTCGAAACGGAATCGGTTGCACCTGGGAGGATGATCCATGAAAAAACGCGTTGCACATTTGGTCAGGCGTTTCGCGGCGGCTTGGCTCGTTTTTCTTTTGGTCGCGGGGATGGTGCCCGCCGCGGCGTCTGCCGACGAGGGGCCGGCGCAGACGGAACGGCCGGCGCCCCTTGACCGCTACAGCGAATCGGCCTGAACGGGGTTTCGATCTGGACGCGCTGGCGTTCCTGACGGACATCGGCGCCATCGAACCGAAGGAAGACGGTCGATTCGCCCCCGGCGAACCGGTCACGCGGGCGGAACTGGCGGTGTGGCTGGCCCGTTCGCTGGGCCTCCGGCCCGCTCCGGGCTCTCCGTTCCCGGACGTGCCGGACGGCGCGGAGGAAGCGCCGTATATCCAGGCGCTGTACCAGGCGGGATGGATCCGCGGATACGGCGACGGCACGTTCCGGGGCGACCGGCCGATCACCCGGGCGGAAGCGGCGGTGCTTCTGGCCGGCATTACCGGACGCCCGGCGGCCCCCCGCCAGGCGGCGGTTTTTGCGGACGTGGACGAGACGGACTGGTTTGCCGGCGCCGTGGGGACGCTGGCCGGCATGAACGTGGTCAGCGGCAAGGCGCCGGGAATCTTTGCGCCTTCGGACAAGCTGACGCGCGGCGAAGCGGCGGCGCTCGTGTTCCGGCTGCTGTTCGAGCCCGACAGGATCGAGGCGCTGGATGACGAGACGGTGACGATTTCCGGCCGCGCCTATCGCTGGGACGAACGGCTCGCCGGCCTGTTCCGGGAAGCGAACCGCGAAGCGCTCGCCGGCGCGGCCATCCGGTTCGAACACGAGGACGGGACGATCGTGTCGGTCACGGGTCTGGTGCTTGCGGCCGGCCTGTCTCCCGAAGGGCGGGTGCCCGTTCTGGACGGCGGCGGCGCCGCGATTGACGGCAGCCTGTATTTGGCGACAGACGAGATCATCATCGCCAATCTCCTGGTCAGGAAGCATGTCGTCGTGATGCCGCAGGCCCGGGGTTCGGTCCTCTTCGACGGGGTGCTGGCGGCGGGGGCCGTCCTGCTGCCGGCCGACGGGACGGACGAGTCGAAGTTCGTCTTCCTGTTTTCCGACACCGTCCATTTTGTGCGGGGCATCACGGTCGGCCGTGACGCGGCCATCGGCCGCGCGGACATCCTGTTTGGCTGGAAAAGGAAAGATGACGGGGCAGCGGTCCCTGCCGCGGCCAAATCCAGAAAACCCGTCTCCATCTCCGAGGTCAGCCCTGTTTTCTCCGACCCTTCCCTGGAACGGTTGAAAAATTCGGACTTGATCGACGCCGGCATCTTGCCGGCCGTCACGGACGCGATCACCTCCGGCCTTTTGCCGCCCGATGGGGCCTGGGAACACTTTTTGAACTTCGGAAACGGAGCTCCGTCGGAGGCGTCGTTTGATCCCGATCAATACCTGAACAACAATCCCGACTATCTTGCGAACCTTCCGTCCCCTTCATCGACGTGGGAGCACTTTCTGGAATGACCATCACCCATTCCTTCCAGGAAGATGTCAACATAAGGTTCCGCGGTTTTGCCTTCCGGCTGGACCTCCATGTTCATGCCTGGCGGCAGCGGAAGCGCCTGACGGCAAGCTGTCGGAAGTCTCTTACCATCCGTTCAGGACGCTCCCGGCGGACATCACCGGACCATGACGTGCGGCCGCTCGCCGGCGGTCATTTCACAGGACGAACAACGGGCATGTCCCGCCTTCGGGACATGCCCGTTCTTTTTCAACCTTTCTCCATGTTCTTCCGTCAATTGTTCCGTCAATTGCCGTCGTTGAGCATGCCCGTCGCCATCAGCCGGATTCCCCGGTATTCGAGCACGACGTAGGCATGGTAACGTTTCGTGTAGTCCGCCACGCCGGCGTAAATCTGGTCGCTGATGCCGTTCCAGGGTTTCCAGCCCCTGGACACGAAGTCGTCCGAATACCCGGAATCGGACACGAGCCGGACGAGATCATCCGGCGCGGCGATGCCGGCCACCGGCTGTTCGCTCACCAGAAAATAGACCTGCCCCCGGGCGTTCACGGGCGTATGCTGCAAGCGAATGACCAGGGAACCGAAATCCGGTGCATCCACGAGCCCGTCCAGCTTGAACACGTTCGCCGAATCGGTGTCAATGTACGCGACGGCCAGATTGGAAACGCGGGAACCGCCGGAGGCCGTGCCGACCACGTACAGTCTGTAGGCCCGGTCCGTCGCCGTGTTCAATTTCAGCGTCAGTTCCCCGCTCGTGCCGATCGTCCCGAAATCGACGGCTCCGCTCGGGTACCGCGATGCGAGCAGATCGCCCGCTGTCGGGGTTTCCGGATCTTCCGCTATCACCAGCGCATAATGCAGTTCGCTCGCATTGGCGGAACGGACCGTCACATATGTGGCATCCGTCACCGTGACGATGGAATTTTCGTCAATGGAAACGGTCGGGACCGGGATGTGCACGGGCTTCAGGAAAATGGGATCGGTCAGCGCCGTGATGGAATCCCGCGCAAGTTCGCGGCCGTCCGGAGACCGGACGGTGACGGTGATGACCGTGTCATGCCAATACGAACCGGCCGTTACGCGGACGGCAGCCGCCCCATTCGGCCCGGGAACCAGCCGGGCGGCGGACGTGGCGGCATGAACGTCGGCGACGGTCACTTCCGCCTTCACGTTTTCATTCAGCCAATCCAAATCGGCGATCAGATTGCCGTACTGGTCATACGGACGCAGCAGCAAATAGGCGGATTCCCCTTTGCTCAGCCGGCTCACCGGAGATCCGGACTCGTTCGCGAAGCCGCCCGATTCGACGGACTGCACGACCGGCGCATCCCCGATCATGTACGTGCGGATCTTCATGAGCGGGCCGTCAGCGACAACAAGGACGAATCCGGGAGCCGGATATTCGGCCAAATCCAGCATGATGACGTTGCGGTCGGGATGCAGTGCGGATCCTTCGGGCGCGGTCATCAGGGCAAACGAATCGGGCCGGCCGTCCATGCGTTCGCCGAACTGGTTGAACAGATGGACCGGCACTTCCACGCCGTCGGCGCGGGGAAGCGTATCGGCCCCGCCCAGTTCGATGTCCACCAACCGCTCGGCTTCCGCAATGAAACGCAGCGAATAAACATCCGCTCCTTCGGGACGGGCAATTTCGAAAACGGCGTCATATCCCCCGTTTTGGAAGGCTTCGTCCAGATGGATCGTCACCTCCCAGCCGTCGTTGCTCCATTCCAGCCTTTCGATGCCGACCGTGGTCCGGCTGCCATCGCTGTCGGCCCGCTCGATGCGAACGAAAAATGTCTCGGGATCCACCTTCTCGCCCAATGAGAGGGTCACCCGGCGGGCCCCGGTTTGATCGGCGGACTTGACCACCGCTTTTGCATTCAACTGTTCCTGGGCCGCATAAGAAGCCTCGACCAATATTTGCCGGGTCGCGGGCACGGTGTAGTCGGACATTTCCGGGATCAGCCCCGCCTGAATGGCAGCCTGGACATAGCCGCCTGCCCAGTCGTCGGCGCCTTCCACCGTGGCTTCCCGGTCGTATTCCAGCCCCAGTATCTCCACGTAGACTTTCGCAAGTTCCTGGATGGTAACATTCTCGGACGGATCGAAGATGCCGCCGCCTCTTCCATGAAGAATGCCCGCCGCCGTGGCGGCGCCTATGTATCCCGCCGCCCATGCCGCTTCTTCAAGATCCGAGTAGATCGAAGCGGCCTCGGGGAGTTCCTTCAGGTCAAGGATCAGGGAAATGATCTTGGCGAGTTGGGCGCGCGTCATGTCTAGATCATTCTCTCCCCGGTCATCCCCAAATCCCTCGAAAACGCCCTTCTCAACCAATTTCCGGTATTTTTCCTCGGCGGTCCGGTCCTGGGCATGGATCGAGGCTGGCGTCACGATGGCCGCAATCAGCAGCAACGCGGCAAGGCCGTGCAAAAGCCATCTGAACCGCGCAGATTGCCTGAACCGATCCGGCCTTTTGAACCTGTCAAGCAATGGCGTAAACCTCCTTCCGATTTGGCCGATTCAACGCCAGTCGATAAAATGGCCCTTGAAAAAGCAGCCTGCCCGCCGAAACACGGATCTCCTGACATGAATCGACAACGATTGTCCGTTTATTCTACTATAACAGTTCTTTCTTAGAAATAGGCTCGATTTCCCAATATGTCCATTGCCGTTCTTTTTTCTTTTTTAGTATGATGATGGTGGACAGCCTGGCCGGATGCGGGCCTTCCCGCGCCGGGACACCGACAGGGACATTGAGGCGGATGCCGTGGAATTGCGACATATCCGGTATTTTGTCGTTTTGGCGGAGGAATTGAATTTCCGGCAGGCGGCGGAACGGCTGCACATCACCCAGCCCCCCTCAGCCGGCAAATCCGGGAGCTGGAAGAAGAACTCGGCGTGAAATTGTTCCACCGCACGAACCGCCGCGTCGAATTGACCGCCGCCGGAAAAACCTTTCTGCAAAAAGCGTATCAGATCATGGATGAAATCGAAAAAGCGGGCATCGTCACCCGCCTGACCTCCGCCGGCATCGCGGGCGAACTCAGCGTCGGCTTTGCCGGCTCCGCGTGGGATCTTGCTTCGGTGCTGCGGCACTTCCGCCGGAAACATCCGGATGTGGGCCTGTTTCTCTGGCACATGAATTCGGCCGAGCAGATCGCCGCCCTCCATGAGCATCACATCGACCTGGCTCTGCTGACCATCCCCGTGAACAGCGAACAGATCGCGATGAAGCCGATTTGCGAAATGCCGTTTGTCGCCACGTTGTCCGCGGATCATCCCCTGGCGCGCAAATCGCCGCTGCATTTGCGCGATTTCCGGGATGAAACGTTCATCACCACAGCCAAGTCCGTCGGCTTTCAATATTACAATCTGGTCATGTCCATTTTCCGAAAGGCGGGTTTTGCACCCCGGGAAATCATCCAGGTGCACGATTTTCAAACGATGCTCCTTTTGGTGCAATCCGGCATGGGCTTCGCCCTTGAACCGTCGCCGGGCAACGAGATTGACGGGATCGTGCGCCGGAAGCTGGCAGATCTGGACCTGGCCATCACCCCCTGCATGGCCTGGCGCAAGGACAACGAATCCGAAGCGCTCCGGCTGTTTCTGGATGTGGCCGACGAATACATCGCCTCCAGGGGGAAGGCGGGATCGTCCGATTGACGGGACCATGCGAGTTTCGGCGTTTTGGCCGGCTCGCTTTTTTTCATGACCATGTTCACGGCAAAAAGGAGGCGGGCGCTCGTCAAGATGGGAGCGTCCGCCAATCGGCGCATTGCCGGAAGGCCCTTATCTGAAGAGAGGATTCAGAGGGAATTCATTCCCCACGCGAAAACGATGTTATATAATGATAAAATGCGCAGGACGGCATCCGCAAACGCTTGCCTCCCCAGGCAGATGGAGGCGTTGCGGAAAAGCCAACCTCCGTCTTTCTGTTAGAGCAAATCACGACGGAAGCACGAGGTGACGTTCATGCGAATCGGCATTCTGGCCCCCATCGCCTGGCGGACGCCGCCGCGCCGATACGGCCCGTGGGAGCAGGTTTGCGCCAATCTGGCGGACGGACTTGCGGAACGCGGCCATGACGTTTACCTGTTCGCCACCGGCGATTCCGTCACGAAAGCGAATCTCATCGCCGTCTGTCCGGCGCCCCTCGGCGAAAATCCGGACCTTCCCGCCCGCGCCTGGGAGCTGGTCCACATCGGCCATGCGCTGCGCAAGGCGGACGAACTGGAGCTGGACGTGCTGCACAACCACATGAATTATTTGCCGCTTCCCTTCGCCAGCCTGATCCGCACGCCGGTCGTCACGACCCTGCACGGGGCGGCCATGCTGGAGCAAGACTCGCGGGAAGCGTTCCGGATGTTCGCCGAACGCCCCTACGTCTCCATCAGCCAGGCGGAACGGACCTTCTGCCCGGAACTCAACTACATCGCCAACGTGTACAACGGCATCCGCCTCGACGCGTTCGATTTCGTCGGGCGGGAGGGGCGCCACCTGCTGTTCATCGGCCGCATTTGCCCGGAGAAGGGCGCCGATCTGGCGGTGGCCTTCGCCCGCCGCACCGGTTTGCCGCTCGTCATCGCCGGCATCGTGCCGGAGCATGCGCGGGATTTTTTCGAAACCCGCATCCGCCCGCATATCGACGGCCGCCAAATCTCGTTTGCCGGCGAAGTCGGCCCGGCGGAGCGCAACCGGCTGATGGGCGAAGCGCTGGCGCTCCTGCATCTCATCCGCGCGCCGGAACCGTTCGGCCTCGTCATGGCGGAGGCGATGGCCTGCGGCACGCCGGTCATCGGCTTCGGCCGCGGTTCCGTGCCGGAGGTGGTGGAACACGGCGTCACCGGGTTTGTCGCAAACGATTTGGACGAAGCCGTCGCCCTGGCCGCAAGGCTGCCCGAAATCGACCGGCGAAAATGCAGGGAACGGGTGGAGCGCCTGTTCACCCTGGAACGGATGGTGGAAGGGTACGAGGAAGCGTTCGCCCGCCTGGCGGGCCGCCGCTGAACGGACGGGGGAACCTTCCGGCCGTCCGCTTGCCGCGTCATCTGTCCGGTTGCCGCCACACCGGCCGTACAGTCGCCGTCTCGGCGCATCACCGGCCATCCGTTCAATTCCCGCCGTCCGGCCGCTTGCGTCACGCCCCGTCCGTCTCATGGACGTTCGCCGGCGTCGCCCGATGGCGGCAACGCGCCCGGCGCGCCCAGCGCCAGCGTCCGCATGTCGTGGCCGGACGGGTTCTGGAACACCCTCAGGCCGAACTCCGGCGCCACCGCCAGCACGTGGTCAAAGATGTCCGACTGGATCGCCTCGTAGTTGACCCAACGCACATCGTTGGTGAAGGCGTAAATCTCCAGCGGCAGACCGTATTCCCCCGGCGCCAGCTGGCGGACCATCACCGTCAGTCCCTTGTGGATGCGGGGATGGTTTTGCAGATAGTTCTGGATGTAAACCCGGTACGTCCCGATGTTCGTCAGCCGGCGGCCGTTCACGACGCTGGACGGATCGATGTTGTGCGCCCGGTTGTAGGCCTCCAGCTCCTTCAGCTTGTTTTCGATGTAGTCCCGCAAGTACTGGATCTTTTTGAACCGTTCGATCATCTCGTCATCGCAAAACCGGATGCTCGTCACGTCGATGTAGACGGACCGCTTGATCCGCCGGCCGCCGGATTCCTGCATCCCCCGCCAGTTTTTGAACGACTCGTTGATGAACGCCGCCGCGGGAATCATCGTGATCGTTTTGTCCCAGTTTTGCACTTTCACCGTCGTCAGCGTGATTTCGATGACTTCGCCGTCGGCGTTGTGCTTCGGCATTTCGATCCAGTCTCCGACGCGCACCATGTCGTTGGCGGACAGCTGGATGCCGGCCACGAGGCCCAGAATCGAGTTCTGGAACACGAGCAGGAGCACCGCCGACAGCGCGCCGAGGCCGCCGAGCAGAATCAGCGGGCTTTTGTTGATGAGGATGGCGATGATCACGATCCCGCCGATGAAGAAAAAGACGATCTTGACGACCTGCACAATCCCCTTGATCGGCCGCGTTTTCGAAATGTCCCACGTGTTGTAGATCGCATTCAGCGCATTGAGAAACGCGCTCAGCGAAAACAGCATGGCCAGCAGGATGTAGATGAACGCCGTCTTTTCGATCAGCAGCTCGATCGCCGGAAAATCGGCATAGAAGTCGGACGCATAGTAGATGATGACACCCGGCATCACGTGGGACAGCTTCTGGAACACCCCGTGTTCGACGAGCTTGTCGTCCCACTCGATCCGGTTTTTGGTGATGAACAGCGTGAGGAGCTTGAGCACGATTTTCTTGGCGACCCAGTTGGCGACAAAGCAAACCAAAAGCACCAGAACGGTGACGATCCCGTAGGACAGCCACTGGGCAGCGTCCGGATCGACTCCGCGGGCGTCAAAAAACGACTTCAGCTGATCCATGTCCGCCCTCCGTTTGTTTCATGGTTCCCGCTTTTCGGGCTCCGCTCCTTCTATCCTAAAAGAAAAACGGCCCGAAGTATAGGCCGGCCGTTCCGCCCGAAAAAACCGGACCCCGTCATCGGAGTCCGGTATTGATCATTCCCCGGGTTCGTCTTCGTCGTTCCAGTCCTTCACCCAGTCGTCGACCACCTGCACTTCCAGCGTCTTGCCGCCTTTCATGAACTTGAAGATCCCGTTGTTGAAATCGGTGCCGACTTCCTTGTAGAAAATGCCCTCATACACCTTCTCGTGGTCGTTGTGGTCGAAGCAGAGGCGCAGGCCGCCGTCTTCTTTCCGCAGGTATGCGCGGATGCCGCGCTCGAAGTAGCCTTCCTGGTTTTTCAGCTCCCGCGACACCGAGATGATGTGCAGATCGACGAAAGGAATTTCGCTCAGCAGCACGTTGATGAACGAGCGCTTCGTGATTTCCTCCCAGCGGCTTTGGGCCGTCTGGCCGATCACCACCTGGGTGACGTTCTTCTGCCGGGCCACTTCGCCGATCACTTTCGCCACCGGCCGCTTCTCGTTGTATTTGATGATGAACTCGGCGCCGAGTTCCCGGGCCAGTTCCTTCCAGCGGTTCACGTAATGGATTTTCTCGATGTCCCACTCGTCCTCCGGCAGCGGGTCCACCGTCAGGATGGTCAGGGGGCAGTTCAGCATTTTGGCGATTTTGCCGCCGCGGGTGATGAGCCGTTCCCCGTTGGGCCCGTAATACACGCAGACCAAAATGCTTTCGTCCATCCGGGTCGGTTCCAATTTGACATGTCACCTCGAAATGTTTTCGCCTTGTGCCTCCCGTCCGGCGGCGGAACATCCCGCCATCCGCCCGCCGCCCGTGCGCGCGCGGGTTTGCACAAGGCCAACTCCCGTTATTGAAGTTGCAATTACATATAAGTTACAATTAAAGACGTACCGTGTCAACGAGCGGAAAACGTATTGGACGCGGGCGCGGAACCTTTTGCACTTTCCTGCACCCTTTTTGCTCCCGCGGGGCATCTCCGGCCGCCGCATTTGGCCGTCGGCGGCTTTTTTCGGGCACGGGAGGCCCGTCGCGTCGTCCGGCATTCATTCGCGCCGGCCGGGCGAGGACAACCGCCGGCCATCGGCCAACCGCGCTCCGCGGGACGCCGGATCATCCGGCACGTCAGACATGCCGCCACGAGGGGGGTTGACCTTGACATCTTTGCATCTCGCCATATTGACCCCGTTTCTCGCCATGCCGATCGTACCGTTCCTGTACAGGGGATTCCGCCGGATTCACACCGGCTGGTTCGTCCTGTTCGTTCCGCTTCTTCTTTTCTTTTATTTTCTCCGGCATTTTCCCCTTTCCGCCGAAGAACCCGCCGTGCTCGTCCTGCCGTGGATTCCGCAGCTCGGCGTCGACTTCGCGGTGTACGCGGACGCCCTGTCGCTCCTGTTCGCCCTCATCATCACGGGCATGGGCGCGCTGGTCGTGTTTTATTCCATTTTCTATATGTCCAAAGAGCGGGAAGCCCTGCACAACTTCTACGTCTACCTGCTCTGCTTCCTCGGCGCCATGCTGGGGGTCGTGCTGAGCGACAACCTGATCGTGCTCTATCTGTTCTGGGAGCTCACCAGCCTGTCCTCCTTCCTTCTCATCGCGTTCTGGTTCCAGCGCGCCAAATCCCGCCAGGGAGCGGTCAAGGCGCTCCTCATCACGCTGTTCGGCGGATTTTCCATGTTCCTTGGCTTCCTGATGGTCGCCGAGGCAACCGGTTCCTTCAGCATCCGCCACATCATCGCCCACGCGGCTCTGCTGAAGGAGCACGGGCTGTTCCTGCCGGCGATGCTGCTCATCCTGCTGGGCGCCTTCGCCAAATCGGCCCAGTTCCCGTTCTACATCTGGCTGCCGGATGCGATGGAGGCGCCGACGCCGATCAGCGCCTACCTGCACTCCGCCACGATGGTGAAGGCCGGCCTCTACCTGGTCGCCCGGCTCACTCCGGCGTTCGGCGGCGGAGACGTCTGGTTCTGGGTCATCACCGCCGTCGGCATCGTCACCCTGCTCTGGGCGTCGTTCCTGGCCGTGCGGCAGATCGACCTGAAGGCGATGCTCGCCTTCTCCACCGTCAGCCAGCTCGGCCTCATCATGAGCCTGCTCGGCATCGCCTCGCTGGCGCTCGCGCCGGGCATGCCCGAAACCCGGGCGAAGCTGTTTGCCGCCGCGGCGTTCGCCGCCGTGTTCCACCTGCTGAACCATTCCGTGTTCAAGGGCAGCCTGTTCATGGTGGTTGGCATCCTCGACCATGAGCTCGGCACCCGGGACATCCGGAAGCTGGGCGGACTCATGGGCGTCATGCCGGTGTCCTTCACCCTCGCGGTCATCGGCGCCTTCTCCATGGCGGGCCTGCCGCCCTTCGGCGGCTTCCTCAGCAAGGAACTGTTTTTCACCGGCACGCTGACCGCCCTGAAGGAGCTGTCCTGGCCGGCGATTTGGATTCCCGTGCTGGCGTGGCTGGCCAGCCTGTTCACCTTCGTCTACTGCATGATCCTCGTGTTCCGGACGTTCACCGGCCGGCAGCAGACGGCGCTCCTGGACAAACCGCCCCATGAGGCGCCCGCCGGCATGCTGATGCCGCCGGTGATCCTGTCGGCGCTGGCCATCCTGTTCTTCTTCGTGCCGAACGCCCTGTCGGCGCATCTGCTCGATCCCGCGGCCAAAACGATCCTGCCCGGCCTCGCGGCCCCGGGAGAGCCCCTGTTCGGCCATGTTTCGCATTGGCACGGGCCGTCCCCCGAGCTGGCCATGACGCTCGGGATCGTCCTGTTCGGCGTGTTCCTGTTTCGGCATCTGCCCAAATGGAGCGGCATTTACGACCATCTGCCCCGCAAATGGACGCTGAATACGGCGTTCGACAAAAGCCTGCTCGGTCTCGAAAAGCTGTCTTCGCGCCTGACGGCCCGCTACATGACCGGATACATCCGCCATTATCTGTCGTACATTCTCGGGTTCATGATCCTGCTCGTCGGCGGCGCCCTCCTGCTGCTGAACGCCTTTCATCCGGACCCGTCCGGCGGCGCCCGCGTCGAGGCGTACGAGCTGGCGGTCGCCTTGTGCATCGTCGTGTCGGCCTATTTCCTGCTGATCAGCCGGTCCCGGCTCACCTCGATCATCGCCCTGAGCGCGGTCGGCCTGCTCGTGTCGCTGTACTACATCTTTTTCCGGGCGCCGGATCTGGCGCTGACGCAGCTGGTCGTGGAAACGATCTCGACGGCGCTGTTTCTTCTTTGCTTCTATTTTCTGCCGAAACTGCAGCATGTCGAGGTTCCCCGTTCCTTCCGGCTGACGAACCTGGTCCTTTCCGTCGGGGTCGGCCTCGTCTTCACGCTGCTCGGTCTGGCCGTCACCGGCCACCGGCTGTTCGAGCCGATTTCCCGCTATTACGAAAACGCCAAAGAGCTGGCCGGGGCGAACAACATCGTCAACGCCATCCTCGTCGATTTCCGCGGCTTCGACACGATGCTGGAAATCGTCGTCCTGTTCACCGCCGGCCTCGGGGTTTTCACGCTGATCCGATTCCGCAACCGGAGGAGGCATGAACCGTGAGCGAACCGACGGACAAAAGGCGCGGCTCCCCTTCGCCGAAACCGGCCGCCGCCTGGCGCCGCAAGTTCCGTTCCCTCGCGTCCATCCGGGCCTATGAGGACAAAGCCGCCGACGACAGCCGGCGCATCCGGCTGCCCGGCAAATTCAACGACGTGTATCTGCACACCGCCTCCCAGGTGCTCGTGTTCCTGATCATGACCTACGCCATCTACATCCTGTTCGCGGGACACAACAATCCGGGCGGCGGGTTTGTCGGCGGCCTCGTCACCGCGACGGGTTTCGTGCTCCTGTATCTGGCCTTCGACTCCAAAACGGTGCGCCAGATCATTCCCGTCAACTTCCGGTCCATCGGCGCCGCCGGCGTGCTCATCGCCGTGCTGACGGGCGCGGTGCCCGCCCTCATGGGAGAGCCGTTTTTGACCCACCGGACGGACCATGCCCGTCTGCCGCTCGTCGGAGACGTCCATCTGGCGACGGCGGTGCTGTTCGACATCGGCGTGTTTCTGGCCGTCCTCGGCACGGCCATGACGATCATTTCCAACATCAGCGAGGATGAGTGAGCGATGGAAACCCTGATCATCGTCATCGCCGGCATCCTGTTTTCCGTCGGCACCTACATGCTGCTGAGCAAAAATCTGCTGCGCATCATTTTCGGCACGGGCCTGTACACCCACGCCTCCCACCTGATGCTGATGGCCGTCGCCGGCCTGAAGCAGGGGGCGGCGCCCCTGCTCAGCGAGAACGCGTCCGCTTACGTCGATCCGGTCCCGCAGGCGCTCATCCTGACGTCCATCGTCATCAATTTCGCGCTCACCGCGCTCATTCTGGTGCTTGGCTACCGCACCTACATGGAAACGGGATTCGAAGACATGCGGCAACTGAAAGGAATGGACCATGAATAACCTGCTGATCATGCCCATCGCCGTGCCGCTCGTGACCGCCATGGCCCTGGTTTTCCTGCAGAAGCGGCCCGGGGTGCAGCTCTTCGCCGCCATCGGCAGCCTGCTGGCATCCCTCGCGGCGGCCGGCATGCTCATCGTCCAGAACAAAACGGAAGGCATCCAGACGCTGCACGTCGGGGGATGGGAAGCGCCCTTCGGCATCACCCTGGTGGCGGACATGACGGCCTCGCTGCTCGTTGCGGCGGCCCTCGTCATCGGCATCTGCTGCCTGCTGTTCGCCCGGGACCCGGCCCTCGCCGGCCACCACCGCCATTATTTCATGCCCCTCATGCTCATTCTCGTGGTCGGCACGAACGGATCGTTCCTGACGGGGGACATGTTCAACCTGTTCGTCTTTTTCGAGGTGACGCTGATCGCCTCCTACGTGCTGCTGTCCCTCGGCGGAACGAAAACGCAGCTCCGGGAGTCCATCAAATACGTGCTCATCAACATGGTGGCCTCCACCGTGTTCGTCGTGGCCGTCGCCTATCTGTACTCGCTTTTCGGCACGCTGAACATGGCCCATCTGGCCGAACGGGCGGCCGAAGCCGGCCGGGACGGGCTCGTCACCGTCGTCGGCCTGCTGTTTCTCGTCGTGTTCGCCACGAAGGCGGCGCTCCTGCTGTTTTTCTGGCTGCCCGGTCCGTACGGCGCGCCGCCGATGGCCGTGGCCGCCCTGTTCGCGGCGCTTCTGACCAAAGTGGGCATCTACGCCATTTTGCGCACGTTCACCCTGATTTTCATTCACCAGCCGGAAGTGACCCGCACGGTCCTTCTGGCCATGGGCGCGCTGACGATGCTGCTCGGCGCCCTGGGCGCGCTCGGCCACTGGAGCATCCGCAAAATTCTCGCCTACAACGTCATCCTGTCCGTCGGCTTCATCGTCTTCGGCATCGCCCTGGCCGACGGGGAGTCGCTCGCGGGCACGCTGTTCTACCTGCTGCACGACATGATCGTCAAGGCGTGGCTGTTCATCCTCGGCGGCGCCGTCATCGCCATCGCCGGCACCGACCGGCTGCGCGAGATCAAGGGGCTCATCCGCTACCGGCCGCAGCTCGGCTGGATGTTCCTCCTCGCCGCCATGTCCGTCGCCGGCGTGCCGCCCCTGTCCGGCTTCACCGGCAAGCTGCTCATCCTGAAAAGCGGCGTCGGCGCCGGGGAATACACGGTGAGCGTCATCGGCCTCGCCACCAGCCTGCTCGCTTTCTACTCGCTGCTCAAGGTGTTCATCCTGAGCTTCTGGGGCGAGACGCTGCTGAACGAAGGGGAACAGCACGCCACGGGCCGGAACGCCGTGCTGCCGGGCCTGGTGCTGGCCGCCCTGTCCCTCGGCCTCGGCATCGGATCCGGCGCGGTGCTGGATTGGCTGGAACCGGCCGTCGGCACGCTGCTCAACCCGTCCGTGTACATTGACGCCGTGCTCGGCGCCGGCATCCGGTGACGACTGAAGGAGGTGGGCCCGACATGACGCTGCAGATTTTGCTGAACCTGCTGATCGCCAGCGTCTGGATGCTGCTGCACGACCGATGGGACATCAACACGTTTTCCGTCGGGTATCTGGTGGGCATGGTCATCATCTTTTTCCTGCGCCGCTTTTTTCCCGTTCCGTTTTACGGCAGGCGGCTGTGGGCCATTTTGAAGCTGATGTGGCTGTTCATCAAGGAACTGGTCAAATCCACCTTCGTCGTCATCCGCCAGGTGACCCGGCCGCGCCTTGCCATCCGCCCGGGCATCTTCAAGTTCCATACCGTCCTGCAGAATGACTGGGAGATCGCCCTCCTGTCCATGCTGATCACCCTCACGCCCGGGTCCGTCGTCATGGAGATCGCGCCGGAGGAAGGCATCGTGTACGTCCATGCCATGGATGCCGACGAATACGAGCGGAGCATCCTCAAGAGCAAGGCGCTGTTTGAAAAAGCGATCCAGGAGGTCACCGGCTCATGATGGACCTGTTGATGCTCGCCTGCATGTTCGGCTTGTCCCTATCCATTGTGGCGGCGCTCTACCGCATGTTCCACCGGGAATCGACCGTCGCCGACCGGGTGCTTTTGCTCGATTCACTGAGCTTCATCATCATCGGCATCGTGGCGATTTTGTCCATCTGGATGGACACGACGGCGTTTTTTGAATCGATCGTGCTGATCGCCATTCTCGCCTTTGCCAGCACCATCGCCCTGAGCCGCTTCGTCGAAAGGGGGGTCGTCATTGTCCGGGATCGGGAACGCCGTTGATGCGCTGGTGGATGGGGTGGTGGCCGTCCTCGTCGTGCTCGGGACCGTGATCATGCTGATCAGCTCCCTCGGCGTGCTGCGGCTCCCCGACGTGTACACGCGGGCCCATGCCACCACCAAATCCGCCACCCTCGGGGTGCTGTGCATCCTGGGCGGCACGTTCATCCATTTTCTGTACCATCATCATCTGGTCAGCATCCGCCTGATTCTGGTCATTTTCTTCGTGTTCATGACCGCGCCCGTCGCCGGGCACATGATCATCCGCGCCGCGCACCGGGCCGCCTTTCCGCTGGCGGACATCAGCGTGCGGGATGCGATCCGGGACGATTTCGGCCATCCGGGGGATGCGGACAAGGCGGCGGATGCCGGCGCCGATGAAGCCGGCGCGGACGGCGGCGGGACGGCAGAAGACGACGGCGCGATGGCGGAGGACGATGCCGCGGAAGCGGATGACGAGGCGACGGCGGAGGACGATGCGATGGCGGACGGAAATCGGCAGGAAGGGGGAACGGATCATGAACGTGCATGATTTTGAAGCCGCCCGGCCCGACGGCACGGTGCAGAAGCTGTCCGACTACCGCGGACGGGTGCTGCTCATCGTCAATACGGCGACCCGCTGCGGACTCACGCCGCAGCTCGAAGGGCTCGAAAAGCTGTACGAAACGTACCGGGACCGGGGGTTTGTCGTGCTCGGCTTCCCGTGCAACCAGTTTGCCAGCCAGTCGCCGGAGCCGGATGCCGAGATCGAGGCGTTCTGCCGCCTGAAATACGGCGTCTCGTTCCCGACCTTCGCCAAAGTGAACGTAAACGGCCGCAACGCCCATCCGCTGTTCAAGCATCTGAAGCGGAAGACGGGCGTCTGGCCGTTCAACGCTGTCAAATGGAATTTCACCAAGTTTCTCGTCGACCGGGAAGGCCGGGTCGTCAGGCGGTTTGCGCCGACCACCCCGCCGGACGCCATCGGAGAGCACATCCGGAAGCTGCTGTGATCGGCCGCTTTGGCCGCGGCGGCTGCCCCGGCCGGATGCGTCCTTTCTTCACGCGCCCGCCAGCAGCGAAAGCCACGCCTCGCATCGTTCGCGCGGTTTTCCGGAGAAGAGGAGCGATCGCGACCATTCGAGGCCGTCCTCCATCGACGGCACCCGGCCGGCGAGCTGCAAACGGAAGGCGACGTTCAGGAGCGTCATGTCGATGTACGCCTCGGGAGCGGTGCCCGCCAGCACCGCTTCCGCCATTTCCATCTGCCGTCCGGCGGTCCATTCCACCCCGGGCACGTCCCGCTTCAGGCCGTACCGCTCCGGATCGATCGCCTGCGCCGTGATGCGATCCCCTTCCGCCAGCCACGTCCAGGTCGGCCGGTCGATGTACAGATCCTCGGATCCTTCCATGCCCTGCACGACCGCCGTCCGTTCGTAGCCGAGCCGCGACGCCACCCGGGCGTACCGCTCCGCCACCGTGCGGTGGAAAATGCCCATGGCCAGAAACGGCGAGCAGCCGTAGTCCACCAGTTTTTCCGCCGTGTTGAGCACGGTGCGCACACCCAGCTGTTCCCGGATGTCGTGCAGATTCTTAAGCGGCGGACAAAGCCGTTCCGCCGGCGCGTAGCCGACGCCGGTTTCCGCGAAAGCCCGGGACAGGCGCTCCAGCGGCGCCTCGTCCGGATCGATGCCGCGAACGAGCAGCATCTTATGCAGCGTCACGCCCCGCTTCGGGCCGATCTCCCGGACGCCGTGCAGCGTCACCGCCAGCCCGGCTTCCGCCAGCACGAACGCCGCCGGCCAGGAGGCGAAAAACGTGTTTCGCCGGCCGTTGTACGGCCCCGCGCAGTCGATGCCCGTTCCTGGACCAGCCTTTCCTTCATGCCCGAAATCCGCGAGACGACGGGCCTTCTCCCGCAGCGCTTCGGCGAACGCCAAAATTTCCTCTTCGCTTTCCGTCTTGATCCGCTCCGCCACGAGAAACGAGCCGATCTGGGCCGGCGTCGCGTTCCCGTCCACGATGAGCCGCGCCGCTTCCCGCGCCTCGTCCAGGATCAGATCCCGCGCGCCGCGCTTGCCCCTGGCCACTTCCTTCAGAAACCTTTCCATTGCCGATCGCCTCCCCAAACATTCACCAGTAACATAACTTGACCGGCCTGCAATCGTCAATTGCAAAATCCCTGTTCCGCGGCCGTCTTGCCCCCGTTGCGAGAAAAAAATGAAACGGAAACGGGCATGGTCCGTATTCGTGATTGATGGCTTTTTTACACTACGGGAAAGGAGAAGGATGATGGAGCGCAAGTTGGGGTTTTTCACGCCGGAGGGGTCTTTTCGCCGGGTCGGTCTGCTGGTTTTGGCGCTGCTGATCGTGTTTTCCGGCCAGCCGGTCCTGGCCGCTCCGGCGGACGCGGAACCGGCCGGCACGGCGCAGGCGGACGCGGCGCAGGGCGATGCGGGTCCGGCGGAAGCCGAAGGAGCCGGCGGCGAAGCCGGCGCAGTCTCGGCGGACCAATCGTCGGTGGAAAAACCGGCGCTGGACACCGAACAGGCCAAAGCGTTTCTCGACCGGTTTTTCGCCTCCGATCTGGCCAAGGCGCAGTATACGGGAGCGGCCGTCGCGATCGTCAAGGACGGGGCCGTCATCGCCAAGGAAGGATACGGTTACGCCGACATGGAAAACGCAATGACCGTCGATCCGGACACCACCGTCTTCCGCCTCGCCTCCGTCTCGAAGACGTTCACCGCCGTTGCCGTCATGCAGCTGGCGGAGCGGGGCCTGATCGACCTGGCCGGCGACATCCGGCAATATTTGCCGGAAGACCTTGCGTTCGACAATCCGTTCGAAAGGCCGGTGACGGTGGCGGACCTGCTCACCCACCGAAGCGGATTTGCGCCGAGCGAGCCGCTGGCGACGGACATGATGACGGATTTGTCCGTCTACGTCAGCCTGGAAGACTACGCGCGGGAACGGATGCCGGCCGTCATCCGGGAGCCGGGGAGCGCCTACATGTACGACAACTACGCCTATTTGCTGCTCGGCCTCATCGTCCAGCACGTGAGCGGCCAGCCTTTTGAAACGTACATGGAGGAGCACGTGTTTGCCCCCCTGGGCATGACGATGACCGGTTTCGAACTGAAGGGCGCCTTGCTGGACAACCTGGCCGTCGCCTATGACGCGGCAGGCCAGCCGTTGCCCGCCTACTTCTACCTGCCGAACGTGATGCCCCACGGCGGCATGCTGTCCACCGCCGGCGATGTCGCCCGGTTCATGATCGCGTTCCTCGGCGGCGGAAAGACCGTAGAGGGACGGGTGCTGTCGGAGCGTTCGGTGGACATGATGAAAGAATACCGTTCGGCCATTCATCCGCTGCTGCCCGATACGACCTACGGATTCGAGGCGCCGATGCAGCTGCCGCAGACGGCGTCCAGCGACCGGGTCATCGCCAAGTATGGCGATCTGCCGGGCAACAGCTCGATGCTGCTGTTCATTCCGGACGAAAACGTCGGCGTGTTTCTGACCTACAACCGTGCCGGCGCGCTGCGGAACGTGTTCTACCAGCAGTTCATGGCCGCGTTTTTCCCGGACTATCTCATCCCACTGGCGCCTCCGGCGGATGCGGCGGACCCGCCGGCCGGCGCGGAAGCGCTCGCCAGGTACGCCGGATTCTACAGCGACCTGCGACTGTCCGGCATCGTGTCCCGCGTCGGCGTGACGGAACAAGACGGCCGGGCGGCGCTCCTGATCCACGACGCCTATCTCGGCACCCGCGAGCTGGTGCCCGTGGCGGAGCATCTGTTCCTCGACCCGCTGTCGCAGACGCTGACGGCTTTCCTGGTCGATGAAGCGGGACGCGTCGCCTACATGCGGGAAGGGAGCCTCAATCCGCTCGGGTATGCGATGAAGGCGCCGGAAGCGGTCGGATTCGCCGACGTGCCGGCCGGCGATCCGTACGCGCCTTTCATCCTCGCCCTGCAATCCCTCGGGCTGTATCCGAATGACGCCGGCGCGTCGTTCGAACCGGACCGCCCGGTCACCCGCGCCGAGCTGGCCCGCGACCTGCTGGCCATCAGCGGCATCCGCCCGGCGCCGCCGCGGGACCGGTACGCCTTCGCCGACATCACCGGCCACGAGCTGGCGCCCTACGTGCAAATGGCGGCGGACATGGGCATGGTGCTGGGCGACGGGCAGGGCCTGTTCCATCCCGACCGCCCGGCCTCCCGGCAGGAAGCGGCGGTCATGGTGTGGAACGTCTATCGCCAGCTGTATCCGGCCGACATCTTCAGCCGGACGGCCGTCACCGGGGACCATGCGCCGTGGGCGGAAAACGCGATCCGCATGGCCGTCGCCTTCGGCCTGCACGGTCCCGAAGTCGTCTTCACCGCCGACGGCGCCGCCGATTTCCTGGGCCGTGCGACGCTCACCCGGCGCGAAGCCGCCGCCTTCTATCACCAACTGATCTTCCAGCCGGTGAACCAGATGGCCGCCCAGCTGTTCCAGTCGCTGCAGGAGCCGCCGGCGCCGGCCCAGGAAGCGGCCGAAGAAGCGGCATGACCCGGCCCGGACCGCTTCCCGTTCCGGAGAGGGCGCCTTGAATGCCACGTCGTGAAACGGAAAAGGCCTGGACACGGTTTCCGCGAAAAACCGTTGTCCAGGCCTTCGTCTTTGTGCCGCGCTGCCGTTGCCGGAGCGTCCTACGGTTCCTGCCGAACGCCAAACCGCAACGCCCGTATGCCGCGCATCCGCGCCTGCACGCCGCGCCGCCCGTCCCGGATGCCGTATGGCGCCAGCAAAAAGCTCGCGGCAAAAATCAAACCGGCCGCGAAAGCCATGGCGCCGGAAATCGACGTGTCCAGCCAGACCGCCACGCCGTAGCCGACGAAAGCCGCCAGCACCCCGAAGGCACAGCCGAGCGCCGTCAGGACGGCCAGCCGGTTCGTCCACAGCCAGGCGGCCGATGCCGGCGCGATCAGCATGGCGATCACCAGAATCGCCCCGACGGCGTCGAAGGCGGCCACGCTGACGGCGGAAACCATCGTCATGAACACGTAATGCAAAAGTCCGGCCGGAATGCCGAGGGCGGCCGCCAGCGCCGGATCGAAGGCGGCCAGTTTCCACTCTTTCCAGAACAGCGCAAGCAGCGCGCCGACCGCCGCCAGCACGATCGATAGCAGCACCACCGCTTTCGGCATTTCGCCGATGAGGGGAACGGCCGTCGTTTCCCACGGGATGAACGTGATATCTCCCATCAGCGCATGCTGCACGTCCAGGTGAACGTTGCCGGCCCGGGTGGCGAGGAGAACGACACCGGCGGCAAAGAGCACGGTAAACACGATGCCGATGGACGCTTCCTGTTTGATGCCCCGGTCGTTCAGCCACTGCACCAGCACCGCCGTCAGCAGGCCGGCGGCCGCCGCGCCGATCAGCATGTGCACGCCGGAAAGCTCGCGGGTCACGAGATAGGCGATGACAATGCCGGGCAGGACGGTGTGGCTGATGGCGTCGGCCATCATCGCCATCCGGCGGAGAATGAGCCAGGTGCCGACGAGCCCGCAGTTGATGCCGACAAGGCCGGCCGTCAGCAAAATCCAGCCCGCATCGCTCATCCCGCATTCCCCCTTTCGGGCGCCTGCAGACCGGCTTTCTCATCGCCGGCCGCCGCCTTGCCGGACGCTGCGGCGGGTTGTCCGGGCGTGCCGAATCCGGCGGCGCCGGCAGCACGTCCGGACGGGCCGAACACGTCAGCATCCGAAGGCGGCCGGGGCCGGCCGATATCGTCGGCGCCGCCGGGATGTCCGGACCGGTCCGGCCCGCCGGCATCCGCCACGGACCCGGATGCCCCGAACCCGGCGGTACCGGCGGCGATCCCCGATCCGGCGAGCCCGGCGGGCAGCCCGCGGAACCGGAAACCGGCGGAAGCCCGGGGCCTCGCCGCCCGCTCTCGAACCGCCTGCGCCACGATGCCGCCTTTCGTCCCGGCGAGCATGGAAACGGCAAACGCAGCCCCGGCCGCCAGCACGATGAACGGCCCCGTCGGCCATCCCTTCCCCAGCGTGCTGACCAGCGTGCCGGCCGCTCCCGCGCCTCCCCCAATCAGTGCGGCAAGGACGAGGGACGTTCCGAAGGAATGGGTCCAATAGCGGGCGCTGACGCCGGGAATGATGAGCAGCGCGGCGATGAGAATGACGCCGACGGCCTGGATGCCGATGACGATGACGAGCACGAGGAGCGCCAGATACAGGCCGTTCATCCAGCCGAGGGGAAGGCCGAGCCCGCGGCCGAACGCCGGGTCGAACAGGAACAGTTTCCATTCCTTGAAAGCCGCCAGAACGACCAGGAGCACCGCCGCCGCAAGCGCCGCCATGACCGTCACGTCCTGCCGCATCATGGCGGCCGCCTGGCCAAAGATGAAGCTGTCCAGGCCGCTCTGCCCGCCGCCGGCGGAGCGGCTCGCGATCGTCAGCAGCATGATGCCGAAACCGAAATAGACCGACAGCATGATGCCCATGGCCGCGTCTTCCTTGATCCGGGTGGAAGAGCGGATCCACTGGGTGAACAGCGCGCCGGTCAGGGCGCTGACTCCCGCGCCGAGCAGCATGAGCGGCATGTGCTTGCCGCCGGCGGCCAGAAACCCGAGCACCACGCCGGGCAGCGCCGCGTGGGCGAGGGCGTCGCCGAGCAGACTGTGCCGCTTCCAGAAGGCAAAGCTGCCGACGACGCCCGCCGCCATGCCGAGCAGAACGGTGCTCGCCAGCACCCACAGCACATTGGCCGACCATCCGAATGACGCCAGAAATCCCATCTTCGTCAACCGCTCCTTTCGGCCGGCCAGCGCAACGTGCCTTCATACGCGATGGCCAGATTGGCGCGGGTGAACGCTTCGGCCGTCGGGCCGTGGGCCACCACGGTGCGGTTGATGAGCAGCACCCGGTCGAAATACTCTTCCACCGTCGACAGATCGTGGTGGACGACCAGCACCGTTTTGCCCCGTTCTTTCAGCTCCCGCAGCGTCTCCATGATCACCCGTTCCGTCGCCGCGTCGACGCCGGCCAGCGGTTCGTCCAGCAAATACAGATCCGCGTCCTGCACGAGCGCCCGGGCAAGGAACACCCGCTGCTGCTGGCCGCCGGACAGTTCGCTGATTTGCCGCCGCGCCAGGCTTTCCATGCCCATGCGGCCGAGCGCCTCCATCGCCAGCTCCCGGTGGCGTCGCCCCGGCCGGCGGAACCAGCCGATGTGCCCGTACAGCCCCATCAACACCACGTCCAGCGCATCCGCCGGAAAATCCCAGTCCACCGTTCCCCGCTGCGGCACATAGCCGATGCGGCGTTTGACCGATCGGTACGGTTCGCCGAAAAACCGGACTTCCCCGGATACCCGCGGCACCAGTTCCAGCATCGCCTTCAGCAGCGTCGATTTGCCCGCGCCATTCGGGCCGACGACGGCGGTCATCGTGCCCGCCGGGATCGTGAACGTCGCATCGTGAAGCGCCCGGTTGCGGCGGTACATGACGGACAGCCCGACCGTCTCGACGGCAGGAACCGGCCCGGCCCCCGCTTCGGTCGCCTCCGGATCCGCCGCCCGTTCCATGTTTCGATCCGGCGCCCGGTTCATCATTTGATCGATCGCCCGTTCCATGTTGCGCCTGTCACCTGCCCAGTGGGTTTTTCGCATGTCGGCGATTTCGCCGGCGTTCATTCACCGCTCAGCGCTTCATAAATGGTTTTCACGTTGTGCCGGTACATGCCGATGTACGTGCCTTCTTCCGTGCCGGCGTCCCCCATCGCGTCGGAAAACAGCTCGCCGCCCAGCTTCACGTCCAACCCGCGCGCCTTCGCGCCTTCCATCACGGCCCGGATCGCATCGGGGTTGACGCTGCTTTCCACGAAAACCGCCGGCACCCGGCGTTCCAGCAGCAGATCGATCGTCGCCTCGATGTCCGTCAGGCCGACCTCGTCTTCCGTGCTGAGCCCCATCAGGCCGACCACCTCGAGCCCGTGGGCGCGGCCGAAATAGCCGAAGGCATCGTGGGCGGTCACGAGCACCCGCCGTTCTTCCGGCAGCGATGCGAGCACCGCCGCCTCCTCCTTCAGCGCTTCCAGCCTGGCGAAATAGGCTTGCTTGCCCGCCTCGAGTTCATCGGCAATCGCCGGCGCGTGCTCTTTCAGCAGTTCCACCGCCGCCGCCAGCGCCTCCCGCCAAAGATCCAGGTCAAACCAGACATGGGGATCAACGGCGCCAAACGCATCCTTCAGCAGCTTCTCCTCCGGAATCGTCTCCGCGACGGCCAGCACCGGCTTCTCCCTGCCGAGCCTTTCGAACGCTTCCAGCATGTTCGCTTCCAGATGAAGCCCGTTGTAAAAGATGACATCCGCCTCCCGCAGTTTCCGGATGTCTCCCTGCGTCGCCTTGTACAGGTGGGGATCGACGCCCGGACCCATCAGGCTTTCCACGATGACCTTGTCGCCGCCGATGACGGACAGCGGTTCGGCGATTTGCGCAATGGTCGTCGTGATCCGGATGGTTCCTTCATCGGCCTCCGCGCGTCCTTCTCCTCCGCCGCAGGCGGCCGGCAAAGTTACCATGCCAACGAACAGCGCCGCCAGCGCCGTCGCGCGACCCGCCAGCCGCCGAAGGTTTGATGATCCCCGTTTTGCACTTCGTCCGTTCATTTCCATCACCTTTCCCTGCGCTCCCTTTTCACGTTTTTTTTGCGATGTGAGAGCCGTTGCCGCGATTCAGCGGCGTTTCCGGCGTCATCCCTTGCCGCTCCCGCCGTGCGATACCCGTTTGTGCATCGCGGAAACATATATTCCTTGAATCAAAAATGTTTACCTGATGCAAATTTTGTTGCTGAGTAAAACATTACCGGTCCATCGGCTCGTTGTCAAGACGGAACCACCTGTCTCACAAAAAAAGAACCGCCTTCCAGCCGCCCCTGCGGCCGAAAAACGGCTCCGCCAAAAATGTCCCGGTCCTGCGAACCCTCCGCTCCGAACCAGGTTGCCTTCGCACCTTACAAATTTTTGGTCGCCTCATGGAGCGTGTCGACCATCGCCGCCATCTGGCGGGCCGCCGCCCCGATCTGCTGGAACGCGGCATCCAGGTTGGCCAGCTCCACCTCCACCCGGCCGATTTCCGCCGCGTTGTCCTGCGTCGCCGCCATGATGCGGTCAAACACGTCGTTGGCCTCTTCCGATTCGCCGCGCGTTTCCCGGATGAAGGCCATGGCCTGCCGGATGCCGGCGGCCGCCGCCGCGGACTGCTCGCCCAGCCGCATGACCATCCCCTGGATTTCGCCGATGCCGCCCTTCGCGTTTTCCGACAATTTTCGAACTTCCGAGGCCACCACCTGAAAGCCGGCGCCGGCTACCCCCGCCCTGGCCGCTTCAATGGCGGCGTTCAGCGCCAATAACTTCGTCTGGTCGGCCACCTGTTCCACCAACGCCACCATGTTGTTGACGGACTCCAGCGAGTGGAGAAAGGCGCCGAACGACCGGCCCAGTTCATCCGCCAGCCCGGCCAGCCGGTTCATGTCCGTGGCCAGCTCGTCCATCTTCGCTTTGCCGCTTGCCGCCCATTCGGCGGTCTGCCGCATCTTTCCGGCCGTCGCCAGGAACGAATGGTTCACTTCGCGGCTGCTGTCGGCCAGCACCTGCAGCGTCTCCGCGATTTGCTCCGTCGTCACGGCGGCTTCGCGGCTCGCTTCCGCGATTTTCGCCTTGATTTCGTCCTTCACCCGCCGGTGCGTGTCTTCCAGCATCCGCTCATTTTCCGCTTGATACGCTTCCAGCACCAGCTGCTGTTCGAAATTGAGCATCTTGCTGATGGTGGTGCAGATGAGGCGCGCCTGTTCCCCGTCGTGGACCTGCCGGTTGACGATCCGGAAAAGCGACTGTTCCAGCGCCTGGAACGCACCCATGTACCAGCGGGTCTCCAGGCCGATGCGGATATGGGCCATGGCGACCCGTTCCCTTCTTTGCAAATAGCCGGCGTCGATGACGCCGTCGAACATCTGCTCCAGATGGGCGTGCAGCAGTTTGCGGAGCTGCTCCACGGAGCTGTGCGTGTTGATGAGCCGCTTCACCGATTCCACTTTCGTGATCGTGTCATAGTAGGCGGCCGTCACTTCATCCAGGTGGGGTTCCACCAGCGGCTTGACGGCCTTGAGCAGGCGCAGTTCGTCCTCCATCAGCCCGATCATGCGCATTTGATTCAGTTTCCCGTCGGCGCTGTCCAGCTTGACGGCCACTTGCTCGCGTTTCGCAAGCTCCAGCCAGTCCACCCGATCCTTCCCGCCATTTGAAGCGCCCGCTTTCCGCCTGCCGGCTGTACCCAAGATGCCAATCCATTTCATTGTCGTTCCCTCCCTGCTGCAACCGCCAAAAAAGAAGACCGGCTCGAAGAAAGCCGGTCACGATCGGCAGTCCTCTGGATGATGACCCGGTGAAAGATCAGGTTTTTTTGTTGCAAAATGCGTGATGCGCAGGCACGCCTCCGTGCCGTTTGCCGCACCGTCCAACGGGAACCGGAAGATTCGCGGCGAAGCTTTCGGACGAAAGCTCCAACCTTTCGCCGCTTTTTGTCACCTACAGTCCCAGGAGCGTTTTCAGCAGATTTTTGGTCACGAAGATCTTGCTCGTCAATTCATCATGCAGCACATCGGCCTGCAGGGTCGGCTGGTTCAGGGATTCCAGGTCGCTTTTCATCTGTTCGATGAACGACTCCAGTTCCCGTTCGACCTCCGGCAGCCGCTCATTGACCTTCTCCCGCAACAGTCCCATCGTCACTTCGTCCACATTGCGCGCCACGACATCCGCCCGGGTCAGACCGTATTCGGCGAGAAGATCGTCCGCTTCCTGGTAGAGCCCGTCGATCCGCGCGTTCGCCTCGTCCCGGTACTTCTGGACGATTTCGTCCACCTCGGCGACGCGGATGGAAACGGTATACGTCCCCTTGTCCCAATCCACCCGGTAGCCGAGATTTTCCACGACGAAACGCAACGGCACATAGATGCTGTTGTTGATCATGAGTCCGGGGGTGTTTTCGTTGGGCTGCACTTCCTGGTCATAGAACCGGTACCTGACGTTCGGGACGACCTCGATCATCAGCGTCTCCGTTTTGGCCGTTTCCGCCGGTCCGATGACGGAAGGTTCCACTTTCAGGGCTTCCAGATCGGCTTCAATGGCCGCCAGCCGGCCCGCGCCCGGATTGTCGATCGAAACGATTTTCTGCTTGTTGTCCCAATTGACTTCCTTTCGCATGATGTTCGCGACAAACCGGAGGGGGACATAGGTATAGTTGGCTTTGTAGAAAAAGCCGCCGATGACGCCTTCGGGCGGCGCGTATTCCGTGCCGTCCACGACGAAATGCAGCATCCCCCTGCCCATGATCGCCGTCGGCTGCGCCGCCGCGAACGCCGTTACGGCCGGCAGCAGCAGGACGATCGCAAGCAGGGCGGCCAAAACCCGTCCCGTTGCTTTCATGCGTTCATCTCCTTCCATATTTTGAATTTAATGTCAATCTATGCAAAAGAACTGTCCGCTTGTCCCGGATCCAAAAGGCAGCCGAACAGTCCGAAGCATCGATCAACCTGCCCGCGGCGAGCCCGCCCTACTGCTATTCGCCGTCGGGACCGCCCGTTCCTGCAAGGCCGCCGTCAGGTCAAAAAATGAATTCCATGCATTTAAAGAATGAATTTGAAGATGAATTTCTCGAGTCTCGTCAACAGCGTGTAGTAGAGCCAGAGCAGCGCAACCCGGTCTTTCCGGATAAATCCCAATACGGCTTTCTTTCTCCAGGCGAAATGCCGGATATCCGTTTCACCGACCAGCCGTTTCAACTTCCGGTCGCTGCAAACGTCCCGGATGAAGGCCATCTTGCCGGCCATGCTTTTCCGGTTTTCTTTTTTGCATTCATTTTTCATCGCAAAAATCCTGGAGTTGACATAATCAATATCCAGCCGGTGCTGAAACGCATCGGACAATCGCCCTTCAATGGAAAGCGAATGTTCGATCACTTCGCGCAGCCGATCCCGTTCCTCCAAAAAACGGGGCCTGTACGTCTGGGTCGCCGATCCGTCACGAAGAACATAATGATAGAGGGACTCCGTTGTCAAGCTGATGTTCCGGCTTTTCAGCAAAGCGCCGATGCAAAACAGCAGGTCCTCTCCATAGAGCACATCATTCGCAAACCGGAGGCCATGCTGCCCGACCAGCGTCCTTCTGACCAGCATTCTGCATACGCTGCCCATGATGGTGTTTCCGCTGCCCAAATCCGGGCTCGCGATCAAATTGAGAAGCAGTTCCCGCTGCAACGTTTCCTGTTGACCGATATATTGGGCAAACTGGACGAGAATGTCCCTTGACACGGTTTTTCCGTGCTTGTGCATGACATAGCTGCAAAGGCACAGATCGCTTTTTTCCCGTTCCATCAGCCCGTACATGCGCTCAAACATGACGGGTTCGACCCAATCGTCGGGGTCGACAAATCCGATGCAGTCGCCCGTCGCGCGGGAAAGTCCGGCATTCCTTGCCGCGGAAACGCCCGCGTTGGCTTGATGGATCAGAACGATCCGGCTGTCCGTTTTTTGAAATCGTTCGCATATGTCGCCGCTTGCATCTGTGGAACCGTCGTTGATCAGAATGATTTCGATGTCTTGCAGCGTCTGGTTCAGCAAGGATTCGAGACAGTGTTCCAAATATTGCTCCACATTGTAAACCGGCACAATGATGCTGACTTTGGGATTTGCCATGGCCGCTCCGTTTCTCCGGACATGGAATTTTGCTCCGGGCTTGTCATGTTTTCTCTTCCCGAATCAAAACTTCGTCGTCGCGACAATTTTTCCTTTTGTTGAGAATCAAAAAACGGACCATGATGAAAAATGAAAAATCCCCCGGGAGGTTCCGGGGGATTTCGGATATGGTCCTGCCAAACGCTTCGCCGATCACATCATGTCCATGTTGCCCATGCCGCCGCCGGCGTTTTCCTTCTTCTCCGGCTTGTCGGCGACCGTCGCTTCGGTGGTCAGGAACATGGCGGCCACGGAAGCGGCGTTTTGCAGGGCGGAACGGGTCACTTTCACCGGGTCGATGATGCCGGCTTCGATCATGTTGACCCATTCGCCGGTGGCCGCGTTGAAGCCGACGCCGGCTTTTTCCTTCTTCAGGCGTTCGACCACGACGGAGCCTTCCAGGCCGGCGTTCGAGGCGATGGTGCGGACCGGTTCTTCCAGCGCGCGCAGCACGATGTTGACGCCGGTCTTCTCGTCGCCTTCGGCCTGGATGTTCGCCACGGCGTCATAGATGTTGACCAGCGCGGTGCCGCCGCCGGACACGATGCCTTCTTCCACGGCGGCGCGGGTGGCGTTCAGCGCGTCTTCGATGCGCAGCTTGCGTTCCTTCATTTCCGTTTCCGTCGCCGCGCCGACCTTGACGACGGCTACGCCGCCGGACAGCTTGGCCAGACGTTCTTGCAGTTTTTCCTTGTCGAATTCGGAGGTCGTTTCTTCAATTTGCACCTTGATTTGCTTGATGCGGGCTTCGATGTCGGACTTGTTGCCGTAACCGTCGACGATGATCGTGTTTTCCTTGGACACGCGGACCTGGCGCGCGCGGCCCAGCTGTTCGAGGGTCGTGGACTTCAGTTCCAGGCCCAGCTCCTCGGTGATCACCTGGCCGCCCGTCAGCGTCGCGATGTCGCCCAGCATCGCCTTGCGGCGGTCGCCGAAGCCCGGCGCCTTGACGGCCACGCAGGTGAAGGTGCCGCGCAGCTTGTTGACGATCAGGGTGGCCAGCGCTTCGCCTTCCACGTCTTCCGCGATGATCAGGAGCTGCTTGCCGGTTTGCACGATCCGCTCCAGCACCGGCAGGATGTCCTGGATGCTGCTGATCTTCTTGTCGGTGATCAGGATGTACGGTTCTTCCAGCACGGCTTCCATCTTGTCCGTGTCGGTCACCATGTAGGCGGAGATGTAGCCGCGGTCAAACTGCATGCCTTCGACGACTTCCAGTTCCGTCTCGATGCTCTTCGATTCTTCGACGGTGATGACGCCGTCCTTGCCCACCTTCTCCATCGCTTCGGCGATCAGTTCGCCCACTTCCATGTCGCCGGCGGAGATGGCGGCCACCTGGGCGATCGATTGTTTGCCTTCGATCGGCTTCGCGATCTTCTTCAGTTCTTCGACGGCCACTTTCACCGCTTTCTCGATGCCCCGCTTGACGGCCATCGGATTGGCGCCGGCCGTGACGTTCTTCAGGCCTTCGCGGATCATCGATTGCGCCAGCACCGTCGCCGTCGTCGTGCCGTCGCCGGCCACGTCGTTCGTCTTCGTGGCCACTTCCTTGACCAGCTGGGCGCCCATGTTTTCAAACGGATCTTCCAGCTCGATCTCTTTCGCGATCGTGACGCCGTCGTTGGTGATGAGCGGGCTGCCGAATTTCTTCTCCAGCACCACGTTGCGGCCCTTCGGACCCAGGGTGACCTTCACCGTGTTGGCAAGCGCATCGACACCGCGCAGCATCGCACGGCGCGCATCTTCGCCAAACAGAATCTGTTTCGCCATCGCTAATGTTCCCTCCTGAAGATTTCGTTTTCGTTATGTGTGGTGACGTGATCCGGCTTCATGCCGGTGCGGCATGAAGATAAGTACGGCTGGCTGCCCGGGCGCCAAGCCCGGCCATGCGCCCGAATCTCGCGCCGGGCGCAGGATCACTCGATGATGGCGAGAATATCGCTTTCGCGCATGATCAGATATTCTTTGTTTTCGTATTTGACTTCCGTCCCGGCGTATTTGGAGAACAGCACGCGATCGCCGACCTTGACATCAAGCGGAACGCGCTGGCCGTCTTTCCAAGCGCCTTCGCCCACCGCGACGACTTTGCCTTCCTGCGGCTTTTCCTTCGCGGTGTCCGGGAGCACGATGCCGCTTGCCGTCGTTTCCTCCCTCGGGATGGCCTCGACCACAACGCGATCTCCCAACGGTTTGATCATGGGTTAGCTTCCTCCTTTGAATTGGTTGAAGGTGTTGTTGTGAGCCGGTTTGTTAGCACTCGTGCATGCCTAGTGCTAACAGCCATTTATAATAATACTCATCCCGAAAACAGAATGCAAGAGGAGCCGGGCGAATTTTTGCTTCCGTCACCGTTTCCCGCTCTCGTCTTTCACGGTTTCGCCGGATGCCCCGGGCTCCCGTCTTCCCCGCATTCCGCTTCCCGGGCCGCGTCGGCGGCCAGCTGCCTGCGGTGCACCGCGCGGGACAGCAAAATGCTCAGTTCGTACAGCATCATCAGCGGCACGAACACGATCAACGCGGAAATGAGATCCGGCGGCGTGATCATGGCGGCGACGATCAGGAGCAGCACGACGGCGTGGCGGCGGTATTTGGCCAGACGGCCGGGGTTCAGGATGCGGAGCTTGGTCAGAAACAGGACGACCACCGGCAGTTCAAACGCCAGCGACACCGGCAACAGGATGTTCAGCAAAAAGGACACGTATTGGGCAAGCCCGAACGTTTCCACCAGCCCCATGCTTTCCGTCAGCACGCCGGCAAAGCGGAACGCCCCCGGGACGACGACGAAATAGCCGAACAGCGCGCCGAACACGAGCAACACGGACGCCAAGGGCACGTAGACGACGGTCGCCTTCCGCTCGTGATCTTTCAGTCCGGGCCGGATGAACAGCCACAGCTGGAAAAGAATGAACGGAACCGAGACCATGAGCGCCAGGTACATCGACACCTGCATGTAGATGCGGATGCCGTCCCAGGGGGAAAACGCGTTCAGGCTGGCATCCTTCACCGGTCCCGTTTCCGTCAGGAGCCGGATGACCGGAATGGCGGCGGCCATGGCGGCCCCGAACGCCAGCACAAAAAAGAGTGCGCACCAGATCAACCGTTTGCGCAGCTCTGCCCAATGCTCGATGAACGTCATCGGCTTTTCTTTCATTATTCCGGCAGTCTCCTGTCGCCCTGGCCGTCCCGCTCCGGGATCGTTCCGGAAGCGGTGCCGGATTGGCCGGATTGGGCGGGTGATTCGGATTGTCCGATCGCGCCGGCCGGTCCGGTTTGGCGGACGTCCGGATCCGGCCGGTTTTGCGCGGCCGTCCGGTCCGGCCCGGCGGGACGGGAATCATCGTCATCGTCCATGATATCCTTGGCGCCCTTCTTGAACTCGCGCAGCGTCCGGCCCAGCGCCCGGCCGAGTTCCGGCAGTTTCTGCGGGCCGAACAGAAGCAGCGCCACCAGGATGATGAACAGCAGCGTCGTGAATCCGATGTTGCCCGGCATGTCGATTTGCTCCTCCTTGGATTTGTCAACGGTTCAAAGGTTGTCCGACGGAAATGACGAATGTCACAGCGGCTCCCGTTCCTCGTTCATTGTACCGCAAAACGCGGACCAATGCTCGGAAGCGCCGCAAAAAATTCATACAAATTGTTGAACGCCCTGCCCTCCCGTTCATCCGGCGTCTCCGCCCGGGCCGCCGGCGCCGCCGCACGGGCCGCGCTCCGTCACGACCAGATCGACGGCACGATCGTGCGCCTCCTTCGGCACCCGGCCGACCAGCTGGACGGCGAAGGCCAGTCCGATGCGAAGCGGCATGGCGAGGCCCTCCGCTTCAAACCGGTGAAACAACCGGTCGTAATAGCCGGCGCCGTAACCGAGCCGGCCGCCCGCGCGGTCGAACGCCAGTCCCGGCACGATCACGGCGGCGGCGGCGGAAAGCGTCACCGGTTCGCAGACGCGCGGGTCCGGTTCCGGGATGCCGTAGGCGCCCGGCATGAGCGGCGGAGCCGGCTGCCGGCGCCGGCTTTCGCCGCATGCTTCCCCGGCGTCGATGCGGTAGAAGGCCAGCGTGCCCGTCTGGCGATCCGCTTTCGGCGCGGCCACGGGAACGCCCCGTTTCCGCAGATCGCCAATGAGCGGCCACGTATCCAGTTCGCTGCGAAACGGGATGTAGACGAGCACAACGGGTTCCGCGGCGGTTTGCGGCCGCATGCCGAGCCGTTCCTCCAGGACCGCCAGCGCGTGCCGGCAAGCCAGCAGGGACCGCTCTTTCCGCTCTTCGGAGGGAATGGCGTCCCGCAGGGCCGCCATTTGCGCCCGTAAAGCTTGTTTGTCCGCATGCATCGGGTTCCCGTTCCTTTTTTCCGGGCGGAAGATCCGCTTGTCCGTTAGTCCGAGAACGTTGATTGCCGTCTTGCACGCTCCATTTTACCATTAGTGGGACCGGAAATGCATCTTCTGCGCGAGCCGCCCGGGTTTTCAGGGGCGTTTCTCTCCGCTGGCGCGCCGGCTTTTGCCGGTTGGCCCGGAATCGGATATGATGGAACAGGACCGTTCCTTCCCATTGGAACATCCGTCGGATCATTCACCGGGAGGCCACAGGGCATCATGCTTTTGCTGCAAGCGAACCGGATCGGGAAATCCATCGGAGCCGTTCCGATTTTGTCGGATCTTTCCCTGCAAATCGAAAGCGGAGACCGGATCGGGCTCGTCGGCGTGAACGGCGCCGGCAAGTCGACGCTGCTTCGGATCCTTGCCGGAGAAACGCAACCGGACGAGGGGGACATCTTCCGGGCGAAAGACATCCGGATCGGCTATCTCGAGCAGAACGGCATGCTCACGAGCAACCGGACGATCTGGGAAGAGATGCAGCTCGTGTTCGGCCATTTCCGCGAAGCGGAACAAAAACTCCGCCGTCTCGAGCAGGACATGGCGGATCCCGCCCTTGCCGATGACCCGGCCCGGTATGACGCCGTCCTCCGGCAATACGCCGCCCTCAGCGACTGGTACCGCGAAAGCGGCGGATTCGCCGTGGACGCGAAAATCAAAAGCGTCCTGCACGGCATGGGGTTTGCCGCCATCCCGCCGGACACGCCGATTCCCCATCTCAGCGGCGGGCAAAAAACCCGCCTCGCCCTGGCCAGGCTGCTGCTGATGGAACCGGACCTGCTGTTGCTCGACGAACCGACCAACCATCTCGACATCGAAGCGCTGGAGTGGCTCGAACAATTTTTGCGCGGATACCGGGGCGCCATTCTGTTCGTCTCCCACGACCGCTATTTCCTCGACGCCCTGGCCACCGACATCGTCGAGATCGAGCATGCGAAGGCCGTCCGGCGGCCCGGCAATTACTCCAAATATATCGAATGGAAAGCCGAGGAGACGGAGCGGAAGTGGAAGGCCTACGAGCAGCAGCAGGAACAAATCGCCCGCATGGAAGACTTCATCCGCCGCAACATCGCCCGCGCTTCCACCGCCGGCCGCGCCCGGAGCCGCCGCAAGATGCTCGAGCGGATGGAACGGATGGACAAACCGGCCGCCGGTCCGCAGAAAGCCGCCATCCGCTTCACGATCGAACGGCCGACCGGCCGCGACGTGCTCCGCGCGGAAGGCGTCACGGTGGCGCACGGCGGCAGGGCGCCGCTTTTTCCGCCCGTGTCGCTGGAGCTGCGCCGGGGAGAAGCCGTGGCCCTCATCGGGCCGAACGGCGTCGGCAAAACGAGCCTGCTGCGCGGCCTGATCGGTGAACTTCCCCTTGCGTCGGGCACGGTGGAATGGGGCGCCGGCGTCAAGATCGGCTATTATGACCAGGAGCAGCGCGGCCTGAATCCGGAAAACTCGGTGCTGGACGAAGTGTGGAACGCCTTCCCGCGCATGGAAGAATCGGAAGTCCGCACGGTGCTCGGACAGTTCCTTTTTTCCGGCGATGACGTCAAGAAGAAGATTGCCTCCCTGAGCGGCGGCGAGAAGGCGCGGGTGGCCCTGGCGAAGCTGATGCTGCTGAACGCCAATGTGCTCGTCCTGGACGAGCCGACGAACCATCTGGACCTGTACGCCAAGGAAGCCCTGGAAGCCGCGCTCATGGAATATGAAGGCACGCTGCTGTTCATCTCGCACGACCGCTACTTTTTGAACAAAATGGCGGACCGCATCGTGGAACTGACGCCTTCCGGCGTGGCCTATTTCCTGGGAAATTATGACGATTATGCGGAAAAAAAGCGGACCTTGGCGGAATGGCGGCCATCGGGCCCGAACGGGCGCGATGACGCGGGCGCCGACGTCCGTCTGCGGGCCGGCGCGCTGCCGCCGGACGCGGGCCGGGAAGCGCGGCGGGAAGAACGCATGCGGGCACGCCGCCTGGAGCGGCTGGAAGCGCGGATCGCGGAACTGGAGCAAAAAGCGGAGCGGCTGGAAGCCGACATGGCCAAGCCCGACATCTATCTGGACTACAAAAAGCTGCAGGACGTGCAGGCGGAACTGGAACGGACAAAAAACGAGCTGGATCTCGCATATGTCGAATGGACGGAACTGGCGGACGGATGATCCGCCATTTTTTTGTCCACCGGCGGCCGGTCCCGGTCCGTTCGCCGTTTCGTGTCATCCACAGCGTTGTCCACAGTTTGCACAACCGATTTTCACCGCATGATTCGGGCTTTCCGGGGCAGGGGCGTGAATTTGTGCCCATTGTCCACAGGTCATCATGAAAAAGATATCCCCTTTTCAAAATCGTCGGATCCCCTTTGAAAACGCCCGTTTGCTGCACGTTGTACACAATGCCCACAGGGGTTGTGGACAACTTTGTGCACACGGCGTTGTGGATTGCTGTCGCCCGCTGTCGGATGAACGGGACGGGCAACGAAAAAGCGCGTTTCCGACGCGGAGTCTCCGCAACGGGAACGCGCTTGTCACGGCGTTTCATCGCGGGCGCCGGCCCGCGGGATTCAGCGGGGATGCACGGCATGCGCCGCCATCCCGACCGACCAGGCTTCGAGGGACATGAGCGGTTCGGCCTTCATGGACAGCGGCGTGAATTCACCCGCTTCCCATTTCAGGAAGGCGGCGGCCGCAATCATGGCGGCGTTGTCCGTGCAATACTCGAACGGCGGAATGGAAAGCGGCAGCCCTTCTTCCGCGCAGGCCCGGGCCATCGCCGCCCGCAGGCCCCGGTTGGCCGCCACGCCGCCGGCCACGATCACCTGCCGGGCGCCGTACGCCTTCGCCGCCCGGATCGTTTTGGTCACCAGCACGTCGATGACCGATTCCTGGAACCCCCGCGCCAGATGGGCGAGGTTCACCGTTTCGCCGCGCATGGCGGCCTGGTTCAGCACATGCAGCACCGCCGACTTCAGGCCGCTGAAGCTGAAGTCGAAGGTGTCCGGCTCCAGCCAGGCGCGCGGCAGCACGATTTCGCCGTCGGCTTCGCCGGCGAGTTTGTCCACGTGCGGCCCGCCGGGATACGGCAGGCCGAGGGCGCGGGCGACTTTGTCGTACGCTTCGCCCACCGCGTCGTCGCGGGTGTTGCCGACCACGCGGAACACGCCCGGCCGCTCCACCAGCACCAGCTCCGTGTGGCCGCCGGACACCACCAGCGCCATGACGGGATACGCCAGCGGACCGACGAGCCGGTTGGCGTAAATGTGCCCGGCGATGTGGTGCACGCCGATGAGCGGCAATCCGGCCGACAGCGCCAACGCCTTGGCCGCCACCACGCCGACCAGGAGCGAGCCGACGAGCCCCGGCCCCTGGGTGACCGCCACGGCGGACAGGTCGCCGAGTCCGATTCCGGCCCGGTCGAGCGCTTCCTCCACGATGCGCGTGATCGTCTCCACATGCTTGCGCGACGCCACTTCCGGCACCACGCCGCCAAACCGCTCGTGGATGTCCATCTGGCTGGAGACGACGTTCGACAGCACCTCCGTTCCGTCGCGGACCACCGCCGCCGCCGTTTCGTCGCAACTGGTTTCGATGGCAAGAATGCAACCTTTTTTCACTCGAGCGTCATCCTTTTTGTCCGTCCGGTCGTGTTGCCGAAGGCATGCCGCAAGCCGGCAGATCCGTCCACATGATCAGCGCGTCTTCTCCGTTGTCGGAGTAATAGCCGCGCCTGACGCCTTCCACGCGGAATCCGAATTTTTCGTAAAGCCGCTGCGCCGGCACGTTGGATATGCGGACTTCCAGGGTCATCCGCTTCATGCCCCGGCTGGACGCGAAAGCGACCAGTTCCGCGAGCAGCCGCTCGCCGAGCTTCCGGCCGCGGTACGCCCGCCGGAGCCCGATGTTGGTCACGTGGGCTTCGTCCACGATCGTCCACAGCCCGCCGTAGCCGATGATGTCGCCCTGCCACAGCATCACGAAATAATGGGCGAACTGGTTGTACATCAGCTCGTTGTAGAAGGCATCCCGCGTCCACGGCACGGTGAAGCATTCCTTTTCAATGTCGACGATCGTGTCGATGTCCTCCAGCGTCATCCGGCGGAAGCCGACCGTCTCCGGCGTCGGCAGGTGCGCGGCCGCAAGGCCCCCATCGGGCGGCCGCTCATCCGTCAGCCGCTCATCCGTCAGGCGATCTTCCGCCTGCCGTGCATCCGCCCGGCGCCCGCCCGAAAAATGATCGTCCGGCAGACGTCTTCCCGGCAATCGCCCGTCCGGCAAGCGGGTTGCGCAGTCGAACGTGTTCTCCCTCTCTCCGGGCATGTTCCGCATCCCGCCTTCCCGCATCACGATTTCTGGGCCGCGAGCCTGGCCGCCAGCTTCTTTTCCGGTTCCGACGGCTGGGTATAGTTCGGGAACAGGTTGTGGGGATCGTCCACGCGGCACACGTCGCGGTGCATCCATGCGAGCGCCGCCACGGCGGAGGCCGACAGGGGGAGGTCAGCCGTCTTGACGGCCGCGGGCACGCGGGCGGCGAATGCCGCCAGCTCCGCCCGGAACGCCGCATGGTCCCCGGCAAACAGCACCGTCGGCGCCTCCGGCGAGCCGTCTTCCCGCGAAATTCCGTCCGCCGTCCGTTCCGCCCGTCCGTCCGGCCGCGATCCGGCCAGCCGCATCGCCAGCTGATCCAGCCATTCCGCCACCAGCCGGACGCCGTCCTCTTCCAGGCAGCGCCATCCTTCCGGGCCCGACTCGTACAGTCCGGCGTACGCCTTGCCGCGGCGGGCGTCCATCAGCGGCACGATCCAGGTCCGGTCGCCCGTCCGGCCGCCCGTCGCCGGATCGTGCAAAACCGGACCGTAGGCCAGCGCTTCCAGGGATGACACGGCATACAGGGGAACGTCCAGCGACCAGGCCATCATTTTGGCCACGGTGACGCCAATGCGGATCCCCGTATACGAGCCGGGCCCATGGCCGACGGCAATGCCCGCCAGCTCCCGCGGCGAAAGGCCCGCCTCCGATAGCAGCGACTCCACCTCCGGCAGCAGCCGGATCGAATGGTTGCGCTCCGACAGGGATCCCCGTTCTGCCAGCACGCGGCCTTCGCGGGCCAGCGCCACCGCCATGGAAGCCGTCGACGTGTCCAGCGCCAGCCACACGCCGTCCGTCACGGCTTTTCCGTCTCTTGCTCCGTCCATTGCAAAACTCCCCGCTCCGCAAGATCCCGGCAGATGTCCGCGTAACGGCCGCCGCGGGGTGTCACGCGGATGATCCGCCTGTCGTCATGGCCGCCGTCCGGAACCGGCGCGGGCCGGATGAGCCGGACGTCGAGACGTTCGCCGGGAAGCAGGTCCCCGATTCGCGAAGCCCACTCCACGAGCGAAATGCCGTCTCCGCCGAAATATTCCTCCAATCCGAGCTCTTCCGCTTCCTCCGGCGACAGCCGGTACACATCCATATGGTAAAAAGGACACCGCGCCCCTTCATACTCCTTGATCAGCGTAAACGTGGGGCTGTTCACCACGGCCTGCACGCCGAGGCCGCGGGCAAACGCCTGCGCGAACGTCGTCTTGCCGGCGCCGAGATCGCCTTCCAGCGCCAGCACGCTGCCGGGAGCCAGCCGTTCGGCCAGTTCCCGCGCCAGGCGTCCCGTTTCTTCGGGCGAGCGCGATTCAAATACGTATGTCGGCATGCCGAACCACACTTTCCCGCAACAGATTCCAATTATTATAGCCGGAAAATGGCCGCCGTTGCAAGTTGCGCGGCATCCGGAAAGGCGGCGGAACCCGGGCGGTTCCGGAAGACCGGATGCGGGTTGTCGACAGATGTCGCAATCGGTCGCCTGACTTCCGACTTTCCGACTACATCAGACTACAAGAATCCGCGAGCTTGTGATACAATAATGCATCATTGCCAACGCCGGGCATGATCCGGAGCGGACGGCATGCGTACGGGCAGGGAGGTTTCGGTTCTTGGACAGCGTCTCCATCAATTCGTTCCTGCAATCCAGCATGCTCGTGTTCGAGCAGATGTGCCAAATCAAGCCGCAGATCGGCAAACCGGCCGTCCGGCGGGTGACCATCGCCGACGGACCGTACTGGCTGAAGGTCAGCATCCGCGGCGACATGAGCGGTGAAATCTACTACAGCTTCCCCCCGCACGTGGCGCTCAGAATCGTTTCCGGCATGATGGGCGGCATGATGCTGACGGAACTGGACGACATCGGCCGCAGCGCCCTGGCGGAACTCGGCAACATGATCTGCGGCAACGCCAGCACCATCCTGTACGGCCACGGCTTCAGCATCGACATCTCGCCGCCGGCCATGGTCCCGCCGGGCGCGGCGGGGGCGGACCAGGCGATTCTGGTGCCGCTGTTCCTCGACGGCGTCGGGGAAGTGGAGCTGTACATGAATCTGAAGAAAGCAAGCTGACATCAAAGCCGCGCCACCATCGCGGTTGCCGCGTCCCGCCGGTGAAGCGGCGGCCGAAACGTTCAAATGTCTGCTTGATCCGAAAGCCAAACCAAAAGCCCTGCCGCGCTCCTTTGCGGGAGCGCGGCAGGGCTGTTTTGCAATACCAGGCAATCCCGCCGCTTACTGCTCGTTCATCCGCGCCGCCCGATGGCGGGCCAGCTTCAGATAGCCAAGCACGTTCTGCAATTCGGGGTCCTCCACGAAACGGAGACGCATCGACCCGGCCGCCTCCACCAGGTACGGCTGCAGCGCCGCCGCGCCGCCGCCGACCACGTAGAAGCACTGGATGTCCGGATATTTGCGCCAGCGCTTGCGGATGATGTCCACGATGCGCATCGCGATGCGGGAGAAATAATGGTCGACGATCGGCTTGATGTCGGCCGTGCCTTCCCCGATCCGCTGGATCGTGTAGTCGCGGTTTTTGATCTTGGCCACCAGCTTGGCGCGGCTTGCGAACGTGTAGCCATACATGTCTTCCACGTCCCGGATGATCGAATCGAGATAGGAGGCCATGCCCACCTGCTCGCCGTGGCTGAACTGGTTGTCGACGGACATCCGCTTGACGACGGGCAGGTCGGTCGTGAGCGCGCCGATTTCGCAGACGCCGATCGTGCCGTAGTACAGCTCCTCGTCCTTCACCTGCAGATTGTCATAGGTGGCCAGGTTCAGAATGGCCGCCGCCCCTTCGATGGACACGACCGCCCGGCGGACGATCACCCGTACCTTCCGGTCGCGCAGCCCCGGGGTCGTCAGGAACGTCACTTCATGTTCGCCGACGAGCCGTTCCTCGAAACGGCGGTGGTAGCGGGGAAACAGCCGGACCGGCAGCCCGGTTCCGATGACGTATTCGACTTCGCCGACGCCGGTGACGGTCGGCACGCCGCCGTAGCTGCCGCCCATGACGCCGGCGATGGCCAGCGCCGTGAGAGCCACGACCAGAGACTGGTCGGACAGCGCCTTGTTGTCCGTTTCCTCCAGTTCAAAATTGTCTTCGTTCTCCGTCGCCAGGAGACCGACGAAATACCGCTGGTTGTTCCTCTCCAGGGCAGGGCTTGAGACGACCACATCAAGCGCCTTGAGCGGCGAATCCTCTTCCTGCAGCACGATCCGCTCGTAACCGGGCACGATGACGTTCGGAATGATGGCCGGTTCGGCCGCTCCCTCCACCATGACTTTCACGCTGTCGTTTCCCACGTCAAGTCCAGCCAGTTTCATCGTCCAATTGACTCCTTCCCGTTAGTCGAAACCCGAACAAAGGCTTTGCCACGCTGCCGATCGATGCAAAGGGCAATTTTCTTACTTTTTTCGACCCCGACGAACAAAATCCTTCCATGGATCACCAATCGGCCGAAATTTTTTCCGGCTTGTGGAAGGTTTTTCATCCCCGGACGTCGAATATGGCAAAGCGCAGTTTTTGGTTTCCGGACTTTCGGACTAGTTTTCCGGGACCTATCGTGGGCTTACGGACCGAACGTTTCATGCGGACATGGCCGCAGGCCGTTCGGGCATCCGCCGTTTTTTCTTCACGATTGCGTCAAAAGGGGCATGGTCATGAAAAAAAGGAAACGGGACGGCGGCAAGATCACGTTTCTGGTCATCCGCGAAGCGAACCGGAAGGTGATCCGTTTTCGCCTGTCCGCCGTGCTGCTCTACCTGATTCCGCTGGTCGGCCTCTCCGTGGCCTGCCTCGCGCTGTACCTTCACGCCGAAAACCTGAAAATCCGGCTGGAGAAGGAACAGCTGGCCACGGAACTGCGGCTGCGGACGGCCGCCTACAAGCAGGCCATCGATCTGAAAAATGTGACCATCGAACATCTGCGGGAAGAAATTCTCGATCTCGCCGCCCGGTCGGACGAAGTCCGCAGCAAGGTCAGGCAGCTGGAACAGCTCGAACGGCAAATCCGCAACGTGGCCGACGGGGAACTGTCCAGCGAGGAGCTGGAACGCCTGGCCACCGGCGCAACGTCCGGCGGCGGCCAGCGGACCGTTTCCATCTCGTCCTACGTGGAAGACCGTGACGACGGCGGGATGGGCGGACTCCTGTATCCGGCGGATCCGGACGACCCGGAGGCGATGGCCGCCGTCGCCAAATCCGATTTTACCGAGCTGGACCGGCGGATCACCAGGCTGCTCGATGATCTGTCCATCGCGCGGGAAGACCTGATCGCCTATCTGCACAAACAGCGCGTCACGCCATCGTTCTGGCCGACGGAGTCGTCGCGCGTCACGTCCTCCTTCGGATACCGCAAAGATCCGTTCACGCGCCGCACCGCCTTCCACGCCGGCATCGACATCGCCGGCAGGAGCGGCGATCCGGTGTACGCGGCGGCGGACGGCGTCGTCACCGAGGCCGGCTACGATCGCGGCCAGGGCTATTACGTGACGATCCGGCATGAAGGCGGCTTGAAGACGAACTACTTCCACCTGCGCAAATACCTGGTGAAAAAAGGCCAGCGGGTGGAACAGGGCGAACAAATCGGCCTGCTCGGCTCCACGGGCCGGAGCACGGGCCCGCATCTGCATTTCGAAGTGGTGGAAAACGGGAAAAACGTCGATCCGATGACGTACCTGGATCAGGGAAAGAAGGAATGAGACATCCATGCTGGGCAGAGGAAAAAAGAAGCTGAACCCGAACACGACCGACACGCTGGTCGGCGAAGGGTCCGTTTTCGAGGGGCGCATCAAGTCGGAGGCGTCACTCCGCATCGAGGGGCAGATCACCGGCGACATCGACTGCCTGGGCGACGTCACCATCGGCGAAAGCGGGCACGCCCGGTCCAACATCACCGCGCGCCACGTCACCATCGCCGGCACCGTCCACGGGAACGTGACCACGAAAGGCGTGCTGACCATCACGTCCACGGGCAAACTGTTCGGCAACGCCGCATCCCAGTCGCTGATCATCGAGGAAGGCGGCATTTTCGAAGGGCTGAGCCGCATGCAGTCGGGGGGCGAAAAAACCGAACGGGAGAAGGAAGCCGTCTCCCACGGCGCATCCGCCGGCGCCGCTTCCGGTGCCGGTTCGACGGCAGCCGCCGGGGCGTCCGGGTACGGCCAAAGCTTCGGCGGCTCGGCGGCCAAGTGAACATGGAAATGCGCAAAACGGCCTGTCCGGGCCGTTTTTCATTTGCGGGTTTCACCGTCCGTGGCGCTTCGGGCGCTCATGACGGCCGGCGCCGGTTGCGGCCGGCTTGTCCCGTCCGCGGCATGGTCCGTCACGCCACGCCGGTCCCGGCTTCTGCCGGTGCGGGCGTCGGTTCCGGCGTCGCGGGCCGCCTAAACATCGGAATCCCGGCCGGTGCCGGTTGCGGGATGGCCGTTTTCGTCCCGCGCGGCTTCACCGGCGGGTCCCGCCTCGATTCGCGCCATGCAGCTTTCGCACAGCCCGAGGCGCATCGAAAAGCGGTAATAGCCCGTCCTGAACAGTTTCGCGGCCGAATGGGCGGGCAATTCCAGGGAGCATGACAGGCAATAAAAAAGATCCTCCCGCATCATGCTTCACTCCTCCTCCCCGAACGGCCACAGCAGTTTCCATTCCCCGTTTTCCCGGGCCACGTGAACCATCTGCTTCAGCTCCATCGTGCCGAAGACGGTTTCCATGCGCTGGATGACGGGCATCCGGTACACGCCGGTCAGCGCTTCCCCGTCCGCCCGCCAGGCGGACAGCCGCTCCGCCTTTCCGATCTCGAAGGTGAAGGAGCGGGCGCCCGGCTGCTGCATGAACATGTAGGCGCGGGACTGGATGTAGAACTCCTTGCTGAAGCGGGCCTTCATCCGGGAATGAAGGAGCTCCCACGAACTGCCGAAATCCCCGCTCTGTTCAAGGGCGTAAAACCGTTCCACCGCCGCTTTCGCCCGGTTTTCGTCCGAGGAGCGGACCAGGTGGACGGTCATGAGGACGACCGACGCGGCGAGGACCGCCATCGCCAGCGACATCGGCACGAGGCCGCGGCGGCCGGGCCGCACGGGACGGCGCCTGACCTTGATGACGGGCATGTTCCACTCCCCCGATCCGTTTGCCGCTGCGATGCGGCGCGCGCCGGCGCTCCGTTTCCCCGCAAGGCACGCCTCATTTCATGATCGGAAATCGTCCGGTTCCATCAAAATTCTTGCAAAAATGATGCAATGACATCGACAAGAAGCGACGCATTGTGATACAATATGTAATGAACCCGGCGGTCAATCCGTGAAAATCTCCAGAAAACCGTTACATATTGTTTCTTTCTGGCCGCAATTGGATATCCTGTTAATGAGCCTTTTCATTCCGAACAGATCACGAATGGACATACGGAAAGGTGCGTGTCTTCCATGAAAAACCGGATTGCGGAACTGAGAATGAGCCGCCACATGACCCAGGACGAACTGGCTGCCAAGCTCGGCATTTCCCGGGCAGCGTTGTCCCACTATGAAAAAGGGCGCCGGGAACCCGATTACGAAACGCTGATCAAAATCGCCGATCTGTTTCAGGTGTCGCTGGATTACATCATGTGCCGGACGGACGATCCCCGCATGCATCTGAGCGAGGAAGTCCGGCAATTTTCCGACGCGCTGGAGCTTTCCGACGAGGACATTCTGGAACGGTTCACCTTCACCATCGACGGAAAGAAACTGACGCCGGAAGAATCCCGCCGGTTCATCGCCTTCGTGCGGGCTGAACGGATGATGAACAATTAGACTCCGCCAGTCGCCTGAGCAGAACGGACAGTCCCGGCAGGCGGCGGACAAGGACGCCCCACCACCGGCGCGGCGCGCTGTTCGCGTCGGCGGTGCGCGGCTTTTCACCGGCCGGCGCGCGGGTGATCGAGGCCAGCACCCCGAGGATCCGGTCGGCTTCCACCGCTTCGTCGGGCAGCCGGTTGGTATCTCCCTTCAGGATGTACCGGGTGCCCGAAGGGCCGTGTTCCACGCGAAGCAACCGGTGGCCGATCAGGCGGCCTTCCCGGTCCGCGAAGAGCAGGATGTCGCCCGGTTTCGGCATCTTGCCGCCGAGGGGAACGAACCGGCACAGATCGCCGGAGCGGATCACCGGGAACATGCTGATGCCGCTGGAAGGAATGTCCACCATGCCTTCCCGCTCGAGCCTGGCCTTCACCAGCTCCGCATACCCGATCGCTCGTCCGGCTTCACGCGGCATGCACGATCAGCCCGAGCTCCTGGAGACGGGCGATGAAATTTTCGGCGTCGTGTTTCGCCATCTCCCGCGGAATGCCGTATTCCTCCACCAGCGCTTCCGTCAGCATGTTGACCGTGGCGCCCTTTTTGATGAGGTTCCAGAGGAAGCCGCCGGTTTCGTTCAGCCGGGTGACCACGTACTGTTCGGCATCCAGCACGATCCATTCGCCGTCCAGTTCCACCGCATCGGTATGAACCGCCGTTTTCCACATCATGAAATCCTCTCCCAAAACAGATCGTTTTTCTGGAAGTACAAGTCATAGGCGGGGACGCGTCCCGCCAGTTTCCCGCAAAGGGAGATCACCTTCACCGTCTCCGCCGGATCGACGGGCCAGTAGAAAATCTTGTCCATGATCCGGTACACGAGCTCCGCCGGCTTGATCGGTTTCCGGTCGATCAGAAGCGACTGGGTGAGCAGATGGAGGCTGGCCACGGGAACGGGATCGGGTTCGAAGGTGGGCGACGTGCCGCTGCGGAACGGCGAATCGTATGTCAGCGGCCGGTCCTCCGCGAGGTTGATGATCGCCGCTTCGTCCGACAGGACGGTGCGCGGATGGCTCAGCATGGCCACCGTCGATTTGCCCGCGCCGCTCGGGCCCGCGAACAGATGCCCGCGCCCCCGGTCCACGACGCAGGACGCGTGCATCAGAAGGCCCCAGCCGCGATGCACGATGTGGGCGCTGTACAGCGTCATGAGCGCATAGTTGAGCGTCACGTCGTCATACACGGCCAGAACGGCCCGGGTGTATTGGTCGTCCGTTTCCAGAAGAAAATCGTCGCGGTCGTACGTGACCCGGGATCCTTCCTTCCGTATCCGGACGTCGAAATTTTCGGGCAGCCGGCCGTATCCGGACGACACGCGCACGTACAGATCCGGCGTTGCCTCCTCCGGCGGATCGATCAGGCGAAACTGGTCCTTGATCCAGTCCATCACCCGGTCTTCCCGCGTGCTGATGAAAATCCGGTGATTCGCGATTTGAACATGGGCTGTCAACATGTCAGCTAGCTTTTCCTCCTTTCGCGGGGTGGCAGAACGGGAGGGGCGCCGACGGCGCCCCTATGTAGCTGCCGTTCTTGCCGATGATGGATCTGATCAGCGCCTGCCGCCGGATTTGCTCGTCTCGAAGACGAACTCCCGTTGGCCGAGAACCGTCGGAGCAGCGTATTGCTTCATCCTTCTCACCTCCTTTCAAAGTGCCGGGCGTACATCCCGCCCGCGGCGGCCAGCCGCCCGGCCGGAACGTCTTCCGCAACCCGGCCCCGGTCCAGCACGATGACGCGGTCGACGCCTTCGAGCGCCGATTCCCGGTGGGCGACGACAAGGACGGTTCGCCCCCGCATCAGCCGGTCCAGGGCTTCCCTCACCTGGCGTTCGGCGAGCGGATCCAGGTTGCTCGTGGCTTCATCCAGAAGCAGGATCGGCGCATCGCGCAAAATTGCCCTGGCAATGGTGATCCGCTGCTTCTGTCCGCCGGAAAGGAGCGTGCCGCGCTCGCCGATCCAGGTGTCGTAGCCGTCCGGCAGCGCCCGGATGAACTCGTCGGCGTTGGCCTGCCGGGCCGCCTCGATGATTTCTTCCATCGTGGCGCCGGGCCGGCCGTCGGCGATGTTGTCGCGGATGGTCCCGGCAAACAGGTACGGCTCCTGGGGGACGTAGGCAAACCGGCTGCGCCACACATCCGGATCGGCCGCGTCCTGCCGCAGGTCATCCAGCCGGATGAAGCCGGCATCCGGTTTGTAGAGCCCGAGCAAAAGCTGGATCAGCGTGCTTTTGCCGGCCCCGTTCGCCCCGATGATGGCCACCTTCTGGCCGGCCGGAATGAACAGGGACAGATCGCGGATGACCGGACGTCCCGTTTCATGGGCGAAGCTGACCCGGTGCAGGGTAATGCCCCTGATGAGAGGCACCGGCGGCACATAGGCCGGAAACGATGCCTTTGTCGGCTTCTCGTCAAGAATGTTCCACAGCCGCTCCACCGACGCCAGCGACTTCTGCAGGCCGCCCCACTGGCGGGCCAGCCCTTCGAACGGGTACAGCAGATGGCTGACCAGTTTCACAAAGGCGACCAGCCCGCCGACGGTGAGCGTCCCTTTGGCCACCAGCAGCGCGCCCGCCCCGAGGCTGAACACGTAAGCCGCGGAGGAGATGAAGCTGGATGACCCTTGCAGCCAAGCCAGAAGGCGCGCTTCCCGCCGCTCCAGCTTCAGCACCCGGTCGGTTTCCCCGCGAAACCGTTCGTCAAACGGCTTCTCCATCGCGAACGCCTTGACGATCATCTGGCCGGCAAACACATCGTGCAGCAAGGCGTTGATGCGGCCGAACCGCTCCGCCAGCTTGCGTCTGTTTTCGCGGATCTTCAGGCCGAACAGGCCGACGGCCAGCATGGCGGCCGGACCGAACAGCAAGCAGGCGAGGGCGAGCTGCGGATGCACCGAAACGAGATAGATGAAGACGGCCAGTCCCATGAGCGGCATCTGGATCAGGCCGATCAGATTCGAGCCGATGGCCCCTTCCACGTTGTTGATGTCCGTCGTCAGGCGGGACACCAGATCGCCGCTGTGGCGTTTCGCGTAATAGCCCGCCGGCAGGCGCAGCAGGTGGCGGAACACCTCGTTTTTCAAATCCCGCTTGATGCGGTTGACGGCTTCCGCCTCCAGCCGGGTTTGCAGCATCACCGTCGCAATGTCCGCCGCGATCAGCGCGCCGCCGACGAGAAGCAGGTTCCGGACGTGCGCCAGATCCCCCGTAAGAGCGGCGTCGCTCATCGCGCCGAGAAACCAGGCGAACGCCAGGGTCAGCGCGATGTCGGCGGCAACGAGCAGAAACAGCGCCGCATAGACCGGCCAGACCCGGCGGACAAAGGGGACAAGCCTCGCCATCGTGCGGACCATGCCGCCCGCTCCCGTCAGGCGGGAAAACGTCATGCCGATCCGCACCGTTGACTGTGCGATGTGCGCCAGCGTTTTCATGGCCGGCCTCCGAACAGGCTGCGCAGCCGCTGCCGATACAAGCGGATGTACGTGGCCGCGCTGCCGTCCCCGCTTTCCCCGGCGCTGTAGACAGCCAGCTGGCGGGACGGGAACAGGAGCCTGGACAGATGCAGCCACTTGTCCCGGGGCGTATCCAGCATGCCGAGCGAATAGCGGAACCGTCTGACGCGTCCCGTTTGATCGCCGAAGCCCGGCCAGCGGATAGCCGGCAGCGGTCCGGGCAACGGCTTCAGCCGATGCAGCGCCGGATACAGCCCGTACAGCACGGCCAGCGCCGCCTTCACGCGGCCTTGCGTCCGGTCGCGCCGGGCGCGGTCCAGCACGCGGGCCAAATCGATGGCATGGCCGTGTTCGCAGAGCATGTGCAGCAAATCGAAGACATGCTTGCCGCTGTCCATCAGGTGGCTCGCGCCGTGCAGGCACAGCGTGTAGAAGGTGGCTTCGGCGGCCAGCACGCGGATGTGCCGGAAGCCGTCCAGCGGCTCAGATTCCTGCCAGAGCGCTTCGACATCCACGGCCGACACGCCCGCCTGGGCCAGGTCCCAGTGCAGTTCCACCGAGACGGGCTCCGGCCACCCCGGCGCTTCCTTGCACCATTCGGTGTGGTAATGCACCGGACTGGACGCCTCCGGCCGGGTGTAGCCGGCTTCCTGCACGAGGCGGGCGGCTTCGTCGAGATGACGCCGGCGGACGAGGAGGTCGATGTCCGACGTGGGACGGGCCGCGAAATGTCCGAAATAGTGCTCGGCCAGCACCGTTCCCTTCAGGGGGATGGCCGGAACGCCCGCTTCCTCGAACCGGCGCAGCACCTCCGCGGTTTCATGCCGGATCAGCAAATTTTGCACGAAGCACGCTTGGTGGATGCGGCCGAGTTCCTCCCGGAAGAAGGCGGGCATTTCCGCCAGACGCCCGGCGGCCTTGAGCCTGGCGTACACGGCGGATGCCAGCGAGTGCGTCCGGAGCTTTCCGATGAGCGCCCGGCATGATGCCGCGTCCTGCGGCCATTCATGGACGAGGCCGTACAGGTTGCCGAGAAAAGCGACCATCACGGCATCGATGTCTGAAAGGACACCGGAAATCCCTGCCGCGAATGCCCGGTCCGCATGTTCGTGGCGTGTCCGTACCATCGGTTCATCATGTGCTCCTTCCACAGCGTCCTCCCATTCGGTTGAGGGACAGCGGTCTGTCTCAACCCTCTTTCACTTTACGATACAATATGTATCTTGTCAAGAATTTTGTTTGTTGAATTGTTACATAAAGTATCGAATTCCCCATGGTTTTTCTGTCCGTGTCGCAATTCCCCGGTTCCTGCATATGTTGTCCTATAGGGAGAAAGGAGGCGACGGACATGACCCGTTCCCCCGTGAATCCGAACGCGTCCGTGCCGGCCAGGCGGCTTCTGGCCTTTTTGTACCAGCTGAAAGGAAAAGGCATTCTGTCCGGCCAGCACGATTATCTGGAAGCGCCCGACACGTACCCGGGCCAAATCTTCAAACTGACCGGCAAATATCCGGCCGTGCACGGCTACGAACTCGGCGCCATCACGGGCCAGAGCGCGGCGGACATCGCGCGGCAGCGCAGCAGCGTCGTTGAAAGCGCCATCCGCTGGCACAAAGCCGGAGGCATCGTGACGATGATGTTCCACGCCCGCTATCCCGGCACGGCGCCGCTGTGGGTCAACGTGCAGCGCGCCACGAGCGAGCAGGAATTCGCCCGGGTCGTCACCCCCGGCACGGCGGAATACAATCACCTGATCCGCGATATCGACGAGGTGGCCGATTATCTGAAACGGCTCAGGGACGCCGGCGTGCCCGTTCTTTGGCGGCCCTATCACGAAATGAACGGCGGCTGGTTCTGGTGGGGCAAAAAATCCCGCTTTGTCGATCTCTGGACCATCATGTTCGATCGCTATACCCGCCACCACGGCCTCGACAACCTGCTGTGGGTCTGGAATCCGAACGCGCCGAACGCGTACGCCGACCCCTTCGAGCGATATTATCCGGGCCACGACAAGGTCGACATTCTGGCCGTGGACATCTACAACAACGACTACAAGCAGAGCCACCATGACCAGCTGGCGCGGCTTAGCGCCGGAAAGCCCATCGCCATCGGCGAAAACGGCGAAATGCCGAATCCGTCTTCATTGCAGACGAGCCAGCCGAACTGGATCTGGTTCATGACCTGGGGCAAAATGCTCCGCGAAAACAACAGCGACGCCGTCATCCGCAACGTTTACGCGCACCCGTACGTCCTGACGCGGGACAAGGTGAACCCGGCCCAGTTTCCGTTGCCGGAGGAACCGGCGGAGCCCGCGGAGCCCGGGAAACCGGAGCAACCGGCGGAACCCGCGGTGCCGGCCAAGCCCGAACCGTCTCCCGCCAACGGCCTGAAAGGCGACTATTTCGCCGGCGTCGACTTCAGGGAGCTGCGCCTGACGCGCATCGACGGCCCGATCCGGTTCGACTGGGCCGACCGGTCCCCCGCCCCGCAGCTGCCCGCCGATCACTTCTCCGTCCGCTGGACCGGCGCCGTCGTGCCCGAGTTCGACGGCGAATACACCTTCTACGTCCTCAGCGACGACGGCGCGAGACTGTGGGTGGACGGGCGGCTCATCATCGACAAATGGGTGGACCAGTCCCGCACCGAATGGAGCGGCAAAATCCGCCTGCGGGCCGGCAAGCCGGCACCGATCCGGCTCGAGTACTACGAGCGCACCGGCAACGCCCTCGTCACCCTGTCCTGGTCACACGCCCGCCGGCCGAAACAGGTGATTCCGCGCTCCCGTCTGTTGACATCGTAACGATCCACGGGCTGCGTCACATGCCGGGCATGCTGCCGCGGCCCATGCCGTCCATCACCCGAATCGGGGCCGTCCGGATGTCCCCGCCGCCTGTCGGCGCGGTCCGGACGGCCTTTTCAGCGGCGAAGGAAGGCCAGATCGTCCCGGTGCAGAACCCGTTCCGAGCCGTAGAGGATTTCAATGCGCTCCCGGTCGTTGCTGTCTTCAAGCTCGTCTCCCCAGACCAGGAACCACACATATTGGTTTTGCGACTCCAGCAGGCCGGCGTCCGGCAACTCCCCCACTTCCCCCAGGGCGATGGGCTTTCCTTCGCCCAGCGCCGCCAGACGGTCGTGATGGGATGCGGCATATTCGTCGTAATACACGTCCACGGCCAGCACGTCCGCGCGCCGGTGGCCGACATAATACGGTTCAAAAGGTTCCGCGAATTCATTCGGCGCCGCCGGGCTCCACACCCACAGCAGATTGTCCAGCCCGTGATCGTTCACGTACCGGTCAAACATGAGGTCCCACAGCCGCGCGAACGCCGGTTGCCCGCTCCACCAGAACCAATTCCCGTTCATTTCATGATAGGGCCGCCACAGGACGGGGACATGGGCATCCCGGAGCATTTTCAAATAAAACGCCACTTCGTCGATGTCCCGGAGCCACTCTTCATGAAGCCGCGTGCCTTCCGTTACGATTTCAGCGAACATCTCCCGCGGCATGGAGCCGGTGTGCACGAATTCCCAGCAATCGCACTCGCCGGGCATGGCGGCATGCCAGGTGACGGTCACGAGACTGCCCTCGCGGCTTGCCCGGATCGCTTCCTCCACCACCCGGCTCCGGAATTCGTGCACATCTTCCGGGTCGTAGTCCATGATGGCGCCCAATTCAAACCCGACCACCGCCGGCGCGCGGCCGGTCAGTTCGCGGACCCGCTCGGTGTGCCAGGCCGGCTCCTCCAGATAATTGTGCTGGCCGGACAGGATGTATTGGCCTTTGATGTCGTAAAGCAGCTTCAGCACGCCGCGGGCTTCGGAGGAGGCGTGCGGATTGGCGGTTGCCACGCGGAAGCCGTGGTGAAACGGGGACATGACGGTTGTCCGCCAGAATCCTTTTGTCCAGGCAAACGCCGCCATCAGCATCAGCGCGGCCAACAGCGCCGCATGCATGCCCCGGCGGGCGTTTGTCCGGGCGCCCGTTCGCGCGGCGTTCAACCCGCCGGCTGTTCGCCCGGCGTTTTTCCCGCCGCCTGCCCGACCGGCGTTTCCCGGGTTCCCGTTCATCCGGCGTTCTTCCCGTCGACCGGCGAGGCGTCCCCCGCGGAACCGGCGGCGCGTTCTGCGGCGGCCTGATCGGTTGCGGCGGGTTCTGCGGCGATCCGTTCTGCCGCGGCATGTTCTGCGACAATCCGTTCTGCGGCAGCATGTTCTGCGGCAGCTTGTCCGGCTGCGGCGCATTTTTCTGCAGCCTGTTCGGCTGCAGCCGCGGCCCGGCCTGCCGCAACGCGTTCCGCTGCGGCATTGCCCGCGCCGGCTACGGTTCCGCCGTCTCCGCGGGCCTCCCGGCCGGCGTCCGTTCCGGCCGCCGTTTCGGCGCTTGCCGCAATCCGTGCCGCGTCCATTGCGCCAATGCCCGGCACGATCCCGTTTCCGGCATCCCCGGGCGCACCCGCGCCGGCCGCCGGCAACCAGCGGCGGCTCGTTTTGTCAAAGACGCGGATGACGCGGGCGGGCTGGCCCGCGGCCAACGTCCAGGGCGGAATGTCTCCGTCCACGACGCTGCCGGGCAGCACGATGGCACGGATGCCGATGCGGCTTCCGGCCAGGACGACGGTCCCCGCTCCGATCCAGGCGCCTTCGCCGATGACCGTCGGCCGGCCGGTTTTCGGCTGCCGGAAATACGCCTGTCCGTCGGGCGCCCCTTCGTATTCGCAATCCGTGATCAGGCAGCCGTCTTCGATCTGGGCGCCGTCTCCGATGATCAGGGACGTACAGCTGACGAGCCTGACATGGCCGCCGATTCGCACCCGGTCGCCGATGGCAAGAAGCGGCGGCGCCTTTCGGCTGCGGAGCGGCGGCGGGTGCGTTTCGATCCGGCATCCGGGGCCGATCGTCACGCCGCTGCCGACGGCCGCCCGCTCCGGATGGAGGACATGCAGGGGCGGCGCCACGCGGGAACGCGGTCCGAACCGGCCGAACAGGCGGGCATACCAAAGCCGCGTCATCCACCGCGCCTTCAGGCGCTGCCATCCCCCGTGCATCCGCACCGCCCGCGATTCCATCGCCATCACCGCCTTTCTGTCTGACCTTTCGGTTGGAATGATGCGCTGCGGGCAATTTGTTTGATTTTTCGTACAAAATGTTTTCTCAGGGAGAAAAAAGAACCATTTATGCGAAAAACCATCCAAATCGGGCGATCGGCAGAGCGAAAGCAGCCATTTTGTACGGAATTTCACTCATCCCGCCGTCTCAATCCGTCTCGCTCCGGCGCAACCCGCCGGCCGCGGCGTCCCGCCGGTCGCCGCTTTCATGCACGGCGTCGCTGTCGTCCAGGTTCGCGCCCCGCTGGATTTCCAGCAGCACGAGGCCTTGCAGGGCCCGGATGCCGTGGCTTTTGCCCGGCGGAATCGGCAGCGCGTCTCCGGCGGATACGCGTTTCAGCCTGCCGCCGATCACGGCTTCCCCTTCTCCCGCCAACACCACCCAAAGGCCGCGTCGTCGCAGATGGACGCGGTTGCCGATGCGGGCGCCGTCCTTCAGGCTGAGCCGGCGCACGATCGTCTCGCAGCCGTCGCCGTCCCGGAACCGGTCCATGATCCGGCTTTCGCCCCAGCGGTGCTCTTCCAGCATCGGGCGGCGGTCGAACCAGCCGGCGATTTCCTTGATTTTGTGACTGACCGCCTTGTTCGCCACCATCACGCCGTCCGGACCGGCCGCCACGATGGCGTCCGGAATGCCGAGCACCGCCACGGGGATCTCCAGTTCGTTGACCAGGTGGGTTCCGTCGCTGCGTTCCGCCAACAGGCCCATGCCGATGACGCGGTCGGACAGTTCCGCCGCCAGCGCCGGCCATGTGCCGAGATCCTTCCATTTGCCGTCGTAGCGGACGGCGACGATGTTGGCGGCTTTTTCGACGACGGCGCGGTCAAAACTCGTTTTGGCAAGACCGGCGTAGCGCCGGACCAGCGCTTCGTATTGCAGCGGCCACCCGTTTGCTTCCAGCAGGTCCAGCATGAAGCGCAGACGGAAGGCAAACACGCCGCAATTCCAAAGCGCCCCGAGACGGATGAGCCGGGACGCCTCTTGCCGATCCGGCTTTTCGCGGAACGCGGCGACGCGGAACGCCGCGGGCATGGCAAGCGGTTCGGACGGAACCGGCGCTCCGGACGGTGCCTTGGGCTCAGGCGGTGCAAGAGCCGCAGGCGGAATCGACGCCGCCGTCTGCCGCATCGTTTCGCATTCGGCCGTCCGCCGCTTCTCCTTCGCCTGCGGTCGGTGGCCCCGCAACACCTCCGTCGCCCAGGCCAGATCGTCCCGGCCGGGCCACAGGGCGCGAAAACCGGGGCGGTACAGGATGTGGAAACGGATCAGGACATACGCGAGCCGCAAACCGGCTGAAGCCAGCAGGCTCCAGCCCGCCCCGATGAGGCCATGCCGCGGCACCAGCGTCAGAAGCAGCGGCACCAGCACGGCCAGTCCCAAACCGTGGGACAGGGACACGATGCCAGGCCGGCCGGCAGCCATGAACGCCTGGGCCAGCACCATCGCCGCCCCCCCGGCCACCACTTCCAGCACCAGCAGCCGGAACACCGGAATCGCCTCCATGAACGCGGCACCATACAGGAGGCGGAGCGCGGGCGGCGCCAGCGCGGACAGCGCCAGCGCGGCCGCCAGGCCGGCCAGCATGCTGATTTTGAACACGCGGAGCGAAAGCGTCGCCGCTTCGTTTTCCGGCAGGCCCGACGCTTCCGGAAACAGGACGGCGACGAGGGACGTGGAAAACACATTCAGCATTCGCGACAGGCTGACCGCCACCGTGTACAGGCCGAGGGCTTCCGGCGCCAGCAGGCCGACGAGAAACAGCTGGTCCATGTACAGGATCAGGTTGCCGAGCAGATCGGCGCCGTAGCTGCGGGTGCCATAGCGGACCAGCCGGCCGGCGGCTTCCCGCACGGATGCCGTTCCGTTCCGGAGCATGCGGCGGAAGGCGGGGATTTCCCGCACCACCGCCCATACGGCAACCGGCACGTAAGCCGCCTGGTAAGCGATGGCCGCCGTCAGGGGCGTCAGCCGGCCGGATGCGGCCAGCGCCAGCAGCATCGCCAGCGTCATCACGGGAATGAGCCAGCGGGTCCGGTTGAACAGCCGGAACTGCTCCCGCGCCCGCAGGCTGGCGTTGCTCAGAAACACCAGATGAATGAACGGCACGACGCCCGTAAGCCCGACCGCCGCCGCCGCCGCCCACTCCGGGTAACCAGACAGCCTGGGCGGAATGATCAGCGCCCCGATGGCGACGGCGCCGGTTCCCGTCAGCAGGGACATGAGCATGCCGGCGGCGTACAGGGCGCTTTCCCGTTCCGGTTCTTTTTTCATGTAATAAAGAAGCGCCGAATGCAGGCCGAGGGTGGTGGTGAAGGCGAGAAACTGCGGCCACAGCACCAGCGCGGCCTGCAGGCCGCGCCCGTCCGGACCGAGCAAGCGGGCGGTGAGCACGCCGGTGGCCATGTTGACGAGCAGGACGAACACGCTGGACAGCATCGTGCTCACCGCGTTGCCGAACAGGCCGCCGCCGGCGAAGCCCGCCCGGAGCCGCCGGACGGACGGGAAGGCGGGAACGGGCCGGTTCGCCCACGCATCGGTCCTTTCGGCGCGCGTGCCATCAGCCATGGCGCACATTCCCCACGTTCCCCGGCATCGCCCGCTCCCGCCTCATCCGTTCCTCCAGCGCCGCGAGAAGCGGGAGCCGGAGTTCCTCGTTGGCCAGGGCAAAGTCGATGGTCGTCAGAATGAAGCCGAGCTTTTCGCCCACGTCGTACCGGCGTCCTTCGAACTCATAGGCGAACACCTGGCGGATGCCGTTCAGTTTTTCGATGGCGTCGGTCAGCTGGATTTCGCCCCCGGCGCCGGGCTGCTGCAATTCCAGGCAATCGAAAATGTCCGGCGTCAGCACGTATCGTCCCATGATGGCGATGTTCGACGGCGCCTGCCCCGGCTTCGGCTTTTCCACCAGCCGCTTGACGGCATGCAGCGGCCCGTACCGGCTGGCCGATTCGATGATGCCGTAGCGGTGGGTTTCCTCCTCCGGCACCCGCTGGACGCCGATCACCGGCGCCCCGGCCATTTCGAACTGTTCCATCAGCTGCTTCAGACACGGCACCTCGGAGACGACGATGTCGTCCCCGAGCAGCACGGCAAACGGCTCGTTGCCGATGAACCGGCGCGCGCACCAAACGGCATGGCCGAGTCCCTTCGGCTCTTTCTGCCGGATGTAGTGGATGTCCACCTGCCCCGCCCGCCGCACTTCCTCCAGCAAATCCAGCTTTCCGGTGACGGTCAGCCGCTGCTCCAGTTCGAAGGCGTAGTCGAAATGGTCTTCGATGGCCCTTTTGCCCTTGCCCGTCACGATGATGATGTCCTCGATGCCCGACGCCACCGCTTCTTCGACGATGTATTGAATCGTCGGTTTGTCGATGATCGGCAGCATCTCCTTCGGCATCGCCTTCGTCGCCGGCAGGAAACGGGTTCCCAGCCCGGCGGCGGGGATGATCGCCTTGCGGATTTTTTGCATGCGCATTCCCTCCCTGTGCTCGATCGCCCCGAACAAGCGCTCCCGGTCGTCAACACCTGGCGGAATCCCGCGCCGTCTCGCGCCGCCGGCGAAACGCCGCGGGACCTTCGCGCCCTTGTGCACCCTCACAACCTGCTCTACCCTCGAACCCGGCAAAACCCTTGATGCGTGCCAACCCGCGCCGCCTGCAAACGAAACCTTTCCGGCCTGCCGGTCAATCGCCCCTTCTCCGTTCCCGGCCGGCGTCCCGGACTTCTCCGCCATTTACTTCCTGCCGGAATCGAAGTTGCCGGATCACCTCGAAGAACCAGAACGCGACGAGGCCGAGCGCCGCCCCGGTCAAGTCGATGCCGACGTCGGCCAGACTGGGGGTTCGCCCTTCCCGGAACTGCTGATTGTACTCGTCAAAAAAGGCCAGCACCGTCACCAGCGCCGCCGCCAGCGTCACCGATGCCCATTTGCGCCAGGGAAGCAGCACCCGGAAGGCCAAAAGCAGGGTGAACGCCAATCCCGCATACAGCAGCAGATGGGCCGATTTTCTGAGGATGAATTCCGCCAGGTTGAGGGCGCCCACGCTTTGCACGCTCATCTCCCGGCCGTTCCAGTCAAACCGCACGCCGTCCAGCCAGGCGGTCAGCTTTTCGCTGACGGTGTCGCTGGACAGCCAGGGCAGCAAAGACTGCTGCTGATAGGACTGGGACGACAGCAGCAGCGCCGCCGCCAGCAGGACCAGAAACGGCACGGCATGCCGCCAGCGGGAACGCCCGCCGCTGTTGCCCATGGCCTCCCACCTCCGGTCAGGCGGCCGGCAGACGGCGGCCGGCTTGCCGGCGGCTTCCGGCGGAACGCCGCGGGCCGTCCCGGCGGGTGCCCGGCCGCGCGCAAGGCCGTTTGCCGGCGCCAGCGATTCGTGCGTCTTTCATTCCGCGATCCCTCCGTTTTCATGTCCCCGGGCGTTTGGTGCGAACGGCATCGTACAGCTTCCTTGCCGCCCGCGCCGGTTCAAGGTCCGGCGGCCGGGGAGCCGGCGCTTCCGTTTCTCCGCCGGCGCCGGGCCGCCCGGATCGCCGTCTGCAAAGCGGCCTGCGCGAACCGCGGAAGCATCATGAGGCCCGGGCTTTGCGCCAGCGCCCGCCCGAGCGCCGCGAAATCGCCGGTCCGTGCCGCGTAGCGCATGAGCGCGCGGCTTTCGAGTTTGTCCGGATCGCCGAACATGTGGAGCGTATGGCGCAATATGTACCGTTCGCCCGCCAGCATGGCGGACGCGTCTTCCGGATCGATGCCGCCTTGGAACCGGCACCCCATCAGGCAGCGGTTGACGAATGCCATCGGCAGCCCGCGTTTGGCGAACTTGATCCACAGCTCCCAATCGGCGGCGCTGCCGGCGCCTTCGTCGAACCCGCCGACAGCGCGCATCGCGCTCCTCCTGACCAGCATCTGGCCGGTGGTGAACAGCGCATTGCCGCGGACGAGGCGCTCCAGCGTCAATTTCGGCGGAAACCACCGGTACATCCGCCGGATGATGCGGCCCTCCGCGTCGATCAGATGGCCGCCGAACGCCACCGCCGCCGCGTCCCGTTCCCGCATCACCGCAAGCGCCGTTTCGATGCAGTCCGGGTACAGCACGTCGCCGGGATTGAGAAACAGGAGACATTCGCCGTCCGTCCGTGCCAGCCCCTCGTTGCGCAGGCCGTTTGCGCTCCGGTTGTCCCGTTCGAGCACGGTGACCCGCGGGTCGCCGGGCGATTCGATGACCGGCCCGGAACGGACCTTCGTGCCGTCAACCAGGCAAAGCACCTTCACGTTGCGATGGGTTTGCCGGAGCACGCTTTGGACCGTCTCGCCGATGAACGCTTCCCCGCCAAAGACCGGGATGATGACGTCGACGGCGGCGCGATCATGGCCGGCCCGGTCATTCCGGCTGGCTGCCGTGTTCGCCATGGCCGATCGCACCCCCGTGGCTGAACTGTCTCGCCTTGCGCCATTCCGCCAGCATGAGCCGGACGAATCCGACGTCGCGCAAATACCGCCTCCACAGCCGGCGCGGTTCCCGCATGAGCCGCCACATCCACTCGAGCCCGGCCTTTTGCATCCAGACCGGCGCCCGCCGGATGCGCCCGGCGAGAAAGTCGAAGGTTGCGCCGACGCCGATGGAAACGGGAACCCGGTACTGGCGATAGCGGCGATAGATCCATTTCTCCTGCTTCGGCGCCCCGAGGCCGACCAGCAGAATGTCCGGCCGGGCTTCCCGGATCATGGCGACGATCTTTTCGTTTTCCTCCTCCATCGATTCGAAACCGAACGGCGGCGAGTAGCAACCGACGATCATCAGGGCGGGAAACCGTTCCTGCAGGCGCCGCTTCGCTTCCTCGGCGACGCCTTCCGCCGCGCCGAGGAAAAACAGCCGGTATCTTTTCCGTTCCAGCCAGAGGCCCAGTTCCGTCAGCATGTCGGAACCCGCCACCCGCTGCTTGAGGGGCGTGCCGGCGATGCGCGACGTCCACACGATCGGCATGCCGTCGGCCACCACGGCATGGGCTTCGCGATAGATGCGGCGGAACAACTCATCCTTCTGCAGGCACATCACATGGTCCACATTGCAGGTGAGCAGGTATGTCGGATCGCCGGCCTCGATGGTCTTTTCCAGATAGTTCGCCAAATCGCGAAAATCAAAATTGTTAAATTGGATGCCAAACAGCTCGACCTTATGCATGGACGGCCTCTTTTCCCCCGGGACGACCGCTCCCGGGCCGAATGGAATATGCCCCGGCAAGGGCGCAGAACGGCACCGTGAACTGGAGGGTGGACAGCGTGTTGTCCGATGCCGAATAGAGCAGGAATCCGGCCACCAGCGCGAACCAGTGCGCCCGCCCGCCGGATGGCGCCGAGCGGGAGGCGGCAAGCAGCACCGCCAGCAGCGCGGCAAACAGGAGGGCGGCGCCGGTGATGCCCGCGTCGTAGAAAAACCGGATGTACTCGTTGTGCGGCACCGCAAACCCCTCGTACAGCGTTCCGTCGTTGGCCAGCAGCACCGATCCCAATCCCTTTCCGAACCACGGGGATTCCCTTGCCCGCTCGATGAAAAAGCGCCATGCTTCCTCCCGTCCGGACAGGTCGATGCCGGCGGAAGACGACCGGAAAAACGACCGTTTCATCAGTTGATCCCACTGCCAGAGGACGGACAGGCCGATCAGGCCGGCAATGCCCACCAGGGGAACGGCCAGCCCCGAACGGCCCTTGGCAAACTGGCGCGCCAGATCGGCCAGAAACACCAGCACGAGCGGCACCGATGCGACCAGCGGCCCCCGCGTGCCGGTCAGGAGCAGAATGAGGAAATTGACGCCCACCATCGCAAACACCGGCGCCTGGCGGGGCGGTTTCCGCTTCCACTCCAGCACCGACGCCGCAAACCCCGTGAAGGCGAGAAACGCCAGATGGGCGGGGATGCTGGCGCCCTGCAGCCGCGGCACGCCCGTGAACTCCTGCATGACCACCTCGTGAAGGCCCGCCGCCTGCAGGGCGATGCCGGCGATGAGACAGATGGCCGGCAACGCCATCACCATGCGGATCAGCCGGCCGGCAATCCGCTGCGGCCACCGTACCGCCAGGATGGCCAGCGGCGCCGCCAGCCCGAGAAAGGCCTTGCCGGAATCCGCCACCGAAAGCACCGGCTCCCCCCAAAGCCAGGTCACGGCAAACGATGCGGCGAGGGCCATGACCGGCAGCAGACGGTGCCGGACGATGCCGTACCGCAGCATGACGGGCATCATGAGCGCCAGCATGGCCAGCTTCTGCAGCGCCAGCAATTCAAAGCCGAGAACGGCCGTTTCGGGAAACACGATCTGCACGCTCACGGCGGTGGAAGCCAGGATCGCCGCCGCCGCCCAGAACGGCGCCAGCAGGGCGACGGCCGCGACGGATGCGGCGCCGGTCAGCGCCGCCGCCGCGAGCGGATCTTGCGCGCTGAGACAACCGATGACCGCCGCGGTGCCGAACACGGCCGCTGTCGCCGCCCATGATCCCGCCCGTGCCGGTCTCGCCGGCACGGCCGGACGCATCGGCGCGGACGGCGGCCCATTCGCAAAGAGGCCGCCGCCATCTTTCCCGATCCGGAACAGGATGCCGTCACCCCGCACGGGCATCACCGCCTGCCAGCCCCTTCAGGGCACCCCTCACCGCCTCGAGGCGGCATTCCGCCCACAGCCGCTTGGCCGGCGTGTCCGCAAACCGCGATTGGAAGGCGATGTACAGCCGGCGAAGGGCAATGGTTGATACGATTCGTATCTTTCCGGCCACGCCGGTGTGCGACCGGGCCATCGACAGCCCCTGGAAGTAATACCGTCTGCGGATCCATGACGGCGTGAGTCGCTCCGCCGGAATGAAGTGCCGAACGCGCATGTCCGGCACGTAGACCAGGGACCAGCCCAGCTTCCGCAACCGGCCGAACAGCCAGCTCTCCTCGCCGGAGTAAAGCGCCGTTCCTTTGCGCCCGAGGGATTCGGGAAAGCGGAGCGCGTCGCCGATGGCGTCGCGGCGGATGGCCATGTTGGCCCCGAACGGGTGCAGCCTGCGCGGATACCGGCGAACGATGGGGCCCAGATCGATGATCGTGTAGGGAAGCTCAAGCTTTCCCGCCAGCCATTCCGGCCGCTTGACGCCGAATTCCGGCTCGACGGGCCCGCCCACGGCCCCCGCCCGCGGGTACGAGCCGAAGGCCCGCCGGATCGACTGAAGCCACCCCGGCGACGGCACCGCATCGTCGTCGAGGAATGCCACAATCGGGCCGCGGGAGACGGCGATGCCGGTATTGCGGGCAACGGACAGGCCGATGCGCGGTTCGCGGACATAGCGGATCCGCACCGTTCCTTCCAGCACGGCGGCGCACGCCCGGACCGCCTGCTCCGTCCCGTCGTCGGATCCGTTGTCGACGACGATCACTTCCGCCCCGCCGACGCCTTCGACTTCCGCCAGCGACTTCAGCGTCCGCGCAAGGAGCGCCGCCCGGTTGTGGGTGCAGATGATGACGGAGACATCCGGCGTTCGTTCCTCCGGCCGTCCGGCCGCCGCCATTCCCTCCGGCTGTCCCGCCGCCTTTTCCGCTTCCGGATGCGCCGCCATGCCCGTTTTGATCTCCGTCGCCATTGCCGCTCCGGCAACCGTCGTCATGGCGATTTCACCTCGCTCGTCTCCCGCTTCACATGCCGTTTTTGGCCACAAGCAGCATCACGCACGTTTTCCAGATGATTTTCAGATCGAGCCGCAGATTGCGGTTCGTGATGTACGCCAGGTCCAGTTCCACCATGTCGCGAAACGAAAGGGCGTTCCGCCCGCTGATCTGCCACAGCCCGGTGCAGCCCGGGGTGACCGTCAGCCGGTTCATGTCGTACGGCGAATAGTTCTTCACTTCCCTCGGCAGCGGAGGCCGCGGCCCCACCAGCGTCATGTCGCCCTTGATCACGTTCCACAGCTGGGGAAACTCGTCGATGCTCCACTTCCGGATGAAGCGCCCGACGCGGGTCACCCGGGGATCGTTTTTCAATTTGAACATGTTGCCTTCCACCTCGTTGTAGGGAAGAAGCGCCTCCAGCCGGCTCTCCGCGTCGCGCACCATGGAGCGGAACTTCAGCATGACGAACGGCTTGCCGTCCTTGCCGATCCGGACCTGCCGGAACAGGACGGGACCCTTCGGATCTTCCAGCTTGATGGCCAGCGCCACCGCCACAAGCAGCGGGGAAAGCAGGACGAGCGCCGCCAGGGAAACGACGATGTCGATCAGCCGCTTCGCCAGCAGGTACCCGGCGCCTTCCGATGCCGTTTTTTGCCGGATTCTTGCGGCAATTTCCGATCTTAATCGGGTGTCCAACAGGTTCATGACCGCTTCTTCCGCAACTCCTTCCTCCTCTGGAACGCCTTTTTCGATACGGTGCCGTCACGGCGGACGCCGTCGCCCGCAGCGGCCGCCGCAGGCGGCCGTCCCGGCTGGCGCGTTGCGTTTCCGTCAGCCGTTGACCACCGCTCCCAGCACGTTGGCGCCGACCTGCCGCAGGTGGCCTAACGCCTCGGTCACCTGCCGCCTTTTCACCTTGCCGGCGCCGACCACCATCAGCACCCCGTCGCTCAAGGCGGCGGCAATCCGCGCATCGGCATACGGGATGAGCGGCGGCGTATCGAGAACGACGGCGTCGAACGCCTCCCGCGCCTCGTCCAGGATACGGCCCAGGGCGCCGCCGGACAGAAGCTCCGCCGGCTCGGGATGGCGGGACCCGGCGGCGAGAAGGGTCAGATGGGCGACACCGGTTTTCTTGGCCGCCTGCATCCAGGACTCCGGCCGTTCCAGCGCGTGGGTGAGGCCCCGGTAGCCGTCGCATTGGAAAATGCGGTGCAGCACGGGCTTGCGCAGGTCGGCATCGACCAGCAGGGTGCTGCGCCCTTCCCTGGCCAGGGCCGTGGCCAGATTGGCGGCGGTGAGGCTCCGGCCTTCACCGGGAAGACAGGACACGACGCAGACGGTGCGGCCGCCGCCGTCGCCCAGCGCGAACCGGATGTGGGTGCGCAGGACGCGGTATGCCTCGCCCGCCGGCGACGACGGCTCGATCTTCGCGAACAGGGGCCACGGGTTAATGGGCCGCATAGGCTTTTTCGCCCGCCTTTCGTTCCGCCTTCATCTTCTGGCGGCGGATGGCATCTTTCATGTCGACGTGCGGCACGACGGTGAACACCGGGAGCTCCAGGGCGGCCAGGTCATCGGCGCTACGAACTGTATCATCCAGTTGATGCAAAGCGAAGGCCAGGATCAGGCTGCATCCCAGGGACAGGACGAACGCGGCCAACACGTTGAGCGCCAGATTCGGCGACACCGGTTCCCTGGAACCTTCCGGGTTCGGATCGCTGATGATCGTCACGTGATCCGCTCCCATGATCTCGGCCACCTTCGCCTTGAAGGCGCGGGAGATGAGCCTTGTAATCTCCATCGCCCGTTCATAGTCCGTGTCCCGGACCCGCAGCGTGATGATCTGGGTGTTGTCCTTCACCTCCACATCGACCATCCCCGACAGTTGCCTGGTCGTGTAGGGCAGATCGGGATTCATGTTGAGCACTTCGTGCATGACGGCCTGGGAAGAAACCAGGAGCCGGTAGGTGGACATCAGCTGCAGGTTCACCACGACCGTGTCCCAGTTCAGGGGGGAAAAGTCTTCTTCGGCCGGCTTGTTGACGATCAGTTCCGCCTGGGCTTCATAGACGGGCGGGACAAGCCATATCGTCACGAATGCCGCCGCCAGAACGGCGATGACCGTCATCGATGCGATGAGGCGCATCCGCCGCCGGACGACGTCCAGCATTTCTCGCAATTCCACCGGGCATTCATCCCTTCTCTTTTTTTGGCTGCCTTTTTTGGCAGCCGACTGCCGGACCGTCTTTTTTGGACCTCAAACCCTGCAGTCTACACGCCGGCGCTCCCTTCCGGCATGGCGGCTGGACAGGCTGGCATATTGCTGCAGGATGCGGTGCCGGTACGGCATCAGATCGGCGCAAAGCCGGTTCAGCAGGCGAACGAGAAGCGCGCGCCGCTCAGGCCCGATGTCGAACTCGACGCCGTATTCGAACACGTTCTCGTTCGGCTTGCGCCAGACGATCCATCCTTCCGCCGCGAAACCGGCGCCGGCAATCGGCAGCCGGATGGAAACCCGGATTTTCCGCCGTGCGGGAAACCGGAGGCCGGATGCGAAGCGGAAGCCTCCGGGACTGATGTCGAGCACCAGCACCTTGCGGCTGTTGCTCGTGATCCGGTACGCGCCGATGGCCGTGATCGACAGCTCGCCGATCGTGCCGGGCAGCTTGAGGCGGACGTATTTTCTCCGACAGCGACCATCCCAAAGTTCCATTTGGATCACTCATCCGCAATAGATGATGCATATAGTAGCATGAACTTCACGATTTATGATACATTTTGTATCACATGGAGCAAAAAAAGGGCCCTTTTCGAGCCTCCGCCCGTCAAATCATCCGCCGGACCACCCCGCCGGGCCTCCCGCCCGCGCCGGCGGCCGTCACGCGAGGCTGAGCTGCCGATCGCAAGCCGGTTCATCTCCGAACACTTCTGTCAGCATCTTTTCCAGGTCCAGGCCGAGCTCTTCGGCGATTTTCCGAATGTCCGCTTCCACTTTGCGTTCCTCTTTCATCTTTCATCCTCTTCTTTCGCATGATCCAGCGCGTTGGCAAGAAGTTGACAGAAGCTGCAGGTTCGGCGCAGTTTGTCTGATGGGGCCGTTCTCCATTATAGGAGATTGCGGCGGCCCATACTGTCGTTTGCTGTCCAAAAAATTTGGGAAGTTGCGTCTTTTTTTGTCAAGCGGTCCTCGCGCGGGCACCCGGCATGCCGCCATACGGTTTCACAGCGCGCCGGACGACAAAAGCTCGCGCAAAAGCGGAAGATTCCGGTCCTTCTCCGACAGCTTCGGCGAGCGCACCGGCCAGTCGATGGCAAGATCCGGGTCGTTCCACAAAATGCCCGCGTCATGTTCCGGCGAATAGTATTGGTCGACCTTGTACAGCACCTGCGTGTCCGGCACCAGCGTGCAGAAGCCGTGGGCAAACCCTTGCGGGATGAACAGCTGCCGCTTGTTTTCCTCGGACAGCACCACGCCGACCCACTGGCCGAACGTGGGCGAATCCGGCCGGATGTCCACCGCCACGTCGTAAATGGCGCCGGTCAAAACCCGCACCAGCTTGCTCTGGGCCATCGGTCCGCGCTGGAAATGAAGGCCGCGGATGATGCCGGCCGACGCCGACAGGGAATGGTTGTCCTGCACGAATTCCAGCGTGATGCCAAGCTGACGGAACGTCCTGCGGTTGTAGCTCTCCATGAAAAAGCCCCGCGCATCCTCGAACACGTCCGGTTCGAGGATGAAGACGCCGTCCAGTTTCGTTTCAACCCGCTTCATGATGGGCCAATCCTCCTTGTTTCTGTTCCGCCAGCGAGACGAGATAACGGGCGAACGGAATGGCGCAGGTAAAGGCCGGCAAGGCGGCGTTCAGCACATGCAGCGACCGGCCGTCGCCTTCCACGACGAAATCCTGCGCCAGGCGGCCGGTCCGCCGGTCGACCAGCTGCGCCCGGACGCCCGCCCGCACATGTTCGCCGAACCCGCCCGGATCGAGCCGCTTGACGAGCCGGCCGGCCAGCCGGATGAAATGGCCGCGCGCGCATTTCTTCAATTCTTCCAGCGCCAGCCGCCGGTAGCCGAAGGCGTTGGCGGCCAGCATCCGGCTCTGCCGGGCCAGGATGCGCAAACATTCGCCCGCATGGAACCCGGAAAACCCGCCGTAATGTTCCCGCCAGAGGGCCGGCATCGACGCTGGGCCGATGAGGACCGACCCGTCCGCGGTTTTGGTGAAATGGACGCCGGAAAACGGATTGCGAAGATCCGGCACCGGATAGATGTTCGTCCGCACGATGGAATCGTCTTTCACGTACTTCAGATACAGGCTGCGGAACGGCACGATCTCGCAGGCCTGTCCGAACCCCATGCCATGGGCGATTCGGTCGGCATGAAGGCCGGCCGCGTTGATGAGATAGCCGAACCGGATCGTTTCGTTGCCGGCCCGAAGCTCGCAACCCGCGGCCCGGCGAAACGGCGCGCCGAACTTGATGGTGACGCCTCGATCGGCAATGTCCCGCCTCATCTCTTCGCACACCCGCTCCGGATCGACGGTGGCGGCCAGCGGCGACCAAAGCGCCCGGTGACACGTTCTGGCGTTCGGATCGATGTCGACGAGTTCCCGTTCATCGACCCAATGAAGCGGAACGCCGCCGGCATCGGCGCGCCGCTTCAATTCGTGAAGTCCGCCCAGTTCCCCGGGCTCCGCGGCCACCACCACCTTGCCGCACTCGTTGACGGGAATCCCCCGCTCCTCGCACCAGGCCTTCATCAGCCGGTTGCCTTCCAGCACAAGCCGTGCCGTCAGGCTGTCGGCCGAATGGCAGAAGCCGGCATGCAGCACGCCGCTGCTGCGGCCGCTGGCATGGCGGGCCACCGAGGGTTCCTTCTCGAGCACGCAAACCCGGCTCCCCGGATGGCGTCGAATCCATTCCCGGGCCGTGGCCAGGCCGATGATGCCCGCACCGACGATCACCACGTCGTAATGTTCCTGGCGCCCCATGCGAAACGCACCTGCTTCAACAGAATTTGATACTTTATGTAACGCCCACACCTTGAATCTTATGATACATTTAGTATCATGTCAATAGTTTGTAAGCGCATGTCGAGTCAGGAGTGTGAAGTTTGGCGAAAGAAAAAGGCGGAATATGGCTTGACTATAGGGAAAAATAGGGAGTAGGATAATAGGGGAGGGTAGATACGTATTGTATCGCGCAAATGGAAAGAAAAAGCGGGCCGCGGCGATGCCCCCTGCTTCAGGTTGCTACAAAACGGATGATCCGGATGCCGGTCCGCCGCCCGCCGGCCGGCCCGGCGCCGCCAGCCGGGAGACGAACGGGCGGCCGTCCCACGGCCTTTCGCTGTCCGCCTGGCGCGCCTTCACGTCGGGCTCTTCCAGCAGCAGATAGAAATTTTTGACCGGCAGGTCGCCAAGCCCGTGTTTGGCGCACAGCCGTCCGAGGTACGCCTTCATGTCCGCCAGGTTGCCGGACAGATTGCCGGCGGGCCCGCCGGACCGGTTTCCGGCCGGATGGCCCGCCGCGCCGCCCGATTGGCCGTCCGGCGTGCTGACGGTCCCTGCTGGAGCAGGGGAGAAGGCATACAGCACGCCGGCCATCGGCACCCGCTTGACGCGGAAGCGGCCGATGACGCGCAGCAGGAAATCCCAGTCCCAGTAATGATGCATGTCCGGGTCGAAAACGCCGATCGCGTCATGGATGGCTTTGCGGTAGAGGGACCCGGACGGGATGTAGGTGGAAAACCGGCGCATGCCGGCCGGATCGTGCCTGTACGCAAACAGGCGGCGCCGCAGGGGAATGCGGACGCCGGCGGCGGCATCCAGCGCGAACTCCACGATTTCCGCGTCGCTGTAGAGGAAATCGGCGTCGCCGCTTTCCGCCAGCATCCGCTCGAGATGGACCGGGACGAGAAGGTCATCGTCGTCGCAGGGCATGATCCATTCGCCCGATGCCAGGCCGAGCGCCACATTCCGGGCCCGGACATGCATGAGATTGGCGCCGGTGTCCACCAGCTTCACGTCCAGTTCGGGATACAGCCGGATGACGCCGTCAACGGGGCAGCCGCCGTCATTGACGACGATCACCTCGAAATCACGGAACGATTGGCGGCTGAGGGACTCCAGCAGCTCGGCCAGCTCGAGGGGCCGGTTGTACGTGGGCACGATGACCGACACGAGCGGACGGCCGGCGCCGCCGGCAAGCAACTCGTTTGACATGGTGAACCGATCGCTCCTTTACGCGCCCGTCTCCACAAGAAGGGACAGACAATCGTGCAGCACGCCGGCGGTTTCCCGCCACTGGCGCTCCAGTTGCCGCCGCGGCGCCCGTCCGGACGCGAGATCGTTTTCGATCAGCCCGAGAATCCAGGCCGAATAGACTACCGCGTAGGCGGCATATCCCCGTGCGAACCGGAGAAGGACGCCCTGACGCCCGCCGCCGTCCGGGGAAACGGGTCCGGCAGGCGGCTGCGCCGCGGAGCGTTCCCGCAAGATGCGATCCGCCGCGTTCAGCCGGTCCGCCGATCCGGAAGCGGGCTTGTCCGCCGACTTGTCCGAAAGGGCCTCCAGGTACCGTCCCAGCACCTTCAGCCGCGACCGGTTTGTCAGCCGGATTTTCCGGTAGCGGAAGCTGGTGATGTCCATCAGGCAATACAAATCCCAATACGGGTGGTTGCGGTGGACGAATTCCCAGTCCAGCACGACGGGCCCGGCCGCGTGTACGGCGATGTTGCCCGGATGGTAATCACCGTGGCAAACCGCTTCGCAGGGTGTCACCAGGTCCTGCAGTCCGGGCAGTCGAACCGCCCACGCGCCGGCTTCGGACATCCCGGCGCGCGCCAACCGTCGTTCAAGCGCTGCCGGATCCCGCTTCAGTTCCTCCGCCACCGCATCGAGGAGCGGCGTATGCCCCGTGAAGGCGTCCGGCACGAGGGAGACGGGAAGCCGGTGCCACGCCGCCGCCCATGCGGCCGCTTCCGCCGCTTCGGCGGCGGTGCGAATCGGGCGGAGCGCCCCCAGATCTTCAAGGACGAGCCAGGCCCGGCCGGCCGGCTGCCCGGCTTCGTCCGACGCCGCGACGATTTCCGGGATGCGGATGCCGGGAATCAGCGGCTTCAAATGGCGGGACACCCATCGCTCCCGGCCGGCGGTCTTCGGATCACCGACCGGTTTATAAATATAGCTGCGCCGCGAATCCCAGAAACGCTCCACCCGGTTGCCGCTTCGGCCCAGGTACAGCGTTTCGCGGCGCAGCACCCCCGCTCCCCCGAGGGAACCGTCGGGGCGGATGCAGCCCGCGATGTCGATTGCGCCGTCCATCAAGCGTCCATCCTTTCCGCCCCCGATCCTTTTGCATCATTATATCACTTTTGGAGGTGCCGATGAGCCGGACGACCACGCCGGAAAAATCCGGCCGGCAGGCGGCGGTTCTTCTGCTGCTTTTCGCCGTGTTCGCGGGAACGCTGGCGATGCTGGCGGGCAAAATCCATTCGCTGGAACGGCAGCTGGCCAGGGAACGCCGGCTGGCCCAGGCGGATATCGCGGAACGCGACGCCGTCAACCGGCAGCTGGAGAAGGAACTGGATTTGCTCGGCAACCAGGCGGTGCTGACAGAGTGGCGCATGGCGGAACTGGAGCAGCTGGAACGGGAATTGCGCCGCGCGGCGGGCCGGGCGCTGGCCGTCGCCTCCCGCTCCGGCGTGCAGATCGCCGGGGCGGGCGGCCAGTTTGTGGCCTATCATAACCCGGAATCGCTCGGCGACGCGGAAGACATCGGCGCCAGGTTCGCCGCCCTCATCGAAAAAGCCGACGACATTCGCCAAGCCTACCGGCAAACGCTGTCCGCCGTCCGGTCCCTGGACGCCGCGCTCCGCCACACCCCCATCCTGTGGCCGGCCGATTCGCGCCAAATCAACTCCCCCTTCGGGTTTCGCCGCGATCCGTTCACCGGGAAGGCGGCCCATCACAACGGGATCGACATCGACGGGGAGGAAGGGGATCCGGTCTACGCCTCGGCGGACGGCATCGTCGAGTCGGCGGGCGACAATGGCCCCCACGGCCTTCAGATCGTCATCCGGCACAACGACCGGTACGCCACCGTGTACAGCCACCTGGGCGCCATCCGCGTCGAAGCCGGCCAGGCCGTCAAACAGGGAGAGCCGATCGGCGAAATCGGCTCGTCCGGCCGCAGCACCGGTCCCCACCTTCACTACGAAATCCTGCTGGACGGCGTGCAGATGGACCCGCAGGATTTCCTCCTGTTCGGCCGCGAGGAACTGGAAGCGGACCATCGCGGGTGACGGACGGCCAGGCCGCGCCCCGGTTCCGGCACGGAACGAAAAAAGCCGCCTTCCCTTTCGGAAGGCGGCTTCCTTTGTGCCGGCTTATTCCAGCGCGCAACTCGCGGGTCGCCCGATCCGGCTCCGGGAACATGCCCGGCTCCCGCCGGCTTCACGCGGGGGCCGGTTCACATGCCCCGCGCCGTGCCGGTGCATCCGGCGGATCCGTCAGACGCCGAAAATCCCCGCACGGCTCACGATGACCAGAAGAATGAACAGAACGAGGATCACCCCGGTCGTCGTGAATCCGCCGCCGTACCCTGCCACAGCTGACATAAGCGAGCACCTCCTTGCGTTTGGTCTGCTCTCACTCTATGCCTGCCCGAAGTTCTTGGTATGGACGTTCAACCATTCGCGGAAGCGCGAGGGGAAAATGGGTTGTTAACCTTGGACGGATTGTTGGCACGTCCGTATCATGGTAACATTTGGATGGGACGAGATGATTCATGCCCGTGTTGGCTGAATCAAGAAAACACGGAAAGGAGTTCAAAGGAAGAATCCGATGAAGCAGCACACATTCAGGCGGATGCTGTCCGCCGTCATGCTGGTCGTGCTGGCCGCGGCGTCCGCAGCCTGCGGCGGGGCAAAGGACGAACCCGCCGCCTCCGAACCGGTCACGCTGAAAGTCATGTATTATGAGGAAGGGGGTTTTTTCCGCGAATACGGCGAACTGCTCATGATGAAGTTTCCCGGCATCGACTTCGAAGTGGTCAGCACCACCGGCCTGTATGCCAACAGTTCCGAACCCTATGATCCCGAAGCCGCCCTCATCAAACTGATCGAAGAACGGAACCCCGATCTGCTGTTCCTGAACGAATATCAATACGCGAAGTTCTATCAGGAAGGCCGGCTGGTCAACCTGGAACCGAAAATCGAGGCCGACGGCTACGACATCGAAACGATCGCGCCCGGCGTCATCGACATGCTCAGGGAGCGGGCCGGCGGCCAGCTGCACGGGCTCGCGCCGACCTTCCAGAGCCAGGCGCTTTTCTACAACGTCGACCTGTTTGACGAATACGGCATCCCCCATCCGACCGACCGGATGACCTGGGAGGAAGTGATCCAGCTGGCCCGCCGCTTCCCGACAGGCGGCAGCGGCGACGACCGGATTTACGGGATCAATTTCGACACCTACACCCAGCCCACCGAAATCCTGAACCTCATCGCCAGGACGGAAGGGTTGATGCTCGCCGATCCGGTCACGAAGCAGATGACCGTCAAGAATGAAAACTGGGCCCGGGCGCTGTCCATGGTGGCCGAACTGTACCGGTCCGGCATCGCGCCATCTCCGCAAGACCCGAGCCAGCAGCCGGCGGTCATGTCTTATGAAGACTATCTTTTCGGCAACCCGTTCTCCGCCGGCAAAAGCGCCATGACGATCAATGGCCCGTATTTCCTCGACCAATTGAGACAGGCGGCTCAGCACAGCCCGGACCGGGCGGTGAATTACGAAGTGGTCACCATGCCCGCGGATCCCGTCAACCGGGAACGCGGCGGCAGCTTCGACGTCTATCAGATCTTCGCCATCAGCGCCACGTCGGACGCGCAGAATGCGGCGTGGGAAGTGCTCAAATTCATCAACAGCGGCGACGTGGCCCGCATCAAGTCCCGTTCGTCCACGAACCTGCTGTCCCGGATGGGCTATGCGGAACGGAACGGCCGCAGCATCGAGGCATTCTACGGGCTGAAACCGCCCGCCGCGCCTCCGATCTACTATGATGACAGCGGCCAGTTGCCCGGCATCTTCATCGGCACGGTCTATTCCGTGCTGTCCCGGGAACTGGCGGCCCTGATCAACGGGGAAAAAACGGTGGACGACGTGCTCGACATCCTGCACGACGAGGGGCAGAAGGCGCTCCTCGCCGCCGAAACGGCGCCGCCGCCCGGCGATCCGGCGACCGGTGCCGCCGATGTCCATATCGGCATCGTCGAAGGCGATGCAGACGGCGCCGAAGTCGACACGCCATGATGCATCGCTGAACGCCGATCCCAAAAAAGCGTCGGAAAAAGGACAAACCGGGTCCGAGAGGCCCGGTTTGTCCTTTTTCCGCGCCGCCTTCCGTTCCGTCCGGCCAAGCGGCGTCGGGCCGCCGCTTACGGTTTGCGGTACACCGGGTCCGCTCGCCCCAGTGGAACGCATAAATGCCGTCGGGGAATTGGTCCCGCCGCAACAGTTCCACGGTTTTGCGGCCGAGGATGCGGACGCCGTCCCACGTCCCCCCGTTCATCAGCATGAGCCCGAACCGGTGCAGGTCGCCCAGGGTCGAATACAGCCCGCCCCCCGTCAGCGGCGGTTCGTCCGGTCCGGGCGTGCGCAGGAGAAACGTTCGCTCCCAGTCGTTGATGAGGCACACCCGGTCCCGCAATTGCTCCGGCACCGTGAAGAACGTGTGGCGAAGCCGAGGGGATCCAGGAGTATCCGGCGGAACGCTTCCTCGTGCGAAAGGCCGGTGACGCGGCGGATGATTTCGCCGAGCATGACATAGCCCGCCGTGCTGTAGCTCCAGGCCGCGCCCGGCTCGTGCTGCAGCGGGCCGGCCAGAATGGACCGGATCCAGCGGGAACGGTGTTCCAGGTCCGGCTTCCCGCCGCCCGTCCGTCCGCCGGTATGCAAAAAACCGGCCGGAGAAGGTCCGGCCGGTCTCGCCAGCAATGTGCCGGAGATTGATGCCGAGAAAGTCCTGCGTCTTCGTTGCCTCAAGCCGCGATGGAGTCCCGCGGCTTGCGTCACGGTTCCATCGGTTGGCCCCGGAAATCGACGAACACGGGCAAATCCGGCCGGTCCGTGATGCCCTCGGCCAGGTCGAGGATGCCCCGGGCGGACTCGAACGGATCGCCCGGCGCCTGGTCACCGCCCATGTCGGTGCGGATCCAGCCGGGGTGCACGGCGAAGACGCGGATGCCGCGTCCGGCGACGTAACGCCTCAGATGGGCGGAGAACAGATTGAGCGCCCCCTTCGACAGGGCATACGGGTAATCGCCGCCGTAGGCGTTGGCGAAACTGCCCGCTTCCGAGCTGATGTTGACGATGGCTTTCCGTCCGCTGCCCGTCATGAGCGGCAGCACATGCTTGGTGACGCGGAGCGGGCCGTACAGGTTCACCTGGAACGTCTCGTCCACCGCCGCAAGCGAAAGCTCCTCCAGCTTCTGGTCCCGCGCCACCAGAATGGCCGCATTGTTCACGAGCATGTCCACCCGGCCGAAGGCGCGCCGCACGTCGGCCGCCGCCGCTTCCACGGACGGCTCGCCCGTCACGTCCAGCGCCACGGCGAGAAAACGGTCTCCGTGGGCTTCGCGCAGCGCGCGGATGTCGGCCGCCTCAAGGGCGCCTTCCCGCATGCCCGCCGCCACCCGCCAGCCGCGCTCGAGGGCCGCCCGCACCAGTTCCCGCCCGAGCCCGCGGTTTGCACCGGTGATCAGGATGGTCCGGCCTCCGTCCTTTTCCAACTCTCCCTGCCCGTCTGCCTGCCGGTTTTCGTGATGCCGGTCCACGCGTTGTTCCTCCGTTTCATGATGATGGGGATATGATCAACAGGGGATGCCGTTTGAAGGAGCCCTTTGAAGGATAGAATGCCGCCGGGAGGACCTTTCGTCAAGAGACCGGGACAGCGCCTTTCTGCAGCTGATACATCCGGTAGTATCGGCCTTCCAGACGCATCAGCTCGTCGTGGGTGCCCCGCTCCACGATTTCCCCCTTGTGCAGCACCAGAATCCGGTCGGCGCCCTGGATCGTCGACAGCCGGTGGGCGATGACGAAGGTGGTGCGGCCGCGGCTGACCACCTGCAGGGCGTGCTGGATGAGCGTTTCCGTCTCGCTGTCGATGGAGGCGGTCGCTTCGTCCAGAATGAGAATGGCCGGATCGTGGGCCAGCGCCCGGGCGAACGTGATGAGCTGCCGCTGGCCGGCGGAGAGGGTGCTGCCCCGCTCGATGACCGGCTCGTGGATGCCGCCCGGCAGCCGTTCGACGAACGTCCATGCGCCGACGGCTTCAAGCGCCCGCCTGACTTCGTCCGGACCGATGCCCGGCGTGTGCAGGCTGACGTTGAACTTGATGTCGCCGGCGAACAGGAACGGATCCTGCAGGACGACGGCCATGTCCCGGCGCAGCTCCCGCTTGGCCAGGCCCGCGATGTCCGCGCCGTCCACGGTGATGGTGCCGGATGAAGGTTCATAGAAGCCGAGCAGCAGGTTCATGATGGAGCTTTTGCCGCTGCCCGTATGCCCGACGAGCGCCACCGTCTCGCCGGGGAGCGCCTCGAAGCTGATGTTTTTCAGCACATATTCGTCTCCCTTGTACGCGAACCAGACGCCGTCGAAGCGGACGTGCCCTCTTTTCCGCCCGGGCGTCGCGACCGCACGGACGGCCGCTTCCGGCGCTTCGGATGCCATCGCGACTCGCATGGCGCCCGCTTCCGCCGGCGACGGCCCGGGGACGCCGCCCGCCGACGCTGCCTTCCGCAAGCCGACGGTCTCTTCCGGCGCTTCCCCGCCGGCGGCCGCCGCTTCCCGCGCGGCTTCCGCCGGTTCCTTCAACATTTCCCGCGCCGCGGCCTCCTGCCGCGCATCCGACGGTTCCTCCAGCACCTCCCGCACCCGCTCCGCCGCCACCAGGGCGCGCTGCGCGTTGACCAGCTGGTCGAACACGGCGATGACGGGATGGTACAGCCGGCCGGTGTAGTCCAGAAATGCGGCCATGACGCCGATGGTCAAACCCGTTTCGATGGACACGATGCCGTACGACCACAGGATCCAGGCCGTCATGAAGGAGCCCGCCAGCCCGAGCAGGTTGCGGGTAATGAGCGACCCGAGCCTGAGCTGCTTGACGTGGTTTGCTTGCCAGTCCCGGTTCAGCCGCTCGAATTCGCGGATCGTTTCCTTCTCCCGCCGGAACAGCTGCAGCACCGGCATCACGAGGATCGATTCGCTGAGCATCGTGTTCATGTCGCTGATTCGCGCCCGCATGGCCGCCAGGTACCGGTTGCCGTACCGGAGCAGCAGCCACGTCACCGTCAGGTACAGAGGCAAAAGCAGGAGCACGAATTTGGCCATCGAAGCGTCCAGGATGAACAGGTAGGTGAAAATGCCGGTTACCTGCACGATGCTGACGGTGAACGTGGCCATGAAGCTCATGTACAGGTCGCGGATCGATTCCGTGTCGTTGGAGATCCGGTTGACGAGGGTGCCCACCGGGATGTTGTCGAAGAAGCGCACCGGCAGCCGCTGCAGATGGCGCATCAGGTCCATCCGCATGTTGAAGACGATGCGCAGCGCGGTCATTTGCAGCAGGATCGACTGCGAATAGTTGAACAGGGCGGCGAACAAGAGCACCCCGGCGTACAGGAGGATCATGACCAGGATCGGCCGGTATTCAACCGGCTCGTAGGCGGCCGGGATCAAATACTGGTCGATGACGGTCATGTTGATGACCGGTCCGAGCAGCTCCAGGCCGACGGCGGCGAGCAGGAGCAGGATGGCGCCCAGAATCCGGAATTTGTACCGCATCGCATAGGACAGCAGCCAGACCACCGTCCGCCTGCTGACCGGTTTTCGGACCGCTTCGTTCATGCCGTGCCCTCCTCCAGCGATCGTTCCATCTGCTGCCGCTCATATTGCCGCCGGTACCAGCCGTCCGCAGCCATCAGCATGGCATGGGTGCCCTGCTCCGCGATGCGGCCGCCGTCCAGCACGATGATCCAGTCGGCGTGGCTGACGGCGCTCATCCGGTGGCTGGCGATCAGCGTCGTCCTGCCGGCCCGCACGCGGCGCAGGTTTTCCAGGATGGCGCTTTCCGTCCGGGCATCCACCGCGGACAGGGCGTCATCCAGGATGAGAATCTCCGGATCGACCAGGAGCGCCCGGGCGATGGCGATCCGCTGCTTCTGCCCGCCGGACAGCATGAGCCCGTTCTCGCCGATCAGCGTGTCCAGCCCGTCTTTCATGCCGCCGAGATCGGACGTCAGGCAGGCCAGCTCGGCGGCGCGGCGCACGTCCGCATCCGGCGCGTCGATCCGGCCGAGCCGGATGTTGTCCCGGATCGTCCGGGACAACAGCATGTGCTCCTGCGGAACGTATCCGATCCAGCTTTTCAACAGATCCAGGCTGAGCCGCTCGATGGGCACCCCGCCGATGAACAGGGTTTCGGGCTCCACCGGATACAGCCGGAGCAGCTGCCTCAGAAGCGTCGTCTTGCCGCTTCCCGTCGGCCCGACGACGCCCAGCGTCTGTCCCCGGCCGAGGCGGAGGGTGATGTCCCGCAGGCTGTCCTCCCCGGCGCCCGGATAGCGGAACGACAGGCCGCGGAATTCGATGCCCTCCGGCTCCGCCTCCGTCACCGGGTCGTCCGTCTCCACCAGCTCCGGGGGCTGGCGGAGGGTGGTCATGATCCGCTCGGCCGAAGCGCTGCCCCGCTGCATGACGTTCATGAACTCGCCGAAGGCGATCATCGGCCAGATCAGCATGCCCAGGTACATGGTGAAGGCGATCAGGTCCCCCAGGGCCAGTTCGCCGCGAAGAATGAGCCATGCGCCATACGCACAGGCCACCGTGAAGCTGGCGCCGACCAAGATGGAAATGACGGGCTGGAACAGGGCGTGCACGAGGGACACGCGGACGTTCTTCATCCGGGTGTCCTCGGCGACCCGGCGGAACGCTTCCACGTCGGCATCTTCCTGCCCGTAAGCGCGGATCACCCGCAGGCCGGAGATGGATTCCAGCGCCTGGTCGTTCAATTTGCCGAACGCCTGCTGGGCGGCAAAAAAACGCGTCCGCATCATCGCGCCCAGCGTCTTGATGGCCAGCGCCAGAAACGGCAGCGGCACCATCGACGCCAGCATCAGCTTCCAGTTGATGGACAGCATCATGGCCATGACGAGCAGCCCGCCGACCACCATGTGGGCGAACGTCATGACCCCGAAGCCGGAGGCCATGTTGACGGCGCGGATGTCGTTGGTGGCCTGGGCCATCAGGTCGCCCCTCGTGAACCGGTGGAAAAACGACGGCGACATCTTCGTCAGGTGCTCCAAAAGCTTGGAGCGCAGCAGCTTTTCCAGGTAGATCGCATTGCGGAACAGCGTGTTCACCCAGGTGACGATCACCAGGTAAGCCGCCAGGGCGATGCCGATGAGCAGCAGCACCCGCTTCTCGAGAAGCGGCCTCGTCATTTCGCCCAGCGTGAGGGCGTTCACCGTGTTGCCGACGATCCGCGCCGGCAGCAGGCCGAGGGAGTAATCGACGACGATCAGGAAGATGGCGATCGCGTAGAACGCCCATCTCTCCCGGAAATACCAGCCCATTGTCCGAAAAAAGGTCATGGTTCCCCTGCTCCCATCCGTTTTCGCAACGTCCGTTTCTAAGGATATGCGCCATTCTAGCGGTCCCGCACGGATCCGTCAACCGGCCGGCGACGGATCGCCGGCCCGTCTGCGGACGGATCGGAAAGCGCTTCAGACATGCGAACGCGTGTTCCATAATAGCACGAAAGGCCGCCCATGGCAACACCTGGCTTCCGGTCCGGCCCCCTCTCCTTCCGGAAGTTCGGTTTGCATTTTGGATTTTTATATTCTAATATATGAATATAAGAATACCGGAAAGGATCCGAATACGTGAAGGAGCGGTTTGAATCCATGAATGCGGATTTCAACGCTTACCGGCAAATGGCCGACACGCTGAAGGCGCTGGCCCATCCGGTCCGCCTGTGCATCGTCCACCAACTGCTGCTCCGGGAAGAGAGCCGGAACGTCACCGACATGCAGCACTGCCTGGACCTGCCCCAGCCGACCGTTTCCCAGCACCTGCAAAAACTGCGGGCGGCCGGCATCGTGGAAGCCGAGCGGCGCGGACTGGAAGTCCGTTACCGGCTGAAAGACGAACGCATCAAAAGGTGGCTGTCCGGCTGGTTTGCCGGCCAGCCGTGATTTGCAAAGGAGGAAGAACGATGACCGACAGCCTGAACATCAAGGAACCCGGGGGCAAAAAAGTGCTGATCGTCGGCGGCGTGGCCGGCGGCGCCTCCGCCGCCGCCCGGCTCAGGCGGCTCGACGAGCGCGCCGAAATCATTCTGTTCGAAAGGGGCGAACACGTCTCCTTCGCGAACTGCGGCCTGCCGTACTACATCGGCGGCGTAATCGAAGAGCGCGACCGTCTGCTGGTGCAGACGCCGGATGCGCTGCGCCGCCGGTTCCGCATCGACGTGTGCACGCAGAGCGAGGTGACCGCCGTCCATCCGGACCGGCGGACGGTGACGGTGGCCAGCCTCGACCGGGGCGTGTACGAGGAGCGGTATGACGCCCTGGTGCTGGCTCCCGGCGCAAAGCCCGTCCGTCCGCCGATTCCGGGCATCGACGAGGTGCCGCATCTGTACACGCTCCGCAACCTGGCCGACACCGACCGCATCCGCATGCGGGCGACGGATCCGGCGGTGCGCCGGGCCGTCGTCGTCGGAGGCGGCTTCATCGGCGTCGAAATGGCGGAAAACCTGCGGCACCTCGGGCTCGACGTCGCCCTCGTGGAAGCCGCCCCGCACATACTGGCTCCCTTCGATCCGGAGATGGCCCGCCTGGTGGAGCGGGAACTCGCCTGCCACGGCGTTCGGCTCATCACCGGACAGCCGGTGGCCGCCTTCGAACCCGGCGCCGGCGGCGCTTCCGCCGTCGTGCTGGCGAACGGGGAGAAGCTGGACGCGGACCTCGTGCTGCTCGCCATCGGCGTCCGTCCGGACACCGACTTCCTGCGCGGCTCCGGCATCGAGCTCGGACCCCGCGGCCACATCGTGGTGGACGAACACATGCGCACCAGCGCGCCGGACGTCTACGCCGTCGGGGACGCCGCGGAAATCATCGACTACGTCACCGGAAGCCGCACGGCCGTGCCGCTGGCCGGTCCGGCCAACCGCCAGGGACGCATCGCCGCCGACAACATCGCCGGCATTCCGTCCGTCTACCGGGGCGCCCAGGGCACGGCCATCGTCAAGGCGTTCGGTCTGGCCGCCGCCGTCACCGGCCTGAACGAGAAAACGCTGAAGCGCCTCGGCATGCCCCACCGCACGGTCACCCTGCACCCCGGCCACCACGCCGGCTACTATCCGGGCGCCGCCCCGATGGCGCTGAAATTGCTGTTCGGCGAAGACGGCCGGGTGCTCGGCGCCCAGGCCGTCGGCCGGGAGGGCGTCGACAAGCGCATCGACGTGATCGCCGCCGTCCTCCGCATGAACGGCACCGTCCATGACCTGGCGGAACTGGAGCTGAGCTATGCGCCGCCGTTCTCCTCCGCGAAGGACCCGGTCAACGTGGCCGGCTTCATGGCGGAGAACGCGCTGGCCGGCCTGACCGACCCGGTCGGGTGCGACCGGCTCGAAGGACTCGATCCCGACCGCGTCATGCTGCTTGACGTGCGGAATCCGGACGAATGCCGGGGCGGCATGCTGGAAGGCGCCGTCAACATCCCGCTGGACGAGCTGCGAGGCCGGCTCGGAGAACTTGACCGCGACAAGGAGATCTGGGTGTACTGCCAGGTCGGCCTGCGCGGTTACCTGGCCGAGCGCATCCTGGCCCAGCACGGCTTCAAGGCGAAAAACATCACCGGCGGGTGGCGCACCCTGTCGTGCGCCGGTCCCGCCGGCGGGCGTTGACGGTTTCGATGGCCGCGGACCGCTTCACCGGCGGGGCGGCGTATAGAAGTTTTGGGTGTAGTACCAGCGGTACGGGCTGTCCGCGTCATGGACGACGCCGACGCCGAGCTCCTCCAGCCCCTGCTGCAGGATGTTGGACCGGTGGCCGGACGAATTGGTCCACCCGTTGAACGCCGCAAACGGGTCTCCGTATCCGGCGGCGATGTTTTCGGCCCAGGCCGCGTACCCGTCCAGTCCGGCGGCCTTCATCCGGTCTCCGGGCGACTGTCCGTCGGGATTCACGTGATCGAAGTAGCCCCTGGCCGCCATGTCCGCGCTGTGCGCCCGGGCCGCCTCCGCCGCCAGGCCGTTCCAGGCCAGGGCGGCGAGGCCCTTCTTGACGCGGAACGCGTTGGTCATGTCGAAGATCTGCCGCTCGTACGCCATAGACAGGGCGTCCCCGGCCGCGGAACCGGCGCCGGCTGCCGCCGGACGCCCGCCCGCCGTGGCGCCGGACGGCGCCTGCTTCACCAGCACGCCTTCCACGATGCTGCCGTCCGGCCGATCCAGATACAGGGTGATGTCCAGGCCGTCTTTCGAATAGGAAAACGTCCCGCTTCCCTTAACGCGCGCCTCCTGAACCCCGGCGTGGGCCGCCGCCGTTGACGGGGCGGCGCCCGGCATGACGCCGCCGTCATGCTGCCAGGCGTTCGCGTTGCTGAACAGGGCCGTGACGGTTCCGCCGCTCACCCCGATCATGGCATATGCGCCGTAATCCCGGTTGTACACCAGCCAGACGGATCCGTCCGCCGCCGCATCCCGCCGGTCCGGTTCCCCGAGGGCTTCGAGCACCGCCGATTCCGCGTCGCCGATGCGGATGCCGCGCAGGGCGAATCCGCCGGCCGGTTTCCGGCCTTCCGCCTCTTCATTCGCCGCTTCGAAGGCGATGAACTCCCGCTCGCTGACGACGGCACCGGGCCGGAACGTCCCGTCCCCGTATCCCGCGGCAATGCCCTGTGCCACCGCCCATTCGATGAAGTCCGCGGCCCAATGGCCGCCGATATCCGAAAACGCGGCGCCGCCCGTCCGCGCTCCTGCCGGCTCCGTTCCGGCAAGGGCAGGTCCTGCCGCAAGGCCGGCGCACAGGAGCAGCGCGAGTAGCGCGAGGCCGCCGCGGATCAGCCTCCCCTTCCGGGCCGTTGCGCCCGGATCATGCCGCATCGGATCCGTCTTTTCCATGTTCCGCAACTTCCGGTTCCTCCTTTTCCCGCGGCCGATCGCGGCCGTTTTTGCAGCCTCCGTTCCGATTGTACACCAGTGCGCCCGCTCCGTGGCCAAACGCTTTTTGCCAATTCCGGTTTCCGAAAAAAAAAGACGCCCGTCCATTCAATGCGAGCGTCGGAAATCGAACAGTGGGAGAAAGCAGGAGGTTGCAAAAAGGTCAAACGAAACAACGCAACAACGGGCGGGGAGGCCGACCGTCCATCCCTCGAAGGGGCCGAACGTCAACTGGACAAATAATCAATGTCTTCAATGATTTCTTCGGCCAGGGGGTAAAGCGTGTCGGCTTCTTCCGCAAAAAGGCGTTTCAGGCACGTGCAGGCTTCCAGGAGCGACTGCGCGGCTTCGCCGGCTTTCTTGCGGCAGGGCGCCTTCAGGCAGTCGTCCGTCAGATCGAGAAAAGCGCGGAACATGCCGGAGGCCCGCTCCATGACCGCGGCTTTCTTCTCGAGCGCCGCCATGTCGTCGTCCGCGTACAGCCGGACCGTCGGCACGAGGATGTCATCCTCGTCCCTTGCATGCCGGGCCACCTGTTCATGCAGCGAGCGAACCCGTTCGGCCAGACGGGCCATCATCCAGCGGAGCCCGTCATCCGGCACCGCGCCTTCGCGAATTTCGGCGGCGCGGTCGGCGATGGCGACCAGCTGGTCGCGCAGTTCCGCGTGCTCTTCCTTCATGTAGTCCAGCATTCTGGCAAATTTGATCGTCGGATGGTCCAGCACGCCCGTGCATCCTGCAAGCGGGGCGTCCTGCAGATTGGCGCCCATGAGGCATTCTCTCCCGCCATCATTTCGTTTTATGGTCCCATTATAAAAAACAATCGCCGCGGGAGATGTGATATCATTCACAATTCAAATCAAGGCCGTTCAGCTCGCCGGCCACTCGCCGCGAAAATACCCGCGCAGGGCGGCGGCCAGCGGCGCATAGCCGGTCTCGTACAGGCGCCTGTACGCGGCGTGCCGGTTTTCGTCCGGCCGGATGACGGCCGCCTCGAGGCCGGAGGACGCCTGCGCGGCCTCGTCCATCGAACCGTACACGCCGGCGCCCGCCCCCGCGCACAATGCCGCGCCGAGGAGCGTCGCCTCGCCGATCGGCGGCGCGATCAAGGTCGCGTTGAGCACGTCGGCCTTCGTCTGCAGCCAGTGGGGGTTGCGCGTCCCGCCGCCCACCACGACGAGCCGTTCGATGGCCCGGCCGGCCACCCGTTCGGCTTCTTCGCGGATCGCCTGCAGCTGATAGGCCGTCCCTTCCAGCACCGCCTTGAGCAAGTGCCGGCGGCCGTGGGTTTTGGCGAGGCCGATGAAGCTCGCCCGCGCCTTCTGGTCCGGCCGCGGCGCGCCCGCTCCCGTCAGGTACGGGAAATACAGGATGCCCGTCGGTTCCGGTCCGGCTTCCGCCAGCTCCGCCAGAAGGCGCTCGTAGCTGAGCTCGGGATCACCGAGCACGCCGCGGATCCATTCCACGGATCCGCCCGCCGAGGCGTTGCCGCCCATCCAGAACATGCGGCCTTCCGCCACGTGGCAGCCGTAGGACAGGCCGGATTCGAACTCGCGCCGCCCCAGCTCCCGCTCCGGCAGCGTGCCGACCATCGTCTCGGCGGTGCCCATGGAGTCGTAGACGACTTCCGGCGTCACCGCCCCGACGGACAGGGACGCCACCACGTGGTCGTGGCCGGCGATGGCCACCTGCACGCCGTCCGGCAGGCCGAGGGAAGCCGCGATCCCGTTCTCCACCGGGCCAAGCGCCGTGCCGGACGGCAGCGCGTCCGGGAACACCGCCGGATCGATGCCGAAATGCCGGATCCACTCCCGGTCCCATTCCTTGCGGTTGATGTGGAAGCAATACGTGCGCGCCGCCAGCGAATAATCGAAGGCGGCCCGCCCCGTCAGCCTGTAGGCGATGTATCCCGACGCCGACAGCCACTTCGCGCCGCGGAACGCCTCCGGCATCCGTTCCTTCAGCCACAGCAGCTTTGGAAGCCCCAGCTTGAAGCTGCCGTGGATGCCGGACACCCGGAACCGCTCGAACGGGTCGCTCTCCGCCGCCATCCGCTCCGCCTGGGGCGTGCTGCACGTATCAAACCAGGGCATGAACGGCGATTTCGCCTCGCCGCTGTCCGTGTCGACGAGCAGTCCGCTTTCCGCCATGCTGGTGATGCCGATGGCGCGGATCCGCCTGGCGCATCCCGGGTCCGCCGCCTCCGCCCGGTCGATCGCCTCGCGGATCGCCGCGGCGATGTTGCCCCACATTTCTTCCGGATCATAGGAACTGTAACCGTCGGAATGCCGGTGGGCGACGGTGGGACGGGAGGACACCGCCCGCTCCCTGCCGCGGTCGTCGTACAGCCCGGCTTTCGTGTTCGTGGTGCCGATGTCGATGCCGATCAGCAATGCCATGTTCGCGTTCTCCACCTTTTACTCGAAATCATGTTTGCCCGCGGCCGTCACTTGATTGGAACGCCGTTCGGGACGGGCGAATCCGGCATGAGCAGCACGACGTCCCCCGCTTCGGGAATCGCCCCGAGCACCAGCACTTCCGAAACGTAGCCGGCGATGCGGCGGGGCGCCAAATTGACGACGGCCACCACCTGGCGGCCGACGAGCGCTTCCGGCGTGTACCGTTTCGTAATTTGCGCGCTGGAGCGCTTGAGGCCGAGTTCGCCGAAGTCGATCACCATTTTGATGGCGGGCACCCGGGCTTCGGGAAAAGGCTGCGCCTCCACCACGGTGCCGACGCGGATGTCCAGATCGGTGAACTGGTCGTAAGTCGCCATGAGCATCCCCCTTCACTTGCGCGTCTTTTTTAAGCATATCAAAGGACGAAGCCGCGGAAAACCGTTGATTCCGGTCCGGTTCGGCGCGTCCCGTTTTTTCGATGCGGGTCTGGCAAATAAACCCAGCCCTCCCTGTCGCAATCTGGCGCCGTTTCGGATATAATGAAGATGAAGAAGGTCAGCCAGATCCACCGGGAGGGACTGCCATGAGCCTGGGGTACACGGAGCCCGCCGTCGAACAAATCTACAACAACCTGTCGAAGCTTGACCTGAAATCGCTGACACCGGAACAGACCAGCGCCACATGGGAAATCATCACCAAACTGTACAGGGAAGAAAGACGCAAGAAACGCAGAATGGTGCTGATCCGCCTCGGCGCGGCCCTGTCCACGACCCTCCTGATCGGCTCGGCCTTTCTGCTCATCCGGCATTTCGCCGGCAAGACGAACGATTGACAACCCATGCCCCGGCCGCCATGCGCATGCGGCCGGGCTTTTTTGTCCGGATGCCGCCGCTTCTGGCTTTTGTCCGGCTGTTGCGCCCCCGGTTTTGTGTCCGGCCGCCGCTGCCCCGGTTTTGTCCGGCGGTTGCCGCTTGCGGGCTTCCGGCTTGCAACTCCGGCGGCTTCCGGCGCGTCCATATGAGAAACCAGGTCCCATGCGCCAAACGACAAGGAGGAACCGCCTTGACATTCCGAACCCGGCTTGCCCGCATCGGTTATGTGCTCGGCACGGCGCTCATCGTGGCCGCCGCCGTGTATGTCGTCGCCCCGAACTGGGACGGCCTTTCCCGCGGCGCCAAAACGGCGCTGGCCGTCTGTCTGACCGCGGCCTTCTACGGCCTCGCGTTTCTTCCCGCCCGGATCCCCCTCTGGCGGCGTCACGGGGACACGCTGCCCCTCGTGTTCCTTTTCGCGGGCATCTGGGCCTTCGGCGCTTCCGTGCTGCTGATCGGCCAGATCTACAATACCCGGGCGGAACCGGGATTCCTCCTCGCCGTCTGGTTCGTGCCCGCCCTCCTGTTTGCCGCGCTGCTCCGGAATCGATGGTACGGCGCGCTGGCATACGGCATCGGCCATCTGGCGCTGTGGTTCCTTTTCTTTCCGGGCACGCACTACGTGGAGTACGCCGATTGGCAGCGGGCCGGCATTTTCGCGCTGTTTGCCGCCGCCAATCTCGGGCTTTTCGCTGCGGCCGAACGCGGCCTGTGTCGGGCCGGATTCCTCAAGCCGGTTTCGCTGGCCGTCTTTCTGTTCTTCGCGGTCTGGCTGTCCAATTCCTTCGTGCTGGACGGTCTCGGACGATGGATGAACCTCGTGTCCCTCGCGGTGCTCGCCGCCGGCTTCCGGGTGTTCGCCGCGCGGCGCGATTCCGCGTCCCTTTCCCTGACGGGCCTTGCCGCTTCCTTCTATGCCGTGCTGAAGTTTCTCGAACTGATGGAGGACCATTATTCGGAATGGTTCTTCTTCCTGGGCCTCGTGTTCGTCGTGCTGCTGCTGACCGGCAATGTCCTGTTTTTCCGCCTGGTGGCGAACCTCGGCAGGAACGATCGGCGGGAAAAAGAAGCCGAAGCAAGTGCGGCTGCCGCCGGGCCGGAAACCGGAACAGGCGCCGAAGCTTCCGGGCCGGATGACGGCGCCGCCGGGGAAGCCGGATCCGCCGCCGCTTCCGGACCCGCGGGTTCCCCGGCTGAAACCGGCGATTCTCCGCAGCTTGCCGGCCAAAGCCATGCCGGCACGGCCATCGCGCGCGTGATCGGCTCCGTCGTCACCGTCGTCGGCACCATCATCGGCGCCGTCTCCCTCGTCGGGCTGATCATGCTGCTCGGGGAATCCTGGGACGATCCCGGCGCGGCCGTGTTCGCCGCCGGCGTCCTGCTGATCGCCGCCGGTTCCCTCATCCCCCGGCTGCACCCGACCGTGCGGAACACGTTGCTGCTGATCGGGCTGGCGGCGGGCACCTTTTCCATCTTTCCCGAAGAAAGACTGTGGATCAACCTGGCCATGCTGTCGCTCGGCATCCTGTGCTGGTTCCGCCTGCAGGGCACCGCGGCGAAGCTGGCCGCCCACTTCGTCACCCAGCTGACGTTCGTGTTCCTCGGCCTGATCCACCTGGATTGGCACGGCCGCGAGGTGGCCTGGATCCTTCTCGTGCTGGCGGCGGCCAACGCCATGCTGTACGCGGTCCATGACCGGGTGCAATCGCCGGAGCGGCGCCGGCCGCTTATGCTCGGCGCGCCGGTTTTCATGGCGGTGGAGCTGTTCTGGCTGACGTTCCTCGAAGACGTGTTCACGGGATCCCATGCCCTTTTCAACGGGCTGTATTTCGTCCTGGTGACCGTCCTGCTCGTCCTCGCCGTCCGGCGCGGGCGCCGGTACGAAACGGCGGTGTTCATGGCGGCGTGGCTTCTGTATGCCGGGTTCAAATATTACGACTGGCTGTGGGATTTGCTGCACAAGTCGCTGACGATGCTGGCGGGAGGCGCCGTGCTGCTGGCCGCCGCCGTCCTGCTGGATCGGAGCGCGATGCGGCGGGAAACGCCGGCCGGTGCGGGCGGCGCGGACGCCCCCGGCGTTTCTGCCGGTCCCGGCGGCCATCCCGCCGAAGACGGCCGGCCGGCGCGCCTCCTTCCGTACCGGCGCCTCGCCGCCGTGCTCCTCATCGTGGCGCTGCAGGCCGCCTACATCGGGGGAGAAATTGCCGCCAGGGAAATCCAGCTGGCCGGCGGCGCCACCGTAAAGCTCGCCGTCCATCCCGACGATTGGCCGTATTACGCGGGCGGCCGGGCGATCTGGGTGCGGTACGACATTTCCGACTTGCCCGCGCCGCTGGCGCAGCAGCTCAGGGAACGCGATTACCCGCCGGGGAGCAAAATCCGGCTCGTCCTTCGTCCCGATGCGGAAGGCATTCACCGGATCGACCGGCTGTATGTGAAAGGAGAACCCCTCAAGCCGGGCGAAGTGGTCATCAAGGGGCGATTTGACGGCTGGGGCGGCGTCCGGTACGGCATCGAACACCTCGATGCGGGCGGGGACGGCAGCCCGCGGCCCGCGCCGTCCCCCGTCATCCGCGTGCGCGTCAGCACCGCCGGAAACGCCGTTTTGGCGGAATAAGTTTGGAAATCTAACGGAACAGAAAGACACGATAGGCGGGTTTTTCGCCCGTTTCAAAATGGAACCTTCCGGATCACAACAAAACGGTTTCCGGCAGGCCGGGTGGACGGCGATGTCCACGATGTCCACGATGTACAGCGTGTTGCCGTTCGGATCGTGTTTGCGGATATAGCCGTTGTCCGTCACCACCGCCCAGGAATGGGACAAATCCGCTCCGTCCATCCGCACGATCAGCCCCGTCACGGATCCGACCGGCCTTCCGTCCACCTCGGCGCACAGCGCGCCTTCCGGAAAAATCGTCACGTGGTTCAGGAGCTGCTCCTCGTTCCACCACAGTTCCGAAGGAAAAGAGCGGCCCATGCCAATCCGTTGGCGGCCGGACGGCCGGCCCCGCTTGCAAGCGTCCGGCCCACGCGCTATGCTGGAAGTGCCGCAAGGAAAACGGGCATGGAAGGAAGAACGGTCATGAACGAGCAAAGCCGTGAAGTCATGGACAAAATGGTCGAAAAGATGGAGACGTTCACCGACAAGCAGCTCAATGAACTGGTCGGCGTCAATTACGGAGCATGGCGCAAGCACGGCAGCGCGCCGGAGGAATGGAACCCGGCCGGCGACCCGTCCCATGCCCACGACCTGATCGACAAGCTGCTGGAGGACGGCCTTTTCGTCAATCTGTACGGGCGCCTGAACGACTGGACCTGCGAAATCATGGACAGGCATGCGAACATCTACGCGGAAGTGACGACGACCACGATGTGCCGGGCCGTCTGCATGGCGGCGCTGGTCACGGTGCTCACCAAATACGGCGAAATGCCGAACCTGTAACGCTCCCGTCCCGGAAGGAGGAAACCGGCATGGGCGGAACCGGACCGGCCGATGGCCGTCTGCCTGGCGCAAACGCACCGCAAACCGGCCGCCTGGCTGCGCCGGACGGAAAGGCATCAAGCGACGGCGCTGCGCATGACAACCCGCCGACCGCATCAAGCGGCGGCGCATTGCGCGGCCATTCTCCGCCGGCCCAAATGCCGGGAGCCGTCATCCTGTTCGACGGGGTCTGCAACTTCTGCAGCGGCGCCGTCCAATTCATCCTCCGTCGCGACCGTCGCGGCCATTTCCGCTTTGCTTCCCTGCAGGGCGAAGCCGGGCGCGCGCTTGCGTCCCGTTTCTTTCCGGATCCGGCCGGCGTTCCCGACAGCCTCGTGCTCATCGAAGACGGCCGCGCCTTCATCCGCTCCGACGCGGTGCTCCGCATTCTCCGGCGCCTCGGCCCGGGCTGGGCGCTCGTCGCCCGCCTCGCCGTCTTTCCCCGGCCCGTCCGCGATTTTGTGTACGACCGCCTGGCCGCCAACCGGCATCGGCTGTTCGGCCGGCGGGACCGCTGCATGGTGCCGCCTCCCGAATGGAGAGCCCGTTTTCTGGACGATTGAAAGACGAAAAAACGGCCGAACGAGAACCGGACGAAACCCGGATTCACGGACGAAAACAACGATCCATCACGATTTATAATTTTTGTATGGATTTTCCTCTCCGGCATGATAGAATGGGAATCGTGATCATTTCGGAGAGGAGATGGAACACGTTGAAAAAACGTTTGGCAGCCCTGATTGCGCTGTTGCTGGCAGCCCTCGTTCTGGCCGAACCGCTGCAGGCCCGAACGGCCGGAGAGGCGCCGTCGTCCGGCGAGACACCGGGCGCGCTCCGGCAGACCGCTTCCGTCACGATTCTCGTGGACGGCGAACCCGTCGATTTCGGCAACGCCGGACCCGTCATCGAACAGGACCGGACGCTGGCCCCCGCCGCTCCGCTGTTCGAAAAACTGAACATCCGCCTGGAAGAGTCGCCGGTCGAAACGGAAGACGCCGGCGGGCAGGAACCGGCGGCCGATACGACGGCGCTGGTGGTGGGCACGAAGCTCGGCCTCGTCGCCGTGTTCCAGCCGGATGCGCCGGAAGCGTTCATCAACGGGGAAACGGTGGAACTGCCGGTGCCGGCCAGGCACCGGGACGGCCAGCTGTACATACCGGTCCGCCTGGTGGCGGAAGCCGCAGGCTACAACGTCGGCTGGGATGCGGACTCCCGCACCGTCACCCTCGTGCGCCGGACGGGCGGCAAAGGCTTCATTTGGGAAGTCAGGAGCGACACGGCCACCGTCTACCTGGTCGGATCCATCCATATGGCCGATGAACGCCTCTACCCGCTGCCGCCGTCCTTCGAGGAAGCCTTCGATGCCGCGGAAGCCATCGGCTTCGAGGTCGATTTGCGGAACGCCCTGTCGCCGGAAGGCTTGCAGCTGTCCATGCAGGCCGTCCAGCTCACGGATGGCACCACCCTTCGGGACCATGTGTCCGCGGAGACGTATCAGCTTCTCACGGAACGGCTGGCCGAACTCGGATTTCCGGAAAACGCCCTCGATTCGCTGAAACCGTGGGCGGCGGCCCAGTTTCTGGCCAACGCCGCCATGGCGGACATCGGCATCGTCGCGGCACAGGGCATCGAAATGGTGTTCCTCGTGGGCGTCGAGGCGCGGCAGCTGCCCGTTTTCGAACTGGAATCGCTGGCCTTCCAGCTGGAACTGTTCGACCGGTTTTCCCCGGAGCTGCAGGAGCGGCAGCTGCTGGAAAGCCTGCAGGCCGACAAGGGGCTGGAACAATTGGCGGCGTTCCTCGATGCGTGGGTGGCCGGCGACGACGCGATGCTGGCGCAGCGGGCCGACGCGAGCAAGGAAGAGGATGAAGAATACTACCGCCTCATGCTGGCGGAGCGCAACCACGCCATGGCCGAAAAAATCCGCGCCATCCTGGACGCGGACGAATCGCCGGTGAGCGTGATCGTCGTCGGGGCCCTGCACATGCTGGGCGAAGACGGCATCGTGACGCTTCTGGAAAAAGACGGCTATACGGTCATCCGCCGGTAACCGCCCGGCACGGGTTCATGCCGATCCGCCCGGCGAAAACAAACCGCCCCGCACGGATTCATGCCGATCCTTCGGGGCGGTTTTCGTTTTCCCGTTTCCGGGCATCCACATATTTTTCGGCAAACGCGCCGGCCTCCAGGGGCTCATCCAGCAAAAACCCCTGCGCGTGGGAACACCCCATCTTCTTCAGCAGGTCCATTTCCTCCGGTTTTTCCACCCCTTCGGCCACGACGGACAGGCCGAGGGCCCGCGCCAGGTCGATGACGCCCTGCACGATATGGAGGCTCTTTCGCTCGCGGGTCATGCCGGTGATGAACGTGCGGTCGATTTTGACGGAATCGAGGGCATATTCCCGCAGCGCCTGGAGCGACGACGGCCCGGTGCCGAAATCGTCCAGCGACAGGGCGATGCCCTCGCTGCTCAGCCGGCGGAGCACCCGCCGGGAAGCTTCCGGGTCCCGCGCCAGCGCCGTTTCCGTCAACTCGAAGCAGATGAGCCGCGGATCAAGGCGGAACTCCCTGAGCGTGTCCAGCACGAACGGCACGAAATCCGGCTCCGCCAGCTGCCTCGACGACAGGTTGACGTGCATCCGCGCCGGCACGCGGCCCGACTGCCGCCATTCGGCCATCAGCCGGCAAGCCTCCCGCAGGACGAACCGGCCGATCGGCACGATCTGCCCGCCTTCTTCCGCCAGGGGAACGAAGTGCTCCGGCAGGATGGCCGCATCTCCCCGCTTCCACCGGACGAGGGCTTCCGCGCCGCTCAGGAAGCCGGTGGCCAGTTCGACGACCGGCTGGAAGTGGACGACGAACTCCCCTTTCGAAACGGCGGATTTCAGCTGCATCGCCATCTCGGCCCGTTCGAAGGGACCGCCCTTGAGGCTTCCTTCAAACAAGACGAAACGGTTTTTGCCGCTCGATTTCGCCACGTACATCGCCGAATCGGTGTGGTCGAGCAGCGTCTTGTAGTCCGAACCGTCGCGCGGCGAGATGCAGATGCCGATGCTGCCGGACACGGAGATCTCCTCCCCCCGGTCCTCCAGCACATATGGTTCTGAAAGGGCCTGCAAGACTGCCCTGGAAACGTTGACCGCTTCCTGCTCGTTGTCGATGTAGGGCAGCAGGATGACGAACTCGTCCCCGCCGAGGCGGGCGACCACGTGCTCCAGCCTGAGCGCGCCCTGGATTTGCCGGGCCACGTACTGCAGCAGCTGGTCGCCGATCCGGTGCCCGTATGTATCGTTGATCGACTTGAAGTTGTCCAGGTCGACCATGAGCAGCGCCAGTTTGTGGTTGTGTTCCGCCGAATGCTGCAGCGCCTTGGTCAGGCTTTCCTTGAAAAACAGCCGGTTCGGCAGGCCGGTCAGCGCGTCGTGAAACGCGAGAAACTGGATGCGCCGCTCGTATTCCTTCTTCAGCGTGATGTCCCGGACGGAACCGATGATGCGCACCGGCGGGCCGCCGGCACTGCGGATGCAGCTGCCCGACAAAAACACCCAGACCTGCTGGCCGTCGGCGGGGATGAGGCGGCATTCCGTCTGGAACGTGTCCTTCGAATCCCAGTCGTCGTACAGGGCGGACAGCACCTGCTCCCGGTCCTCGGGATGGATGTGGCGGATGAAATCCTGGATGGTGGCCGTCCGGTCCTCCGGCCAGCCGAGCATTTGCCGGAAACTGTTGTTGTGCTCCATCCGGTTCGTGACCAGATCCCATTCCCAGATGCCGTCGGTGGCGGCGCGGCTCACCAGCTCCAGCCGCTCGGCCGTCGCCCGGAAACGGGCTTCCCGCTCGCGCAATTCCTCGAAGAGCTGTTCCCGCTCCATCGAAAACGCGATCATGTTGAAAAAGTGCGTCATGGCATCGGAATTGCCGTAGGTGCGGGTGATGTCGTAGTCGCCGGCCATGACGAGAATGCCCCAGTCCCGGTTTTCCGAGCGGATCGGGATGAGGGCCAGCATTTCCCCGTCCTCCAGGACGAACGGGTCGGACAGATCGTCCATCGGCGGAAAGCGGGCCGCCTGGCACCAGGCCGGTCCGGGGTCGTCGGGCATGCTCTCGCGGTGGATGTAATGGGTGATGCGGAGGCGGCATTCCTCCGGCCGGTCCGGCACGAAGTCTTCCCACAGCGCCAGGAGCCCCCAGCGCACGCCCGGCGGCAGCAGCCGGCCCAGCCCCTGCATGCCTTCCTTCGTCGACTGGAACAGCAGGCGCCCGAATTCCACGTTGTTCTGGATGACCTGTTCCAGATAGTTCAGCGCCTTGATGCTCATGTCCGCCTTTTCGGAAAGCCCGGAAGCCGATGGCACCCGGTCGGCCGGATTGCAGCCGCACGATTCGCGAACGACCAGCCTGACCGGCAGTTCGAGCGGCAGATTCATCGCCTCCTGCCGCCGGTCCCCGAAGCCGCCGTGGCGGCCGTCGATTTCCCGCAGGATCAGGTCGATGGCCGTTTCGCCGATGGCCTCGTAGGGCTGGGCCACCGTCGTGAGCGACGGTTCGTGGCTCGCGGCCGGGCCGGCGTCGTCGAAACCGACCACCGCCATGTCGTCCGGGACGCGGTAGCCTTTTTCCCGCAGGCGGGAAATGAAGCCGAAGGCGATGGCGTCCGTGGAAGCCGCCACCGCCGTGCAGGGAAAATTCATCGCGATGATGCGGTCGGCGGCTTCCACGCCGCCTTCGAAATGGTTGCGGTCCGGTTCGATGGTCAGTTCCGGCTCGTAGGGGATGTCGGCCTTGCGCAGGGCTTCCCGGTAGCCGACAAAGCGTTCCCGCATCGCCCGGTGCTCGGTGTCGCCGATGAAGGCGATGCGGCGGTGGCCGTGGCGGATCAGGTGCATGACCGCCTGGTGCATGCCGTCGCGCTCCGCGATGCGCACCGTGGGGCACACGTCCGATTCCCGGCCGATGAGCACCACCGGTTTGCCCGTGTCCATCAGCCGGCGCAGGTAGTCATCGCTCACGCCGCGGCGCAGCACGACCCAGCCGTCCACCTGCTCCCTGGCAAGCAGCAGCGCGGGCTGCCAGTCTTCGGCCATCCGCACCGTGATCAGGCGGACGTTCCGCTTCTGCGCATGGCGATGGAGGGCGTAATGCAGATTGCCGTAATAAAAACCGTCCAAAAGCGGCGACAAGATCCCGATGTTCCGCTTGCGCAACATGATCCCCCGTGTTCGCGGGATTCCCGATCCCCGTCCTGAAGCGAGAAATGTCGACCCGTGTTGAATCCCTGTGAATTTTTCTTCCATTCTTCAAGTATAGAATGAAATCCAGAATTTGCAAGAAGCCCGGCCGTCCGGCCCCGCGGCGGATAAAATGCGTCCGGCTGACAACACTATACGGCGAAGGCAAATGTTCGCAGCAACGCCGATACGTCCGGAGGCAACCAACATGACGACGCCCATCCGCAAACAGCTGGACGCAAACCGGAGATGGCTCAAGGAACGGCTCGACGGCAATTTCGACGTGGTCATCCAGGACATCGAGCACCGCGGCAAGACGACGGCGTTTGTTCTCTACATCGAAGGCATGGCGGACAGCGAAGCGATCAGCGACCACGTGATGGCTCCGCTCATGAGGCAGGAATGGAACCACATCTCCGCCTCGCAGAAGTCGGAAACCGGCGACTTCGAAACGGTGCTGGACGCCGTTTTCGCGGGCAACGGCGCCGTTTTTTTCGAGGATGCCGACAAGGCCGTCATCGTCAACGTGCGGGGCGGCACCCGCCGCGGCGTCGAGGAACCGAACTCCGAAGCGGTCATCCGCGGCCCGCGGGAAGGGTTCAACGAAAACCTGCGCACGAACACCGCCCTCGTCCGGTTCAAGATCAAGTCGCCCAAACTGAAAATGGAATCCTTCACCATCGGCACGGAAACCCGGACCCAGGTCGTGCTGGCGTACATGGACAATCTCATCGATCCGGGCGTGCTCCGGGAAGTCCGGGAGCGGATCCGGAAAATCAACATCGACGGCATTCTGGAGAGCGGCTACATCGAGGAATCCATCGAGGACGATACCTTCTCGCCCTTCCCCCAGTTCCAGTACACGGAACGGCCGGATACCGCCGCGGCGCAGCTGCTGGAAGGCCGGTTCGCGATTTTCGTGGACGGATCGCCTTTCGTCCTGATGGCCCCGGTCACCCTCATGCAACTGCTGCAGGCCAGCGAAGACTATTACGACCGGTTCATGATCGGTTCGATGATCCGCATCCTGCGCATCGTGTTCATGCTGCTGGCCCTCTATCTGCCCGGGGTGTATGTCGCCATCATGACGTACCACCAGGACATGATTCCGACCAACCTGCTGCTCAGCATCGCCGCGGCAAGGGAAGCCATCCCGTTTCCGACGATCGTCGAGGCGCTCATCTTGGAAGTGTCCTTCGAGGCGCTGCGCGAAGCGAGCATCCGGCTTCCCCGCACCATCGGCCAGGCCGTCAGCATCCTGGGGGCCCTCGTCGTCGGCCAGGCGGCGGTGGAAGCCGGCATCGTCTCGGCGCCGATGGTCATCATCGTTTCGCTGACGGGCATCGCCAGCTTCTCGATTCCCCGCTTCAACCTGGCCATCACGATGCGCATGCTGCGGTTTCCGATGATGATCATGGCCGGCATTTTCGGGCTGCTCGGCATCGTGGTGGGCATGGTGCTGATCACCACCCACCTGTCGCGGCTGCGCTCCTTCGGCGTTCCCTACCTGTCCGGCCTGGCCCCGGCTTCGCCGAAGGACCACCACGACCTGTTCTTCCGTCTGTCCTGGCGGAAACAGACGTCCCGCAACCACGCCATCGCCCACCGCAACCGGAAGCGGATGGGCGGACCTTCGAACTGGGGACCGGAGGGATCGTGGCCATGAAACGCGCCGCCTGCCTGCTGCTCGTTTCCGCCGTGCTGCTGACGGGCTGCTGGAACCGGACGGAAGTGAACGACCTGGCCATCGTGCAGTGTTCCGCCGTCGACAAGGACGGCGACCATTATCGCGTGTCCGTCAGCTTCCCCCTCGTCAGCCAGATGACCGGCGCGCGGGGCGGGGGCGGCGGCACCGGCGGCAAGGAAGGGCAAAACAACTACGTCGAATCGGCGGACGCCGAGGCGATCCGCACCGCGCTGGCCAATCTGCAGCGCAAGCTGTCCCGCCGGCTCTATTTCGCCCACCGCCGGGTGCTGCTGATCGGGGAGAAGATGGCCCGGCACGGCGTTTCCGCCATCCTGGACAACATCGCCCGCTTTCCGGAAAACCGGATCAGCACCTTCGTGCTGGTGGCCGAGGGCAGCGCGCTTCAGCTCATGCAGACGCCGGTGCTCATGGAGCGCATTCCGGCCGAAATGTTCCGGGAAATCCTGACCACCGTCATGAAAAGCCCGGTGACGGCCAAAGATTTCATCCATGCGATCCTGACGGAAGGCATCGATCCGTACACCCTCGCCTTCGACCGAACCGAGACGAAAACCGGGGACAAGGCCGCAGACACGATCGCCGTGCACGGGCTTGCCGTGTTCCGCGACGACCGGCTCATGGGCATCCTGGACGCAAAACATCTGAACGGCGCCCTGCTGGCCCTCGACCAGCTGCGCCGGCCGGTTTTTTCGGTCAAATTGCCCGGCAGCGACCATTCGGTCACCGCCCAGTTCCTCCAGATCTCCAGCCGGCTCGAGCCGATCGTCTCCGGCCAGGACGTCCGCATGCGCTTCACCTTCAGCGGCATGTATGAAATCAGCACGAACGAATCGGAAAACGCCCTGATCCGTTTCGAGGAAAGCAACCGGATCACGAAGGCGATCGAGGACCGAATCCGGCAGGAAGTCTCCGCGGCCGTCAAGGAAATCCAGACCCGCTTCAAGGCCGACATCTTCGGCTTCGGCAGTGCGCTCTGGCGCAACCACCCCGGGGTGTGGAGGAAAGTCAGCAAACAGTGGCACGACCTGTACCCGCAGGTGCCGGTGGAATACCGCTTCGACATCCGGATGGAGCACGTCGGCACCCTGAATCTGCCCGTCCACGAAAATCCGAATCCGTAAGCGAACGGAGGGTTGCGACGATGAAAAACGATCTCTGGTCCGGACTGGCCGTCTTCGCCCTGGTGTTCGCCCTGCAGCTGTCGCTGCAGCGGAACGAGCGGCCGGCCACGAAGTGGCTGGGCGGCGGGCTCGTGGCCCTGAGCGCCGCGCTGTGGGCTTTCTTCTCGGTCGTCACGCCTTCCATCAGGCCCGTCGGCACATTCGTGACCTGGCTGGAACATCTTCTCCCCATCCCATGAAGAAAGGCGCGAAGCGCATGGAAATCATCTCTCAGCGGCAGCTGATCCTGATCGGCACGTCCTTCGTGCTGAACGCCACCCTGCTCGGCCCGCTCGTCCAGGTGATCCAGAAGGGCGGCACCGACGCGTGGATGTCCGTCCCCATCGCAGGCCTGCCCGCGCTGGTGAGCGTGTGGATGCTGGCCGCCACCGCCCGGCGGTTTCCGGACCGGGATCTGTTCCAGGCGCTGGCGGAGCGGCGTCCGGTGGCCGGACGGATCGTCGGCCTCGCATTCATCGCCTACTTCTTTTTCCTGCTCTGCCGCGATTTCCGGATGCTGGTGCTGTTCATCAACATCGCGCTTCTGGAATTCACGCCCCTGTTCGTCGTGGCCGTCCTGATTCTCGTCTGCACGGTGTACATGGCGCGGGGCGGCGTGGAAGTGACGGCGCGGGTGACGGAAATGTGGACGTTCCTGTTTGCCGCGTCCGTCCTGTTCATTCCTTTGCTGATGGCCGGGGATCTGCGGATCCATCACCTGTTTCCGATGCTCTATGACGGATTCATGCCGGTCCTGCACGGCAGCTGGTACCTGTTTCCGTTCGTCGGTGAAATCGTCGTTCTGCCGTTCATCGCGGGATTCCCGACGTTCGGCTTCAAAAGCGGGACGAGGGGGCTTTTGCTCGGCATCGTCTGCATTTTCGTCCTGCTGGCCTGCTCCCTGCTCGTGCTCGGCGCCAACGTCGCTTCCCGCTTCAACTTTCCGGCCTATGAAGTGGTGCGGCTCATCCAGCTGACCGACTTTCTGGACCGGCTCGAACTGCCGCTCGTGGCCATCTGGATGCCGACGATGATCGCGAAGATGGCCTTCGGCCTCATTCTCGCCGGCAGAGGGCTGTCGCGGATGTTTCCCGCCCTGTCGGAACGGGAGCTGATCATGCCCTTCGGCTCCCTGGCCGTCGTGTTCTCCTTCGTGCTGTTCCGCGACTTGACGGAAATGCTGGTGGTCAACCGCCTGTTGCCGTTCATCGGACTCGTGTTCCAGATCGGACTGCCGCTTGTCATGCTGCTGGCGCTCAGGCCCGGCCGCCAGGCATGAGAAGCGGCCGTCCGGCACGGAAAGCGGCCGCCGGGCCGCGCGGCGCGCGGTGCGGCGATGCATCAAAACCCCCGGCAAATGCCGGGGATTTTCTTTTTTCGCGGATGGGCGCTTTCACGGGACCGGCGTGCCACAGCCTGGTCTACGCCAGCACGATCCGGTCGTCGCTCAGCTTGTGGCCGCTCACCTGTTCGAATTCGCCGAGCAGCCGCTCCACCGTGAGCGACTGTTTGCGTTCCGGCGGAATGTCGAGGATGATTTTCCCCTTGTCCATCATGATCAGCCGGTTGCCGAGGCGGATCGCCTGCTCCATGTTGTGGGTGACCATCAGCGTCGTCAGCCCGAGTTCCCGCACCAGCTCGTCGGTCAGGCGGATGATCAGGTCGGCGCGGGCCGGATCGAGGGCGGCGGTGTGCTCGTCCAGCAGCAAAATTTGCGGCTTCGTGAACGTGGCCATGAGCAGGCTGAGCGCCTGCCGCTCGCCGCCGGAGAGCAGGCCGACCTTGGCGCCGAGCCGGTCTTCCAGGCCGAGGCCGAGCCGCGACAGCTGTTCGCGGAAGAACGCCCGCCGGTCGGCGCTCACCCCGAGGCGAAGGCCGCGCCTTTGGCCGCGGCGATAGGCGAGGGCCAGGTTTTCCTCGATGGTCATGCGCGGGCTCGTGCCGGCCATCGGATCCTGGAACACGCGGCCGATCCACCGGCTCCGCTGGTGCTCCGGCACGTGGCCGATCGGCTTGCCGTCGATGTACACTTCGCCGAGATCGGGGTTCATCGTGCCGGAAATGATGCTCATCAGCGTCGACTTGCCGGCGCCGTTGCTGCCGATGACCGTCACGAAATCGCCGGCCGCCAGCTCCAGGTTGATGCCGGCGAGCGCCACCTTCTCGTTCTGCGTGCCGGCATGGAACAGCTTGTAGATGTTTTCCAGCCGCAGCATTACCGGTCACCTCCCGCCAGCTCCGCCGACCGCCTGCGGGCGGCCGACCGCTCCGCCGCGGCGCGGCGGAATGTGGGCACCACCAGGGCGACGATGACGATGAAGGCGGTGATCACCTTCATGTCGCTCGCCTCGAGGAAGTCCACCCGAAGCGCCAGCGCGTACACGATCCGGTAGATGACGGCGCCCAGGATGACGGCCAGCGTCGCCTGGACGACCGTCCGCGCCCCGAACACCGCTTCGCCGATGATGACGGACGCCAGCCCGATGACGATCATGCCGACCCCCATGCTGATGTCGGCAAAGCCCTGGTACTGGGCGATCAGCGCCCCGGACATCGCCACGAGGCCGTTGGACAGGCTGACGCCGATCATTTTCATCCGGTCCGTGTTGGCGCCGAAGCTCTGGATCATGCGCAGGTTGTCGCCCGTGGCGCGCAGCGCGAGCCCGAGATCCGTTTTGAAAAACCAGTCGAGAATCGCCTTGACGATCAGCACGAACACGACCAGCCAAACCATGAGCGGCAAGAAGGCCAGGTCCGACTCCAGCGCGGTGAACACGGAATCCACCCGGGAGCGGGCCAGGGACACGTTCGGCTTGCCGAGAATCCGCATGTTGATGGAATACAGGGCGATCATCATCAGGATCCCCGACAGGAGGCCGTTGATTTTCCCCTTCGTGTGGAGCAGGCCGGTCATGAAGCCGGCGGCCAGCCCGCCGAAGAACGCCAGAGCCGTGGCCAGCCACGGCGACCATCCGGCGGTGATCGCCACCGCGGCGATGGCGCCGCCGGTGGTGAAGCTGCCGTCCACCGTCAGGTCCGGAAATTCCAGTATGCGAAACGTGATGTAAACGCCGAGCGCCATGACGGCATACAGCAGGCCCAGCTCCACGGCGCCTTCCAACGCGCGCAGCATGTCGTTTCCCTCCCAACTACTCGAAAAAAGGGAGTGAACGAAAGGTTGCGTTCACTCCCCGCTCGCCGTCAAATGTGTCACTCGATGATGTTGTTTTCCCGATCCTTGACGGCGGCCAGCATGGCGTCCGTGACTTCGATGCCCTGTTCCTTCGCGGCCTTCAGGTTGATGATGACGTCCAGCTTGTCCGGGAACGTGACCGGCATGTCGCCGGGCTTCTTGCCGTTCTTCAGGATGTCCACCGCCATCTGGCCGGCCTGGTACCCGTGGTCGTAATACTTGAATCCGACGGTCATGAAGGCGCCGGCTTCCACCGAGTCGCGGTCGCTGGAGAAGAACGGAATGTCGTTGTCATTGGCCACCTGGATGATGGAATCGACGCCGCTGACCACCGTATTGTCCAGGGTGATGAAGAGCGCTTCGACGCGGCCCACCAGCGATTCGGCGGCCTGCTGCACTTCAGACGTGTTCGTGACGGCGGCGCGGATGAGTCCGATGCCGTGCTTGGCCAGCTGCTGCTCGGCGTTGTTCGCCATGACCACCGCGTTCGGTTCGCCGGTGTTGATGACGATGCCGACGTTCTTCACGTTCGGGAAGTGCTCCGCGATGAAGTCCATGATTTGCTGGACGGCCAGCGGGTTCGTGTCGGACGCGCCCGTCACGTTGCCTCCCGGCGCTTCAAGATTGGACACCAGGCCCGCATCCAGCGGGTCGGTGACGGCGGCAAACAGCACCGGCGTGTCCTTCACGTGCTCGACGACGGCCTGGGCCGAAAGCGTGGCGATGGCCAGCACCAGGTCATTTTTCTCCGACGCGATCTTCTGGGCGATGGAAATGTTGTTGCTCGGCTCGCCCTGCGCGTTGTTGTAGTCGACCTTCAGGTTTTCCCCCTCGACGATGCCGGCGTCCTTCAGCGCGTCCAGGAAGCCCTGGCGCGTGGCGTCCAGCGAAGGGTGTTCCACGATCTGCGAGATGGCGATCCGGTACTCTTCCCCGGAACCGCATGCCGCCACGACGATGGACAGCAGCAACAATACAGACAACAGCGATGCGAATCTTTTCACCTGCGATTCCCCCGTTTGGATTGTGCCGCATGGTTTTTGCAGCGGGCTCCATGCCGGCCGGCCGGATCCGGACTGGCCGATGGCGGCCGGTTTTGCCGCATTTCGCCGCTGGAACGCTTTCATGCGTGAAAGCGTTGTCACGTTCAAACTGCGGTTGTAAAAAGGATTTGAACGTTTCTATTTATGATAAAAGCAACAATGGAATTCGTCAATTGCGAGCGGGCGGGAATTGGTCACATTTTTGGCACGGCGGCGCCAAAGCGGCGCCCGCCGCACCGGGCCGACGGCGGGGTTCCGATGGCGCAAGCGGGCCGCGGACGGCATCCGGCGTTTCATGA
>Ga0310841_100117_pt1 | contig 96141 bp, 73 predicted proteins | sample SM_ome_9_FD_201311 | JGI IMG/M metagenome (GOLD analysis project Ga0310841, IMG submission 201311) | Sorghum-adapted microbial communities enriched on stacked mutant (SM) sorghum from Joint BioEnergy Institute, Emeryville, California... ...
GGCTGCCCGGTCGTCGTCGAGAAGTTCTCCACCGGTAGCGCGAAGAATGCCCGATATGCGAGCGAATGCCCGTCCAGTAGCAGCAGTCGTGGCGCCTCGGTGGTCACGCAACGGAGCCTAGTCCGGACGACCGACAGAACCACGGCGCCGCGCAGAGGCGCCCGTCACCCGGATGGCACCGATGCGGCTGCGGTGACCGGACGGCGCTGGTGTGACCGTACGGTCGCCCCGGCCGCGGGCCGGACGGGGAGCGACCACCCCGGGAGATGGCTCAGGACTTCTCGGACTTCTCGCCGGTCAGGTTCTCGGCGATGATCTTCTCGGCGACCTGCTTCATGGTCATGCGGTTGTCCATGGCCGCGCGCTGGATCCACTTGAAGGCGTCCGGCTCGGTCATGTTGAACGCGGTCATCAGCATGCCCTTGGCCCGCTCGACCAGCTTGCGCGTCTCCAGCCGGTCGGCGAGGTTGGCCACCTCGGCCTCCAGCGCCCGCAACTCCGCGAACCGCGACAGCGCGATCTCGATGGCCGGCACCAGGTCGCTCTTCTGGAAGGGCTTGACCAGGTACGCCATCGCGCCCGCCGACCGCGCCTGCTCGACCAGCTCGCGCTGGGAGAACGCGGTCAGGATCACGACCGGCGCGATGCGCTCGCTGGCGATCTTCTCGGCCGCGGCGAGCCCGTCCATGATCGGCATCTTGATGTCGAAGATGCACAGGTCCGGCTTGAGCTCCTGGGCCAGCTTCACGGCCGCCTCACCGTCGCCGGCCTCGGCGCAGACCTCGTAGCCCTCCTCGACGAGCATCTCCCGCAGGTCCAGCCTGATCAGAGCCTCGTCCTCGGCGATAAGAACCCGGCGGCGCCCCTCGGACACGGCTACCCTCTCACTCATGAGATCACGATCCCGACGGCTCGCTCCACGCGTGTGGCCGGGGGGTGGTCGGCCCCTCGCCGCTCGCGGTCGCGAAGATTAGCGTAGCGGTTACCCTGGTTGGTGACATCAGTCCCGGTAGGCCAATCGGCAGAGCCACGGAGCTCAAACCTCCGCCAGTGTGGGTTCGAATCCCACCCGGGGCACAGCCACAATCACCCATATACGCAGATGACGGGGCCCCACCTCAGGAGGCCCTTGATCATTCTTGCCGCAGGTAGGGGGGCGAACCCCCACCGCTCCGCTCCGACCTACCGCCCCGCGCGGGCTCGCACACCACGCGGTGCGACTGCCTGGCTTGTTCCGCGGGCGAGAACGTTGCGGATGGCCAGGAGCTCGGCTCGGGCCTCCCACGTAGTGCCCGCTCTCGTCCCACAGGCTGCGCCACTCCGACTCGTCGGCCAGGGTCCGGCGCGGAGCCCCCGGTCGGCTCGCCAGGTCCGGTTCTTACTGCTGCCGTGGGCTGGGGTAGCCGACCTGGCGGGTCCAGGGGCCACCGACGTGGGTCCGGTAGGCGCTGTGCCCCGGTGGCAGGTCGAGCACGTCGACCAGCGTGGGGTCCTCGTCGACGGCGTGCCAGAGGTGTCCGACCCTGCCCCTGGCGAGATCGGCTGAGGTGGGACCGATGAGGTGCCACATCTTGTCGTCGGCGTCGTGGCCGACGAGCAGGATCGGCTCGCGACGCTCGAAGACCTCGAGGGTCTGGATGCTGTTGGTGCCCAGACGAGCCGGCGCGGCCGGGCAGGCCAGCCTTGACGATCCTCGTGGAGATTCGACCCATCGTCCTGGTTCCCGACCGCCTACGGGCAGCGCGGTTCGATGCGCTGCGACCTTCGGAATCCGTCGATAGACTCCCCGGCGCGACGCCGTGCCCGGGACCGCCAACGGTCAGCGGTCGCAGAGGGAAGGGGACATCGATGCGGAGAAGGACGAGGACGTCGCGGTGGCCCGCCCTGCTGACCGCTGTTGGCGTCGCCCTCGTCGTGGTCGTCGTCGCCATCTACGCGACGATGTGGGCGGCAACGAACGGGCGAGGTGGTGAGGCGCTGCCGGCGAGCTCCACCGCTTCGGGTGGTACGACGAGCGCGGGCGCCAGCTCCGGCGGGACGCCCGGTCCGGGCCCGACGACCGAGCCAGGCCTGACGACCGAGCCTGGCCTGACGAGCGGGCCGCACGCCTCCGCAAGCCCGACCGCGCCCGGTGACCAGGCAACTCGCTCCACCAACCCACCGCCGGCGACCAACCCCCCGCCTCCGGTGACCCCGCCCGGCCCTCCCGACGAGACCTGTGCCACGTTGACGGGTCTCAAGTTCTGTGACGACTTCGACGGTCCCGCCGGCAGCCCGCCGGACAGCAGCAAATGGCGGATCCTCACCGGCTCGAGCTGGGGCGGACAGTGCTTCCGGAACGAGCGCGAGAACATCTCGCTCAATGGAAAGGGCCAACTGCAGCTGACCCTCATCGACAAAGGGACGACCCAGTGCGTCGACGGCCGAGGGTACGAAACCACCGTTACGAGCGGCGGCATGGACACGAAGGGCCGGGCCTATTTCAAGTACGGCCGCTTCGAGATCAGGGCCAAGCTGTCCTGCGCCAAGAGCGTGTGGGGAGCCATCTGGCTGGCCACTGGCAGCGGCCCCGAATGGCCGAAGTCCGGGGAAATAGACTTCTACGAACTCTTCAACAACAAGCAGAACACCATCAAGCACACGATCCACGCCGGCGACCCGTACTGGAACACGGGCGCCACCTACACCTACCACGAACCGCTGTGCCACGACTACCACGTCTACGGCGGCGAGTGGCGGGAGGGTTACATCCAGTTCACCTTGGACGGTCAGCCGACGGTCCGGTTCACCCGGGACGTCCATGGTGCCGGCAAGCCATGGCCCTTCGACAGTTACGACCTGAGGCTGCTGATCGACCTGCAGTACGGCAGTCCGGGTTGGCCGGCTGCGGGCAGTTGGGACAAGTCGGAGCTCCCAAGCTCCATGCTGATCGACTACGTACGGATCTTCGAGTAGGCGCACACAGACGTCGCGCTGCCGGCGCTGGACAACTCAGCGGCCCACTGGGCACTGGTCCCAGGGACCGCCGCGGTTACGCTCCTCAGCCGATGAAACAGGACGGCACCGGCCGCAAACCGCTGCCGCCGTTCCCGCCATGATCGTCTTCGACAGGATGCTTCCATGGGGGACGTGACGGTCGGCAGTTCTGTTCTCGACGCGTTGCGCGATGAGTCCGCCGTGCTGACCGCGGCCCTGGAAGGACTGCCCGGCCCGGTCTGGGAACGGCCCACGCGCTGCACCCCCTGGCTGGTCCGGGATCTGGTCGGCCACATCATCACGGTGCTCGCCCGCGTGCCAGCCATGGTCGCCGCGCCGGCGCCCGAGCGCCCCGCGATCAGCGCGACCGAGTACTTCCGGGCCGACGACCGGTTCAGCGACGCGGCGAACGCCGACCGCGTCCGCATGGGCCAGGAGCGGGCTGGCTCGGCCGACCCGGCGACGCTCGTCGAAGAGCTGGGGCGCACGTGGCGCGAGGTCGTGGCGGTCAGCGAGCGGCAGCCGGCGGACCGCGTCGTGCTGACCCGGCACGGCGACGCGATGCTGCTCACCGAGTTCCTCACCACCCGGGTGTTCGAGGTCGCCGTACACGGCATCGACGTGGCCGACGCTGTCGATGCACCGCCGTGGCTGACGCCGGCCGGCGCCGAGCACGTGCTCCGGATGCTCTTCGGCCCCAACGGACGTACCGCCCTGGACGCGACCGGGTGGGACGCGGCCACGCTGGTTCGGAAAGCGACCGGACGGGCGCCGATCAGTTTCGTTGAGTCCGCCACGCTCGACCGGCTCGGTATGCGCCGCCTGGCTCTGGGCTGACCGCGAAACATCTCCCCGCACACCGCGCGACGGCTAACCCGAACCAGTCACGCTGCCCGGCGTACGCGCCACAGTGATCAGCGCGGTCTCGGCGAACAGGAACGCGCCCCGCGCGTCCGCGTTGACGAGCTGCGCCCACCAGGCGGCGACGTCGTCCTCGGTGAGGTCGACCGTGCCGCGACGTACGTGACCGCGCACGACCTCGACGACTTCGGCGAGCCGGCGGCATCCATCGAGCTCCCGCGACGCGAGCACGTGACCGTCGATGCGCTCGATGACCAGACCGGCCCGGGCCGCAAGCTCAGGCAGGCGGCGGGCGGCAAACGCGTCGATGTGCGACATCCACGGCTGCGGCACGTGCGCGTACGCGTGCAGGATCCGGCTGGTCAACACCGGCTCGGCCCCATGCACGACGAGACCCGCAAAGTCCGTGTGCGACAGCACCACCCGTCCGCCCGGCCGCACCCGGCTTCAAGGTCACGCCGATGCCGCCAATGACCCCGTCCTGACGAGCGTCGGAACAGCGGACGCTACCGCGACGCGACGAACAGGCTCTGGGCAGCCCGGCCGATGGGGCCGGCGCGGTCGGACAGGGCCGTCTCGGTCAGCCCGACGCCGTCCGGGTCGATCCACGTCCGAGCGTCCAGGCAGACCCACTCGCCGGCCGGGTACCGATGCAGGTGCACGGTGAGGTCCGGGTTGATGAACAGGTGCTGGCGCCAGTCCAGCACGCTGCTGACGCCGTTGCCGGAGTCGGCAGCGACCAGCACGCGCGTCAATGGGCTCGGCTCCTCCTCGTCCACCAACGGCACCCGCATCCGCATCCAGCAGGTCGCCGGCCCCGGGTCGAGGAACGACCCCGCGGTGAACCGGTACTCCATCGCCGTGTGGTAGCCGATGTCGTACGGAACCGGGAAGAACGGCTGCTCCCCGCCGGCGCCGGGGAACTCGGGCGCGCCGTCGTACGCGACCGCCGGGGCGACCTCCGCCGCCGTCCGGATCAGCATGGCCGTGACCCGCATCGCGGTCGGCTCCCCGTCCGGCACCAGCTCGGCCTCCGCGATGGCGACGCTCCGGCCGGCGTGTACCACCCGGGTCGACACGGTGAGGCGGCCGACCGGCACCGGCCGGACGATGTCGAAGGTCAGCCGCGCGACCCGCATGTCGTCGCGGCCGACCTGACGCTCGACGGCCCGACCGAGCAGGGCGGCCGGTGGGCCGGCGTGCTGGGACCTGGCGTCCCAGGGTCCCCGGGTGTACGGCGTCGCCTCGAAGCGGTTGTCAGCGATCCGACGGTAGAACGACACGCCGAGCATCGTACGGCCGGCGGGATCAGCCTCCACCGGCACCGGTGGTGGTTCGGACGGGGCACGACCCATTGGGAATGACTACCGATCCGGCTCGGGCGCCGTCCGGGCGTAGTGCAGCAGAATCAGTCCACTGTCGAACGTCCGGCTGCCGACCAGGGCGAACCGATGCGGAGCGAAGTCACGGTTGGCCAACGGAATGCCGCGGCCGGCCACGATCGGGTGCAGCTTGATCACCAACTCGTCGATTTCGGACAGAAGCTGGCCGGCGAGGTCCCCGCCCCCGCAGAGCCAGATGTCCCGGCCGGGTTGGCGCTTCAGCGCATGGATGAACTCCGCGGGATCGCCGGAGACGATCTCGACCTCGGGGTCGGCGGACGGCCCGAGCGAGCGGGAGAAGACGTACTGCTTGAGATGGGCGTACGGGCTGGTGACGCCGACCTTCAGCGCCGGGTCGTATGTGCCCCGGCCCATCACGACCGCGTCGAAGCGCCCTTGTGGTCGGTCGATGCCGAACTGGGCGTGAGCGAACGCGGGTAGCGTCTGCGGCCAGTGCGTCACGAGGTAGTCGGTCACGTCGGACTCGACCGGGAAGAAGTCGTACGAGCCGTCGGGCGCGGCGATGAAACCGTCCAGCGTGCTGGCCACGTAATACACGAGCTTTCGCAAGGCATCCCCCAATCACTACGGATGTCGTGGATGACGGTACTACAGCTGTCGTGGTTGGTGCTAGCGTTTTCCCCGTGGCACGGAACGTGGAGCGAAGGGCGGCCCTGGCCGACGCGGGTCTGCGGGTGCTGGCGGCGACCGGGGCGCGCGGGCTGACCCATCGCGCGGTCGACGCCGAGGCGGGCGTGCCGGTCGGTACGACCTCCAACTACTTCCGCTCGCGCGACGCCCTGCTCGGCGCGCTGGGCGAACGAATCATGGAGCGGTTCACCCCGGACGACCGGGTGCTGGCCGAGCTGGCGGCCCGAGAGCCGTCGGTGGAGCTGTTCACCGACTACGTGCGCTACATCCTCGAGCGGACCACCAGGCAGCCCGAGCTGACCCGGGCCCTGATCGAGCTTCGCCTGGAGGCGGTGCGCCGTCCCGGCCTGGCCCGGATCCTCGGCGAGACCCTTCGCCGCGGCTACCGGAACGACGTCGCCTTCCACGCCGCCTCCGGCCTGCCCGGCGGCGCCTTCGAGGTGGCCCTGCTGCATTACGCAGTGGACGGTCTCCTCCTCGACATGCTCACCACCTCGATCGACGCCGGGTTCGATCCCGACGAGGTGGTGTCGGCGCTGGTGACGCGCCTGGTCGCGAACGCCCCGCCCAGCCAGAACGCGCGGCCCAGCGAGAGCTCACGACCCAGCAAGGGCTCCCGACCCGGCCGGGCCCAGCGACCGGCGGCGGTGGTCACCGGGCCGGCCACGCGTGAGGCAACGACGAGAAAGACCAGGACAGCGAAGAAGTCCACGAGCGCCCCGTGACGGGTCTGATCGACCGTTGTTGATCCCGCCCCGACCCTCGTCCATCCAGGGTCCCGACTCTCGTTGATCTAGGGCGTAGAGTGGTGAATCGATCTCCAACCACCACTCTATGCCCTAGATCAACGGGCGCTGGCCCTGCTCGTGACCTGGGCGATGCTCGACCAGCCCGCGAGCACCGGCGCTCGGATCGCCACGCCAGGGCCGAAAGTCCCCTCTTCGCGGGCCATTCGGACCCGACGCCTGTCAGCGACTGACGCCCGTGGCGGCTGTTGTGCCTACGCTCACACGACGCCGCTGGCCCGCGCGTCAATACGAGGTTTAGCGTTACGACGTCGATCGGCAACGAACGAGGAAGGCGACGGACTGATGCGGCTCTCCGATGTCGCCCTGGGCTGCGGCCGCCCACAGCCATATCTAAAGAATCCACTGGATCGCGAGCCCGGCGTAGCCCCCTAGCCAGAAGGGACGGGTGCGATGACGGCAACGATCCCCAACCGGCCGGCCGCCGACCGGCGGAGCACCGCGATGTCGTGGCACGAGGCCCGTACCCTGGCCCACCGGCTGGCCGGCCCGCTCCCGGCCGAGACCGTTCCGCTCGCCCACGCCGCTGGCCGGACCCTGGCCCGACCGGTGCTGGCGGCCGTCGACGTGCCCGCCGTCGACAACGCCGCCATGGACGGTTACGCCGTACGGGGGCCGGGTCCGTGGCGCATCGTCGGCCGCGTCCTGGCCGGGCATCCGACGCCGATGCCGCTGGCCGACGGGCAGGCGGTCGAGATCGCCACCGGTGCGCCGGTGCCGCCCGGCGCCGAACGCGTCCTGCGCTACGAGGACAGCCACCGGGACGCGGACGTCGTGTACGGCGCGGTCGGGGTGAACGGCGTGGCGACTGAGCAGCGCACCCACATCCGCCGAGCCGGCGAGTACGTCGGCGCCGGGCAGGAAGTCCTGTCCCCCGGCGATGTGCTCCGCCCGGCGGCCCTCGGCCTGGCGGCCAGCGTGGGCGTCGACACCGTCACCGTACGCCGGCGCGCCCGGGTCCGCATCCTCATCACCGGCGACGAAGTCGTGGCGGCCGGGGCGCCGGCCCCCGGCTGGGTCCGCGACGCCGTCGGCCCCACCCTGTCCGCCCTGCTGCCGGCCTGGGGAGCCGAGCTCGACGTCGTCCGATACGTGCCCGACGATCAGGCCGCCGTGACCCGGGCCGTGACCGCCTCACTGTCCGCTGTGGACGTAACTGTGGTCGGCGGGGCCTGCTCCGTCGGACCGGCCGACCATCTGCACCGCGTCCTGCGTGACCTCGACGCCGTCGTCCACATCGACGGGGTCGCGTGCCGACCCGGCCACCCGCAGGTGCTCGCCCAGCGCGGTGCACGGTGGATCGTCGGGTTGCCCGGCAACCCGTTCGCCGCCCTCGTCGCCGCCACCACCATCGTCCGGCCATTGCTGGCCGGGCTCGCCGGGCAGGCCCTCCCCCGACTCCCCCGGGCCGCGCTGGCCGACGACATCCCGGCCGACAAGCACCACACCCGCCTCCTGCCCGTGCGGTGGGACGGACACCAGGTACGGGCCATCACCGGTGCCCGCCCCCACGTCACACCCACCCGGCCCCACCAGAGCGTCGCCACCCAGTCCGGCTACCTCGGCGCGGCCGCCCACGCCGACGCCCTCGCCGTACTCGCGCCGGACCGCCGACCCGGCGAGCCGGTCGAGCTCGTGCCCCTGCTCGCCGGCGGCTGACGGCACAAGGGCGTTGCGAGGGTGCTCAAGCGCTATCGAGCGCTGAAGCGATAGCGCCGCTGGCGCATCGTGCCGCAGGCGTACCTCGTCAAGGGTGACGACCGGTTCGCCCAGGAGGAAGTGCCCGCCAGTTCCGAGGCACCGACAGTCGGGAGTGCGGGGTGGCCATTGGTCGACAGCCTGGTCTCAGGAATTACTGTGCTGGCGCTCCTACGTTACGCCGAGCGGCCAGCGGCCGCGGATGACCTTGTGGGCCTCCACGACGACCAGGATCGACAACGCCACGGCGACGATCATGGCCCAGGTCTCCGGGCGTAGCGGTTCCACGCGGAGTGCGATCCGGGTAGCGGGCAGGTACAGCGCGGCCACGTGCAGCGTCACCGCCGCAGCCGTGGCGAGGAACAGGAATCGGTTGGCGAACGGGCTGATCCGCAGCAGGGACCGGGAGGTGGAGCGGGCGTTGCCGGCTTGGAACGCCTGGAAGATCACCATAGTGCTCAGCGCCGTCGTCTGCGCGTACTCCAGCGAACCGGAGGCGGCCAGCTCCCGGTGGAACATCCACAAGGTGCCGGCCGCCATGACCGCGCCCGAGATGACCGTCCTTTCCCACAGCAGCCGGGACATGACGCCCTCCCCGACCGGGCGGGGTCGGCTCCGCAGGACCGTCCGGGCCCCGGGTTCGAAGGCCAGCGCGAGATCCTGCAGGCCGCTGGTCACGATGTTCAGCCAGACCAGCTGGGCCGGAACCATCAGCAGCGGCCAGCCCAGCCACAGCGCGGTCAGGATCGCCAGGGCCAACCCGGCGGCAGTGGAGACGAGGAAAAACGTGACTTTCCGAATATTGGCAAAGGTTACTCGACCGACCCGCACCGCGTCCACGATGGTGGTGAAGTTGTCGTCGGCCAGTACCATCTCGGCGGCCTCGCGGGCGACATCGGTACCGTGGCGGCCCATCGCCACCCCGATCTGGGCGGCTCGCAGTGCGGGCGCGTCGTTGATGCCGTCACCGGTCACCGCGACCACATGTCCCGAGTCGCTCAACGCGGAGACGATCGCCAGCTTCTGTTCCGGGGAGACCCGGGCGAAGACCGAGGTGCGGGCGACCGTGTCCTGCAGTTCCGGCTTCGACAGGCCCCGCAACTGCCTGCCCTCCAGCACTCGCGCGGGCTCGTCGGTGATTCCGAGCTGGTGGGCGATCGCCCCGGCCGTCGTGGCGTGGTCACCAGTGATCATCAGCACGCGGATACCGGCCTGTCGACACTGGTCGATCGCCTCACGCACCCCCGTCCGGGGCGGATCCGCCAGCGCCTGCAGGCCACAGAAGATCAGGTCGGCCGGCTCCTGGTCGAGAGCGTCCCGTTCACCCTCCTTGAGTGGCCGGTACGCGAACGCCAGGACCCGTAGGCCCTCGGCGGCGAACTCCCGGGCCACCTGAGCGACGACGTTGGCATCGAACGGCACCGGCCCGTCGTCGGTCAGCATCTGCGTGCACATGTCGGCCACCCGTTCGGGCGCCCCCTTGACGTACAGCGTGTCGCGTCCGGCCTCCGTGCGCACACTGGCGGAGTAGCGCCGGGCAGGATCGAACGGCTGGTCGGCGACCACCTGGTGCTCGTGCCGTACGACCGTGGGGTCCAATCCAGCGGCCAGTGCCAAGGTGAGCATCGCCACCTCGGTGGGATCACCGGCGGTGGCCACCCGGCCGTCCTGGGGGGTCACGCTGGCTGCGTTGGTGAGTACGCCGGTCAGCACGGTCAAGCGCAGGGCGCGAGAGTCACCGATCGCCGCCGCGGCGGCCGGGTCGGACGTCCCGTCGGACCGGACACGGTCGAAGCGGAAGCGCCGGCCACCGGCCCAGGCCTGCCGCACCGTCATCCGGTTCTCGGTGAGCGTCCCGGTCTTATCCGAGCCGATGACGGTGGTCGAACCCAGCGTCTCGACGGCCGGCAGGTGCCGGATGATCGCGTTGCGCCGAGCCATTCGCCGAACGCCGATGGCCAGGGTGATCGTGACCGCCACCGGCAACCCTTCGGGCACGATGGCCACGGCGAGCGCGACGGCCACCCGGAACATGTCCCGGACGGACTCGCCCAACAGCAGGCCGCTGACGAAGGCCAGCGCCGACGTGGCGAGCACAGCGACGGCAATCAGCTTCGCGAAACCCGATACGGCGCGCTGGAGCGGCGTGGCCTGGATGCCCTCGTGCCGGACGAGTCCGGCGATCGTGCCGAGTTCGGTGCGGGCGCCGGTCGCCACGACGATGCCGGTGCCCCACCCGCTGCTGACCGTGCTTCCGCTGTAGACCATCGAGCGCCGGTCGGCGACCTGGGCCTCGGCGTCGACCGCGCCGGTGTCCTTGTCCACCGGGACCGACTCGCCCGTGAGCTGCGACTCGTCGACCTGCAACGCGTGGGCCACGGTAAGCCGCAGGTCGGCCGGGACCCATGCCCCCGACTCCAGCACGACGAGGTCGCCGGGCACAAGGTCGGCACTGTCGATCTCCTGTTCCTCACCGTCACGGATGACCCGGGCGCGGGGCACCACCAGCTTGGCCAGGGACCGTACGGTCCGCTCCGCCTTGCGCTCCTGGGTGACGCCCACGATGGCGTTGAGGGCCAGCGCCGCCCCGACGAAGAGGGCGTCCAGATACTCCTTGAGCAGCAGCACGATGACGAACGCGACCAGCATGATCACGACCAGCGGGCTGCGGAACTGGCGGAGCAGGACGACCACCGCTGGGGTCTGCCGCTCCTCGCCCAGCCGGTTCGGCCCGTACCGCTCTCGGCGTCGCGCCGCCTCAGCGGCCGTGAGCCCGCGGTTGCTGGTCTCGAGGAGCCGCGCGACCTCGTCGACGGGCCGCGCGTGCCACCGGCCGTCCTCCGGCGCCTCGGCCGCCCGGCCGGGGCGGGTCACAGCACCATGGGCCGCGCCGGCATGGGGGCAGCCCACGGCACGGAAGGGCCGCCGTGGCGCGGTGACTCGTCAAGCGCTGCTGGTCCCATCCCCGTCATGCTAAGCACCGAAAGTACGTGTTTGGGGGTGTTACGGCGGACTTATCGGGGGGAGTTTGCGCCCGCGGTGCCGACGTCAGACGCACGCCGATGGGCGGCCCCGACGAGCCGAACCGGTGAGGCGTCGCCACCCGACGCAGCGGTCCGCCGCCGGAAACCCAACGACACCAGACGCCTGATCGACGCGCGACGTACGGCCGCGCAACCCGCTCGACCACCGACGTACGCCACCAAGCGCATAGTCCACATCAGACATCACCGCCAGGGCCAGCTCGAAGTCGAGCACGGCGATGACATCGATAAGCATCGCACTGTCTGGCCTCACGGGGCCTTCACCGGGGCGAGGTCGATGATCCGCGATGCGCTAGCCGGGCAACCGGCCGGCGTTGCCGTCATATACATTGCGTGACATGCGCCGACTCCTCGCCCTCTTACGCCCCCTCCTGTCCGTTGTCACGATCATCGCCACGATCGTCCTCGGGGTGATCGTCACCTATCGCAACTACCAGGGTGAGGTCAACCAGGCGGCCAGCCTCGCGCTGGCCGCAACAGTTCTACTCCTCTATCTCCTGATGTGGCCCGCGGCCCGCGCAACAGGACCGGCCAACGGAACGAGCGCCGGCCGTACGGTCGGGCGGGCGATGATGTGGACCTCCCACCTGGTCCGGGCCGGACTCGCCGGGTACGGCGTCTACTACCTGACGACCGATCTGACCATCGCCTTTCTGCCGACGCTGGCCGTGCTGGCCGTCGTCGGGTACGCCAACGGCCTGGTCGGCCGATGGGGCAGGCACCTGGCTGGCCTGCCGGTGGGCTGGCGATTCGTGCGCGGCGCCGCGCTCCTGCGCTACCTGCTCAGGGTCGCCATCGGCGTGGCCGTGGCTGGCTACTCCCGGGTCCTCTCCCACTACTGGTGGGCCTTCGTCGACGCGGTCCCCTTGACGGTCTACCGCTGGCTGCGGGATGCGCTGGGCACGGCCTGGCTCGCGGTGCCGGCCGCAGCTCTGGGCTGCCTGGCGCTGCTCTTCGCCGTGGCGGTGGTGGCCACGGTGGTGCACAAGGTGACCGCGCAACTGCTCGGCCCACGCAACGCCGTCAGCCGCTGGTTGGCCGAGCACGGGGCGATGACCTGGATACGCGCGCCGGAAGGCACGGTGTTCGACGGCGGCCTGCTCGTGCCGTTCCGTTTCGCCAGCAGCTATCCCAACGAACCCGGGCGGCGGACGGTCGAGAGGTGCCGCGCTTTCAGACGGCCACTGTCCACAGAGGAGGCCGATGAGCTGCTCGACCAGATCGTCGAGGCCGCGCTCCGCGTCGGCCCCGACCGACCGTACCTGCTCCTGACCTACCGGGCGGCGGGCGACCACGAAGAGGTCGGCCTGGCGGCCGGCGAGACGGCGTACGACCTGTGGGACGAGGAGCTCGGGGACCCCGACAGCGACCAGCCGGCCCGGGATGACGAGCAGGTGCTCACCGACTTCCCGGCGGTGGCCGCGCTCCGACGGCTGCGCGCGTCGACGTACGTGGCCGGCCGGGGCGCTCCGTTCACCCTGCGCGTGACGATCGAGCGTCCGCGAGACGAGGAAGGCACCGTGTGGCGGGAATGGAATACCGAGTGGACCGTGGGGGGCGCGCCGCGTCCCGGGTGGCGGCAGCCACCCCGCCCCAACCAGTACGCCGCCGACCTGCGCCGGTTCCCGGCCGCCCGACGGATGGTCCCGTTGTGGCTGCGCGAGGAGTTGGGGTGGCGGTGGCTGCTGCCGCTCCGCGTCCCGGCCGGTCCACGACCCGCCGACTGAGGTGTGGTGCTCCCGGACCGCACCGACCGGGGAAGGATCAGCCGAGGCCGTGCCGGAATCCCTCACGCCAGCTTGGGTAACGCAGCCGCCAGTTCCATTGCGCCTTGGCCTTGGCGTTGGACGCGCCCCGGATCCGCGTCATGGACCGGATGATGTACTCACCGAGCATGGGTCGCAGCAGCCAGGCCGGCAGGTGGCGTGGTTCCGGCGCACCCACCGCTTTCGCCAGGTACGGCAACCATTCCCGCACGGGTGCGGGCTCGTCGTCGACCACGTGGTAGATGCCGGGCGCACCGTCCTCCACGGCCAGCGCGGTCAGGGCGGCGGCGTCATCAACGTGGATGAATGACCAGACGCCGGTGCCGCCACCGACGACCGGCAGCTGCCGTCGCCGCAGCAGCTCGAGGATCGCGCCCCCTCGGCCAAAGCTGTTGCCCGGACCGTAGAACACGCCGTAGCGCAGGACCAACCCCTCCATCGGGGCCGTGGTGACCACGTTCTCGAGGTACCGGATCGCTGACAAGGACTCGCGAGCCACGGCCGGCGGATTCGGCTCCAGCGGATCGGTCTCGGTCTTGACCGGCCCACCGGTCGCCGCGAACGGCCAGCCGGCGAAGCTCTGTGCCACGAACCGCTGCACCCCGACGGCTCGGGCCGCGGCCACGAGAAGGTCGGTGCCCCGCGTCCGCAGACGGTTCGTCTCGGCGAAGTCCTGGTCGATGCGCCGCAGCGTGGCGTCCGGGGCGATCGCGGTCAGCTGGTGCACGATGACGTCGGGCTTGAACTCTTCCACGGCGGCGTGGACCGCGGCGGCGTCGAGCGCGTCGAGCACCACCGCCCGGGCACCTGCGGCCTCCAGCCGACCCGCCTTCGCTGCGCTCCGAGTCGTGCCCGCGACCGTGTGACCGCGCTGGACGAGCGCCGCCACCAGCGGCTGCCCGATGGCGCCGGTCGCCCCGGCGACGAAGACCCTCATGACAGTCCCCTTTCCTGAGTCCCGCGCCTACGACGGAGCGCACCGGTCGGCTGTGACAGCCCGTGGTTGAATCGATGGGTGGCTGACCTCACAACCATGCACGCAGAGCTGCGCCCGCTGATCTTCTCCGTGGCGTACGGGATGCTCGGCAGCGTGGCCGAGGCCGAGGACGTCACCCAGGAGGCCCTGCTCCGCCTGCAGCGCACCACGACCCCGATCGAGTCACCGGCAGCGTTCGCCGTCACCACGGCGACCCGCCTTGCCATCGACGAGCTTCGGTCGGCCCGCCGGCGGCGCGAGGTGTACGTCGGGTCGTGGCTACCCGAGCCGTTGGTCACCGCCGATCCGGCCACCGATCCGGCGGAGCATGTCGAGGCGGCCCAGCGGCTCTCGACCGCCCTGCTGGTCATGCTGGAGCGCCTGTCCCCAGTGGAGCGGGCGGTCATGCTGCTGCGCGAGGTGTTCGAGTACGACTACGCGCGGATCGCGGAGATCGTCGGGAGGTCAGTCGAGAACTGTCGGCAGATCATGGCGAGAGCCAGGGCGCATCTGCACGACGCGCGGACCCGGTTCGAGGTACCTCCGCAGCGTCACGACGAGTTGGTCACCGCATTCCTGGACGCGTGCCGCACCGGCGACCTCAACGCGCTGGAGAAGCTGCTCGCCGAGGACGTCACGTTCACCGGCGACGGCGGCGGCAAGGTCGCGTCGCTCGCCGTCCCGGCCTCGGGCCGGCAGCGGGTGGCCCGGTTCCTGCTCGGCCTGTTCCGCCAGGCTCAGGCCGCACAGTTCGCGGTGGACGTTGTGCCGGTCAACGGCGCACCGGGCGTGCGGGTCCGCGACCGCGACGGCGTCATCGTCGCCGTGATGAGCATCGTCGTGTCCGCCGACAAAGTCGTCGATCTCTACAGCGTCCTCAACCCGAACAAGCTGCGCCACCTGCAACCACTCGACTCCGTCCACTGACGCCGCCGGCGTCCGTGGCGGTGCCCGGCTGCCCTCGTGGTCGGACCTACCGCTTGCCGCCGGTGACGACCACGCGATGGCCGAGCGCGCGGCCGACCTGGGAGACGAACTCGGGGTGCAGCCGTGGCCAGTTCCAGAACTCGAAGCCGAGGCGGCCAACGACCATCCGCCCGTCGCTCGACCACAGCCACTCATTGAACGCGACGGCGCAGCCTTCGTTCGGGCAGGCGACGATGCCTGGCCCGCCGTCGTGCCAGTCATCGATGGCGCGGCTGAAGCGCTCCCAGTCGTCCGTCGTCCGGCCCGTGTCGTCATCGATCAGGATGGCGGCGTACCCACAGCGCGGGCACACGGCCGACCGATCCCGCTCTGACCCGGATCGAGGAGCGTACGCCCGATGACGACCCTGAGCCGGCCGAGATCCGACTCAACGAACTCCTTCGCATACGGATGCTCCGGCTGCGCGACGACGAGCTGATGGTTCGGCCCCGGCCGGTAGTAGCCGGCGCCCCACCTGTCGCGGTCGTCGGTGGGCGTGGGGTCGATGATGCCTTCGGCACTCAGCCACCCGATGACCGTGTCCGCAAGCCGTGGTGCCTCATCGAGCGTGGCCTCGATGTCCACCACGACCTCGAAGGTGTCGCCCATGGCGCCAACTATGCCAACCCCGGGCCGGCGGGCGAATCCGGGGCGATGTCAGGGGCGACTCCGTGGGGAACCCGGATGTGGCGGACCCGCCCACGGCGGCACAGTCGCCGGAGAGCCACCGTGAGGAGGAGACCATGTTGATGCCGGGACTGTCCGTCACGTTGATCGGCCTGGTCATCGCCGCCATCGCGATCGCCATGCGAAAGCCGGTGCTGCCGGTCCTGCTGCGGGGACTGATCGGCGCGTGGGTCGGCTTCGCGGGCCTGGCCCTGATCGGCCTGGTGGTGGACGTCCTCTTCTTCAGCGGCGTGTACGTCGCGGTCCTCGGGCACATCGGCGCGGCCATGGGCGCGGCCATCGCCGTCGCGCGGGCCCGCGCACGGCAGTACACCTGACGGCCTCGGACGTGCGCCAGGTCGCGTCGGCCGGCCACCACGCGATCCGTACCTTCTCGGCGAGATCCGACGACGGAGGCTGACTCCGACGACTGTCCACACTGGATCAGCGGCGACCGTACGGGCTACGACCTCGACTCGATCGGCCCGCCGAGCCCGGTCCGCCGTCACGCCCGTCGGCGGCCCCGGGGCGTGGCGCACCGGCGCCACCCTGGACGCGAGCCCGGATCTCGCGCTCGTGGCGCTTCACCGCGGCCAGCAGGGAGGTGAGAGCCGGTGCGGGCGGAGTGTCCCGGGTGACGGCGACCAGCCGGCGCGTGAGGCGGGCCTCGGCGACGTCGCGAACGGCGAGCGTGGGGTCGGCCACCGGCAGGGTGAGGGCCGGCATCAATGCCACCGCCGCCCCGACTCGGACCAGCTCGAGCTGCACGTCGGCGTCGTTGGACCGGTGGCGCAGGTCGGGTTCGTATCCCCCGAGGGATCGACAGGTTCCGACGACCATGGCGTGATGGCCCGTACCGGCGGCGGAGGCGGCCCAGACCTCGTCCCGCAGGTCAGCGATGGCGACCGGTCGGGCGGACCCGGCCAGGCGGTGGTTGGCCGGCAACACGAGCTTGAGCGGCTCCTCGTGGATCACCTCAAACCGCAGCCCGGCCGGTCGGGGTCGTGGATGGCCGTCGTACTCGTCACCGATGACCAGGTCGACCGCGCCGAGCCGCAGGCTGGGCAGCGCCTCCTCGAGTTCGAGCTCGAACAGCTCCACGCGCACGGCGGGATGCGTGGTCATCATGCTGGCCACGGCCGGAATCAGCAGCCGGCGGGCCGCCGACTGGAGGCCGCCGGCCCGCACTGTTCCCCGAACCTCGCCGCCGAGGGCGGCGAGATCCGCTTCGGCGGCCTCCGCCGCGGCGAGCAGCACGCGCGCATGACGAGCCAGGAGCCGACCGGCGTCGGTGAGCCGGACACCGCGGCCCGCCTTCTCGAACAGCCGCGTGCCGACGTCCTTCTCGAGGAGGGCGAGCTGCTGGGAGACCGCGGACGGGCTGTAGCCGAGCGCGGTGGCGACGGCGGCGAACGTGCCCCGCTCCTCGAACTCGCGCAGGAACCGTAGCCGACGAAGGTCCAGGACGATCATGCAGGAAGCCTAACGAATAGCCGCCAGAAATCATCACTGGACGTGAACGGTCAAGGTGGCTGATGATCGGCGGCGTGGGTGCGGTGCTGTGTCTGCTGTCGGCGACGTTCTTCGGAGCGATGCCGATCTTCGGGAAGTTCGCCTACGAGGCGGGGGTCACGCCGAGCGAGCTGCTGTTGGTCCGCTTCAGCCTCGCGGCGACGGTGCTGGCGGCGCTGCTGCTGGTGCGCCCGAGCCTGCGGCACCGCGGCCGGGAGCCGGTCGCCCCGGCACCGCGGACTGGGCCCGCGCTGTCGCGCCGCCGCGTGATCGCGATCGCCGTCGGCCTGGGGGCGATCGGGTATGCCGCGCAGGCGAGTCTGTTCTTTTCGGCATTGCAGCGCATGGACGCCTCGCTGCTGTCGCTGATCTTCTATACGTACCCGGCGTTGGTGACGGTGGCGTCCGTGCTGCTGGGTCGGGACCGGATGACCCCGGGACGAGCCATCGCTCTGGTGACGGCGTCGGGCGGCGCCGCGCTGGTCCTGGTGGGCGCCGGCGCGGCGGGCTTCCACCCGGTCGGGGCCGCGCTGGCCGTTGGCGCGGCGATCGTCTATACCACCTACATCCTCGTCTCGGACACCGTCGTGCACCGCCTGCCGCCGGTGGTGTTGTCCACATTGGTCATGGCCGGGGCCACCGCCACGCTCGGCGCGCGGGCCGTCCTCACCGGTGGCGTCGCCTTCGACTTCACGCCGGCGGGATGGTTCTGGCTGGTGTGCATCGCCGTGGTGTCCACGGTGGGGGCGATGCTCACCTTCTTCGCAGGCCTGCGGCGGACGGGTCCCTCGACGGCCGCCATCCTCTCGACGTTCGAGCCCGTCGTCACCACGGCCCTGGCCTCGCTGGCCCTGGGCGAGTTCCTGAGCGGAGTCCAGCTGGCCGGCGGCGTCCTGGTGCTGGCGTCCGTGGTCGTCCTGCAGCTCCGACCGGCCCGGACCAGCGGCCGGGCCCCGCGCGTATCAGGTGCTCGGGCGGCGCTCGAAACGCAGCCCTGAGGACAAGACACTCACACCCAGCCCAAAGTTCGGAGCCCTCGTCGTACCGCTCCGGTATGCCGTCCTCGCGACCAAGCGGCACCCGCAGAAAGCACGCCGCGTGTCCGGCGCGGCCCGGCACGGCCGGGACCCCGCCGGAGCAGGACCGGCCTATGCGTACGTAATCAGTTCCAGGAGGGACCCGTCCGGGTCGCGGAAGTACACGCTCGTGCCCTGGCCGCGACCGCCCCACCGAACGATGGGCCCTTCCGCTATCTCGACCTGGTGGCGGCGAAGATGAGCCAGCGCCTCCTCGATCGTGCCGGGCCATACGAAGCACAGGTCGCTACCGCCGGGCGCGACCGGCCGACGCGCCACCAGTGCGCCGGCGTCTCGACCTGGCCCGTGCACATTGAGCTGCTGATCGCCGAACCGGTATGCCACCCGTCCGCCCGGGTGCTCGACGACCTCTGCCCCCAGCACGTCTCGGTAGAACCTGTTCGACCGATCCCAGTCGCTGACCGCGATCACGCAGTGGTCGAGCCGGACCTTGACGTCTGCCACCACCAAACCGTACCGCAGCCCGACGTACTCCTCCCGGCGGGAGCGGATCGCCCGGGCTGGGACGGCGAGGTGAGCAGACGGCTTGCCACCGTGACTCGACCGGCACGCCGGACCGGCCGGCGAGCAAGCCGGCCGGTCCAGCCAGGAGGGCACGGAACACATCTAATGGTCGTGACCGTGGTCCTCATGGCCGTGACCGTGGTCGTGGTGGTGTCCCGCCGGCACGCGGCGGCCCGAACCGCTGGCGGCTGCGTCGCCATCGACCACGACGAACTGACCCATCATGCCGTCGTCCTCGTGCAGCAACAGGTGGCAGTGATACATGTACGGAAATGCAGAGTCCGCGTAGTCCTCGAACCGCATGATGATCTCGTACTGCCGCCAGGGCTCCAGGTAGATGGTGTCCTTGCGCCCGCGAAGCTCCGGCGGTGGCGGGGCACCGTCGATGCTGAGCACCTGGAACTGGACGTCGTGGACATGGAAGTTGTGCGGGAACGGATTCCGGTTGATGACCCGCCAGATCTCCGTGGTATCGACCTGGACCGTCTCGTCGATGCGTCCCATGTCCATGCGCTTGCCGTTGATCTCACGATCCTGCAGCTCGAACCGGCGCATCACGCTGGCCGTGGCTGGGTCAATCTCTTCGACATCGGCGAGCCGGGCCGGCAGCGCCGGCGATGGCTTCAGCTGCCCGGCGGCGCGCAGCTCGAGAACATCGAAGCTGTCCTTGCCCCCGAAGGCGAACGGGACCACGACCGAGCCCAGGTCCGGCGGGAAGGAGCGCAGCCGAGTGGTGGTGCCCGGCTGCATCCGCACCACGATCTCCGCCCGCTCGCCCGGTGAGAGCCGAATGCGGTTGGTCTCGTACGGGGCCGGGAGGAACCCACCGTCCGTCGCGATCAGCTCGAAGATGCGGTCGTCGGCGAAGCCGAAGTTGTACGTGCGCGCCGTCGACCCGTTGAGCAGTCGCAGCCGCACGCTCTCGGTCGTCACCTCGTGGTAGGCGCCGACCACCCCGTTGGTGAGGATCGTCGAGCCGAGCAGGCCGATCTCATTCCCGTCGTTGTCCAGGAGCAGCTCACCGTTCTCAGCGATGTCCTTGTCCTGCACGACGACCGGGATGTCGTCCTCGCCGTACTCGACGGGCAGGCCCGGCATCCGGGAGTTCTCGTCGTCGAGAAGGAACATCCCGGCGAGACCACGGTAGACGTGCTGCTCGGTCTCCCCGTGCGGATGCGGGTGGTACCACAGCGTCGCCGCTGGCTGATCGATTGTCCACATTGGACGCCAGGTACCACCCGGTTCGACCATCTGATGGGGACCGCCGTCCATGACCGCCGGCAGATGCATGCCGTGCCAGTGGATGGTGGTCGCCTCCGGGAGGCGGTTGGCGAACTCGACGGCGACCTTCTCACCTCGCGCCGCGCGCAGGGTCGGACCGAGGTAGTCGCCGTTGTAGCCCCACGTGGGGCTCGGCGTCCCGGCGATGAACTGCCGGCTGCCCTCCTGGGCGGTGAGCTGGAACACTCGGGTGCCGTCGGCCGCGACGCGGGACTCGGCCAGCGGCGGTATCGGCAGCGGGCGGTCGAAGGTGGCCGGCACGGTGACCAGCGTTGCCGAGCCATCGCACCCTACGAGTGGGGTCGCGGCCAGGATGGCTGCCACGGCGCCGATCACCGCCCGCGGTAGCCGGCGGTTCATCCGGCCCTCCTCAAATTCTGGACCGCCGAGGCGAGCAAGCCGGCGATGGCGCCGAACACCGTCGCCTGCCCCAGCTCGAATACACCGGCGATCACCAAAATCACGCCGTTCACCTCGCCGCGGTCGCCGAAGACCACACCGAGGAGGATGACCAGCACCCCGTACGTCAAGCCCGTGACGGTGAGCGTGAGCACGGGTTGGGGCACCCGGCCGAGACCGACGACCGCGACCCAGGTGCCGAACACCGCGGCCAGGATGAGCAATGGTGTCGCGGGTCGGCCGAGCACATCGCTGACCCCGGTCAGCTCCACCAGCGGCCACAGCAGGGCCAGGCTGGCGAGGCCAAGTGCCACCAGCCAGTTCGGCGACCGGGCCTGGCGGGCGTTGGTCGGTTGTGGGTTGGGAACTGGGGGAATCTGGTTCTCAGTCATGCCCGCGACGCTACGGAGCAGCGGGGGTCGCCCACATCGGTGCGAGATCGGCTTCTGTGGTCGCCCGGCAGCGACACTCCGATGTCGCTTCCGGTCGACAGTGGGCGACGACGCCGAGCCGATGCCGGGTCCCGCGCCGGCTTCGTAGGCTTCAGGGGTGAGCGCCACCACGGCCCGGCCGAACGCCGACGATCAGATCACCGCCGACGGAGCGAGCCGGCGGCTGCTCGACGTCATCCTGGCCCTGCCCACGACCCTCGTGGTCGCGGTGGTCATCGCCGCGGACCTCGACGGCACCGGTCGGCCCCATCCCGCGGCCTACCTGTTCGCGCTCGGCTTCGGCGCCCTGATGCTGGTGCGCCGCCACTTCCCCCGCCTGGTCCTCGTGCTCACGGTGCTGGGCATCTTCGCCTACTACGCACTGGAGTTCCCACCCATCGGCATCGCCTTGCCCGCGGTCGCGGCGCTCTACTCCGCCGCCGAGGTCGCCCGGACGGGCTGGGCCGTCGGCGCCGGGGCCGTGCTGGTCACCGTGGCAGCGTACTTCCGGATCGATGAAGGGCTGCCGCCCGCGTACCTGGCCAGCTACGAGCTGTTGACCAACGTCGCTCTGGTCGCCGCCGCCATCGCCCTCGGGGTGAGCGTCCGGATGCGCCGCGAGACTCGGCAACACCAGGAGCGGCTGCGCGCCATCACCGCCGCCCAGCAGGCGCAGGAGGCGGAGCGGCGGATGCAGGCCGAGCGGGTGAGGATCGCGCGGGACCTCCACGACGCGGTGGGGCACACGCTGTCGGTCATCGCGGTGCACGGCAACGTTGCGACCGAGGCGCTGGGACGCGACGAGGAGGCCGTACGTCGGGCGCTGGACCAGATCCGTCAGGCTGTCCAGGCGACGATGAAGGAGCTGCGCTCCACCGTGAAGATTCTCAGGGCTCCGGGCACGGACATCGAACGAGGGGCGGTCGGGATCGCCGGGCTGTCCCGCCTCGCGGACGGGGCCCGGGAGGCCGGGATCGAGGTGGACCTGCGCGTCGACGTCCCCGAGGACCTCGACGGAGCCATCGACGCCGCCGCCTACCGGATCGTGCAGGAGTCGCTGACCAACGTGATCCGGCATTCGGGTGCATCCCGGGCGCGGGTCGTCGCTAGGGTCGTGGCTGGACGGTTGGAGGTCGTGGTGAGCGATGATGGCCGAGGGCCTACGGCCCCAGCGGACGGCGCCGGGCTGGCCGGGATGCGGGAGCGGGTCACCCTGCTGGGCGGCGAGTTCTCCGCCGGCCGGGGCGAGCGCGGAGGCTTCGTCGTCCGGGCGGTGCTACCAGTGAGGACCGAGCGGTGATCAGGGTCGTGCTCGTCGACGACCAGGAGGTCGTTCGGACGGGCCTGCGCACCCTGACCGAGAACGACGGCGACATCTCGGTGGTCGCCGAGGCCGGCACTGGCCAGGCCGCCGTCGACCTCGCCCGGGAGCTGCGACCCGACGTCGTGCTCATGGACATCCGCATGCCGCAGATGGACGGTCTCGAGGCCACCCGCCGGATCGTCGCCGACCCGGATCTGGCCGCAGTCAAGGTGCTCGTGCTCACCACGTTCGACGAGGACGAGCTCGTCGTCGAGGCGATCCGGGCCGGAGCCGCGGGGTACCTGCTCAAAGATGTCTCGCCGGGCGATCTGCGCCACGCGATCCGGGTCGTCGCCGCCGGCGATCCCCTGCTCGCCCCAGCCGCGATGCGGGCCGTCATGCGCTCGATCATCGCCTCACGCCAGACCACAGTGGACGATTCGGCGCTGCGTACCTTGACCGACCGTGAGCGGGAAGTGCTCGCCCTCGTCGGGCGCGGGCTGTCCAATGACGAGATCGCCCGGGAGTTGTACATCTCGCCGGCCACCGCCCGCACGTACGTCTCCCGCTTGCTGACCAAGCTTGACGCCCGGGACCGGGCGCGCTTGATCGTGTTGGCCTACGAAACCGGCCTCGTCACACCCTGACCGTCGTGATCGGTGCTTGTCCACGTCTGACTCGGCGGGCAGAGCCTCCCAACTCCCCACGTCCTCGCCGCCCCAATTTGAACACCTACTCTCCCCCACACCGAACCGCGCAGCTCCGTGGGCCGGACCCGACAGGTCCGGCCCACGGAGGCTGGCGTCAGTTCAACGCCCGCGCGGCAGCCGCGGTCGCGTCACCGACCTCGTAGGAAACCAGCACCGTTGACCCGGCCGGCACGGCCGTCTCGACCGGAACCACGATGGTGTGGCTGCCCTTGCCGACCTCGCTGGTGGTGCTCGCCAGCGCCCGTTCGCCGTCCCAGACGAAGGTGCGCAGCGTCCCGGCCTGCTTGGTCCTGACCTCGACGCGAACGCCGGAGGAGGTCACCGTGGTGTTCTCGATGCGAACCGTTCCGGCGGGCAGCGCCGCCCAGCCGCCGGGCGCGACACCGTCCTGGCTGGACTGCAGCAGCGTCTGCGGGGACTCGACGCTGCGGGCCGCCGTGGCCGGGATCACCGGCTCCTTCGGCGCCGAGGGCAGGCTCGGGTAGCCGGGAAGGGTGGCGATGCCCCAGCGCCACGGGTCGGCCCGCACGCCGGCCCAGGTCGACCAGCCGACGCGGGTCTGCCCCGTCAGGTCCTGGGTGTCGGAGTCGTTGATCAGGATCTGCAGACCCATGTGATTCGGGTCGATCGTGTCCGGCAGGACGTCAAAGGGGATCTTGACCTCGAAGGTGTACCCGACGTACGGGTCCGACACGATCGATGCGATCTCCACCCCGGGGGCCGTCTCCGGGCCGGGGCCCTGCCGGTTGTCGCGCTCCCGCGCGTAGCACGGCGGGTTGCCGTTGGCCGGGTCGTCGGTGATCGGGAACAGAGCCACGTTGAACACCGTCGACGTGTTGGCCGAGTTGCCCCGCGGGTCGATGCCGAACTCGATGTTGTCGTTGCGCCGCGGCCGCTTGCAGTCGTCCGGACGCAGGATCGATCCTAGGACGTCGTCGGTGACGCTGATGTAGGCGTAGATCGCGTCGTCAGTGAACGTGAGCTGCGCCGAGCCGGAGATGTCCTCGGGTGTCGCGGGGGTGCCCTCCCAGCGGGTCGAGAGGTCGATGACCTCGCCGGTGTACTCGCCGGGCGAGGCGACGCCATCGACGACCGGTGGCGTGGTCGCCCGCGGGATCGTCGTCACCGGCACCAGGTTCAGGGCCGCGTGCTCCACGGCGCTGCCGCCCTGGAAGGTGGTCTCGATCTGGACCGGGTAGGCCCCGTCATTGGGCGCCCGGTTCGCCGTGGGCAGGGATGTATCGGTGTTCGTCACGGTGAAGGCCACGGATGACCGGGCACCCGGCTGGAGGCCGGTGTAGGACTGCTCGGCCTCGGCGACCGAGAACCCGTCGGGCAGGATCAGCCGGACCGTGCCGGACTGCACCTCGTCGCTGTAGTTGGTGAGGTCGACCCGGAAGCTGCGAGTACCACCGCTGGGCAGGCTCTGCAGCGACGGGATCAGCGCGTCGAGCGCCTTGACGTCCAGCCGCTCGGTCCACTGGCGGAAGTCGGCGATCTCGGGCAGCGGCTCCAGCGTGCCCTTCACCGGAGCGGTCGCCGCGACCACCGTGGTGTTGCTGCCGGACCCGTCCTTCTCGGTGGTCATCGTGGCCTTGAGCAGGAACTTGGTCCCGGCGGTGAGGCCCTCCGGCGGCGTCACCGTGAACGTCGCCACCCGCTCCCCGCGGGCCGGGATCGTGCCGATGTCTCCGTTGCCGGTGACCGCCCAGCCATCGGGAACGGTGAGGCTCACGCGCGCCCCGGGGATGGCCCGGCTGGTGGCTCGCGCGACGACATCGACGGAGAACGGCCTGCCGGCGAGCACCTCGAAGCGCTCGGGCTTCAGGTAGAGCTCGGTGCCGAGCGGCAGCCCGTCCTCGGCGCGGATGGCCGCGCCCTGCAGGGCCGCGGTTCCGCCCACGGTCGGGTCGGGGTACGGCGTCCGGCTGGCGATCAGCGTGAGCCGGTTGCAGCCGATGTTGGCCGGGTTCGTGGTGGCGTCAGGGGTGTTCGCCCAGCCCTGGCTCGCGTACTCACGGCGGGCGAAGACATTGACCTGGTTCCACCGCGTGCCGTTGTGGCGGGTCGACTCGTAGCCGGTCCAGGTCCCGAAGACGACGTCGGTCGGCTCCGACGGCTGGAACGGAGTGGTCTCACACGCCGGGCCGTTCACGCCCGAGCCGCGGCCCCCGGTCTGGAAGATGCGCGAGACCCGCCAGGGCTTGAGGCCCTCCTTGGTGATCTGCTCCGGGAAGGCGTTCGGGTCCGCGGCGGCGTAGAAGGCCTCGACCGCGAACATCGCGGCCTTCTGGTGGTTGCCGTGGTTGCCCTGCGTCGCCGACGGGTTCATCGTGATGATGACCTCGGGCCTGGTGGTGCGCAGCACCCGGACGATGCGCGACAGGGTGCTCTCGTAGCCCCAGATCTGCTCGGTCAGCGGTGCGCTCGCGGTGTAGTAGAAGTCGACGGCATCAAGATTGTATATGTGCTCGATGCCGGCCCAGCCGACGGCTCGACGCTCCTCGGCCTCGCGCAGGATACCGAGCGCCGGTCCCTCCTCCAGGCCGACGGCGTTGCCGCCGCCCTCGCCCCGCGTCACCGTGATGACGCCGGACTCGATGCCGTACGCCTCCTTCCAGTACCCGAGCATGGCCAGCTGCCCGGCCTCGTCGTCCGGGTGAGCCCCGATGAACATGACGTCCAGGTCGACCGCGTCCGTTGGCTTCGCCTGCGCCGGAACGGCGCTGAGCAAAGTCAAGGGTACGAGCCCGCAGGCCGCGGCCGCGAGCATCGATTTCCATCTCATGCAGATGCCTCCCTTGCAGGATGAGCCGTGTCCATAGTGGACATAGCCAGGGCAAGAGTGGTGCACCACAACGACTTGAGCGCTGTTGCGAGGGCCGCTCGTATGCTCACGCTAGGTCTGCGCCGCTGCCCCAGTCAACGGTCTCGGCCTTCTTTTCTTCCCAGAACGAAGAATCTTTCGGGCAACACGGGCAGCACTGGACTTGGTGTTCCGTACTAATCGGGCATACTTACTTCGCAGCGCGAGCAAGAAATGCCCAAGAACTCTAATATCCGCAGATGCCTACGCCAGTCCCGCGGCGACCAGCGCCCGACGCACGGCACCGTGCAGGACGGCCGCCTCGCCGAGCGCGGCGCGCCTGATCTCGACGGTCGTGGGCGCGTCCCGGGCGACCAGCGCCTGCAGCTGCTCCAGGGCCTGGTCATCCAGGTCAGCGGCCGCCCCGCTCAGCAGCACCCGGCCGGGATCGATGACGCACACGCACGAGACGATGAGTCGAGCCCAGGCGGCGAGGACCGAACGAAGGTAGCGGGCCGCCGCCGCGTTGGTCCGGCTCAGCTCGACCAGGTCCCGGACCGGCGCGGTCGTCCGGCGACCGGGGTTCAGCGCGACGACCCGCTCGGCGATCGCGCTCGCCGACCACCGGGCCTCGAAGGGGCCGACCCCGTCCGCCCCTCGCGCCCCGGGGTCCAGCGGCAGGAAGCCGACCTCTCCGGCCGCGCCGAACGCCCCGCAGCGGACCTTGCCGTCGAGCACCAGCCCCGCGCCGATGCCGTCGGCGACGTGGAGCAGCAGCAGGTCGCTCACGTCGGCGCCGGCCCCGGCGGCGTGCTCGCCCGCGGCCATCAGGTTGACGTCGTTGTCCACCACGACCGGCACGCCGAGCTCGGCCTCCACCGACGCGCCGAGCGGCTCGCCGCGGACCAGCCCCACCGACGGCGCCAGCCAGACAGAGCCCCCTCGGGACACGCCGGGCACCGCGATCGCCACCCCGCGCAGGGCACCGATGGCGTCGCCGGCGAGCTCCGGCACGAACCGGCAGATCGTCTTCACCGGGTCCCCGCGCAGCCGGGTGGCGCGGTGCGCGATGACCGTGCCGTCGCTGTCGGCAATCTCGCAGCTGATCCGGGAGACCTCGAGCGACACGGCGGCGACGAGCTCGGCCCGCGGATTGAACGCCAGCATCTCCCGGGGTCGGCCCGTGCGCGACTCACCGGGCCCCCGCTCGATCAGGTAGCCCTCGGCGATGAGATCCCGCACCAGCGGGGTCAGCGTCGCGGGGCTCAGCCCGGTCAGCTCCGTGAGCTCCACCCGCGACAGCAGCCTCGCTCGCCGGGCTGCGGAGATGACCGAGAGCCGCTTGATGTCTTTCGATCGCTCGCGGCTGATGGGGCTGGCAGGCGGGGTCGCGTCGGCCACAGCCATAACTATGTACGACCGGCGACCACAGTCAATGGCCCGGACGTCGGGTTGCCACGCCCACCAGCGCCCCGGTCGGTCAGCCGGCCGGCACGGCCCGGGCCGCCTCCGCGGCGAGGGTGACGGCGCCGAGCAGGGAGGCGTCGCCGGGGAAGTCGGAGAGCACCACCTCCGGACGGTACGGCAGGACGCGGGCCAGCCGTTCGCTCAACATCTCGCGGACGAGCCGGCTGCCGGCGACGCCGCCGACGAGGACGATCCGCTGAGGATCGATCAGCAGGCAGCACGTCACGAGGTGCCGGGCGAGCTCGTCGATCCGCTCGGTCAGCGCGTCGCGCGGCGCACCGGGTTCCTCGGCGGCGGCGCACAGCTGGGCCGCGTCGGCGAGGCCGAAGGTCGTCGCCAGCTCGTCCAGCGCCCGCCCCGAGAACACCTGCTCGAGAACCGGTCCGGGCACGCGCCAGCCCGGGCCGGTCACGGCGTAGCCGATCTCCCCGGCCGCCCCGTGCCGTCCACTCAGGACAGCACCGCCGACGGTGACGGCCGCCGCCGTGCCCGTCCCGATGCCGAGCACGAGCCCGGGGTCGGCGTCCCGCAGCCGGCCCAGGCGCAGCTCGGCGAGCGCCGCCGCGTTCAGGTCGTTGCACACCTCGACCTCGACGTCGTCGAAGCGTTTCCGGACCGCCGCGGCCAGCTGGAGGCTCTCCCAGCCCGGCACGTTCGGCGCGAGGTCGATGCCGTCGGCCCGGACGGCGCCGGGCGTGGCGACGCCGACGGCGACGAGCCGCCCCCCGTCACGAGCCAGCAGCTCGGCGGCCAGGTCGAGCGCCCGCGCCAGCGCCTGCTCCGCCCCCGACTCGGCCCGGGTGGCCAGGCGCTGCGCCGTCAGAACGGTGCCGTCGCGATCGGCGACCGCGATCGCCATCTTGGTACCGCCGAAGTCGATGCCGAGCAGTCGATCCCGCCCTGCGGTCACTGCTGAAGCCATTCCTCCACAGCCTTGTCGAGAGCCTGATCGGCTGCCGCCAGTCTCGTGTGGAGGGCCGTCACGTGGGTCGCGACCGCATCGAGGGCCGGGCGCAGCCGGGCGACCTGGGCGCGCACCGCGGCGACCCCGGGTCCGTCCACCTGGGTTCGGTCGAGGACCAGCTGCGGCCGGGTCGCCGCCGCGATGAGGTCGTCGACGGCGGCGTCGGAAAGCTCCGCCAGCCCGGCCTCGCGGGCCACGGCCCGTACGGCCTCGGCCGTCCAGGAATCGGGCGCACCGGACCTGATCAGCGCGCCCACGACCGAATGCGCGGCCCGGAACGGCACACCGTGCCGGCTCAGCGCATCGGCGGCCGCCGTTGTCGTGGCGCCGGTGGCGATGATCTGCTCGGGCGACGGTGGCTGGTCCGGCTCGAGCTCGGCGAGGAAGCCGCCGAGCAGGGCGAAGAACCGGGCGCTGCGGTCGCAGCTCTCCCACAGCCGCACCTGGACGTCCGTCGTGGCGTTGTTGGAGTCCTCCCACCAGGCCGCGCCGACGTTGGTGAGCACGCACGTCGCGTCGGCGGCGGTCGCCCCGGCCATCGAGACGAGGTGTTCGAGCACCACCGGGTTGCGCTTCTGGGGCATGATGCTGCTGCCCTGGGTGAAGTCGGGCGGCGTCTTCACCCACTGCCAGGCCAACCAGTCCATGAGGGTGCGGGCCAGCCTCGCGCCGGTCGCGAGGGCCTGGGCGTTGAGCGTCGCCACCCGCACGAGATGGTCGGCGCCCGCCACGGCCTCGTACGAGTTGACCACCAGCTCCGCAAAGCCGAGCAGCTCGGCGACCCGGGCCGGGTTGATGTCCAGGTCCGTGCCCGCGAACGCACATGCGCCCAGGGGCGAGCGGTTCATCTCGTCCAACAGCTCGCCATAGGCCTTCGCCTCGCCGACGAGCGCCTCGGCGTAACCGGCGAGCACGTGCCCGATGGTGGTGGGCTGCGCGGGTCGGCGGTGCGTGTAGCCCGTGATCAGCACGTCGGCGTAGCGGTCGGCGAGATCGAGCGCGGTCCGGCCCGTGGCGAGCACCCGGTCGATCACCTCGAGCAGCTGACGGCGCAGCACCATGCGGAACACGCCCGCGTCGAGGTCGTTCCGGCTGCGTGCCAGCTGGACGTCGAGCTCACCGGTCGTGACGTCCAGGACGGCGGCGAGCTGCTTCTCCATCTGGAAATAGACATCCTCCACCGAACCGTCGTACTCCGGCACCGGCCCGCCCTCGGTCAGCAGCGAGCGCAGTCCACGCAGGAGCCGGGCCCCACGGTCCGGCGGTATCAGGCGCTGTTCGAGCAGCATGACCACGTGCGCCTGGCTCGCCCGGACCATCGGGTGGAAGAGAACGGGCGCGTGGTGGTCATAGGTCGGGCGCAGATGCTGCGCCTGATAGACGGTCAGGGCCTGCCTTGTCATGGGCTGCTCTCCTCTGTGGTCGCCAGCCGCAACAGACGGGCGGCATTGCCCGCGAAGATTGCTCGGATGTCGGTCTCCGGCATCCCGATCTCTCGGCATATCCGCAGCTGCTCATCCAGGTAGGCGGTGACGTAGCCGCGCGGAAACCAGGACGAGTCGCTGCCGAAGACGATCCGCTCCGGGCCGATGGTCTCGTAGCAGCGTCGGAACAGATCCTCCAGGGTCAGCCGGTACGGCATCCACCGTACCCACTGGTTCGAGCCGGACGTGTCGATGTAGACGTTCTCGTTGCCCCAGGCGGTGAAGAGCACCTCCTGTACGTGCTGGACGCCGAAGTGCGGGACGACGAACGGGAGCTCGGGGAAGCGACGCGCCACGCGGGCCAGAGCGTAGGGGCGGTCGTACGGACCCGACGGCAATCCCCCGCCGCTGCCGTAGTGTCCCATGTGGACCAGTACCGGGACGCCGAGCCGTTGCGCGGTCGCCCAGCCCGCGTCCAGCGCCGGATCGTCCAGCGGGCCCCGCAGCAGGGGCGCGAACAGCTTCCACCCCCGCAGGCCCCGCTCGGTCACCGCCCGCTCCAGCTCGGCCGCCGCGCCGGGCGCGAACGGGTCGTGGTGGGCGAACCCGACCAGCAGGTCGGGGTGCCGGTCGACCACGTCGGCGAGCGCGTCGTTGCCGCCACCCGTGACAAAGACGGCGCGGGCGATTCCGTGCCGGCGCAGCTCCGCCGCCCAGCGATCCGCCTCCTCCGGCCAGGGCAACGCCGGTTCGGGATCCGGGAAGGACCAGGCCCGGCGCCACCGTGCGCCGTACCGGGCGGCGGCCTCGGCCCGCACGGCCGCCTCCCGCTCCCCGCCCGGATGCATCCCGGCCGCCTCCTCGGCGGCCCGGATCGTCGGGTCGGCGCCGATGCGGAAATGCATATGGAAGTCGATAACTTCCAGCCCTCGGACCGTCACGTCGGCTCCCCGGACGTGCCCGGCGGCCCGGGCAACGGGGCCGCGAGCCACGCGTCGACGATCTGGCGCAGGCGACCGGCGGCCAACCGGCGCACCTCGCGTCCGGACTCCTCGGTGGCCAGCGACACGTACCCCGACCAGCCGGCCCAGGGGTCGGGCCGGGACTCCACCAGCACGTACGGGTGGGTCGTCGCCAGCCGCGGCCGGACCGGCAGGTCCTCGACCGCGTCGAGCCGCACCGCCGCCGGGTCGAAGCCGAGCACACCGGAGGTCTCGTAGGCGCCGCCGTGGCCGCGGGCGGGCAGGTCGCCGTAGATGGCGGCGGTCTCCTCCGGCGTCACCAGCTGGAACCAGTTGACCAGCAACAGGCTCGCCCGGTGCCGGCCCGAGACCCACTCCATCGCGGCGCGCACCGTCGACATGTTGGCGTCGTGGCCGTTGACGATGAGAACGCGGACGAAGCCGGCGGTGATGACACCCTCGAGGACGTCGCTGAGGTAGGCGACGGCGATCTCGGGACGGATCGCGATGGTGCCCGGCCACGGCCGGGTCTGCCCGGGACAGGCCGTGTACGCGATCGGCGGGAAGAGCACGCCGCGGTGAGCTCCGGCGCACTCCGCGGCGAAGCCTTCGGCGAGGATCAGGTCGCTGCCGAGCGGCAGGTGCGGTCCGTGCCACTCGACCGCGCCGACCGGGAGCACGGCGAAGTCGGCCTGGGCCGCGACCTCGGCCAGGAGCGTGCCGGGGATACGGCTCGCGGCAATGAGCCCGCCACCGTCCGGCCACTGCCCGCCCGCGATCCCGTCGGTCAGTTGGCCCACTGCGCTCCCTCCCGGGCGACCCGGCCGCCGTCCTGCAGGCGACCGGAGATGAGCATGACGACGAAGATGAGGACGATCTGGAGCATGCCGTACGCGGCGGCGGTCCCGATGTCGAACGAGTACATCCGGTTGTTGATGGCCACCGAGATGGGCACGGTGCGCGAGGTGTAGATGAGGACCGATGCGACGAACTCGCCGACGCTGTGCACGAACGCGAGCAACGCACCGGCCAGCACACCGGGCAGCATCAGTCGCACCGTGATGGAGCCGAAGGCCCGCCACCAGCCCGCCCCCAGGTTGCGCGCCGCCTCCTCCAGTGACGGATCCACCTGCGCCAGCGCGGCCGAGCTCGACCGGAAGACCAGCGGCAGGAACCGCACGAAGTAGGCCAGCGGCAGGATCCAGAAGGTCCCGATCAGGACCTGACCGAAGCTGAACGCGTTGCCGGTGCTGAAGCCGGCGATGAGGTTGATCGCGACGACGGTCCCGGGCAGCGCCCAGGCCAGCATCACGGCGAGGTCGAGCAGGCCGCGACCGAAGAACTGGAGCCGCCGTACCGCGTACGCGGTCAGCACACCGACCACGACGCAGCCGACGGTGGCCAGCAGGCTCATCTGGAGCGAGTTGAGAATCGGCCGCAGCGACCGGGGCTCGGTGAATATCTCGACGAAGTTCTGCACGGTGTACTCCGTCGGAAGGACCTGGACCGTCCAGGACCCGTTGACGGAGAAGGCGACCAGGGCGATGGTCGCGACCGGGGCGAGCAGCACGACCGTGCAGACGAGCGACCCCGCCAGGGCGAGCCAGCGGCCCAGCCGACTGCGCACCTCACGCCGGTGGCTCGTGCCCTTCGAGACCGTGCGGTAGCTGCGCCGGCCCTCGTACCACCGCATGCCCAGCAGGAAGAGCAGGGACACCACCCCGAGCACGGAGGCGTAGGTGGACGCCATGGGGAGGTTGCCGTTGGTCCGGTTGATGTAGATCTGCATCGTCATCGTCCGGTCGACGCCGAACATGAGCGGCGCCGTGTACGAGGCGAGTGACGTCATGAAGACCAACAGCGAGGCGGAGACCAGCGCCGGGGTCAGCATCGGCAGCAGCACGGTCCGCCAGACCCGCATTCGGCTCGCCCCCAGGTTGTAGGCGGCCTCCTCGAGCGACGGGTCCAGGCCGGTGATCGCAGCCGAGGCGGCCAGATAGAAGAACGGGTACATCGTGAACGTGTGCACCAGCAGCACGCCCGCGATCCCGTCGAAGGCGAGGACGGGGGACTCGGTGCCGAAGAGGCGCTGCAGGCCACGGGGCACGATCCCGGTCTCGCTGTAGAGCAGCTGGAACGAGATCGCGCCGATGAGCGGCGGCAGCGCGGCCGGGACCAGGATGACGGCCTCGATGAGCCGACGCCCGGGGAACGAGAAGCGACGAAGCAGGAACGCCATCGACACTCCCACGACCCCGCAGAGCACGACGCTCGCGGCCGAGATGCCGAGGGAGGTGAGCAGCGCGCTGCGGGCGACGCCGGAGCCGCGGAGGAACGCGAGGTAGTTCTCGACGCCCTCGCCCCGGCCGCTCTCGGCGAACGTCGCGAGCATGGGCTGCACGACGTAGCCCCACAGCACGAGCGCCAAGGGAAGCACGAGCAGGTACGGGAACCAGCCCTGGTCGCCCATCAGGCGGACACGGAGCCGATCCCATCGGCTCGGCTGGCGCCGCCCCTCGTCGACGCCGGTCGCGGACGGCCCGGGCGGTGCGCTGGCGATGGTCGTGACGCTCATGGCTTCACAACCCACATGCGCGCGACCGGCATCCGCAGGCCGACCCGGTCACCGATCGTCGGGCGACCCGGCACCTCCACCGCCGAGACCATGATCGGCTGCCCGGCCACGTCGACGGTCAGGTTCGTGGCCATGCCAACGAACTCCACATTGGTCACTCGGCCGACGACCGCGTCGGGGTCGTCGGGGCTGGCCAGTGCCACGTGCTCGGGTCGCAGCGACACCAGCGCGGCGTCCGAGGCACGCAGGCCGTGGTCGGCCGGGGCGGCGACGGTCGCCGTGCCGGCGCCCGGCAGCTGCACCTCGACGCTCGTGGGGCCCGCGGAGACGACCGGCATCGACAGCACGTTGCTGCGCCCGATGAAGCGGGCGACGAACACCGTCGCCGGACGGTAGTAGATCTCCTGAGGCGTGCCGACCTGCTGCACCCGACCCGACTCCATGACGGCGATGCGGTCCGACATGGCCATCGCCTCGGCCTGGTCGTGGGTGACGTAGATGGACGTGATGCCCGCCTCACGCTGGATGCGCCGGATCTCGGCCCGGGTCTCCTCCCGGAGCTTGGCATCCAGATTGGACAGTGGCTCGTCGAGCAGGAGCGTCCGCGGCCGGATGACCAGCGCTCGAGCCAGGGCGACCCGTTGCTGCTGGCCGCCGGAGAGCTGGTCGATGCGACGGGAGCCGTAGCCGGCCAGGTGCACCTGCTCGAGCGCCTCCTCGATGCGCCGCCGGGCCTCGGCCCGCCCGACCTTGCGCACCTTGAGCCCGTACCCGACGTTCTGGGCCACGGTCATGTGGGGAAACAGAGCGTAGTTCTGGAACACCATGCCGGTGTCGCGCTTGTTCGGCGGTCGCCGGGTCACGTCCTCGGTGCCGAACCGGATGCGCCCCGTCGTCGGGTAGTAGAAGCCCGCGATCATGCGCAGCGTCGTGGTCTTGCCGCAACCACTTGGCCCGAGCAGGGTGAAGAACTCACCCGGGTCGATGCTCAGGTCGACCGAGTCCACCACGGGAGCACCGGCACCAAAGCTCTTGCTCACCGACTCCAGCGTCACACCAACCATGGCCGGCTTCTTTCCGTGCTCGCGCCGTCGGTTGGCCGCCGGGCGCGGCCTGCGGCCACGCCCGGCGGCGTCGACGTCAGCCCTTGTTCTTGATCTCCGTGTTCCAGTACTCGATCCACTCGGCCTCGTGGGCGCCGATGACCTCCCAGTCGACGTCCATGACCTTGAGGTCGAGGTTAGCCAGCCACTCCGGCTCCGAGGAGATCTCGATCGCCGGGATCTGGAAGTAGTCCCGCGCCAGCGTCGCGCGCAGCTCGTCGGTGAAGAGGAACTCGATGAACTGCTGCGCGCCGGTGGTGTTGCCGCCCTTGATGACGGCGAGGCCGTCGACCAGGACCGGGGCCCCCGACGCCGGCATCACGTAGTCGAAGGGCATGTTCGACTGGTTGGCCTGCAGCAGGATGTCCTGCAGGTTCCACAGGCTGACGATGCCCTGCTGGCGCGACATCTTCAGGTAGAGGTCGGACGGGTTCGCGGCGTACTCGACGGTGTTGGCGTCGAGCTTGCGCAGCCACTCGTAGCCCGGCTCCGGGTTGCTGCCGTCCGGCGAGAGCCGCTGGATCATCGCGGAGTAGATGGATCGCATCGTGCCGGAGGCCGGGACGTCGCGAATGATGATCTTGTCGGCCCACTCCGGCGTGATCAGGTCGTCCCAGTCCTTCGGCGCCTGCTCGGGGGTGAGAGCGTCCGAGTTGTACATGATGACCTCGGGCAGCAGGATCTCGCCGAACCAGCGGTTCTGCGGGTCCTTGAACGCGGGGTCCATGCCGGCGGCGAACTCGGGCTCCCACGCCTCCAGCAGGCCCTCGTCGGCCCCGGCCGCGAGCGCCTGCTGGGTGCCGCCCCACCAGACGTCGCCCTGCGGGTTCGCCTTCTCCGCCCGCACCCGCTCGAGGATCTCCTGAGCGCCCATGGTCAGCACCTCGACCTTGCCCTCGTACTCCGGGTAGGCCTTGGTGAACTCCTCGACCACGTACTCGGCGATCTTGGAGTCGCGGGCCGTGTAGATGACAAGGCTATCGACGGTCGAGTCGCCGCCGCTCTCCTCGCTGCTGCAGGCGGCCACGCCCGCAATCATCGTGGCGAATGCCACGGCTAGCGCCAGACGACGCTTCATGAGGGGTTACCTCCACAGGTTGTGTCTTCAAATGCCAGTAATGGCGGTGGCCGAGGCCGCCGCCGCGGCGAGCGCGTAGCTCACCGCCCCATGCAGGACCGCGCCGTCACCCAGGACGGCCCGGCGAACCTCGACCGCGGTTGGCGCGGCCTGAGAAACCAGGGACTCGAGCGTCTGCAATGCGGTGTCGTCCAGGTCGGCCGCCGCCCCGCTGAGCACGACCCGGCCCGGGTCGATCACGCACACGATTGAGGTGATGAGCCGGGCCCAGGCCACCAGCACCTCGTTCAGGTAGGCGGCCGCGGCCCGGTTTGATTTACTCAGTTCAATCAATGAACGGACAGGTGAGGTGGGACGCCGGCCCGGCCGCAGTGCGACCACCCGATCGGCGATCGCCTTCGCCGACCACCGCGCCTCGAACGGCCCGATGCCGTCCCGCCCGGTGGCACCGGGCTCGAGCGGCATGAACCCGACCTCGCCCGCCGCTCCCGAGGCCCCACGCCGCACCTTGCCGTCGAGCACGAGGCCGGCGCCGATGCCGTCGGCCACGTGCAGCAGCAACAGGTCGGTCACGTCGCTGCCCGCGCCCGCGGCATGCTCGCCGGCCGCCATGAGGTTCACGTCGTTGTCCACCACGACCGGTACGCCCAGGGCCGCCTGAACCGAGGCGCCCAGCGGCTCACCGTCGTGCAGGCCCACCGACGGCGCGAGCCTGACCGCACCGCCGGAGTAGACGCCCGGGACGGCGATGGCGACGCCGCGAAGCTTCGGTAACGCGTCACCGACGAGCTCGGGCACGAACCGGCACACCGTGGCGACGACGTCCCCGCGCAGGCGGGCCTTGCCGTGTGCGACCACCTTTCCGTCGCTGTCGGCGATCTCGCAGCTGATGCGCGACGGCTCCAGGGAGACCGCCGCGACGAGCTCCGCCCCCGCATTGAACTCGAGCAACGTCCGGGGCCGGCCGGACCGCGACGCCCGGCGCCCGCGCTCGATGAGATAACCCTCGGCGATCAGGTCCCGCACCAGCGGCGTCAGCGTCGCCGGGCTGAGCCCGGTGAGCTCGGTCAGCTCGGCGCGCGACAGCACCCTCACCCGTCGCGCGGCCGAGATCACCGAGTGCCGCTTGATCTCCTTGGCTCGATCGCGGCTCACGGGGCTCGTCGGGTGAGGCACCGTTCTTTTCTACGGCGAACGAATTATAGAGTCAAGTAACGAAAGCGTCTCACGTAAGGGAATGACCGGTGAAGTTCGGACTGGTCGGCACGGGCCACTGGGCGGCCACGGCCCATGCCCCGGCCTTGAGCAGCACGCCGGGCGTGGAGCTCGTCGGCGTCTGGGGGCGTAACCGCGATGCGGCCGCGGCTATCGCGGCCCGGTCACAGGTGGTGGCCTTTTCTGATTTCGATTCCCTCGTCGAGGCCTGCGATGCGGTCGCCTTCTCCGTGCCACCCGACGTGCAGGCGCCCCTCGCCCAGCGGGCCGCCGCCGCGGGCCGACACCTCCTGCTGGAAAAGCCGGTCGCGCTGACGGTGGCGGAGGCGGACGCGCTCGTCGACACCGTCGACCGGGCCGGCGTCCGGTCGCTGGTCTTCTTCAAGTGCCACTTCCAGCCGGAGCCAGTGCGGTGGCTCTCCACGGTCAGCCGGAACCGGTGGACGGCCGCCTCCGTGCGATGGATCACCTCCGCCCTCTCCCGGCCGGGCAGCCCCTACGCCGGATCCCTGTGGCGCCAGCGACACGGGGCGTTGTGGGATGTCGGGCCACACGTCCTCTCCCTGTTGCTGCCCATCCTCGGCCCGGTCACGGCGGTGACAGCCCTGCGCGGCCAGGGCGACCTCGTGCATGTGCTCCTCGCCCACGAGGCGGGCGCCACCAGCTCGGCGACGTTGACGATCCAGGCACCGGCGGGCTTCGATCTCGTCGACCTCACGCTCTGGGGAGCGGCGGGCGCCAGCACGATGCCCCCGTCACAGGTCGGCTCCGTCGCCGCCCTGGCGACGGCGGCCCGCCGCCTCGCCGACGAGGTCGAGGCCGGCGGTTCGCCCCACCTGTGCGACGTGCGGTTCGGGGCCCAGGTCACCGCCGTCCTGGCCCGCATCGAGGCGGCGCTGGCAACGTGATCGGTCGGTCCTGGGTGGAGGAAGAGCGACGGTGTCCAACGCAGGGCGCGGTATGTTCGTGTTCGCAGTGGGGATGGTTGGGGCATGAGTGACCACGGCTCTGGGATGAGGGCGGACATCGCCGAACAGCCGGCGATGTACGAGCGACTGCTGGACGAGCGGGAACGGGTGGCCGAGGTCGCCCGGGAGATCGCCCGGCGCCGGCCCCGGCACGTGTTGCTCGCCGCTCGGGGAACCTCCGACCACGCCGCCCTCTACGGCGCGTACCTCACCGAGATACGACTCAACATTCCGGCCGGGCTGGTGTCCCCGTCGACGATCACCGTCTACGGAGCTCGCCCGGACCTGCGGCACTGCCTCGTCATCGCCGTCTCACAGAGCGGCGGCTCACCTGACCTGGCGAGCGTGATCCGGGTCGCCCGCGAGCAGGGAGCGACCACGCTCGCCGTCACCAACGCGCCCGACTCCGTGCTCGCCAACGTCGCGGAGCTGAGCCTGGACATCGCCGCCGGCCCCGAGCGCGCGGTGGCGGCCACGAAGACGTACACCGCCCAACTGCTGACCCTCGCCCTGCTGGTCGAGGGCATCCGGACCGGCGACGGCTCGCTGTCGGCGCAGGAGGAGCGGGCGCTGCGGGCGCTGCCGCCCCTCGCCGCCGCGACCCTGGCCGACGACACGGTGATCGAGCTCGCCGACCGGTACCGCTTCGCCAGCCAGCTCGTCACCACGGGCCGGGGCTACGCCTACCCGACGGCTCGGGAGGCGGCGCTCAAGCTGATGGAGACCTCGTACCTCGCGGCCCTGTCCTTCTCCGGCGCCGACCTCCTGCACGGCCCGGTCGCGATGACCGACACGGACGTGCCGGTCCTCGCGGTCGTCGGTTCCGGACCAGCGGGCGCGTCGATGCGTGACGTGCTGGCGACCGTGGCCCGGCGCCGGGCGGATCTGGTGGTCGTCGGGCCCACCAAGGTGCCCGGGGCCCTGCACGTGCCGAGCCCGGACGTCGACGAACGTCACGCACCGCTGCTCGACATCCTGCCTCTGCAGCGCCTGGCTCTGGCCCTGTCCCTTGCTCGCGGCGAGAATCCCGACTCCCCTCGCGACCTGTCCAAGGTCACGGCCACGCTGTGACGGTATTCACTGTGGATGGACACAACTTCGACCCTGCCGTTACCTCGTGATCCGGCGTTGAGCCCACGCATCGGGCATGGTGGTCACGCAATCCACAATGGACAACTGGCCGCCCGTATCGGCATGGCGTAGGCCGAAGCCACCGCGACCGCGGTGCAGGCCGAGCCCCCGGTGCACCCTGACGTGGGCTACGGCGGCGCCCGCGTCCCGTCCGGACGGGTAGCCGCGTCGCTGGCCGCCCCCACGTCGGCGGCGGCCAGCGCAGGGCAGTCCCTTGTGGATGGTCAACCGATGATCAAGCCTTGGCGCCCCTTCGATGGTTGACCGTATCAACGCCGGTCTGGGCGCCGACCAGGGCCGCGGCCAGCGCCCGGACGTTGGCACGCAGGCGTGCGCGGCCGCCGTGAGCGAGGACGTGGCGCACCAGCTCCCCGTCGAAGCAGCTCAACAGCATGTGGGCCAGGAAGTCGGCGTCGCGTTGGGGAGCGAGTTCCGCCAGCAGGCCGCGCAGGTGCGCGTGCCAGCGCTGGTAGGTAGGGTCGGCGAGCCGGTCGTTGGCGCAGGCCTGCTCGTGCGCGGCGATCAACGCGATGTTGCGACAGGCGAGGTCGACCAGCTCGTCCAGGAAGGCGAACAGGCGCTGTGGCGGGCTGCCGTCGCGACCGAGCGGGGGCCGGTCACCGTCGACGGTCAGGATCCGGGCGGCCTGCTCGGCGAGGAGCTCCTGAAACAGCCCGGTCCGGCTCCCGAAGCGACGAAACACGGTGCCCTTGCCGACCCCGGCTCGGGCGGCCACGCGGTCCAGCGTCACGCCATCGGGCCCCACCTCGGCGAGCAGCTGCTCCGTGGCGCGCAGGATGGCGGCGCGGTTGCGAGCCGCGTCCGCGCGTTCGGGTCGCTGACCGCTCACGACTGGCTCCCGATGATCCGGACCGACAGTCCGTATACTAGCCGGAGCAGATGCGGACTGTTGGTCCGGTTACGAAAACGGAGGGGATGCACATGTGGGCGCTGGTGCGCGATCCCGACTCGCCCTCAGGCATACGGCGGGCCGAGGTGCCCGAGCCGGTGCCCCGGGCCGACCAGGCACTGGTCGCGGTCGCACACGCCTCGGCGAACTTCGGCGACCTGCGCTATCTGGACCAGCGCGAACCTGGGACGATCCTCGGTTTCGACGCGGCCGGAGTCGTGGTGGCGGCCGCCGCGGACGGCTCCGGGCCTCCCGTGGGTACCCGGGTGGCGGGCTTCGGGCCGGGGGCGTGGGCGCAGCGCGTGGCGATCGCCACGAGCGACCTGGCCGAGGTACCGTCCGATGTAGACCTTGCTGGCGCCGCCGCGTTGCCGATGGCCGGCATGACCGCGCTCCGTGCCCTACGGGCGTCCGGGCCCCTGCTCGGCCGACGAGTGTTGATCACCGGAGCGTCGGGCGGGGTCGGACGCTTCGCCGTTCAACTCGCCCGGCGGGGCGGCGCCTACGTCATCGCCTCGGTCGGCTCACCGGCGCGAGCCGACGGCCTGATCCGGTTGGGCGCGCACGAGGTCGTCGTCGGCCTGACCGGTCTCGAACCGGTGGACGTCGTCCTGGAGACCGTCGGGGGCGACCATCTCGTCACCGCGTGGGGACTGCTGCGCCCCGGTGGCACCCTGCAGAGCATCGGCTGGGCCAGCGGCAAACCGGCGATGTTCCCCGTGCTCTCGACCTTCTTCCCTGGCCCGGCCCGCACCCTGCAGTCCTTCGGGGACTCGGCGAACGTCGGGCCCGACCTGGCGATCCTGCTGGACCTGGTGCGCAGGGGCGAGCTCTCCCCCGAGATCGGCTGGCGCGGCCCCTGGGACCGCCTGGCGGACGCCGCCGCGGAGCTGTTCGCCCGCCGCGTCCCCGGCAAGGTGGTCATCGACATCCCCCAGCAGGCGTAACGGGTTCGCGTACCGGAGGAGGAGGTCCGGGTGTCGTCACCGCACCCGGACTCTCCTATCTGGAGGGTCGCACCCAGCCACAGCACCACATCCGGGACGGAATGAACCCGGGCCAGTGGCTCGACCCCGTCACGCGTTCTCCCGGGATTCTTCGTTATCCGGAATTCCTCCCTTGATATCCGGGCCGGGACGGCGGGACGGTTCGCCTTTGTCCAGGCGGGTCGAGGAGATCGAGCGCGGCCCGGGCGTACTTGCTGATCCACCGGTCGTAGATCCGCTTGCTGGGCAGCGGCGCGAGGTAGAGGTGGCGCTCACGCCCGACCTTACGGCCGATGACGAGTCCGGCGCGCTCGAGGACTCGGAGGTGCTGCAGGACCGTCGTCCGGTCCAGCTCCGGGAACAGCGCGGCCAACGCTCCGGTGGTCAGAGGCGCCGGCTGAGGGCGTCGAGCATCCGCCGCCGGATCGCGCGACGTCGCCGCAACGGGACGAGGCGACGAGGCACCTAGATCGTCAACGCTCGATGACCGTCGCTCGATTGTGGTCGCTGGATGCTCGGGTCATGGTCCGGGGCCGGGCCCGCCAGGCCGACCGCGCCGCCCTGAGGCGGTGCGTCGCGTCGTAATGACCCGACCACCACCAGTAACGGTGGTGGCGCTCCTGACCACGTGACCATGCCACCGCGCATCTTGACAGCCAGACAGACTTCGGGCACTTTGTTCGGACACCGAATTCATATCCCGAAGGAGTGACCGTGGCAGGGGCGACGTCCGGCCAGCGGATGCGCGACGTCAACCGGGTGGCGGTGCTGGCGTTGGTCAACCGCGAGGGCCCGATCTCGCGGGCCGAGATCGCCCGACGGCTGGGCCTCAGCCCGCCGACCGTCACCGCGGTGACCCGCTCGCTGATCGAGGCCGGCGTGATCGGCCCGGTCGAGGAGGCGGCCTCGCGCGGCGGGCGGCCGAGCGAGCTGCTCGCCGTGATCGGGCCGGCCGCCAGCGCGATCGGGGTGAAGGTGGCCGCCGGCCAGGTGACCGGCGTGCGCGCCGACCTCGACGGCACCGTGCTGGACACGTTCTCGGCTCCCTTCGATCCGATCGCGGCCAATCCTTTCGACGGCCTGGCCGCGCTGCTCACGCCGCAGATCGCCGCGGCTGGCAAGCCGCGCCTGCTCGGCGTGGGGCTCGGCGTACCGGGCTTCGTCGACTCCCGAACCGACCTCGTCCAGGCCCCGCTGCTGGGCTGGCGCAACATGCCCCTGCGGGACTACCTGGCCACGCTCCTGGGCGTACCGGTGCTGGTCGACAACGACGTCAACACCCTCGCCGCCTATGAGCACCTCTACGGACTGGGCCGCTCCTACCGGGACTTCCTCACGGTGACCCTCGGCCGCGGCGTCGGGGCGGCCATCGTCTGCGGCGGCGACCTGCGCCGCGGCGGGCACGGGGCCGCCGGCGAACTCGGGCACCTTCCCGTCGACCCCGAGGGGCCGGCCTGCCACTGCGGCAAACGCGGCTGCCTGGAGACCTTCGTGAGCGACGCGGCCCTGGTCAGTCGGGCGCAGCAAGCCGGCGTGCTCGGCCCGGACGCCGGGCCGGCGGACCTGCGGGCCGCGGCCGACGGTGGCGACCAGCGGGCCCGGGCGATCTACCGGGCGGCCGGCGCCCGCCTCGGCACGGTCGTGGCGGGGTTGGCCACGGTGCTCGACCCCGAGGCGGTGCTGGTCAGCGGCGAGGGAACGCTCGCCTGGCCCCACCTGGCGGACGGGTTCTTCTCGACCTTCAACGCCGGCCTGCTGCCCGCCATGGCGGGCGCGATCAGCGTGCACGTCGATCCCTGGGACGACGCCAAGTGGGCGCTCGGCGCCGCCGCCCTGGTGCTGCGGGCACCGTTCACTATGGACGCCGAGCCGCACTCCGACAGCGTGCGGGCTCGCCTGGGCGCCTTCGCGGCCACGGAGGCGACCTCATGAGCACCCTCGTGACCCCAGCCACCGCGGCCGGCCGCCGGGCCCCGGCGACCGCTCCGCGGAGCCCCCGGCCGCGCCGTCGGCGCCGGTGGCGCACGGCAGCAACCGCACTGGCGTTCCTCGCGCCCAGCCTCGTGCTGCTGCTGGCGTTCTGGATCGGGCCGATGCTCGGCACGGCCTGGATGAGCCTGCAGGACTGGAACCTCCTCGGGCGTCCCAGCTACACCGGGCTGGACAACTACCGCGAGCTCGCGACCGACGACGACTTCCACGCCGCGCTCGGGCACACCGTCGCGTACCTGGTCGGGTACCTCGCGCTGGTGCTGGTCTTCGGGCTCGCGGTGGCGCTGCTGCTCGACGCGCACCTGCCCGCGATGACCCTGTTCCGGGCCATGTTCTTCCTCCCGGTCGTCACCAGCTGGGTCGCGGTCTCGCTGCTGTGGAAGTGGCTGCTCAACCCGGCCGTTGGCGCGGTCAACCGGTTCCTCGAGATGCTCGGCCTGCCGGGGCCGGGCTGGTGGACCGATCCCGACTGGGCGATCCCCTCGGTGGTCCTGGCGTCGGTCTGGAAGGACGTCGGCTTCGTCGCCGTCCTCCTGCTGGCCGGCCTGCAGGCCATTCCGGGCGAGCTGCGCGAGGCCGCCCAGATCGACGGAGCAGGCTGGTGGCGCACGCTCCGCAGCGTCGTCCTGCCGCTGCTGTCGCCGTCCCTGTTCTTCGTCATCGTGATCAGCCTGATCAACGGCTTTCAGGTCTTCGATCAGGTGTGGGTCATGACCGAGGGCGGCCCCGCCGGCGCCTCGACGGTCGTCGTGGAGCAGATCGTCAAGTACGCGTTCTCGTACGGTCGGATCGGGTACGCCTCGGCCATGAGCCTCGTGCTCTTCGTGATCATCCTGCTGGTCACGCTCGTCCAGCTCCGACTCCAGCGCAGGTGGGTGCACTATGGCTGAGCAGCGGACCCCAGTGGCTCGGCGACGGATCAGCCCGATCCGCCTGACCACGACCATCGGGCGGTACGCGGTTCTCGGCCTCGGTGCCCTCGCCATGGTCGGGCCCTTCGCCTGGATGGTGGTGACCTCGCTCACCAGCGATGCCCAGCTGGCCCAGGTGGACGCGCCGCTGCTGCCCGACCCGATCACCGTCGATCCGTACCAGCGGCTCAACGACGCGTTCCCCTTCTGGCGCTTCGCGGCCAACAGCCTCGGGGTCGCGGCCGTCTCCACGCTGGTCCAGCTCGCCACCAGCGCCACCGCGGCGTACGCGTTCAGCCGGCTGCGCTTTCCCGGCCGCAACGCGCTGTTCGTGCTCTACCTGGCGACGATGATGATCCCGATGCAGGTGATCATCGTCCCGCTGTTCATCGAAATGCGGTACCTCGGGTTGGTCGACACCTACCTGGGCCTGCTGCTGCCCACGCTGGTCTCCAGCTTCGGGGTGTTCATGCTCCGTCAGGCGTTCCTGGCCCTGCCCAAGGAACTGGATGAGGCCGCCTACATCGACGGCGCCGGGTCCTTCCGGGTGTTCGCCCAGGTGCTGCTCCCGCTGGTGGCACCGGCGCTGGCGACGTTCGCGGTCTTCGCCTTCATGTCCAGTTGGAACGCCTTCCTGTGGCCGCTGGTCATCACCCAGACCGAGGCCCACATGACGCTCCCGGTCGGACTGTCCCTGCTGCAGGGCCGGTACAGCACCGACTGGAACGTGGTCATGGCCGGGTCGACCATCTCGGTCATCCCGGTGCTGGCCCTCTACGTCTTCGCCCAGCGGTACGTGGTGCGGGGCGTCACGTTCACCGGGCTCAAGTCCTGACCGACTCCCCCACCACGACCCACCCACCATCGCCACCGACCCCCTCACCCACCCACCATTCTCATTGAAGGAGAACGATATGACCATCCGACGGCGGCGCCTGGCCGCGAGCGCCATGGCGATGGCCGCCACGACGCTGCTGGCCGCCTGTGGCGGCGCGGAGCCGAGTGGCGACGACGACGCCACCGGCAAGATCACCTACTTCACCTTCTCCGCCGCGCCCGACCACCTCGCGGACCTCGAGGCCATCAAGGCCGAGTTCGAGCGGCAGAACCCGGGCATCACCGTCGAGGTGCAGACGGCCGCCTTCACCGACTACTTCACCAAGCTGCAGACCGCGGTCGCGGGCGGCACGGCGCCCGACACGTTCGAGCTCAACTACGAGAACTTCGTGACCTACGCGCGCTCGGGTGCGTTGCTCCCCCTCGACGACCTGGCCCAGGCCGACAGCGACTACGACCCGAGCCGGGTCTACCCGAAGGCGCTCGAGGCGTTCACCCTCGACGGCCAGCTGTACGCGATGCCGTCGACGTTCTCCACGGTCGTGCTCTTCTACAACAAGGCCCTCTTCGACGCGGCCGGGCTCGACTACCCGACGGCCGACTGGACGTGGGAGGACGAGTGGGAGGCCGCGCAGCGGCTGACCGACCGCGACAACGGCATCTACGGCGACTTCCAGCCGGTGACGTTCCACGAGTTCTACAAGGTGCTGGCCCAGAACGGCGGCTCGTTCCTGTCCCCGGACGGCAAGCGGGCGACGTTCAACGACGCCAAGGGCGTCGAGGCGGCCGAGTGGCTGCTCCGCAAGCCCGGCGCCGTGCAGCCCACGCTGGCTGAGATCGGCGGAACGGCGGACTACGACACCGCCCTGTTCAAGTCGGGCAAGCTGGCCATGTGGCACAACGGCATCTGGCAGATCGCCGGCCTGGCCGCCACGGAGGGCCTCGACTTCGACATCGTCACCGAGCCCGGCAACACCACCAAGGCCAACGCGGTGTTCATGAACGCGACCGCGGTCTCGGCCCAGACCCGTAAGGCGACCGCCGCCTGGAAGTGGGTCCGGTTCCTCAGCACGTCGGCGAAGACCGTCGAGACGCGACTCGCCTCCAACTGGGAACTTCCGGCCGTCAACGACCCGGCCGCCTTCGACACCTACCTGAAGCAGACACCCCCGGCCAACCGTCAGGCGGTCTTCGACGCACTGGAGAACATCGCGCTCCCGCCCGTGATCAAGGAACAGCAGTCGAAGATGCAGGACATCGTCACCCAGGCGCTGCAGAAGGCCGCCACCGGGGAGGTCTCCATCCAGGAGGCCCTGGACGAGGCGGCCGACGAAGTCAACGCCCTCCTCTCGTAACCTGTCGTGATCCGGTGGGTGCGGCCGGCCGGCGGCCAGCCGCACCCACGTCCACGCGGGCGAAAGCCCACCGGCGGCCGCCCGCGGGACGACCCCGACCATCGAACCATGGAGGATTCCTTGCCGATCGCTGCCCGACCCGGCCTGCACCCGCTCGTCGCGTCGAGCCTCGCGCTCATCGAGAAGCATCAGCATCCGTCCGGGGCCTATCCGGCCAGCCCCACCTATCCCGTCTACCGCTACAGCTGGCTGCGCGACGGCTCGTTCATCGCCGACGCGATGAGCCGGGCCGGGCGGCCGGAGAGCGCCGACCGGTTCTTTGGCTGGTGCGCCCGCACCATCGAGGCCCGGGCCGACCGGATCGCCGACCTGGTCGCCCGGGCCGGCCGGGGCGAGACGATCCCGGCGGACGTGATGCTGCCGACCCGGTACACGCTGGACGGTGACGAGGGGAACGAGCCCTGGTGGGACTTCCAGCTGGACGGCTACGGCACCTGGCTGTGGGCCCTGGTCACCCACGCGAACCGGCACCAACGCCCGCTCGCCCCCTACCAGCGGGCCATCCAGTCCACAGTGGACTATCTGGTGACCTTCGGCGATCGTCCCTGCTACAACTGGTGGGAGGAACATCCCGAGCACCGGCACGTCGCCACCCTCGCCGCGGTGCGGACGGGCCTGCTCGCCGTGGCGCAGGCCACCGAGACGACCGACGGTCTGCTCGACGGTGAGCGACAAGCGGCGGCCCGTTCCCGGGTGGCCGAGCTCGACGCGCTCATCGCCGGGCCGGGCACCGCGAACGGCCACCTCGTCCGGTGGCTGGACGGCACGGAGGTCGACGGCAGCCTGCTGGCCTGCCTGGTGCCCTTCGAGGTCGTCGATCCGACCGGTCCTGTGGCCGCCCGGACGTACGAGCAGATCCGCGACCAGTTGGCGCGGGAGGGCGTCTACCGCTACCTCGGCGACACGTTCTACGGGGGCGGCGAGTGGTTGATCCTCACCGCCTGGCTCGGTTGGTACGAGGTCCGCATCGGCCGCCGGACCGAGGCCCAGCGGCGGCTGGAGTGGGTGGCCGCGCAGGCCACCCCGGAGGGATACCTGCCAGAGCAGGTCAGCCACGCCGCCCAGCGACCGGAGTACATCGCCGAATGGACCAAGCGGTGGGGGCCGGTCGCCACCCCGCTGCTGTGGTCGCACGCAATGTTCGTCACCCTCGCGTTGGAGCTGGCCCCGTGAGCGCCACCCTCAGCCACCGTCCAACCGGGAGCGGGCACCCGTACCGGTACGACCTCGACCAGCGGGTCCCGGTGGATCCGCTGCGGGGCAGCGACTACGAGATCCGGGTCCTGGCCGACCCCGGCGTGACCGAGGTCCGGGTCCGGTTCGGTAGTGGCGCCGAGATCGTGGCCGAGCGAACCGATCCGGCCACGCTCACCATCGATGTCGGTCCACCCCCCGCGCCCCGGGCCGGCGCGAGCGGCCACCTCACCGCGGCCGCGACGACGACGGCGGGGCCGGGCGACCGGACGGTCTGGGTCGCGCGGGCGACGGCCATCGACGACGACACGTACACCGTCGTCGGCCGGACGTCCGCCGGGGAAGAGACCAGCACCGATGCGGTGGCGGTCCGGCCGGTGTCGTGGCAGCCGGGCGGCGACCGGATCCGGCTGATCGGTCCGGACGGCGTCGACGTGCTGGACCGCGACAGCATCGAGTGCCTGGTCGCCAGCGACGGCCCGCGGCGCGTGCGGTTCGCCCTCCGGCTGGCCGACGACGAGCACGTGGTCGGCTTCGGCGAGCGCTACCACGCGCTCGACCAGCGGGGCGAGGTGCTCGACGCCCGGGTGTTCGAGCAGTACAAGGGCCAGGGCCACCGGACGTACCTCCCCGTGCCGTTCGCCATCGTGATCGGTCGCACGCGCAGCTGGGGCTTCCACGTCGTCACCAGCCACCGCACCTGGTACGACGTGGGCGCGTCCCGGCCCGACCGGATCATTGTCGAGGCGGCCGTGGGCCCGGAGGGCGGCGACGGCGGCGCGGGCGACGGCCGACTGACGCTGCGGCTCTACGCCGGCGAGCCGGCCGAGGTCCTGCGGCAGTTCCTGACCGAGACGGGCCAACCGACTCCGCCGCCGTCGTGGGTGTTCCGGCCCTGGATGAGCGGCAACGAGTGGAACACCCAGGCCCGGGTGCTGGCCGAGGTGCGCCGCAGCCTCGCCGAGCAGATTCCCGTGGGCGTAATCGTCATCGAGGCGTGGAGCGATGAATCGACCTTCGTCGCGTTCCGCGACGCCCGCTACCCCGTGCATCACGACGGCGCCCCGCACCGCCTCGCGGACTTCGAGTTTCCCGCCGACGGGGCCTGGCCCGACCCAAAGGCGATGGTCGACGAGCTGCACGCCGCCGGCGTGAAGGTGCTGCTGTGGCAGATCCCGCTCGTGCCGACCGACCGGGGCGACAGCGGCCAGGTCGCCGCCGACCTGGCCACCATGACGGAGCGGGGCTACGCGGTCCGCGAGGCGGACGGCTCCCCGTACCGCAACCGGGGCTGGTGGTTCCCGGGCGCGCTGCTGCCGGACTGGACCAACCCCGAGGCGAAACGGTGGTGGCTGGAGAAGCGCCGGTATCTCGTCGAGGAACTTGGCATCGATGGCTTTAAGACCGATGGCGGCGAGCACCCCTGGGGTGACGAACTGCGCTACTTCGATGGGTCCCGGGGCAGCGCCAGCAACAACCTCTTCCCCGTGTGGTACGCCGCCGCCTACCACGAGCTGATGCGCTCGGCCGGGCGGCCGCCCGTCACCTTCAGCCGGGCCGGGTTCACCGGGTCCGCCGCCTTCCCGCTGCACTGGGCCGGCGACGAGGACTCCACCTGGGAGGCCTTCCGGTCCTCGATCATCGCCGGCCTCACCGCCGCGGCCAGCGGCATCTTCTTCTGGGGCTGGGATCTGGCCGGCTTCTCGGGTGACATCCCCGACCCCGAGCTGTACCTGCGGGCGGCGGCCGCGGCCTGCTTCACCCCGATCATGCAGTACCACTCCGAGTACAACCACCACCGCAGGCCGTCGAACGACCGGACACCGTGGAACATCGCCGAGCGGACCGGCCGGCCCGAGGTGCTCACGGTGTTCCGCCGGTTCGCCCAACTCCGCGAACAACTCGTGCCGTACCTGGCGGCCCAGGCAGAGCGCAGCGTGGCGACCGGCAAACCCCTGATGCGGCCGCTCTTCTTCGACCACCCGCACGACCCGCAGGTGTGGGACTGGCCGCTGCAGTGGTATCTCGGGGACGACCTGCTCGTCTCGCCCGTCACCGAACCGGGACGGACGTACTGGCCGGTGTGGCTGCCCCCGGGCGAGTGGGAGGACTACTTAACCGGCGAGCGGCACGCCGGGCCCACCGTCGTGAATCGGGCGGTGCCGATCGACGAGATCCCGGTCTACCGCCGCCTGTCCTGACCGGCCGTCCGGCACCGGGCACCCCGTGCCGTCGGCAATCCCACCCGGTCGCGGCGTTCCAGGCGGGCCGAGCGATCACGCGATGGTGTCGTCCAGCAACACGTGCTCCGCGGTGTCCCGGACACTATCGTCAGGATCATCCAGGGCCGCCCGGACGGCGTCGAGGTACGGACGTGCCTCCTGGCGCCACCAGGTGAGAGACAGCACCGCCAGCCGCCGGACGACCGGATCGGGGTCGCTCCGGATCACCCGGGCCAGCCGGGGCAGAACTCGGGCGCCGACGTCCTCGCCGAGGCCTCGATCATCGAGAACGGCCACCGCGTGCCGTCGCACGACGCCGTGCGGCGAATCGAGGCCCGCCAGTGCCTCGTCGACCCCCTCCCGGGAGATGCGGCAGAACGGCGTGCCCGGTTTGAGCTCCTCGCGCAGGGCGGGTTCCAGTTCCGGCCACCGCTCGATGGCCTCGGTCAACGGCGTGTAGTCCAGCCGCGGTGGGGCAACCGAGCGGTCACGGAAGGATTCGTACGGGGCCGCGACCGCCGTGACCACGACCGAGGACGGGAGCCGGTCGACGCGGTCCAGCACGATGTCGAGCCGGCCGAGACGGGACAGGGCCCGGGCGGCCCACTCCCGGTCCGAACCTTGCCGGCGGTCCAGCGCGTCGGTGAGCCCGGCCACCACGTCGTCGTCGGGCCGCCCGATGTCGGCCAGCAGCATCGCGGCCTTGTAGGCCCGACTGTCCACAGCGAGCAATGGCAGCAGGGCCTCGACCGCGGCCCGGCCCAGCCCGCGCAACGCCGCCTCGGCCCGCTCCGAATCCGCCACCCCCGGCGGACCGTCCAACCTGGACGCGTAGTACGCCGCCTGCTCCGCCTCTGGCAATGCGGCCACCCGCGCGAACTCGGCCGCCCGCTCCTCGTACCAGGGGAAGTACCGCGCCACCTCCGCGGGCGTCAGGATGCGCCGCACCACCGATTCCTGGAACTGATCATTCTCGTCGAGCAGGACAACGAGGCAAGGTATCCCACTCGCTGACAGCTCCGACCGCGCCTGCCGACACACCCGTACAAGGAGATCGATGAACTGGTCGTAGGTCGATTCCCAGTGCTCGATGCTTCCGGAGCAGGCGTACGCGGTCAGGGCGCTCTGCCATTCGGCAGCCTGGTCCGCTGAGACCCACGCCACATCGAAGTCCTCCCAGTCCGCGGCACTCCACCGCAGGTGGCCGGGCAGGGCCGCGAAGGTATCGGCGCCGACCAGGGCCAGGATGGGCAGATAGATCGGACCGTCGGTCTCCTTGTAGAGACAAGCGAGGGCAGCGACGCCGAGTTGCTCGGTCGGGTGCTCGTCCGCCCAGGCCCGAGCCGCCCGTACCACAGCGTCCCGCAGGGTCTGTTCCAGCGCGGCCCAGTCCACCGCCGCGGCCACGGCGTACTCTCCTCGCGACTGACTGCTCGGCTTGCTGCGGTCGGGCCACCGGCGCGGCACCCTCCGGTCCGAGAGCCGCCCAGCCCTCGCCGGGCCCCGGCCACCCGGGATCGTACTCACCCGTGCCGTCATCGCGTCAATGCCGGGTCGCGGCGAACCGGAGCCGCCGGCACGGGGCGCCTCGTTCCGCAAACTCGCCGCTGCCCCATGGTTGAGTGGGATCGGTGCTGCTATAGCGGCATCAATCCCACCCATTGTCTGTGGGGCAGCTAGGCTGCGGCGAGGCACCACGACCAGGCTCGCTGGGGAAGGCGAGGAATGAAGGCTCTGCTACGCAGTTTCGGCTACGCGTTCCGCGGGCTCTACTGGGCGGTGCGCGTGGAGCGCAACCTCCGTATTCATATAGTCGTCACAATCTACATGTACGGCTTCCTGCTGGTGCCCGACTGGTTCACCGTGACCCCGGCCCAGTGGGCGCTGCTGATGCTGGCCACCGCGCTCGTGGTGGCGGCCGAGCTGTTCAACACCGCCATCGAGGCGACGGTGAACCTCGCGACCGACGGCCGCTACCACCCCCTCGCGGCGCGGGCCAAGGACACGGCGTCCGCCGGAGTGCTGATGTGTTCCCTGTTCGCCGTCGGGGTCGGCATCGCCGTGCTGTGGCAGCCGGAGGCGTTCCGCCGGATGGCCGCCTACTTCACCGCTCATCCGGTCATGATCGGCGCGCTCGCCGTCAGCGTCGGTATCGCAGGCGCCTTCGTCTTCTCAACCCGACCCTCCCCCGTGCCGACGGAGCCCGACCCGGTGCCGGGCCAAGGACACCCGGCCCAACCGTGATCGGGTGGGATTGGTGTCGCTATAGCAGCACCAATCCCACCCGTTACGAGCGGTTACCGCTCAGGCCGGCTCAGCTCCGCCTTACCGTTGCAGCGTCAGCAGGCCCGGCCGGTACGGCAGCAGGTTGTAGTCGCCGCCCGAGTTCGGGTCCCGTCCCTGGTAGAGGAACTGCAGGTTGCAGGGGTCGATGGTCATGGTCTGGTCGGCGCTGACCCGGATCAGCTCACCGTGGCTGATGTCATTGGTCCACGTGGCGCCACTGTTGGCCTTGCCCGCGAACGGGTTGCTCTCGGTGGCGGCCAGCGGCGTCCACGTCCCGTTCAGGCTCGTGGCCGTGAACGAGCGGAAGTAGCGGCCCTGCGAGCCGATCGCCTCGACCAGCATGAGGTACCGGTTCTCGCCCTGGATCTTGTAGACCTGAACGCCCTCGAACAGGTTGAACTGCGAGTCGCTCATGACCACGGTCGCGGTGTTGCCGAAGTTGCCGGGGAAGTTTTCGATCGGCATGCTGGCCCGGTAGATGCGACCGTTGTCTCCGGCGAAGAACAGGTACATGTGGGTGTCATCGCCGATGAGAGCCTGGTCGATCGGACCGGTCGACGAGTCGCTGATGCTTCCGGAGAAGAGCGTCTGCGGAGCCGACCAGCTGTTCACGTCGGCCGGGTTGGTCGACGTGCGGTACGAGAAGGCGGGCCCGCCCCACTGGTAGGCCAGCACCCAGATGTTCTTCGGGGCGAAGTAGAACAGCGTGGGCGCCACCGCGGCGAACGGCATCGGGTTCTGCGGCGCCGTCGCCATCTGCGACCAGTCGCTGAACAGCCCGAAGTTCATCGAACCCCACGTCGTGCCCGTGTCGTGGGTGGTCGCGTAGACCAAGTGCTGGCCGTTGTACCAGGCGTGGCTGAAGTCCTTCAACGACACCCAACCCGACCGCGGCTGGGCCAACGGACCCGTCGACGTCCACCGGAACGTTGACGGCAGCGAGCACTGGCCCGGTGGCGGCGTGGTCGGAGTGCCAGAGTCCTCAGAGCCCGTGAACGTGAACTGCTGGTTGGGCTGTCCGTGGCAGTCGTACAGCTGGACCTGCGCGCCATTGGCCGTGCTCCACACGTCGAGGCACCGGCCCGACTGCACCCCGGAGATGGTGCCGTTGGCGTTCAGGTTCCACTGCTGGTTGGGCCCGCCGTGGCAGGTGTAGATCTGGATCGCCGCGCCGTTGCCGGAGCCGCCGGCGTCCAGGCACTTGTTGCCGAAGATCCGGAACTCCTTGTTGGACGTGTAGGTCCACGACTGGTTGGTCAGGCCGTGGCAGTCGTACAACTGCACGCGGGTGCCATCGTTCGTCGAGGAGTTCGGCACGTCGATGCACCGACCCGACTGGGCATTGACGATCGTGCCGGTTCCACCCGGTGACCCCGGGCCGGACCCGCCCGGCACCGAGCAGGTCGCCGTCGGGTTGGTGTTGTTGCCGTTCTTGTACACCGTGATACCGAACGTGTTGCCGCTGCCGTTCGGCGTGGCCGTGAGGTTCTGGCCGCTCCCGGTCACGTTGGCGTTCCAGCTGTTCTGCAGGGTCTGGTTACCGTTCAGCTGGATATTGACGACCCAGTCGTCGGAGCCACTGACGGTCAGGTTCACATTGAACCGGTCACCCCACTCCTGGGTCCGGGTGACGGTTACCGTGCAGCTGCCGCTCCCGGGCGGGTTGCTCGAGGTGGGTCCCCCGGTCGGACCGGCGGCGTTGAGGGCCGACAGCACCGCGTCGTAGGCCGGCTTCTTGTTGCCGTTGCCGTCGAACAGCAGAGGGGTGCCGCTGGCCCGCCACGAGTCACTGTCCCGAATGCCCCACACGGTGATACCGGCGCAACGAGGCACGGCCAGGCAGTCGTTGACGACGTTCCGGTACGTGTTGGCCTGCTGGGTGCCCGAACCCTCGATGTCCAGCTCGGTGATCTGCACCTCGACCCCGAGGGCGGCGAAGTTCTGCAGGGTCGTGCGGTAGTTGCTCGGGTAGGGCGACTGGGCGTTGAAGTGCGACTGCAACCCGACGCAGTCGATCGGCACGCCACGGTTGACGAAGTCCGCGACCATGTTGTACACGGCCCGCGTCTTGGCGTGGTTCCAGTCGTCGATGTTGTAGTCGTTGTAGCACAGCTTGGCGTCCGGGTCGGCCGCCCGGGCCGTGCGGAACGCGTCCTCGATCCAGTCGTTGCCGGTGCGCTGGAGGTTCGAGTTCCGCCGCGCGCCGCTGGGACCGTCCTCGAAGGCCTCGTTGACCACATCCCACGCGTAGATCTTGCCCCGGTAGTGGGTCATCACCTGCGTGATGTGGTTGCGCATCGCGTTGCGCAGGGCCTGGCCCTCCATGTTCCGCATCCACTGGGGCTGCTGCGAGTGCCAGGCCAGGGTGTGGCCGCGCACCTTCCAGCCTCGGCTCAGGCCGTAGTTGACGATCTGGTCGCCCGGGCCGAAGTTGAACACGTTCTGCTGCGGCTCCGTGGCGTCGATCTTCATCTCGTTCTCGGCGGTGATGCTGTTGAATTCACGATTGAGAATCGTGGTGTAGACGCTGTCGCCGAGCTTGTTCGCGGCCACCGCCGTGCCGAAGTAACGGCCGGACTGGGCGGCCGCCGCCCCGAGCGTGGCCTCCGCCGCGCCGGCGAGATTGACGACCACGAGCGCTGGGACGGTCACCGCGACCGCGGCGGCCGCCGAGAGGGCGACTTTTCGAAGACGACGTCTGGGGGGACTGATCGGAGAAGTCATACATGTCCTCCAACCAAAAGGGACGGAGATAGGGACGGAGAGTCGGGCCCGGACCGGGACGTCACGGCACGGACGGGGCTCCCGGCCACACCCCCTGTGGCCGCGTCGAGCCGCCGCACTCCACCCAGGCCTGACCCTGGGATACCCAGGCCTGCCCCCGTGATCAAGCCGGGCCAGTCCCATGACCGGGCAAGGCCGGCCAACCGCGTCCCCACTGCGGGCACGGTTGGCCCACCTCCCCGCCCGCGAGCGGGAGAGGTCGCCGGGGCCACACGTGGCATGGCCGACGCCCAGGACTGACCCACAGACCCGGATCAATGCCGTACGGGCATTGACGCCCAGCACCAGCTCGTGACCGGCCCGGGCGTCCGTATTACCGCCTAGCAATGTTAGCGGTAACACAGCTCGAGCTGTCGCCTATGCTTCCAGAAAGTTGCGAGCTTCTCAAGCGAAAGTTCGAAGTTGATCAGCTCATGCCAGCCCACCCGCGCCGCTGCTGTGCTCACCGCACAACCGCCCGCCCCGCCACCGGCGCGACACGCCATCCGAACCCCGCCGGTCCACCCCGACCTGGTGCCCAACCTGGTGACGAGCGAGCCGGGCCCGCGGCCTCGGACGACCGGACGGTCCCGGGGCCGGGACATCTGGCGGATCAGGCCCGGCCACCCGCCCACCCCTGACTCGCCCGAAAAGCGTGGCCGAAAGTTTCGATCAACGTTCGGCTGAACCGGGTTAGACTCCTGCCGTGGCGAAGAGCGGCTCCGAGACACCGCGCTCCCAGCCGACGATCGCCGAGATCGCCCGGCTGGCCGGCGTGTCGGCGCCGACAGTGTCGAAGGTGGTCAACGGCCGACCCGACATCGCCGCCGAGACCCGAGCGCACGTCCTCAAAGTGCTGCACGAGCACGGGTATCGCCAGAGAAGAAAGAGCACTCGGCGGTCCCCCCTGATCGAGCTGGTGTTCCACGAACTCGTCGGGGTCTACCCGGTCGAGATCATCAACGGCGTCGAGCGGGTCGCCGAGGAGCACCGCTTGGCGGTCGTGGTCTCTGAGTCGCAGGGCAAGCAGACGCCCCGGCGCGAATGGATCGAGGGGGTTCTCAGTCGCCGGCCGATGGGTGTCATCCCGGTCTTCTCCGACCTGTCCGCCGAGCAACGGACCCTGCTCGCCGAGAGCGACATCCCGTTCGTCGTGGTCGATCCGACCGGCGTGCCCGGCGACGATGTCCTGTCGGTCGGCTCCACCGACTGGCTCGGAGGTCTCTCCGCGGCCCGACACCTCCTCGAGCTCGGGCATCGCCGCATCGGCGTCATCACCGGTCCGAGCTGGGCGCTGTGCAGCCGGGCTCGCCTCGACGGGTATCGCGCGGCGCTGGACTCCGCGGGCGTACCGGTCGATCGGGCGCTCATCCGCGACGGACGGTTCGAGATCGAGGGTGGACGGAGCCAGGCCGAGGCCCTCCTGCGGCTCCCCGACCCACCGACGGCGATCTTCGCCCTCAACGACGGGATGGCCATCGGCGTCTACCACGCCGCCAGCCAGGCAGGCCTGCGCATCCCCGAGGACCTCAGCGTCGTCGGATACGACGATTACCTGATCGACCAGTGGCTGGTACCGCCGCTGACCACCGTCCGTCAGCCCCTTCGCGACATGGGGGCGACCGCGGCCCGCATGATCCTGGACCTGGCCGACGGCGTCGAGCTCCGCTCGCGACGGCAGGAGCTCGTCACGGAGCTTGTCGTCCGCGGCAGTACCGCTCCCCCGCGCCGTTAGCCCGGGACCCATGCGGATACCGAGGGAGGCGGATCGAGCCTCCCGCCGTGCGGGCTGAGCTACGCCGGCGGTGCGAGCGGGCACGTCACGCGGTACTGCGCGATCCCGCTGCGGTCGGCCAACGGGCACAGGAACCGGACGTACCGGGTGTCGCGGTCGACGAATATCTTCAGCCAGGGAATGAGCAGCCGCATCTCGACCGGGTTCGGCCTGGTCGGGAAGAGATGATCGGCGTCGGCGAGCATCAGGTAGGCGCTGGGCGTCCGGGTGGGCAGAGTCGCGTACAGATCGTCCAAGTAGGACGGTGTAACCGTCGTGTCGCGCTGACCGCCGATGATCAACGTCGGTACCCGTACGGTGGCGAGGTCCCCCGAGGGGAAGTAGGGCGCCAACCCGACCACCGCCTTGAGCGACGGACGCCGGGTGGCCGCGGCGAACGCTCCGCCGCCGCCCATGGAGTGGCCGATCACCGCCAAACGGCTGGAATCGACCCGGGTGCGGACCGTGCTGTGCTGGGTGACGTAGTCCAGCGCGGCGAGCAACTGCGCTCCGCGGGCGCGGTCCCAGTCCTCGCGGCTGTTGGTCTCGATGCCGATCACGACGAACCCGAACGACGCCAACCGCGGTCCCATCCAGGCCTCTTCGTCGGCGAACAAGGCGGTGTATCCGGGCACGATCGCGACCGCCCCGAACGTCGGGCTGGCGTCGGTCGGGTAGTAGACGTACCCACCGTTGAAGCCGTGGCCCGGAGGCACGCTGAGCTGGGTGGTGGCGAAAGGCCCGAATTCGGCGGCGACGCTGGCGAGCGTCGGGTCAGGACCGCGCGCGAACGGGTTGCCACCGGCGGACCCCACGGTCGCCGGGTCCGACGGCTCGGCGTGGACCCGCTCGTGAGCGGCTGCGCCCGAGTCGGGGGGTGGCATGGTGCGGCCTCCATTGTGGAATCGCCCGGTACGTCGCGACCTCGCCGGGAACGGCTGGCGCGGTGGGCGGCCGCTCCGGGTGGCTCGCGGGTACCGGCCACCGAGGCTTCCAGAAAGTTGCGGAAAACTCAACCGAACATTCGGAGCCATCGGAGGGCGCGATGGAGCTCGCCGGTGCCGGTCACGGGTGACGACCCGGACCGGCGAGACGAAACGCCTCGTCGCCACCTGGGTCGACGTTGACCGCATATCATGGGCGCCACTATATTCGCCGCATGTTCATGGTCGAGCCGGCACTTCGTGCCCGATCGTCCGGCGTCGCCCCGGTCCTCGCCCACCCAACGCGACGGCCAGCGAACCCGCGCGCCGCCGACGCACACCGGGCAGCGGTGCGGCCCTCGGAGCTCGGATCGTGATCCCGGCGGAGCGCCAGTACCGGCGCGTGCTCAGGCTGCTGCCCGCCGACTACCGCCAACGATGGGAGGAGGACATGGTGAGCGCCTACCTGGACAGTGTCGCCGAGCAACCCCGGCGGCGGCCGGTCGGCGAGTGGCTCGCGGTCGCGTGGCTCGCCCTGCGGCTTCGGCTCAGCGGTTCCCCCGCGACACCGCGCGCGCAGCTCTGGTACCAGACCGTGCTCGGCGTCGCCCTGCTCACCACCCTGTACGAGAGCCTGGAAGCCACCAGTCGCTTCGCCCACCCCATAGCGACAGCCATGACCGCCAACGTCGACCTCGGGACACCCGCCAACCACGTCGCCTACTGGTTGGAGCACCTGTCGCTGGTGTGGGTCGGTGCCTTCGTCGGCCTGGTGCTCGGCCGGCTCGTGCTGGCGCGGGTGCTGGCGCTCGTCGGGGTGGCCCACGCGTTCGGCCTCACGGCGCTGATCGTGGCGACCACGCTCAAACCCACATGGTGGGCCGGGGTACTCCCGTACGAAGGCAGCACCATGCATCAGGCCTGGCTCTGCCTGACCGTCGTCGCGGTGTTCCTGGTCCCCCGCGACTTCCGGCCGGCCCGGGCCTGGCTCGCCGCCTACCTCGTTCCGGCGGCCGCGATCCTGCCAGCATCGGCGCTCCTGACCGCCCAGAGCAACCGCTGGGCGATCGATTCCGAGCCGTATCCCGAGTGGCTGCGCCCCCTCAGCCTGGTGAGCGTCGGCCCTCTCCTGCACCTCGGCCTGATCGTCGGCATGGTCGTCGCACTGCTGCGGGCCCGCCGGTGGCTGTTGCCCCTGGCTGCCTTCGGGGGCGCGGTCGCCGTCGTCCAGCTCATGGGTTACGCCTACGGCGGGGGCCTTGGCATCGCCTGGTGGCCGGAGGGCATGGCGGTCTGGACGGCGATGAACGTCGGGCAACTGGTCCTGGCGGTCGCCTGCGCCGCCGTGGGTCTCGTCGCGGTGCTCCGTGCCCGGACGGCGGCGCGCCCCGAATCGGCGGACGGTCGACCCCACGTGTCCTGATCGGACGTGTCCGTACCGGACCCGGCCGGCGACGGGGGGCGGTCAAGGGCTGGGTCAGCTCAGCCCTTGACCGCGCCGCCGAGTCCGGCGCCGGAGAGGAACAGTCGCTGGAAGATGAGGAAGAACACGACCGGAATGACCGTCGAGATGGCCAGCGACGCGAGGAACACACCCAGATCCGTCTGGGCCTGAATGGCGGGCAGGCGCACCGACAACGGCTGCAGCGACGGGTCCTTGAGCACGAGCATCGGCCAGAGGAAGTCCTTCCAGCTCGCGATCGACGCGAACACCGACACCACGCCGATGATCGGCTTGGACATCGGCAGGACGACGGACCAGAAGAGTCGGAACGGACCGGCGCCGTCGATCTGGGCCGCCTCGAACACCTCCCGCGGCAGGTTGTCGAAGAACCGCTTCATGAGGACGACGTTGAACGCACTCGCCCCGGCCGGCAGCCAGACCGCGAAGAAGTTGTTGATGAGCGAGGTGCCCAGCAGCGGCGGGTTGAGGATCGTCAGGTACAGCGGGACGAGCAGCACGACGCTGGGGACGAACAGGGTCGTGATGACCAGGGCGTTGACGACCTTGCCCCAGGCGGGGCGCAGGACCGACAGCACATAGCCACCCGTGGTCGCCACGAGCAACTGCACGAACCACGAGCCGGCCGCGAGCCAGATCGTATTGAGGAAATACTTACTGATCTGAACGTCGTTCCACGCCTCGACCAGATTCGACCAGCGAATTCCGTTGGGGAAGACCGCCAGCGGCGTCCGGATGATGTCCTGCGTCGGCGTGATGGCGTACTTCGCGAGCAGCAGCATCGGCCCGACGCCGACGATGACGAGCAGGACGAGCAGGATCAGGTGCAGCGCCCGGACGGTGAGACTGACGCTGGGGCGGCGCCAGTCCTGGTCCGAGAGGTATCCGCGCGCGCTGTCGAACGCCGACGCTCGGCGGCGGCGGACCCGGCGCAGCGACGCCGACAGGCGAGCGGTCGCCGCGAAGCCGCTCTCGCCGCGTGTCGCCGGGCTGGCCACGGGGCGCGAGTGGTGTCCGGTCACGACGTGCTCCAGCGGGACGTGAGCTTGAAGTACACCAGCGACAGCAGGGCGAGGAACGCGGCGAGCATGAGCGACAGGGCCGTCGCCGCGCCGTAGTCCCCGCCCAGGGACCGGCCGAACGCGTAGTTGTAGATCATGAGCAGGATCGTCAGGGTCGAGTTCGCCGGACCGCCGCCGGTGAACAGGAAGGGCTCGAGGAACACCTGCGCGGTCGCGATGATCTGCAGGATGAGGGTGATGTAGAGAACGCCGCGCAGGTGCGGCAGGGTCACGTGCCACAGCTTGCGCCAGACGCCGGCCCCGTCGACCTCGGCCGCGTCGTACAGCTCACCGGGGACGCTGATGAGCGCGGCGAGATAGATGATGACCGTTCCCCCCGCCGCGGCCCAGGTCGCCTCCAGTACGAGGGCCGGCATGACGAGCGTCCGGTCCGACAACCACTGGTACGGGCCCAGCCCGACCCAGCCCAGGACGGTGTTGAACACGCCGCCGGGCGAGCCGTCGTAGAAGAACTTCCACAGCAGGACGGCCACCACGGGCGGGACGACCACCGGGAGATAGGCCAGTACCGAGTACAGGCCCTTGAACCGCCGGACCGAGCTGATGAGCACCGCCGTCACCAGCGGGATCGGGTACCCGAACAGGAGGGCGAGCAGCGCGAAGTACGCCGTGTTGCGGATCGCGATGGGCAGGTCGGGGTCGGTGAGGACGTAGTGGAAGTTCTCCCAGCCGACCCACCTCGGCGGGGCGACGAGGTTGGTCTTCTGGAAGCTCATGATGAACGACCGCACGATCGGCCACCACGAGAAGACCCCGAAGACGACCAGCAGCGGCAGCGCGAACACCAGGTTGCTCAGGCCGCCGCGCCTGACCCAGGTCAGCGGCGTGCGCCGCCGGGCCGGCCGGCCCGGACGCCGACCTGGCGTGCGGTCGGCCGGTGCGAAGCCCGCGTCGCTGGCCGGTGGCCGGGCGCGGTCAGCCCGCGCGCCAGCGACGCCTACGGAGTGGGACATCGGGCACGTCACTCCTCGTCGTGGTGGACCGGTCACGGCGTGGTGTGGAGCCGCCGGCGGCGAAGGCGGCCCCACACCACGTGGGCAGGCTACGCGGGGCCGCTGGCTTCAGCTGGCCGCGTCGATCGCCCGCTGCGCCCGCTCGTTGGCCTCCGCCAACAGCGCGTCGATGTCGGCATCCTCGTCGGTCAGGACGGCCTGCACAACCGTGTCGAGCGCCGCGTAGATGTCCTGCGTCGCCAGGGGCGGCTCGTTGATGAGCTTGGCCTGGAAGACGTTCTCCGTGAACGTGGTCATCTGGTCCAGCGGCACGTTGACGTACGGCGCGATCCACTCCTGGTACTGCTCGTACTGCTGCTGGCTGAAGATGGGCAGCTCCGGCGTACCCACGGGCTGGTCGCTCGCCACCTGGATCTTCGCGTTCGCCTCCGCGGCTTCCTTGTTGGTGTACTTGCGCAGGTAGTGGAAGTCGATCCACTTGATGGCGGCGGCCTTCTCGGCCTCGGTGGCCCGGGCCGAAACGGCGGCCATCGTGCCGCCACCGAGCACACCGGCGTTGGGACCCTCCAGCGGGATCATGGTCAGCCCGTACATGTCGGGGTCGATGTTGTTGGCCTGCACCAGGCTCGTGTACACGTCCTGGCCCGAGGTGTACATGCCGATCTGGCCGGCCGCGAACGCCTGGTTGATGCTCACCCAGTTGTAGTTGAAGTTGGCGCCCATCGAGTTGTCGACCCAGCGCAGGTCCTTGAGGAACTGCAGCGCCGCCTTGGTCGCGTCGTTGGTGAGGGTCGCGGTCTTGCCGTCCTCGGACGTGACGCGGCCGCCGCGCGCGTAGGTGTCGACGACGAGCTGCCAGCCGCCGGTGTTGTCCACCGCCATCTGGGCGAAGCCGGCCATGCCGGTGGCGTCGGCGATCTTCTTGGCGTACTCCCGCACCTCGTCCCAGGTGGTCGGCGGGTCATCGGGGTCGAGGCCGGCCTGGGCGAACAGCTCGCGGTTGTAGTGCAGGCCCACCGCGTAGATGCTCTTCGCCGGGATGGCGTAGACGTGCCCGTCGGTCCCCTTGCCGTACTCCAGCAGGTTGGGGTTGAAGTCCCCGGCGTACGACAGCTGGCTGAGGTACGGCTGCATGTCGGCGATCTGCCCGTTCGCGATCAGCGTCTTCGCGTCGGTGAACGGAATCTCGAACACGGTGGGCAGCGTGCCGCCGGCCAGGTCGGCCGCGAACGTCGTCGCCTTCCACTCGTACTCGTGCGTGACGATCTTGATGTCCGGGTTCTCCGCCTCGAAGGCCGCCACCTCGTCCGCGAGCGCCTGCTGCGCCGCCGGCTCGGCACCGGGGAGCAGACCGACGACGTGGAGGGTGACCGGGGCGTTCGGGTCGGCGGGCTCGTCGGACGAGCACGCCGCCAGCGTGCCCAGCGCGAGCGCACCCACGAGGGGCAACGCCAACGCGATGGGGGCGGACCTCGGCGAGCGAGCGGGCCGAGCGGTCAAGCGTTTCATCCTTGCTCCTTGTCCGGCGCAGGATTCGATCCTGCAGGTTTCAGCGACGGCGCGGGCCGTCAGGACGGTGGTTGGTGAAGCGGCAGGGCACTGAGAATCGTTGGGACGCGTGGTTCGCCGCCACCGGCGAGAGCCGGACGGGCGCTTGCTGCGACGGTGGGCTTTGCGCTGACGGGCAGTGCGCCGGCGGGCATTGCGCTGGTTGGGCACTGCGCTGGTGGGCATTGCCCTCGTGGGCGCTGTGCCTGGCGCGATCGGCTCGTGCTCACGCGCGGGCTCCTTGTCCTGTCAGGGTTTGGGCGCTGCCGGTTGGTGAACCCCGCGATGCAGCCGACCGTAGCTTTTCGACAGCTTCCCCGCAAGAACCAAACAAGCCCGTTACCAAAACGCGATGCGTGCCGGCCTGGTCTGGCGCGGCGGTCCGAAATCGCCGAGGCGGACCAGGTTAGGACACGCCGGAGAACGGGGCCGGCTCGCGCCGGGGCGCGGACGGAACGTGGCGGAGACACGGGCTTGGCCGCCGCCCGAGGCTGTGCAAGAGCTTGCAGGGGTATGGCCCTAGACTTGCGGGCATGACGCGCAGACTGGCCGAGGTAGCGAAGTACGTGGGCGTGAGCGAGGCCACAGTGAGCCGGGTGCTCAACGGCCGGCCGGGCATCTCGGAGTCGACCCGGGAGGCGGTACTCACCGCCCTGGACGTGCTGGGCTACGAGCGACCGACCAAGCTGCGCGGCGAGCGGGCGAGGCTGGTCGGCTTGGTGCTGCCCGAGTTCGGTAACCCGATCTTCCCGGCCTTCGCCGAGGTCGTGGCCGGGGCGCTGGCCAAGCGCGGCTTCACCCCGGTGCTGTGCACGCGCACCGCCGACGGCGTCTCCGAGGTCGACTACGTGGACATGCTGCTCGACCAGCACGTCTCGGGCGTCATCTTCGCCGGCGGTGACTACGCCCAGGCCGACGCCGACCACGAGCACTACCGGCGCCTGGCCCAGCGCCGGCTGCCGGTGGTGCTGGTGAACGCCGCGGTCGAGGGCATCGGCTTCCCCACGGTGGCGTGCGACGACGGGCACGCGGTGGAGCAGGCGTACGGTCACCTGACCTCGCTCGGGCACGAACGGATCGGCCTGGTGCTCGGCCCGAGCGACCACGTGCCCTCGGCGCGCAAGCTTGCGGCGTTCACCGCCGCCGTCGAGGCGAGCGGCGAGCGGGACGACGCGGCGCTGGAGGAGCTCGTCGAGCGGACGATCTTCTCGATGGAGGGCGGACACGCGGCCGCGGCCCGCCTGATCGCGCGCGGCGTCACCGGGATCATCTGCGCCTCCGACGTGCTCGCGCTCGGCGCGATCCGGGCCGCCCGCCGGGCCCGGCTGCGCGTGCCCGACGACGTGTCGGTCGTGGGGTACGACGACTCGCCGTTCATGGCGTGCACCGACCCGCCGCTGACCACCGTCCGCCAGCCCATCGAGGCGATGGGCCAGGCGGTGGTCCGGCTGCTCGTCCGGCAGACCAACGGCGACACCGTGCCCGCCGACGAGCTGCTCTTCGAGCCCGAGCTCGTGGTGCGCGGCTCGACCGGCCCCGCCCCGTCGTCCGCACCTCGCCGGTCTCGATCGCGTGCCGTCTGATTCTTCCAGGATGCGCGCAGCATCTTGCAAACCATCGTCACGATGGTTACGGTGATGGCCCGGAGGGGATGCGTCCGACACCACCGTCGTGGGAGCGACCGCGCCCGCGCCGCTGGTCGGGCGGTACGGGGGTGACGGCGTCCCCCTGGGAGGAGGTACGTCAGCGGGGGCGATCCCGGGGCGGGTGCGAGCCGCAGCGCCGCCTGACACCGGTACGGACCGTCGCGGGCCCAGGGCGGTGACATCGTCCGATCCGGACACTGTGGTCGGTGGGTCCACCGTTCCCGCCATGGGCGCGCCGGTCGCCGCGACCATCGAGGGGCTGGCCTACTGCGCGAGCGACCCCGTCCGCCTCCCAGGGGATGTCCGGGCGTGTGCCGTCGCGGCACCGACTCTGACCATCCTCTTTGGACAGTTGACGAACCGTCCGGCCATGCGTGCCGGCCATGTGGCCCACGACAGAAAGCAGGTGACCGGTGGTCGACGACACCCGGTGGTGGCGTAGCGCCGTGATCTACCAGGTCTACCCACGCAGCTTCGCCGACGGGAACGGGGACGGCATCGGCGATCTCGCCGGCATCCGCGACCGTCTGCCCTACCTGCGGGACCTCGGCGTCGACGCCATCTGGTTCAGCCCGTGGTACCCGTCGCCGATGGCCGACGCCGGCTACGACGTCGCCGACCACCGCGACATCGACCCCGTGTTCGGCACGCTGGCCGAGGCCGTCACGCTCATCGACGAGGCGCACAGCCTCGGCCTGCGCGTCATCGTCGACATCGTGCCCAACCACTGCTCCATCGCCCATCGCTGGTTTCAGGAGGCGCTGGCGGCCGGCCCCGGGTCGGCGGCCCGGGAGCTGTTCTGGTTCCGGGACGGCCGGGGCAACAACGGCGAGCTGCCCCCGAACAACTGGACCTCGATCTTCGGCGGGCCGGCCTGGACCCGGGTTCCGGATGGACAGTGGTACCTGCATCTGTTCGCGCCCGAGCAGCCGGACTTCAACTGGGGCAACCCCAAGGTGCGCGAGGAGTTCGAGGACATCCTGCGGTTCTGGTTCGACCGTGGGGTGGACGGCGTACGGATCGACTCGGCCGCGCTGTGCATGAAGGATCCGTCCCTGCCCGACCTCGACCCCGACGATGCGCTCACCCCGGAGACGGCCGAGCCGGACCAGCCGCGGCGGCCCCATCCGTACACCGACCGGGACGAGAACCACGAGATCTACCGCGCCTGGCGGCGCATCGCCGACTCGTACGACCCGCCCCGCGCGCTGATCGGGGAGATCTGGCTGCCCGACACCGAGCGATTCGTCAAGTACCTGCGGCCGGACGAGCTGCACACGGCGTTCAACTTCGATTTCCTGGCGGCGCCGTGGGACGCGACCGCCCTCCACTCGACCATCGACGCGACGCTGGCCGCGCACGCGCCGGTGGACGCACCCGCGACCTGGGTCCTGTCCAACCACGACGTGTTCCGTCACGTCACCCGGTACGGCCGGGCGGACACGTCGTTCACCCACGACCACGAGCACCGCCGGCGTCAGACGGGGGCACCGAGCGACTTCGCCCTCGGCACCCGCCGGGCTCGCGCGGCCATCCTGCTCAGCCTCTCCCTGCCCGGCTCGGCCTACATCTACCAGGGCGAGGAGCTGGGCCTGGGCGAGGTCGAGGACATCCCGGACGACAAGCGCCAGGATCCACTGTTCTTCCGCACCAACGGGGCCAACCCGGGACGCGACGGATGCCGGGTCCCGCTGCCGTGGTCGGGCGACGCCCCACCGTTCGGCTTCAGCCCGCCGGGCGCCACCGCGCCGCCGTGGCTGCCCCAGCCGTTGTCGTGGCGCAGCCTGACGGTCGAGGCGGAGAAGGGCGACCCCGACTCGATGCTGGAGCTCTACCGCGAGGCGCTGCGCATCCGCCACGACGAGCCCGCGCTGGGCGACGGCACCATGACCTGGCTCGACGCCCCCGCCGACGTCCTGGCCTTCTACCGCGACCCGGGCTTCGCCTGCGTCCTCAACATGTCCTCAGTGGACATACCCCTACCGGCCCACGAGACGATCCTGCTGGCCAGCAATCCGTTGGTCGACGGCCGGCTTCCTCCCGACACCGCCGTCTGGCTGCGTGTCGACACGCCCACGCCGGCGTGGCCGCGCTGAACCGCGGCTGAGCCCGGCCGGTCGGCGGCTCCCGTCGACCGGCCGGGATGCGGCCGTCCTGTGGCGGTACGCCGGCCGGCGGGCCAGACGTCCCAGCCTGAGAATGAGGCGGACGACCGCGTCCGCCCCGTTTCGCGCGCCCGGCGTTCCGACGCCCCGGGCTGATCCCGCGCGTCACGCCGTCCGGCACACGGCATCGCCCGCGCCCATCGCCTCCCCCGGCGCGCGCCCATCACCGCCCGCGGGCTGGAGTCCTGCGCACAGCTCCGTTCCCTGAACGAATCACCGCCCTCGGGCACAGCACTGGCCCGTGCACGCCACCGTCCTGCACACAAACCGCGTCGCGTCCCGGGGCCGGCGAGACCAGCCGCGACCGCCGTCCCCGCACCGACGGCCGCGGCAGCCGTTGACGTCCCCGTAGCGCGGTCGGTAACCTTCGTCACATCGTCCGCAAGACTGCGATGAATATGTGCAAGGACTTGCGAAAACTTCTGCAAGTCTCCGTAGCGCCGCACCTGGTCGGTGTCACTGCCGCGGGGAGCCCGTGACGCCGGCACTTGCCTCTTTGACCGTCCCGCGCTGTCACAAAAGGACTCGTCAATGAAACGAACCGTACGACTGGTGGCGGCCAGCGTGGTGATGACGCTGGTCGCCACCGTCACCTGGGCGGCCACCGCCCACGCCGCCGGCGGTCCCAACCTCAGCCTGGGCAGGACCGCGACCACCAGCTCCAGCAACGGCCCTTACGTCGCCGGCAACCTCAACGACGGCAACCAGGCCACGTACTGGGAGAGCGCCAACCAAGGCTTCCCGCAGTGGGCCCAGGTCGACCTGGGCAGCGAGCAGAGCATCGACCAGGTCGTGCTCAAGCTGCCGACCGGGTGGGAGGCTCGCACGCAGACCTTGTCCATCCAGGGCAGCAGCAACGGCTCCGGCTTCGCGACGATCGTGAGCTCGGCGACGTACACGTTCAACCCGGCCAGCGGCAACACGGTGACCATCACCTTCACGCCGTACACCACCCGCTACGTGCGCGTGCACATCACGGCGAACACGGGCTGGCCGGCCGGCCAACTGTCCGAACTCGAGGTCTACGGGGCCGGCCCGGCGGGCAGCGGCAACCTGGCCGCCGGACGGCCCACCGCCGAAAGCGGCCACGCCGACGTGTACCCGTCGGCCAACGCGGTCGACGGCAACCAGGCCACCTACTGGGAGAGCGTCAACAACGCCTTCCCGCAATGGATCCAGGTCGACCTGGGCTCGAGCGTCTCGATCAACCGCGTGGTGCTGAAGCTGCCGGTCACGTGGGGGGAGCGCAACCAGACCCTGTCGATCCAGGGCAGCACCAACGGGTCGAGCTTCAGCGACATCGTGGGCTCGGCCACGTACACCTTCAGCCCGGCCAACGGCAACAGCGTGACCATCACCTTCACCGCCACCACCACCCGGTACGTGCGGGTCCGGTTCACGGCGAACACCGGCTGGCCGGCCGGGCAACTGTCCGAACTGGAGGTCTACGGCCCCGACAGCGGCGGCGGCGACACCATCCCGCCCACGGTGCCCGGCAACCTCACCCTGTCGTCGAACGGCACCACGATCACCCTGACCTGGGACGCCTCCACCGACTCGGGCGGCAGCGGCCTGGCCGGGTACGACATCTACCGCAACGGGTCCTTCGCCACGAGCGTAGGCGCCGACACGACGACCTACTCGGAACAGCAACCCACCAACGTCACGGTCTCCTACTTCGTCCGGGCCCGCGACGGCGCCGGCAACCAGTCGGGCGACAGCAACACCGTGACCCGCGTCGGCACCGGCGGACCCGGGACGAACGTGGCGCTGCACAAGCCGGTGACCGCGACCGGGTCGACGTACATCTACGTTCCGGCCAACGCCACCGACGGTGACATCACCACATACTGGGAGGGCGCGCCGAGCTATCCCCAGGACCTGACCGTGGCGCTCGGCGCCAACCACACCATCGGATCGGTGGTGGTCAAGCTCAACCCGGACCCGGCCTGGGGCACCCGGACCCAGACCTTCCAGATCCTGGGCCGCGAGCAGTCGGCCAGCACGTTCACCAACCTCGTGTCGTCGGCCACCTACACGTTCACTCAGGGCAGCAACGTGGTGACCATCCCGGTCAACGCCACGGTGGCCGACGTGCGGCTGCGGTTCACCGCCAACAGCGGGGCGCCGTCCGGCCAGGTCGCCGAGCTCGAGGTGTTCGGCACTCCGGCCCCCAACCCCGACCTCGTGGTGAGCTCGGTGAGCTGGTCCCCGGCCAACCCGGTCGAGAACCAGGCGGTGACGTTCAGCGCCACCGTGGCCAACGCAGGTGACGTGGCCGCCCCGGCCACCACCGTCGGCTTCTACCTCGGCTCGACCCGGCGGGGCACCGCGAACGTGGCCGCGCTGGCGCCGGGCGCATCGACCACGGTCACGTTCAACGCGGGCACCATCACCGCGGGCACCTACGAGGTGTCGGCCAGGGCGGACGACGACGACGCCGTGATCGAGCGCAACGAGGACAACAACACGACGCCGGCGTCGTCGCCGTTGGTGGTCTCCGAGATCTCCAGCGCCGACCTCGTTCCGGTCGTGTCGTGGACGCCCGGCAACCCGTCCGGTGGCCAGACCGTGACGTTCCTCGTCGCGATCCGCAACCAGGGCAACGCCGCCTCCAGCGGCGCCGCGCACGGCATCACGCTCACGCTGCTCAACCAGTCCGGCGCCACCGTGCTCACCCGGACCGGGTCCGTGAGCGGGGTCATCGCGGCGGGCGCGACGTCGGCTCAGGTCAACCTGGGCACGTGGAGCGCGGTCAACGGGCGGTACACGGTCCGCGTCGTGGTGGCCAACGACTCGGCCGAGGACGCGAGCAAGACCGACAACAACACCAGCAACACGCCGTTCTTCGTGGGTCGCGGCGCGAACATGCCGTACGACCGGTACGAGGCCGAGGACGGCAGCATCGGCGGCGGCGCCCAGCTGCTCGGCCCCAACCGGGTCATCGGTGACCTCGCTGGTGAGGCCTCGGGCCGGCGCGCGGTGACCCTGCCCACCACCGGCAGCTACGTGCAGTGGACGACGCGGGGGCCGACCAACACGCTGGTCGTGCGAGCGTCCATTCCGGACAACGCCGCCGGAACGGGGCAGAACTCGACGCTGAGCATCTACGTGAACAACCAGTTCCACAAGAAGATCACGCTGACCTCCCGGTACAGCTGGGTGTACGGCCAGGAGGACAACCCGACCAACACCCCGGGCTCCGGGCCGCGCCACATCTACGACGAGGCCAACGTGATGCTCGACACCACGGTCCCGGCCGGCAGCGTCATCAAGCTCCAGCGGGACAGCAACGACCCGTTGGTGGCGACGGTGGACTTCGTCGAGACCGAGCTGGTCGCCCCGATTCCGAACCCGGACCCGGCCCGCTACATCACGCCGGCCGGCTTCACTCAGCAGGACGTGCAGAACGCGTTCGACGCCTTCCGCCAGGACAACACCGGCAAGCTGGGCGTCTACCTGCCGCCGGGCACGTACCTGACGACCTTCAAGTTCACCATCTACGGCAAGCCCATCGAGGTGATCGGGGCCGGCCCCTGGTACACGCGGTTCATCACGCCGCAGGACCAGTCCAACACCGAGGCCGGCTTCGACGTCCAGCCCACGGCGAGCGGCTCGACCTTCAAGAACTTCTCGTTCTTCGGCAACTTCACGAGCCGGTCGGGTGGGGGCAAGGTCTGGGGTGACCTGCACAACGTCAGCAACCTGACCATCGACAACACCTGGGTGGAGCACATGCTGTGCGCGTACTGGGGCGTCAACACGGACGGGTTGACCTTCAGCAACAGCCGCATCCGCAACACCTGGGCGGACGGGCTCAACATGACCGCCGACACCTCTGGCGCGCATGTGGTCAACGTGGATGCCCGCACCAACGGGGACGACGCGTTCGCGCTCTTCTCCGCCATCGACGGCGGCGGGTCCGTCGGGAACCACGACAACGTCTACGAGAACCTGACCGCCACGCTGACCTGGCGGGCGGCCGGGCTGGCGGTGTACGGCGGATACAACAACACGTTCCGCAACATCTACATCGCCGACCAGCTGACCTACCCGGGTATCACCATCAGCTCGCTGGACTTCGGCTTCCCGTTCGTGGGCTTCGGCACCCAGCCGACGACGTTCGACAACATCACGATCGAACGGTCGGGCGGCCACTTCTGGGGCGGCCAGGTCTTCCCCGCGATCTGGCTGTTCTCCGCGAGCAAGGAGTTCCGGGGCATCCGGGTCAGCAATGTGGACATCAACGCGCCGACCTACGGCGGGATCATGTTCCAGACCCAGTACCCGCAGCCGAACACCCCTGGATTCCCCATCACGGACACGGTGTTCACCAACATCACCATCTCCAACGTGACGCGCAGCGGGGACCAGTTCGACGCCAAGTCGGGCTGGGGCATCTGGGCCAACGAGATGCCCGAACCCGGGCAGGGACCCGCGGTCGGCTCGGCCACGTTCCACAACCTGACGTTCAACAACGTCTTCCAGCCCATCCGCAACACCACATCGACGTTCACGATCAACGTGAACCCGTAACCGATCAGCAGACCACCGACGGGCAGCTGGCGATGGTCGTCGCCGGCTGCCCGTCGGCCCACCCGAGAGAGAATCGATGATTAGAAAGACAACGTCACCTCGCCGCCTGACCACGGCCGCGGTCGCCGTGGCGGCCACCGCGGTCGTGGCCGGCCTGGTGGCCCAGGCCGCCGGCTCGGCCTCCGCCACGGCGAAGCCGCGCGTCACCCCCGTCACCCGCGCCGCCCTGGACCCCGCCCTGGTGGCCGGACGCGGCGCCACCGTGGCGTTCCTCGAGCAGGAGGCGGAGAACGCGGCCACCAACGGAACCATCATCGGCCCGGACCGGACCGCTTACACGCTGGCCGCCGAGGCGTCCGGCCGTCGGGCGGTCCAGCTCGACCCCGGTGAGTGGGTCGAGTTCGTCCTGCCGGCCCCGACCAACGCGATCACGGTGCGGTACGCGATTCCCGACGCCCCGAACGGGGGCGGGATCACGGCGCCGCTACAGGTCTCGGTGAACGACCGGGACCACACGACGATGACGCTCACCTCCGAGTACTCCTGGCTGTACAACCAGTACCCGTTCACCAACGACCCCAACGCCGGGCTGCTGCACCCGGACTGGTGGGTCACCGAGTGCCAGTGCGTCCCGAGCGAGCAGAGCCCGCCGTGGGAGCCGTCGACCCCGTTCCGGCCCATGCACTTCTACGACGAGCAGCGGCTGTTGCTGGGCAAGACGTACCCGCCGGGCGCGAAGCTACGGCTGACGGCGCCTAAGAACACCCCGGCCGCGTGGACCATCATCGACCTGCTCGACTCGGAGCACGTCGGACCGCCGAAGAAGGTGCCCCGCGGGGTCAACGTCGTCGACTTCGGCGCCGACCCCACCGGACGGCGCGACTCCGCCGACGCCTTCGACGCCGCGATCGCCTACGCCAAGAAGAAGAACCGGCCCGTCTACATCCCGCCGGGCACGTTCCAGGTCAACCGGCACATCGTCGTCGACGACGTCACCATCAAGGGCGCCGGGAACTGGTACAGCATCGTCAAGGGACGCGAGGTCGCGTTGAGCGAGCCGGCCCCCGACGGCTCGATCCACACCGGCGTCGGCTTCTACGGCAAGTGGGCGTCCGAGGGCGGCAGCCGCAACGTCCACCTGGCCGACTTCGCCATCGAGGGCGACGTCCGGGAGCGCATCGACACCGATCAGGTCAACGGGATCGGCGGCGCGATGAGCGACTCGACGATCGACGGCCTCTACATCCACCACACCAAGGTGGGGATCTGGTTCGACGGCCCGATGAACAACGTCCGGGTCACCAACACCATCATCGTCGACCAGATCGCCGACGCGCTGAACTTCCACCGCGGCGTGACCAACTCGGTGGCGGCGAACAACTTCATCCGCAACACCGGCGACGACGGGCTGGCCATGTGGTCGCACGAGGTGGAGAACGCCAACAACCGGTTCGAGCGCAACACGGTGCAGACCCCCACCCTGGCCAACGGCATCGCCATCTACGGCGGGCGGGACATCACGGTCGCCGGCAACCTCGTGGCCGACCCGCTGCGGGAGGGCAGCGGGCTGCACCTGGGCAGCCGGTTCTCGGCCACGCCGTTCGCGGGGAGCGTGTGGCTCACCGACAACACGACGGTGCGGGCCGGCACGTACGAGCTCAACTGGAACATCGGGCTCGGCGCGCTGTGGATCTACGCGCTGGAGCGGTCGATCGACGCCGACATTCAGGTCGTCGGCGACCACTTCCTCGACAACACGTACAACGCGTTGATGATCGTGAGCGAGTTCGCGGTCAAGGACCTCTACTCGATCACCAACGTGCGCTTCAAGGACATCCGGGTGGACGGCGCCGGCACCTCGGTGTTCAGCGCCCGGGCGATGGGCTCCGCCTCGTTCGAGAACGTCGACGTGCGCAACATCGGCTGGTGGGGCGTGAACAACTGTGGTTCGTTCCACTTCGGAGCGCAGTCCGAGTTCACGATCGAGGATCGCGGCGGCAACGACGGCGTCGACAACAACGAGTTCCATCCGGGCACCAACTGGTTGGCCCCGTACGTGCCCGCGGTGATCACGTGCAACGACCGTCCGCCGGTGGTCCCGCCGCCACCGCCGTCAGCGTGGTGATCGCCTGATCCGACCATGATCGGGTGGGATTGGTGCTGCTACCGCGACACCAATCCCACCCGTTGTTTTCGGGTCGCGTCAGGCGCTGAAGCCACCGTCGACCGGCAGCACGACACCGCTGATGTGGCTGGCCCGGTCGCTCAACAGGTACGACGCCGTCCAGCCGACCTCCGCCCCGGTGCCCACCTTGCGCAGCGGGGTCGCGGCGATGCGCGCCTCCACTCCCCCGGGTATCGCCTGGCGGGTCTTGGCGAGCATGGGTGTCTCGATGGGCCCGGGGGCGATCACGTTCACCCGGATGCCGAACGGCCCGAAATCGTGGGCGGCGGTCCGGGTCAGGCCGATGACGGCGTGCTTGGTGGCCTGGTAGGCGCCGAACCCCGAGCTGCCCCGGAACCCACCGACGCTGCTCATGTTGACGATCGAGCCCGAGCCCTGCTGTCGCATCACCTTCACTTCTTCGCGGATGCACAGCCAGGTGCCCTTGACATTGACGGCCATAATCTGATCGAAATCCGCCTCGGCGACCTCGTCCAGGCGGCCGGCCTGCGTCATCGCCGCGTTGTTGAAGGCTCCATCGAGCCGGCCGAACCGGTCGACCGTCTCCTGGACGAACCGGACGACATCCGCCGACCGCGACACATCGCCGGTCGTGTACGCGACGTCGTGCCCGGCCGACCGCAGCTCGGCGGCCAGCGACGCCAGTGGACCCTCGGTGCGGGCGACGAGCATGAGCGCCGCGCCGTCCTCGGCCAGGACGCGGGCGGTGTCGGCGCCGATCCCCGCGCTCGCGCCGACGACGAGGATGACTTTGCCGGCGAGCGGGGGTTGCGGGCTGGGTCGGTCAGGCATGGCTCTCCGTTTCGGTCAGCGATCCGGGTGTCGGGGCCCGGTCCTCAATGGTGGATGACCGGGGATGTCGGTTCCTGGGCGGGTGGGTTGCCGGCCGGGCCGATTCTCGGCCGGCCTGCCGCTCGAAGCATCGGTGTCTTGAAGTGGACGTCGCCGCCGGGGTGCGCGAACGTCGCCGCCCGCGGTCGACCGCCGCGCCGACGCCGCCGTACGGCTCCTCCCCCGAACGCGTCGAGAGAGGAGCCGTACGGGTTTCCTGGGGTGAGGGGTGGCTAGGCGACGTCGATCCCGTCGATGTTCGGACCGGTGGGCGGCAGCTGGTAGCCGTGCTGCGTCATGCTCCAGTCCGGCCGCACCTCGCACGGGGCACAGTCGTACCAGTAGTTCTCCGGCACGCGCCCGGTCACCGGGTTGCGGTAGTGGAACCACATCGGGACGATGTCGGGCCACTGGATGTACCCGGGACTGCCGCCGCGGAAGCCCCGCGACCGCTCGCCCAGCTCGCTGTGCAGCACGTCCGGCGGGTAGATGTTCACGAGATTGCTCGGCGGCGGGTCGGGCAGGCTCGGGTCACGCGGCTGGGCGCCGCCCCAGCCCAGGGCCCAGTTGACCGACTGCCAGTAGAACTCCTCGATGTTCAGGCTCCAGATCCGCCAGATGCCGTCCTCGAGCACGAGCTGGTCGTTGTACATACCGGAGTTCAAGTACCCGGCGCTGGACGTCGAGGCGTTCACGTGCATCAGCCGCGACCGGTACGACGCCGAGCGTCCGTCATGGGAGACGTGCACGACCGGCTGGGGCCGCCAGTGCAGGACCAGGAAGGACTTCATCGTCGGCGGCTGGGTGTTGCCGTACGTGGCGACGACCGAGCCGTAGATCCGCTCGCGGGTCACGTTCCACCCCGCGAAGGGCGACAGCTTGTGGCCGTTCGCCGCGTGGATGGCGGCCATCTCCACCCACCGACTGTCGTCGATGTAGTAGCTGTACGCCGCCGACACGTTCTCGGCCGCGTCGTAGGCGAGCGAACGGTTCAGCCGCCGCTTGAGGTCGTCCAGGTCCATCTTGGGCCCGTTGCCCTGACCGTGGCCGTTGCCCGGCTTCGGGGCGGGGGTGCGGCCGGCGACGTCGAGGAACGGCGGCGGCGTGGGCGACGCCACCGGCCCGACCCCGCCGTCACCCCAGCCCGTGCTGTAGTCGGCCCGGATCAGCGGTGTGATCCGCATCTCCTTGATCTTCCAGATCCCACCCTGCTTGACGAAGGTGTTGGAGAAGACCGAGAACTCCCAGGCGGCCCCGTTGGCATCGCTGAGCATGCCCACCTCGATGCCCCGGGCGGTCGCCTGCTTTCCGTTGTGCTCGACGTCGACGATGGTGTCGAAGATCGGGCGGTCGTTGAGGATGCCCTGGGTCAGGCCCTCGGGACCCATGCGCTCCATCGCCGCCCGCACGCCCTGGCGACCGTGGAACACGCCCACGCCGTCGATGACCACCTTCGCGCCGTTGGCGAAGAGATCGACCACGTCCGTCCACATCCGACGGTCGACGTAGTAGCCGTACGCGTGCTGGAGGTTGCGGACCGCGTCCTCGTCGTTGAGCCGCTCGATCCGGTCGGCCAGCTCCTTGGCGTTGAAGGTGGTCTTGGGCGCCGGGCCGGTCGGCTCCGGGATCGGCACCCCGGTCTCGTCGACCGTGAAGTGGTACGGCACGACCGGAACCGGCTGGCCGTTGATGGTCCGGAACCCGGTCGAGTAGTTGCCTTCGTACAACGGGTAGTAGCGCAGCAGCGAGATCTTCCACTCGCCGTTCTCGAGGACGTACTCGTTCTCGTAGATGCCGCCGTCGATGCGCGCCTGTCCCTGGCCGTCGCCGAGGAACCGGATGCCGGACCACCGGCCCTTGGCGCTCAGGCCGTCGGCGGAGAGGGTGACCAGGGGTTGGTCGATCACGTTCGTGTGCAGCGAGCCCGGGTTGACGCCGTTCATCGCCCCGGCCTCGGCGGCCAGCCACGCCTGGATGTTCTGGCGGCCGGTCACGACCTCGTCGCCCCACTGCAGCGTGCCGCCGGTGGCGAACAGCTCCGCCATCTTGTCCCAGCGCCCGAACTGGGCCAGGTGGGCGTAGGTGCGCTGTACGTCCTTGACCTCACGCAGCGACTCAACTCGGGCGATGTCTCGGGCCAGGGTGTCCAGCGTCACCGCCGGCGGGCTCGCCAACACCGCGGGCGCCCGCACGGCCACCGTCACGCCGGCGACCACGAGTAACGCGGTCGCCGTTCCCAACAGACGTCTCTTCATCACATTCCTATCCGTTGCGTCGTCGATTCGTCTCCGCTGCCTGATCGGCGGATGACCTCTGCCACATCACGTAGGGGGACGTCCGCACTCGCCTGTCGTCCCGGGCCGGGGAGTGCGTTGCCGGTGACCGTACGAAAGATGTTCGTAATGTGCAAGAGATGTTCATGATACGAACTTTGCTATCCATCCGAGGCCCACCAGGCGGCACGGGCGCCGCTTTTGCCCGGCGCTGGGGCGGGAAGGACGCTCTCCTGACGCGACGGCACCCGACGGACGCCGGCTGACGCGACCGGCCGGGACGGACGTTCTCCTGACGCCGAGGGCCGGGTGGGACGCTCTCCTGGCCCGGCCGAGGTGCGCGGGGCGCGACGGAGGACGACCGCCGAAGACGACGGAAGCGCCGGTCCGGACGGATCGACCGTCGCGCGCGACGGCCCCCAGCACCATCCGCCGCACCAGCCCGGTCCGCCCGACATCAGCGCACTCGTCGACCCGAGCGCGGTTCGGCGGCCCGAACGGAGTCCGGCGTAAGGCGCGACGGCCGCCGCGGCCGGGCCGGTCGCCCGGGCGGCCCAAATCGCTACGCCAGGCCCAGCCGCCGCTGCGCAGGCGCGACCGCCGGCTGCCCCTCTGGTCCCGCCGGGGCAGCCGGCCCGTTTGCGGCGCGGTCGTCAGCCGGTAGGCGCGCGCCAACGCGCGCCCGGACCACCGCGGGCAGCGCCAGCGCCGCGCCGGGCCTTCGCCAACGAAACAGCGGGCGCAGGCCGAAGGCGGCGGGGCAGTCGAGCCAGCGGCGCCAGCTCAGCCCGTGGTCACGGGCTGGCCGCCGAGCTCGTCGGTCAGCGCGGAGGCGGTGGCCAGGAGCTGGTCGAGCGGGGCCGACAGATCGGTGACGTCGCCCGCGCCGAGAACCGCGATGGTGGCGCAGAGCCCTTGCTCGTCGAAGACCGGGGCGGCGAGCCCGAACGACCCACCCCGGTGCCGCACGAAGCTGAACCCCCGCTGCCGGGCGGTGTTGACCTCCGCCTCCAGGCGGGCCCGCTCGGCGGGTGACAGGTCGCCGGCCACGAGGTCCATCGTCGACTGGTCGGAGTAGGCGAGCAGCAGGATGGTCTGCGCCGCACTCGCGTCGAGCTTGGTGCCGACGGGCACCGTGAGCACGACCGGGTGGCTCGTGTCCTCCTCGACCAGGGCGACCACGGGACCCTGGGAGCCACGGACGCTGAGCACCGCCGTCATCTGAACGGCGGCGCTCAGCTTCCGCAGGTGGGGCCGGGCGATCTCCACGATCCGCTGGCGCCCCAGGGCGAGAGCACCCAGCTCGAGCATCAGCCCGCCGAGGACGAAGGTTCCCCGTCGGCTACCCCGGTCGAGGATGCCGGCGGCGACCATCGACGAGCAGTAGCGGTACGCCGTGGTCCGGTTCAGCCCGGTCCGTTCGGCGACCTCGGCCGCGGTGAGCTCGATGACCCGGGGGCCGAACAACGAGCAGATCTGGCCCACGCGCGCGACCGCTCGGATGTCGGCGCTCGACCCTTCTGCCTGCTCAGAGTTCGCCATGGCCGAATCGTAGTTCACATCGCGGACGAGACACCATCCAGGGGCTCAGCCCACGAGCCAGTTGGTGAGCTTCGTCGTGACCTCGTTGAAGTTCTCCGCGTACCAGTCGATGTCCTGGAGCACGGTCTTTCCGGTGTTGACCGGTCCGTACACCTCGACCTTCTTCGCGTTCTCCGACAGGTTCAGCGGCGCGGCCAGGTTCACCGGCGCCGTACCGAGCGTCTCGGTGATGCCGGCGACCGCCTCGGGACGCACCACCGTGGCGAGGAACCGCTCGGCGGCCTCCTTGTTCGGCGAGCCCTTCGGCACGGCGAAGGCATTGATCGAGGTAACAGTCACGTCCCACACGATCGTGATGTCCATGCCCTCGTCCATGAGAGGCACGAGCCGGGAGTCGGCCAACAGGAACATGTCGACCTGGCCCGCGCTGACCGCCTGCTGCAGCGCGCCGACGTTGGGGGCGAACGTCGTCACGTCGCGGATCGTCTCCAGCTTCGCCAGGGACCGGTCGACGTCGAGCGGGTAGAGATCCTCCGGCGCCACCCCGTCGGCCAGCAGCGGGTACTCGAGGATGCCGTTCTGCAGGTTGGTGAGGATGCCGCGCTGGCCCGGGAAGTTCTCGACGTCGAAGAAGTCCTTGATCGTCTTCGGCGCCTTCTCCGGGTCCGGGAAGGCGTCCGTCCGGTAGGCGAACGGGGTGGCGTTGATGAAGTTGCCGATGTAGCACTCCCCGACCGTCTGCGGGACGAGGTCCGTCTGGTCGACGCCCGAGAAGTCGAGGCGCTCGAAGAGCGTGCCGCAGTTCTGGGTGGCGGCCGCGGGAGCGACCGCGACGACGTCCCACACGACGGAGCCGCTTTCGACCTGGGCCTTCACTTGAGCCACGTCCGGCGGCGACGTATTGATGAACGCGACGTTCGGGTTCTCGGCTGTGTAGGGCTCCTGGTAGTACTTGATCATGGCGTCCTGGCCGACACCGCCGTAGGCGACGAACGTCAGGGTCACGGGGCCATCGGGGTCGTTCGGCGTCGCTTCGCCGGAACAGGCAGCGAGCATGGCGACGCTGGCGATCGCGCTGAGCGTCGCGACGGCGCGGTTTCTTCTCGACACCGTGGTCACTTCCTTCGGTGGTTAGGGCGCGTTCGCACCAAGGGTTCCTTGTTTCGGGGTTCCTTGTTTCCGGGATTCCTTGTCTCCGGGGGTTCCCTTGCTCCGGGCCTCGTTGCCCCGGGGTCGGTCGTTCCCGGGTTGTCCCGGGATCAGCTGGTGCAGGGGTCGGCCGCTCCCGGGGTTGTGGCGCGGGTATGGAGTTGTGGTTGGTGTTTCGGCTGTCGCGTGCCCAGCGAGGACGCCGGCCACGTGATCATGTCATTTGATGGCGAGTGCGTTCGGCGGTGACCCGACCCCGCCGGGCAGGTTGAGCGGTTTACAGGTGAGGAAGAACTCGTACACGCCGTCGGCCGCGCAGTCGGCCGCCAGCTCGTCGAGCTTCCACAGCTCGCCCATCGCCATGCCCAGCAGCGCGATGAGGGGACGGTGCAGCATGCCGCTGTGGTCCACCCCCCGCGGCGGCGGCCGGTCGTGCGCGGTGCGGAAGTCGGACTCGAGCACCGGGTCCGCCTCCACGGCCGGGTTGTCGCCGGCCACGAGGGCGATCTCGTGGTCCCACAGCCAGCGCAGCACCGACTCGCGCTGGGCCAGTCCCGGCGACCGGTTCCGCCGGTTGAACTCGATGCGCTCGTCGACCGACTTGGCCACGTAGTTCTCGGCCCATCCGGTCCGCAGCAACAGGATGTCGCCGCCCTGCCAGGTCACGCCCTGCGCCTGCGCGATCGCGTCCAGGTCCTTCGCGTCGAGCGCGATCGTCTGCTCGCAGTCGTACGGCCGGCCCTGCTCGGCGAAGAACCGGGGAACATCCAGCAGCACGCCCCGGCCGGCGATCCCCACCTCGGCCCAGTGGTGGATACCGAGGTCCGTCGAGCCTTCCTGGTTGTCCTCAGTAGACAGACCGCCGTAGAAGCCGTGCACCGGGTGCCCGATGTGGCGCAGGGCGTCGAGCTGCGAGGTCGACTGCAGGTAGAAGGAGTCGATCCAGTCGTCCCGGTGGAACTCGTTGTTGGCGAACACGTGGTGCACGGTGGCGCGCCGCGTGCCCGTCGGATACGGTTCGAACGCGTTGATCGGGTAGTCCAGGTTGAACCGCCGGCCGGTGCGGATGAGCCGGGCCGCGGCGGCCACCCGCTGCGGGGTGAGCAGGTTGATGGTGCCGAGCTGGTCCCCCGGTCCGAAGACGTCCCAGGCGGCCCCGGGTACGCGGGCGGTGAGCAACTCGTCGTAGGTCGGCCGGCGCCCACCCGGGACGGTGCCCGCCCCAGGCGCCGCCCCGGTGGTCTCCCGGCTCACCCGGGTCATGCCGGCCGCTCCTCGAGGCCCAGGAGGAACGCCGGATTGTCGGCGATCATCCGCCGAACGTCCTTTTCGGACACCCCGTGGTCGAGCAGCTGCTGGACGATGTAGATGTAGCCGTCCACCGGCAGGGGGTTGCCCTGCTGCCCGAGGTCCGAGCCGATGGTCGTACGCTCCGGCCCGACCCGGTTGATCCAGTCGACCAGTTGCGTGATCGGCCACTGCGGCTGGGCCACGTCCGGGTGGTACATGGCGATCTCGTGCTCGACGTACGCCCCCATTCGGACCAGTTCCTCGACGTCGGCCTCCGACGCGCCGACCACGAAGTCGGGGTGCTGGACGAGCAGGCGGCGCACGCCCTTGGCCACGGCCACCGAGAACAGCGCCTTCATGGACTCCACGTCGAGGTGGCCGCCCGTGAGCAGCGCGTCCGCGTCGGCGATGACCTCGACCACCTTCGTCGTGGCCGCGGAGACCGATCCCGACTCGTCGAAGACCGACACCTCGCTCTCGAGCAGGTCGATCCCCGCGGTCGGGAAGCCGTGCGCGTGCTTGTGGTTCTCGATGTGTTGACGAGCGGACACGGTCGGCGCCCACACGCACCGCCCACCCATGCGCAGGCTCATCGCCACCGCCGAGGGGTTCATGCCGCCCACCTCGGAGTTGAGCGCCACCCCGCCGTACACCGGCGTGGGCGCGTCGGCCAGCCAGGTTCGCATGGCGAGCAGGTCCATCACGGTGTTGTGGTGGTGCGACTTCACCAGGATGGCGCGCAGGCCGATACGGGCCCCGTCGTACGACGCCTCGACGTGGTTGATCCGCCGAGGAAACGGACTCGGGCCGGAGTGGCAGTGCAGGTCGACGGCTCCCTCGAGAACCTTCAGCAGTGCTGGGGAAACCGGCTGGGCATCCGCGGCGGCCATGGCGCTCCTTGTTCGTAGGCTGAACTTGGCGTTCAGGATACGCACGACGCAACCCGCTGTCCATGGCCCGGACTCGGGAATCTCGGCAGCAAGCCGCGACGAGCCGGCTCGTGGGACGGCTCCCCGGTCCCTCTGCCCCGCTTGGTTAGTCGTGCCCCGCTATGTTGGTTTGCGGTCGTTTGCTGGCTGGGTTGGCTGGCCCCGCTTCACCGACTTCCGGGCCCGTTGGGCGGTTTGCCGACGCCACCGGACCCCGGGAGCCCACGCCCGCCCATTCGGGCCACCGTCGCCCGTCCCGACGGGCCCGCACGCGACACGGCTCGGTCGTCGGTTCGCTTGCGCGCCCACCCAGCGGGGCCAGGCCCGATCCGAGAGTACGTATACCGGATTGTTCAGTTCGTAGAACGAACACAGGCAGGCCGGACGGTCCACCACGGAGCCGCCCCCGCCCGACGCGGCCCACCGCCACCCGTCCGGAGCCGAGAACGCACGATGGGGCCCGGTGCACGTCACCGGGCCCCACACTGCACTGTGGACGGTCGGGCGTTCCCGTGCTACCCGCCGAAGTCGGCGGCGTGGTCGCGGGCCCACTCGGCCAGCGTCCGGGCCGGCCGGCCGATGAGCGCGTCCGGCGGCCTGGGCACGTCGGGCTCGGTCACGGTGTCGGACCAGTAGTGCAGCAGCATCGTCACGATGTCCGGGTCCACACCGTACTGCGCCATCTCGGCGGCGAACTCCTCCGGCGTCTGCTCGGTGAAGGTGAGCTCACGGCCGATCGCGTCGGCGATGGCCTGCAGCTGCTCGACCCGGGTCAGCGCCTGGGGGCCGGTCATCGGGTAAATCCGGCCCTCGTGGCCGGGCTGGGTGAGCGCGACGGCGGCCGCCGCGGCGACGTCGGCCTCGTGGATCGGGGCCTGGGCCGAGGTCGGGTACGGGCCGCGGACGCCGCCGGTGAACCGGATCGGCTGGCTCCAGGCCAGCAGGTTGCTGGCGAAGGTGCCCGGTCGCAGGATCGTCCACTCGGCGCCGGTGGATCGCACGGCCTTCTCGATCGCCGAGTGGTGCCGCTGGCTGGCCGAGCCCCGGTCCCGCTCGTGCTCGAGGGCGGCGGCGAGCGACGACAGCAGCACCAGGCGCCGGACGCCGTGGGCCACGGCCGCCCGGGCGAAGACGCCCGCCCCGTCCGCGGGGAAGACGAACGCCGCGGTCACGCCGTCGAAGAGTCCGTCGGGCAGGTCCGCGAAGCTGCCGCCGACGACCTCGACCGGGGCCGGCAGGTCGGCCTTCTCGGGCGAGCGGGTCAGCGCCCGCACGCGGTGACCGGATTCGATGAGCTGGCTGACGAGGTGACGGCCGACCCGGCCGGTGGCCCCGCTGATGAGGAAGAGCGTGTCGGTCATGGGCGCCACTCTTCCGGCCATTGCGGCAGGATCCTTGCCGCAGTCCCGGAGAATCTTTCCCGCCATGGAGAATCCGTCCGCCCGGTTGCTGCGCCTGCTCACGCTGCTGCAGGCGCGGTCTCGCTGGACCGGGCCCGAGCTGTGTGACCGCCTGGGCGTGAGCCCGCGCACCCTGCGCTACGACATGGCCAAGCTGCGCGACCTCGGTTACCGCGTGCAGGCCGAGCCCGGGGTCGCCGGCGGCTACCGCTTGCGGCCCGGCGACACGTTGCCGCCGCTGCACCTCACCGACGACGAGGCGGTGGCGATGGCCATCGGGCTACGCGCCGCCTCCGGCGTCGCCGGGCTCGGCGAGTCGGCCGCGACGGCCCTGGCCAAGCTGGAGCAGTTGCTGCCCCGGCGGCTACGCGGCCGCGTGACCACGCTGGTCGCCTTCACCGCCGCCGTGGGGCAGGCCGGGCCCGCGATCGACCCTGACCTGGTGGTGTTCCTGACCGGCGCCTGCCGCGACCATCGCCGGGTCCGGTTCGGCTACGCGGCTCGCGACGGCTCGACCAGTCGCCGGGACGTGGAGCCGTACCGGCTCGTGCAGTTGGGGCACCGGTGGTATCTGCTGGCATACGACCCCGGCCGGGCCGACTGGCGCAGCTTCCGCCTGGACCGCATGCGGGTGCACCGGCCCGAGGGAGCCCGGTTCACGCCCCGCCCGGCGCCCGACCCGGCGAGCCTGCTCGCGAGCACGGACGCGTACTTCCGCCGCCACCGGGCGACCGTGCTCGTCCAAGCGCCGGTGGAGGTCGTCGCCCAGCGCCTCCCCGCATCCGTCCCCGTCGAGTGGGTCGACGCCGCGGTCTGCCGGGTGCACGCCAGCGGCGAGACGCCGTACCAGGTCGCGGTGAACCTGCTGCTCATCGACCAGGACTTCACGGTCGAGCAGGCGCCCGCGGAGGTGGTCGCCGCGCTGCGCACCCTGCGCGAGCGCATCACGGCGGCCATCGCCGGCGCGGCCCGCACCGACAGCCCGGGAGAAACGGATGTCACGGGAAAAAGAGCCGAAGCACCGAGCCAGCGACGAAGGCCGCGAACGGGACAGCAATGACCATCAACAGCGTGATGACGCGGTCGAGAGACTTGCGGATCGCCCGAAGCTCATCCACGACAAGGCGAAGCTGCTCGTCAGCCGCGGCCGGCGTCGTCACCTGGGTCTGCTCGGTTGTCACTCCCTGAGACTGCTCAATGGGCCGATGCCGGTCAAGGCCGGGAGCAGTTCCACACCGTCGGCACCGAGCCTGGGTTGTGGCCGGGGGCGCCTACCGTGGACCCGTCTCACGCCCGCCGCCAGGCGTCCCCCCACAAAGACGGCTCCGCTCGGCGCCCCCACGACAGGACACCGCACCCGCGGCGGGCGCGAAACCCCGGGCGAGTTACCCGGACAAACCCCGGACAGACTCGGGACACCGACCGGACATGCGTTGTCGCAGGTCAGCACCTTGATTTCGTTGGCGTCGGGGTGATCCGGCCGCGATCGTGTGATCACGTCAGGCAGGGCCGGGTGAGGGTCGTGCCCGGCACGTAGCGGGCCCACTCCGCTTCGGTGACCGGGTCGCCGACGGTGGCGCAGAGGTACGCCGCCGCCCGCTCGGGGTCCGTCTCCCACAGATGGACGGTCCGGTCGAGGCCCGAGCTGGCCAGCAGGGTCGGGCGGTGCGGGTCGAAGGCGAGGCCGTACACCCCCGCGGTCGACGCGTCGAGGCTGGCGAGCCGCTCCGGCTCGGCCGGGTCGGTGACGTCGTACAGCCAGATGTCGCCGTCGCTGCCGCTGGCGGCGAGCGTGCGCGAGTCCGGGCTGAACGCCACGCCCAGGACGTATCCGTGGGGGCCGGGCAGGGCCTCGCCCACCTGTTGCGGGCGGCCGCGGTCGGTGACGTCGAAGAGCCGGATCGTGCTGTCGCCGACGCCGGCGGCGAGCAAGCGGCCGTCGGGGCTGAAGGCGACCGAGGCGACGTAGGTGTCCGCGCTGACGAACGGATCGCCGAGCGGGGCCGGGGCTTGCGGGTCGCTGATGTCCCACAGCCGGCCGGTGTTGTCGATGCTGGCGGTCGCGAGCGTCCGGCCGTCCGGGCTGAACGCCACCATATAGATGTAGTTGGTGTGGCCGGTCAGCGGCCGGCCCGGAGCATCCGGGTCGTCGGCGTCCCACAGCCAGGCCCGGGCGTCGTCGCTGGCGGCGGCGATGTAGCGACCGTCCGGCGAGAAGGTGAGCCACTCGATCTGGGCGGTGGGGCCGGTCAGCACCCCCACCAGCGAGGGCGGGTCGACGGTGACGTCCCACAGCTGGACCGGGCCGGTCCGGGTGCCGAGCACCATGCGGCGTCCGTCCGGGCTGACCGCACCCGTTCCGTTGACCAAAGCGTGGTCGCCGGGCGCGGTGAACGGGCCGACGTCCAGCACCGGGGCCCGGGGATCGGCAACGTTCCAGATGGTCCCGGTGTCGTCGCCACTGGCGACCCCGAGCCGACCGCCGGGCAGGAACGTGATCCCGAAGATGCCCCCGCCGCGACCGATCGCGGGCGCGGTCACCGACCACACCCGGGCCGTGCCGTCGGCGGCGGTGGAGGCGAGGGTGCCTTTCGGGAGGAACGCGACGGCCGTCACCGCCCCGGGGTGTGGCAGCCGGCGCAGCAGGGTGCCGGACTCGATCCGCCACAGCCACACCTCGGTGTCGGAGCTGGCGGCGGCGAGAGTGGCTCCGTCGGGGCTGACCGCGAGCGAGTTGATCCAGGTGTCGGCGCCGGCCAGCGGGTCGCCGATCGGGGCGGGCGCGCCCGGGTCACGGACATCCCACAGCCGAACCAGCCGATCCTGACCGCCGGTGGCCAGCGTCTGCCCATCCGGGGTGAACGTCACGGCGAGGACGGTGGACCCGGCCGCGGCCAGGGGTGGGCCGAGCTCCACCGGATGCGCCGGGTCGGAGACATCGAAAAGGCTCACCCAGCCGTCGTCCCCGCCCACCGCCAGCACCCGGCCGTCGGGCCGGAACGCCACCGCGTGCAGCTCCGAGACCGCGGTCACGGTGGCGACGAGACCCGGCGCGGCCGGGGTGGTCACGTCCCACAGGCGCAGCGTGCGGTCGTTGCTGACGACGGCGAGCAGGGTGCCGTCGGGGCTGAACACGGCCGCGTAGAGCGTGTCCTCGGCCGCGTCCGCCACCTCACCGACCACCCGCGGATCGGTCGGGTCGGCCAGGTCCCACAACCGCAGGGTCCGGTCCCCGCCGACACTGGCGAGCAGGCGACCGTCGGGGCGCAACGCCAGGCCGAAGACGGTGCCGGCATGGACATCCATCGCCGGAGCAGTCCGGGCGGGCGGCGTCACGCTCGTGTCGTAGATCCGGACGGCGCCTGCGATGTCGGCGGTGGCCATGAGCCGGCCGTCGGCCGAGACCGCCAGGGTCTGCAGAAAGTCGCTGTCGCTGGTCAGCCGGGTCACCGTCGGCTGCGCGTACGCCTCGAGCAGGCTCGCCCGGGCCTCGGGGGTCGGAGCGACGCGGTACGCGGCCAGGGACAGCTGGGCAGCGAGGGCGACGTCGGTGGCCCGCAGCTCGTTGGCGGTGACCGCGATCTGGCGCGACACCGCGAGGTCGCGCTCGCGGGCCCGCGCCGCGCTCTCGACGGCCGCGACCGCGCCCAGCCCGGCGGCGACCAGCAGCAGCACGCCGAGCGCGGCGACGAGCTGCACGAGCCGACGGGTGCGGCGCCGTTCGGCCACCTGCCGCGCCACCTCGTGCGCGATGCTCGCGTCGAGGAACTCGCGTTCGAGGGCGTTGAGCCGCGCCGCGTGGTCGGGGTCGGCGGCCCAGTCGCGGGCCAGATCGAGGCGGGTACCCCGGTAGAGCGCGGCGTCGTCGCGGTCGCTGTCCTGCCAGGCGGTCGCCGCTTCGGTGAGCTGACGGTGGATGCGCAGGCCGGCCCGGTCGGCGTCGACCCAGGCGACCAGCCGGGGCCAGGCCCGCAGCAACGCCTCGTGGGTGATCTCGACGTGCGTCTCGTCGGCCGACAGCAGTCGTCGCTGCACGAACAGCTCGACCACCGCCTCCAGCTCCGCCGAGCCGAACTCGGCCAGCTCCGCGAGCGGGACCCGCCGCCGCGTGTCGGCCATGTCGGGCGCGACCTGCACCAGCCGCAGGAACAGGGCTCGGGCGAGCGCGCGCTGCTCGTCGTCGAGACTGTCGTAGACCTCTTCGGCGGTGCGGGCGATGGCGTGGGCGATCCCGCCGCTGTCGCGGTAGGCGGCCACGGTCATGCCGCGGTGCTCGCCACGCTCCCATGTGGACAACAGGGCGTGCGACAGCAGGGGCAGGGCGCCGGGCTCGTGAGCGTCGCCCGTGGCCGGGCCGAGCGGGGCCAGGTCGGCGAGCAGCAGCTCGACCAGCCCTTCCTCCACCTCGGCCTTGACCCGGCGGGCCGGCTCGACGATGGCGCGCCGCAGCTCCTCGGGGCTCATCGGCCCCACCACGACCTGGCGTTCCTGCAGGGCGGTGACGAGGGTCTCGTACCGTACGGCGTGCGCATAGAAATCCGCCCGCATGCCGGCCACGAGCGCGACCGGTCGCCGTGGGGCCTCGCCGGTCGCCGCTCCGTCGCTGGCGGGCGCTCCGTCGCTGAAGGGCGCGGCTTCACCGCTGGTCGCCGCCCCGCGGTCAGCATCGGCGTCGGCCGGCCACCGGCCGGAGGCGGTGAGCTCGTCCAGCGCGGCGAGAAAGGCTCGTCGCTGCGCCTCGTCCGGACAGGCGGCGAAGAGCTCCTCGAACTGATCGATGATGACCAGCAGACCGCCCTCCCCGGTGTCCGCCTCGGCGAGCGCCGCCGCCAGCGCGTCCACCGGCCGCTCCCCCGGGGTCATCAGCACGATCGTCCACGGCCCGAGCGGACCGGAGACGGGGACGAGCCGGCCCGCGCGGGCGGCCGGGACCAGGCCGGCGCGCAGCAGTGAGGACTTCCCCGAGCCGGAGGCGCCGACCACGACCACGAGGCCGTCCGCGGTGGCGAGGCGGTCGAGCAGGGTCTCGGTGAGCCGCTCCCGGCCGAAGAACCACTCGGCGTGCTCGGGCTGAAACGCTGCCAGGCCCAGGTAGGGCGTCACCCGCGCGCGAGGCCGCGGCCCGGGTGCCCGCCGGACCCGCCGCAGCGCCTCGACCCAGGCGGCGATGGTGGTCGGATCGTCGACCCCGCAGGCGGCGAGCACGCGTTCGAGTACGCCCATGCTCGGCGACGGCAGGTGCCGGCCGCTGAAGTAGTCACCCACCGTCTGAAATGGAATTCCCGCCGCCTTGGCCACGTCCCGTACGGTCAGACCCGCCCGGGCTCGCAGCGCGGTCAGTGCTCGGGCGAATTCCTCTCGGGACGTGATGCCGCGCGGATCGATTTCCTCGTTGTCACTCATGAGGGACGGTTCCTATTCAGGATGGGAAATGGGGCGGCACGAGTATGCGAGCCCGGATGCAATATCGATGTCGGCAAGACGACGCACGGCAAATGCGCGACGGGGCCGAACGCCCTAAATGATCTGAATCGAAAAATGTACGCCGAGCGAACGACGGCTCGCCGACCGCTCGGCGCTCGGCCACCCGTGACCTGGCCCCGGCCGAGTGCGACGCGATCGGCGCCGGGCGGGACATCCTCCGCTCGGCCGGATGGCCGGTGACCGAGCGGATGATTCTTGTTCTCGCGTGTCGAGCGGGACCCGGTCCGCCCGACCTGTGAGTATCGGTGAGCACGACGGACCGGAGGTTCCCGATGCGAAAGGTGGTTTCGTTCTTCGTCTACGCGCTCGACGGAGCGGTGGACAACCCCCAGAACTGGGTGTTCGACAACTACAACACCGAGGTGCTCGACTTCCTGGCGGCCACCATCGCCGAGCAGGACGCCGTGCTGCTCGGCCGGGCAGTTCCTCCTCCGGGAGAACCTCCTGGACGAGCTCCGGCTCGCCCTCTTCCCGGTGGCCGCGGGCACCGACGCGGGCCAGCATCTGTTCGAGGCCTTCGCGCAACCGGTCCGCCTGACCCTGGTCGACGTGAAGCCGACCAGCACGGGCGTGCTGCTGCTGACCTACCGGCCACGGCCGGCGTCGTGACCCGCTGATCCTCCACTGAGGACGGGCGTTGCCGGCTGGGTGCTCCCACCCGGCGGCCGGTCGGCGCGCTCGCACGGCCGGCCCGACGGTACGGCGGTCACGGCGCCCACACAATCATATTCATCGATAATGCCGGTCGTCTCGGTCGGCTGGTCCGGGCGGGGCCGCCCGCCCCCGCGTACGTCGCCCGTTCGGTGGTCGCCCCACCCGGGCCGCGGCGTGAGTCGATTTACCGGCCGGCCTGACGGCGGCCCGGGCACCAGCCGGCGGCCGGCGCCCTAGGGCCCGCGTCGCGGCCTGTTGGTCGGGTGATCGGGTTGCCGCACCGCCCCGCCGGCTCGGACCGCCGTGCCGGCCGGGTGATCTCGGCGCGACTCCGGCGAGTGATCGGGCGAACTACGCCCGGGCCGGCCCGCCAGCGGCGAAGGTAGGGAGGGGGAATTGCTCGCAGATTCCGCTCCAGCCGGCGGCGCGGAATGGGCGATCGGAGGTCGTGGTGGGCAGGCTGCTCGATCCTCTCCCCGGGCGGCTGCGGACGCTGCTGGTCTACGCCATCGCGTTTCTGATCTTCGCCGCGGCCGGGTACGTCCTCGTCCGGCTCGTGGCCACGGTCGCGTCGCTGGCGCTCGCCGTCGCCGCCGCCCTCCTGCTCGCCGCGCTCCTGGCGCCCCTCGTGGATCTCCTGGTCCGGGCTCGGATACCTCGCGGCCTGGCCTGCTTTCTCGCGGTGCTCACCCTGGTCGCGGTGCTCGGCTTCATCGGAACGCTGTTCGCGGTCGGGTTCGCCCGCCAGCTGGACGACCTCAGGTCCGACATCGCCGGTGCCCTCGACAGCCTGCGCAGTTGGCTGGTCAGTGGACCGCTCCCCGTCGACGAGGCCCAGGTCGACCGGATCACGGCCGACGTGGGCGAACAGTTCCGGCGCATCGGTCCACAGTTGACCCGGGGCGCGGCCAACGTCATTGAGGCGGTCGGCCTGGGCCTGCTGACCTTCGTGTTGCTGTTCTTCCTCCTCCGCGACGGCCAGACGATGACCCGGTGGCTGCTGGGTGGCCTGCCGGTGCACAACCGGGAGTGCGGCGAGCGGGCCGCCCTGGCGGGATGGCAAGCCCTCCAGTCGTACGTCCGCGGCAGCGCGATCATCGCCGCCGTCGATGCCGCCGGAATCGGCCTCGGCCTGGTGATCCTCGACGTTCCCCTGGCCCTGCCGCTCACATTGATCACATTTGTTGCCTCGTTCGTTCCCCTGGTCGGGGCGACCGTCGCCGGCGCGCTGGCCGTGCTCGTCGCCCTGGCCGCCAAGGGCCCGGTGACGGCCGTGCTCGTGCTCGTGGTGGTGCTGCTGGTGCAGAACCTCGAGGGAAACCTGCTCGAGCCGCTCGTGCTGGGACGCGCGGTCCGCCTGCACCCGGCCGTCATCCTGCTGGCCGTGGCCGCCGGCGCCCTCGTCGCCGGGGTGGGCGGGGCCCTGTTGGCCACGCCGTTGACCGCCATGACGCACCGCGTCATCGGCGTGCTGCGGGACTGCCCGGGTCGACCCCCGCCCGCCGACGAAGACCTCCCCGACCCGCCACCGCCGACCGACGCCTGACCGGGCCGCCCGGTCCGATGCCCGGTTCCGAGGGCCGGCTGGCGGTCACTCCATCGCGGACGCGGTCCGTTGCGCGGGGGCCTCGCTCGGCCGCGACCCGGCCAGGGCGGCGGTGGCCAGCCGACGGCACTCGTCCAGGGTCACCGCGGCGAGCGCCTCGCGCACCGCAGCGACCGATCGGGGCGCCATGGAGAGGCTGGTGACGCCGAGCCCGACGAGCACCGGCGCGAGCACGGGATCGGCGGCGGCCTCACCGCACACCCCGACCGGCTTGCCCAGGTCCCGGCCCGCCTCGCCGCAGGCGGCGATCAGCGTCAGCAGCGCCGGCTGCCAGGGATCGAGCAGGTCGGCCAGCTCCCCGCACATGCGGTCGGCCGCGAACGTGTACTGGCTCAGGTCGTTGGTGCCGATGCTGATGAAGTCCACCTCGGACAGGATCGCCCGCGCGGCCAGGGCGGCGGCCGGGATCTCGACCATGACGCCCACAGTGGACAGACCGGCGTCCCGGCACTGGCGGGCGAACTGACGCGCCTCGGCGGCGGTCGCCACCATCGGCGCCATCACCCACGGCTGCGCCCCGGTGGCGCGGGCCGCGGCCGCGATCGCCGACAGCTGGGTGCGGAGCACGTCGGGGTGTCGCCGGGCGAGCCGCAGCCCCCGGACACCCAGGGCCGGGTTGGGTTCGGCCGGCTGGTTGAGGAACGGCATGGGCTTGTCGGCTCCGGCGTCGAGCGTCCGGACGACGACCCGTCGGCCGGCAGCCGCCTCGAACACGGCGGCGTAGGCGGCGACCTGTTCGTCGTGACTCGGCGTCGCGGCGCGGTCGAGGAACAGCAACTCGGTGCGGAACAGGCCGACGCCCTCCACGTCGGCGGTGAGGTCGGCGGCCGAACCGATGTTGGCCAGCAACGCCACCGGATGCCCGTCCGCGGTGCGGCCCGGCCCCGTCGACCGGGCCAGCCGCGCGGCCCGGGCCGCCTGCGCCTGCTGCTGGGCGTCGACCCAGGCGGGATCGGGGCTGACGTGGACCTGCCCGGTCGCGCCGTCCACGCCGACCAGCGTGCCCTCGGCCAGGTCCAGGATTCCGGCGCAGCGCACCACGGCGGGGATACCGAGCGCCCGGGCGACGATCGCCGTGTGGCTGGTCGGCCCGCCCTCCTCGGTGACCAGCGCGAGCACCGTCCGCGGGTCGAGCCCGGCGGTGTCGGCCGGCGACAGGTCGCGGGCGGCGAGCACGTACGGGTGGCCCGGCGACGGGATGCCGGGCATGGCCCGCCCCAGGCACACGGCGACCGCCCGGTCGCGCAGGTCGTCGAGGTCGGCCGCGCGCTCGGCGAGGTACCCGCCGGCGGCGAGGAACGCCGCCCGGTGCTCGGCCAGCGCGTCGGCGATGGCGTGCGGCGCGGGCAGTCCCCCGGCGACCCGGGCGGCCACGGACTGGTGGAGCACCGGGTCCTCGGCCATCGCCGCCTGGGCCGCCAGGATCTGGGCGACCGCCGGCTCGGTCGCCTCCTCGGCCCGGCGGCGCAGGTACGCCGCGACCTGCGCCAGCGCCGCGAGGGCACTGTCCTGATCGGACGGTCCCGGTACGCCGGGCGGCGGCAGCGTGGGCGCGGGCGCCACCGCGTACACCGGGCCGGCGACGAAGCCGGGACTCACCCCGATCCCCGCCAGCACCGACACAGCCTGGTCGGGCATCTCAGGCCGCTTTCTCGTCCTCGTCGAGGTTGCGGGCGAGCAGGTCGGCGAGCGCGTCGAGCGCGGCCTCGGCCCCCTCCCCCTCGGCCTCGAGCGTGACCTCGGTGCCGAACCGGGCGCCGAGCGAGAGGACCGACAGCATGCTGTTGGCCGGAACGGGCGGCTTGTCGGCGGTGCGGATGGTGACCGGTACGCCGGCCGCGGCGGCCGCCTCGACGAAGAGCCTGGCCGGGCGGGCGTGCAGCCCGCTGGTCGACCCGATGGTGACGACACGGGATGGCATCGCGTACTCCCTACGGTTCGATGGTTACCTTGATCGCGTCGCCGCGGGCGACCACGTCGAAGGCCTCGAGGGTGCGCTCCAGCGGCAGCCGGTGCGTGATGAGGTCGGCGACCGGCACGGCGCCGGTGGCGATGAGGCGCAGCGCCTCCGCGTTGTGGGCCGGGCTGGAGCCGTTGGCGCCCACGAGCGTGAGCTCCCGGTAGTGCACCAGGTTGGCGTCGACCGAGATGACCGGGCTGTCCTTGGGCAGGCCGCCGAAGAGGCTGATCCGGCCCTGCCGGGCCACCATCCGCAGGGCCTGCTCCTGCGCCGCTCCCGACGCCGCGGCCGTGATGACGACGTCGGCGCCCCGCCCGTCGGTGAGCTTGAGCACCGCGTCCACGACGTCCACCTCCCCGGCCACGACCGTGGCGTCGGGGGCCACCAGGTCGGCGGCGCGACGCAGCCGGTCGGCGTTGAGGTCGACCAGCACGACCCGGGCCGCCCCGCGAGCGCGGGCCAGGCGTACGTGCAGGCAGCCGATCGGGCCCGAGCCGATGACGACCACGTCGTCACCCTCACCCACCCGCGCGAGCTGCTGTCCATTGAGGACGCAGGCGAGCGGTTCGGCCACCGACGCCTCGGCGTAGGAGACCCCGTCCGGGATGCGGTTGAGCCCGCCCACCGCCAGCACCTTCGCCGGCACCACGAGGTACTCGGCGAACCCGCCCTCGTAGTGGTAGCCGATCGACTCCTGGTTGGGGCACACCGTCAGGCGCCCGCGGCGGCACTCCCCACACTGTCCACAGGGGATCGCCGCGATCACCTGCACCCGGTCGCCGACGGCCCACCCGTCGGCGTTCGACTCGACCACCTCGCCGGCGATCTCGTGGCCCATGACCCGGGGCGGGACGATGTGGTGGTGCCCGTGCCGCCAGATCTTGACGTCCGTGCCGCAGGTGGAGCAGTTGTGCACCCGCAGCTTCACCTCACCCGGGCCGGGCACCGGCTCGGGCGCCTGCTCCAGGCGTACGTCCCCGGGCGCGTGGAACCGGACAACTCGCATCGCGTTCCTTCCTCTCAGACACCGCCGATCACGCGCCGGCGATCGGGCACCGAACGGGTCGGTCACCGACTGCGTCACTGGAATGCGTCAGGTACCGACGGGCGCCAGCAGGCTCAGCACGTCCTCGGCCCGGGACGCCTCCCGCAGCCGCCGGGCCCGCTCGGGGTCCATGAGCACCGTGGCGAGCTGACCGAGGATCTCCACGTGGCCGTCGCCGACCGCGGCGATGGCCACGCAGACCTCCACCCGTTCGCCGCCCCAGTCCACCCCGTCGGGGAACCGGAGCACGGCGAGCGCGTCGCGCCGCACGGCGGCCTTGCCGGCCTGCGTGGCGTGCGGGATCGCCACGCCCTCGCCCACGTACGTGGAGACGGACTGCTCGCGCTCGAGCATCGCCTCCACGTACGCCGGGGCGACGGCGCCGATCTCCACCAGCGTCTGTCCACATTGGCGGATCGCGTCGTCGCGGTCCACCGCTCGCTGGTCGAGCCGGATGGCGTCGGTGGTCAGCAGGTCACCCATGAAGGTCGGTCCCGTTCTTCACGGCGTTGACGAGCGTGGTGACCGCCGGGTCGCCGATGAACACCTGGACCGGGAGGATGACCTTGTCCGGGGCACTCGCCCGGGCCCGGTCGGCCAGTCCCTTGTGGACGACGACCACGTCGGCGTCGGCCGGGATCGAGGCGACCGGGGTGTGCTCGACGGTCACCGCTTTCCCGAGCTGGCGACGCAGCTGGCTGGCCAGCATGACGCTGCTCCCCATGCCGGCGTCACAGGCGACGACGACCTTCCGGATCGCGGTTCCGTTGATGCTTGTCATGACGATCAGGCCTCCGATGTCGCGGTACGGGTGACCGGCGCCGGCTGGGCTGCGGTGCTCGCCGCCGACGGCGCGGCGGTGGCGTCGGCGTCCGGTGCGGTCATCGCCTCATCCTTGGCGAACCGGCCGAACCCGAGCAAGGCACCGGCCACCACGAAGCACACCGCCGCCGAGATCGCGATGCCCAGCAGCACACCGAAGTGGGCGCCCCGCGGGGTGACGGCCATGTAGGCGAAGATGCTCCCCGGCGACGGGGTCGCGACCAGACCGGCCCCGGTGATGATGAAGGTGAGCACGCCCGAGGCGCCACCGGCGATCATGGCCAGGATCAGGCGGGGCTTCATCAGCACGTACGGGAAGTAGATCTCGTGGATGCCGCCGAAGAAGTGCACCACGATCGCCGCCGGCGTGGTGGGGCGCAGGGACTTGGGGCCGAACAGCAGGTAGGCGAGCAGCAGCCCCAGGCCCGGGCCGGGGTTGGACTCGATCATGAAGAGGATCGACTTTCCCGCCTCGTCCACCTGCGCGACCCCCAGCGGTCCGAAGACGCCGTGGTTGATCGCGTTGTTGAGGAACAGCACCTTGGCCGGCTCGACGAGGACGGACGCGATCGGCAGCAGCGAGTGGTCGACGAGCCACTGCACGCCGTTGCCGAGAACGGTGGTCAGCCAGGAGACGATCGGACCGACCCGCCACAGGCCGAGCATGGCCATGCCGCCACCGATGATGCCGGCCGAGAAGTTGTCGATGAGCATCTCGAAGCCGGGCCTGACCTTGCCCTCGATCAGCTTGTCGAACAGGCGCAGGATGAACGCGGTGAGCGGGCCCATGATCATCGCGCCGAGGAACATCGGTACGTCGGCCCCGATCGCCACGCCCACGGTGGCCACGGCGCCGACCACACCGCCGCGCTGGCCGTGCACCATGCGGCCGCCGGTGTACCCGATGAGGATCGGCAGCAACAGGGTGATCATCGGGCTGACGAGCTGGGCGAACGTCTCGTTCGGCAGCCAACCGGTCGGGATGAACATCGCGGTGATCAGACCCCAGGCGATGAACGCGCCGATGTTGGGCATCACCATGCCGGCGAGGTAGCCGCCGAACCGCTGAATCGATGCTTTGACACCTGTACCCGTTACTTTGGGCGTGTAGGGCATGTCGGTCATGGGGAGTCAACTCCTCCGGGTGGGACGTGTTACCGACTGTGGGAATGGCGCACCGGACCCCCGGACCGTGGGCACGCCGTGCGGTGGATTCAGTTCTCGACGAGGTGGTCAGGTTCGGCGGTGCCGAACCCGACCAACGGTTCCAGACGCACCAGATCACGTTGCAGGTCGGCCGGTCCGGGCATGCGGCTGCCCGGCAGGCTGACCGCCGCCGCGCCCCACGCGAGCGCCTCGGCCAGGGCGGTCTCGCCCTTGGCTCCGGCCGCGAGGAACCCGGCCAGGAGCGCGTCCCCGGCGCCGACCGAGCTGCGCGGTCGCGCTACCGGGGCGCTGCCCCGAAGGATGCCGTCGTCGTCGACGAGCACGGCGCCGTCGGCCCCGAGGCTGACCAGCACGGCGCCGGCTCCCCAGGACCGCAGTTCGTGCGCGGCGTCGATGACGTCACTCAGACCGGGCAACGGCCGGCCGACGACCTCGGCCAGCTCCTCCCGGTTGGGTTTGAGCAGAGCGGCCCCCGCCTCGGCCCCGGCCCGCAGCGCCGGACCGCTGGTGTCGACGGCCAGCCGCACGCCGGCCTCGATGACGCGCCGACACAGCGAGGCGAACGACTCGGCGGGCAGCCCGGGTGGCATGCTGCCGCAGACAACCACCCACGTCGATTCCTGGGTCACCTCGGCCAGCAACGCCGCCTCGACCCGCTCGACGTCGGCCGCGGTGAGCTCGGGCCCGGGCTCGTTCACCTTGGTGACCGTGCCGTCCGGCTCGGCCAGCGTCAGGTTGGATCGGGTGTGCTTGTCGATCCAGACGCAGACCGGCTCGACCCCGTCGCGCTGCAGCAGGCGGACCAGGCGGTAACCGTCGTCACCGCCACAGGTCAGCACCGGGCGGGACGGCACCCCGTTGGCCAGCAGCGCCCGGGTGACGTTCACCCCCTTTCCGCCGGGCTCCACCCGCGCCGACACGGCCCGGATCACCGCCCCGCGGTCGAGCCGCTCCACCTCGATGGTGCGGTCGAGGCTGGGGTTGAGCGTCACCGTGATGATCATGCCCGGACCACCCGTACGCCGGCGGCCTCCACATCGGACACCAAGTCGTCGTCGAGGCCCGAGTCGGTGATGAGGGTGTCCACATCGGACAAGGTGCCGAAGCGCGCCAGGTAGTCCTGGCCGATCTTCGTGTGGTCGGCGAGCACGACCGTACGGCGGCTCGCCGCGATCATCGCCCGCTTGACCGCCGCCTCGGCCGGGTCCGGCGTGGTCAGCCCCCGCTCCACCGAGAGCCCGTTGGTGCCGATGAAGGCGACGTCGACGTAGAGGTCGGCCAACGGCCGCAACGCCCAGTCGTCGACCGCAGCGAGCGTCTTGCCCCGCACCCGGCCACCGATCAGCAAGAGGTTGATGTTGGCCCGCGGCCCGAGAATCACGGCGATCGCCGGCGAGTTGACCACCACCGTCAACTCCCGGTCGAGCGGCAACGCCTGCGCCAGGCGGGCCGTGGTGCTGCCGGCGTCGAGAATGAT
>Ga0310841_100119_pt1 | contig 93127 bp, 83 predicted proteins | sample SM_ome_9_FD_201311 | JGI IMG/M metagenome (GOLD analysis project Ga0310841, IMG submission 201311) | Sorghum-adapted microbial communities enriched on stacked mutant (SM) sorghum from Joint BioEnergy Institute, Emeryville, California... ...
AGAGAGGCATTGCGCATTATCGTTTCAAATCGACCGAATCCAAACGAGTGAAAGGCGTATATCACATCCAGAATGTGAACAACTACCATTCTCTCTACAAACGTTGGCTTAGCCGGTTTGCCGGCGTTGCCAGCAAGTACATGGACAACTATCTTGCATGGTTCAAGTTTCTCCAGGAGAACAAAGAACTTTCCAGACAAGCGCTGATCCGATCGATGTTTGTGGCAGCATGCACGCCCAGCACGTTTGAGACCGAAACCAGTCTACGACAAGCACGGTTTGCCGCCTAACCCCAATGAACAAGAAAAAACAACAGCAAACCAAAACTCAGCTAATGCATAAAGATAAGCGCCGGCCCATCATTGCGCCGGCGCTTTACCTTTGTACGCCGGACTCGAAGGATTTATGACTATTACCTCCAAAATTTTTAGAGAAATCGGGAAGATATCGTTTTAAAAATTGGCCTATTTTTTGCAGGAAAAAGGAGTGCCGCTGGAGTATTGAGATTAAAAAAGACAAGTTTTCTCGGGATGAAATCCAAAGGGGAATCGATGAATTGTTGTCGCTTCAGCTGATTTGATCAGCCTCACGGGATCTTTTGCAAGTACATGGCTGATGGCTCCGATTGACGGATCGGGGCCTTTGTTTTGTGTAATGAATGGACAAAACGCTTTACTGCCAGTCGTCTGATCGGATATTGATCGGGGAATGCTAGATAGAAGGACAAAAAGACTCATCGCTGGAGGTCTTCATGAAAAAAGAAATCCACGTCGTCGGCGCCGTAATCGTGAAAGACGGCCGGGTGCTGTGCGCCCGGCGGGGGAACCATCCGTTGCTGCCCAATATGTGGGAATTTCCGGGCGGGAAAATCGAACCGGGGGAATCGCCGAAGGAAGCGCTGCGCCGGGAGATTCTGGAAGAAATGAACTGTACGGTCGACGTCGGCGAACAGGTGGAGCATACCGTCCACGAGTACGATTTCGGCATCGTCCACCTGACGACGTTTTATTGCCGGCTTCTTTCGGGGACGCCCGTTCCGAAGGAGCATGCGGCATTCGAGTGGCGGCTGCCGGCCGAACTGGGTGCCCTCGAATGGGCGCCGGCCGACGTGCCGGCGGTCCGGAAGGTCATGGGGCAGCCGCTGCCTTTTTGACGGTTGCCGATCTGGATGGATGCCAAAAAGTTGGAGCGGTCAAAAAGCAGGCGCGGTTTCTTTATCGTTCAACAGATTTTCAACATCCGTGAAGGTTCTGACAATCAACTGAGAACCCCCGTTGAAGTGTGAATATTTTTTTCCAAGTTTCTTCAGTATGTGATGGCACTTGATGTTGGTGTCCCTGATTTTTTCGAACGAAAAGGATGCTTTCTCTTGATTGTAAGAAAAATCGAGCAACTTGATGATGCACGCTGTCTTCAATCCGCCGTCCCTGTAGTAGAGACCGATGACGTTGGCTTCACTCAGTTTGCCGAGTTCCTTCAATTCCAAAAGCCTGTATACTGCCAATTTCGAAAGATCCGTGGACAGAAACTTATTGAAATAAGAACCTTCACTCAGTCCATGCCAGATGTTTCCGAACGTTTTGTGTTCGGCATTGGCATGGAATATGAATAGCTCTTGTTCATGGCCGGCTGAATCGTGGCGCAATTCATCATTCTTTTTCTTGATGCTGTCTTTCAACGTGTTGATTCGCTTCACCAGGTCTTCCCGATAGCGGTAAAAGTTCAAAACGTTTTTGATGACACGGGCGTTTTTCAGAGCATGCACAATCAAAACATACAGCACCAGAAAACATGCGATCAGCATGCCCAGTCGAACTAATCGTTGATTCTCGAACACATCGGCGAGCACATGTAGCATCAAAGCGAAACAGACAAACACCAGGATTCTCAAGACGATATGGGCGCTAAACGCGAAAAGCCGGTCCGGGTAATCCTTGTATGATAGGATCGTTTCCAATTCCCTTTCCAATTTCATGATACTCTTTTCGGTTTTGGCGACGCTGCGTTTGACATACCAGTCATTGATTTTGGGTGTGAAGATCGGACTGAAAATCGTGAGTGGAATGGAAAGCAGCGCGATGATGACGCTGATGGCTCCCAGCACAGTCCCCCAATCCATTGATCGAAAACACCGCCTTTGGTTTCCTTCGACTTCTTGGAGCATAGATCCAGATCCGAATCCGTATGTCCTGAGACCATATTATACCATGTTGTGAATCTATTAAGGTTGTGAAAAATAAAAGAGGCAAACCATCGATCATCAGTGGCAATCGGGTACTGAAACAAGAAAAAAGGCTTCTTCCGCCATCTCCGACCTGTTCTCGCGTCGGGCATGCACTAGTGGAAGAAACCCGCAGAAAGGACCTAGATAAATAATGTCAGTTGGATGAAATTTGAAAGCCTTCTTTCAATTCCGGTCAGCCGCGCCGGTTGAACGCCTCCACCAGCGCCCGGACGTAATCGTTCCGCGCCCGGACGCTGACTTCCGCGTCCCAGGCCACGACTTCGAACGCGTGGTAGCCGCCGGGATACAGGTGGAACTCCACGTCCACGCCCGCCTGCGCCAGCCGCGCCACGTACTCGATCGTTTCATCGCGGAACAGATCCAGCTGGCCGATGCAGGTATAGGTCGGCGGAAGGCCGGCCAGGTTTTCGGCCCGGGCCGGTGCGGCGTAAGGGGACACGTCGTCCGTTTTGCCGCCCAGATACATGTTCCAGGCCACGATGTTGTTTTGCCGGTTCCAGATTTTCGGATAGGTGATCTCCATGGTGGAGGGCAACGTGTTGCGGTCGTCGAGCATCGGGTACAGCGGCATCTGGAAGCAGATGGCCGGTCCGCCGCGGTCCCGGGCAAGGAGCGAAAGGGCCGCCGTCAGCCCGCCGCCGGCGCTGGGGCCGGCCACGGCCACGCGGTCGGTGTCGATGCCGAATTCCTCCGCCGATTCGTGGATCCATTTCAAAGTGGCATAGCAGTCTTCGAGCCCGGCCGGGAACGGATGCTCCGGCGCCAGCCGGTAGTCCGGCGCGAACACGTAGCAGCCGGCCGCTTCGACGAACGCATGGCACTGGTTGTCGTCATAGGCCGGGTCGCCCAGCACATAGCCGCCGCCGTGGATCCAGAGCAGGGCCGGGATCTTGCCTTCCGGCCGGTTCGCCGGCTCGTGGATGCGCACTCTCATGGGCTGGCCGTCCGCCCCCGGGATGTGAATTTCCCGGATTACGGCCTGTTCCGGCGGCGGGAACGGCGGCAGCGGGGATTGTCGAAAACTGTCCAGGTCTTCCTTCAGGTTGAACGCTTCCATCTGGTTCAGCGCGTCCCGCAGTTCGGGACGAACCCGGCTGACAAAGTCCATGTTGTCGCCTCCATTGATCGCGATGCTGTTCCTGGATTGCAGGGTCGTCCTGATTATACACCAAACGGTTTTGCGTTCACAGTTTTGATTTTGCTCGATTTAGCAAGCGGCGGACGGGCCGGACGCGCCGATCCGGGCGGGCCGGGTCCGGCAGGCCGGGTCGTGCTGCTTTCCGCTCGTGCATGGTGTCGACGAGGAGGAGTTCGAACAATCCTTCATGGGCGATTTCGCGCCTGCAGAAAGCGCGGAAGGACGCCGATGGCCCGGCCGCCCCGCTCCAGGACGGCGTCGGCCACGGCGCCCATGAGTCCGACGCGGGCGCCGCCGTACACGAGGGCGATCCCCCGTTCCGCCAGCGTGCGGCCGAGCCGTGCGGCGGCTTCCCGGTACATGGCGGAGGCGCCTTCGCTTGATCCGCAAAAAACGGCGATGGTCTGAATGGTGTTCATGGCAGGGTCTCCGTTTCTTATAAGATCGCTGCGTTCCGTTAGAATTGGAAGCCGCCCCAATCGGCCAAATCCCGTCCTGTCGTTCCGTTAGCCGGGCCGTACCGCTGCCATCTGGCGTCAGCCCACCCAGCCCATCAAGCGGTAGCAGATGATCGGCGGCCTATCCGGGGCCATCCGGGCCCCCCCTGGACCATCCGTGATCATCCAGGACCATCCGGGACCAACAATCCCGCTCCCGGCTCACCGGACGATCCGGTAATACGTCCTCGCCGTCAGGCCGTAGATCAGCGCGTAGCACAGGCCGAAGGCCAGAATGGTCAGGGCGGTGCACACGGCGAACAGCGGAACGTTGGTCATGCTGAGAAAATCCTGCCTGTACGTTTCCCGGCCTTCCGTCCGGACGTGGAACGACAGCTCCTTCGCTTGGTTCCGCAGCACGGAAACGAGGCGGCGCTGCGCTTCCGCGTCCCCCGATGTGTCGAACTGGTACCGGAAATGCGGGGGAATCTCCAGTTCATCGGTCCCGTACAGGGCCCGGCGAATGCGGAAAATGTCCCGTTCTCCCGAGGTGATGACCACATAGCTGTTCGGCATGACGCTGTTCATTTCGGTTTTTTCCAGCAAGTCCATCCCGTCGAGCCGTTCGCGGACGGTCAGGGAGACATCGCCGAATTGCAGCACGTCACCGGGGATGTGGCCTCTTTCGGCATAGAGCAGCACTTCCCCTTCGGACAGCGCGGCCCGGGCGTTCTCGATCCGGTTGTATTCCTCCACCGGAACAAACAGCAGAAAAGACGCGTTTTTGTCGGTAAACAAGGTGTTTCCGATCATGGTGAAACGCCTGCCCGTCCTGCAGGGCGATTTCGGTCAGGTAGCGCAGGCGGATCGCATTCTGCACGGCAAAGCCTTCCCGCTGCGCCGTTTCGGCCGCCAGGTTTTCCAGCTCCCGGGCTTGTTCGTCGGTGACAAAATCGGCCGTCACGGTGATGTCCCGCGGAAAGCGCGAGCGGAGCACGTCCTCCAGCCCGGCGTACAGGGCCACGGTGGACGACAGCATGACGATGACCATGGTGGACAAAATGCAGATGCTGGCCAGGCTGGCGGCGTTCTGCTTCATCCGGTAGATCATGCCCGAAACGACGATGAACGGGTCGGGGCGGTAATAGAACCGCCGGTTCCGCCGCAGGATTCTCAGCGTCCTTGATGAACAGGACCCGGCCCGCATGGCTCGCCGCTTTCACGCTGTGGGTGACCATGAGGATCGTCTGTCCCTGCCGGTTGATGTCCTCGAACAGGCGGAGCAGTTCGTCGCTGGAGCGGGAGCGACGAACTCGCCTTCCTCCACGGAAAACGAGACGTTCGACAGCGCCTGCACCTGGAGCTTTCCGAAGCGGGTCGTATAGATTTTTTGCACGTTGCGCACTTCGAGCAGCGCCATGGGTGTTCTCTCCTTTTTTCCTTTTTGCAACCCCATCGTAAAGAAAAAGCACGGACGCTGCCTTAACTTCGGCTTACATTTTTTTCGGAAAACCTTACATTTTTGCAAGGTCACTCCGCGTCCAGCGGGCGGGATTCGAGGCCGAGGATGACCTTCGTGCCCCGGCCGACCTCAGACTCGATGGTGATCGTGTGGTTCAGCCGGTCCAGGATCCGTTTGCACAGGTACAGGCCGATGCCGGTGGACTTTTTGTCGGCCCGGCCGGTGAAGCCGGTATAGCCGTGCTCGAACACCCGCGGCAGGTCGGCGGGGTCGATGCCGATGCCGGTGTCCTCGATGACGAGCGCCATCGGCCGGCTCGGATGCATGAAGATGGAAATGGCCCCCTGATGGGTGTATTTCAGCGCGTTGGACAGCAGCTGCTCGAGGACGAAGACGAGCCATTTTTCATCCGTCAGCACGGACACGCCGAGCGGCTCGTAATGGAGCCGGATTTGCTTGCGGATGAACCATTTGGCGTACTTGCGCACCGCCTGCCGGACGCAGTCGTCGAGGGACACGGCGCGGAACACGAAATCCGTCCCCTTGCCGCCCAGCCGGATGAACTGCAGCACCATCTCCGTGTACTGTTCGATCCGGAACAGCTGCTCGGCCAGCTCGTCCCGGTCCGGCTCGCCGTCGGCCTGCAGCAGAAGCCGCATGGCGGCGATCGGCGTTTTGATCTGGTGCGCCCAGATGGTGTAGTAGTCGACCATTTCCTGATACGCCCGGTCCTTGGCGAAGACGATGGCGCCGCGCTCTTGGTCGAGCAGGCGGATGAGCGCCTGGTAGTCGCGTTCGATCAGGTCATCCGTTTCGGGCAGCGGGACGCCGGGGACGGACATTTGGCTCTGCAGGGCGGCGAGCGTCCGGTGCCTGCGGCTAAATTGCCGGAAGCGGAGAACGCCCGCGGCGAGCAAAAAAAGCCCGGCGAGCGCCGACGCGTAGCCGACGGCCTCTGCGGGAAGCTGATACAGGGCGATCACGGCGAGAAAAAGGCCCGCCGCCCCCGCCGCCGCCGCGAGGACCCAGACATGTTGCCTGATGTAGGCGCCAAAAAGCTTCCATCCGTCCATCGTCATTCCACCATGTAGCCGAGGCCTTTTTTCGTCACGATCCACCGGTCCAGGCCGATGTCGGCCAGTTTTTTGCGGAGGCGCGCCATGTTGACGGTCAGGGTGTTGTCGTCGATGAACTGGTCGCTTTCCCACAGCCGCTGCATCATGTCGTCCCGCGAGACGATCCGTCCGGCGTTTTCCATGAGCAGCTGCACGATTTTGAACTCGTTTTTCGTCAGGTCGATTTTGGCGTCTTGCCAGGCGAGGGTGGCATCGTTCAGGTTCAGGACGACGCCGCCGCGCTCCAGCAGGTGGACCTGTCCCCGGAACGCATACGTTCGGCGCAGCAGCGCGCCGACTTTGGCCGTCAGCACGTGGAGATCGAACGGTTTGGCGATGAAGTCGTCCCCGCCCATGCTCATGGCCATGACGATGTTCATGTTGTCGGAAGCGGAAGACAGGAACATGATCGGCACTTTGGAGCGCTTGCGGATCTCGCTGCACCAATGGAACCCGTTGTAGAACGGCAGCATGAGATCGAGCAGCACCAGATGCGGGTCGCGGGCGATGACCTGGCCGGCCACGTCCCGGAAGTCGGTCAGGCAATCGGCGTCGTACCCCCATTTGACGAGGTGCTCGCGGATCGTCCGGGCGATGGTCAAATCGTCTTCAACGATCAGGATGGTGTGCATGGCGGTCCCCTCCCCTGCAAGTCCATTATAGTTCGAAAGGGCGGGATCAAAAAGGCGGGGCGGACGGGAAAGGAAAAATGTCCGCGGTTGTAGAATTGTGAAGTGGATCTGCATCCAAAGGCCCAGGACAACGGGCGGGGAACGGCGGGGGCGTGCCGGCCCGCGAAGTTGGCCAAAGCGCGCCGCCGGATTCCGTCCGCGTCGGATGACGGGCCGGGAATGCTTTGGCCAAATCGCATCGACTGGTTCCGTTGGCAAAAAGGAGGGGGCAGACTGCATGGACAGCATGACGGCCGGGCCGGACACCGGCTTCGCGGAGCTCATCCGCCGCCAGCGGGCGTTTTTCGCCGGCGGGGCGACGCGGGATGCGGCGTTTCGCAGGGAGGCGCTCCGCAGGCTCAAGGCGGGACTGGCGAAACACGAGCCGGGTTTGCTGGCGGCGCTCAGGGCCGACCTGGGCAAGCCGGAGGCGGAAGCGTCCCTGTCCGAGATCGCGCCGGTCCTGATGGAGCTGAACCTGGCCATCCGGAACGTGTTCCGCTGGTCCCGGCCGCAGCGGACGAAGACGCCGGCCGCGCTCTTCGGCGCGCGGAGCCGGATTTACCGCGAGCCGTACGGCGTGGTGCTGATCATGTCGCCGTGGAACTATCCCGTCCTGCTGGCGCTCCGTCCCCTCATCGCCGCCGTCGCCGCGGGCAACTGCGCGGTCGTGAAGCCGTCGGAGCTGGCGCCGAACGTATCCGCCGCCCTCGCGCGGCTCATCGCGGACGTGTTTCCGCCGGAACATGCCGCCTGCGTCGAGGGGGGCGTCGAGACCGGCGAGGCGCTTCTGGAGCAGCGGTTCGACTATATTTTCTTCACCGGCAGTCCCCGGGTCGGGCGGATTGTCTACGGGAAAGCGGCGGCGAACATGACGCCGGTGACGCTGGAGCTCGGCGGCAAAAGCCCGTGCATCGTGGCGGAGGACGCCGACCTGCGCCTGGCCGCGAAACGGATCGTCTGGGGCAAGCTGCTGAATGCCGGCCAGACGTGCGTCGCGCCGGACTATCTGCTGGTGCATCGCCGGGTGAAGGACGCTCTCGTCGGCGAGATTCAGGCGTGCGTGGAGCGCCTGTACGGCAAAGACATGCTGCGGCACGAGCGGTTTCCCCGGGTGCTGAACGACCGCCATTTCCGGCGGCTGGCCGGCTGCCTGCAGAACGCCCGTATCCTGTACGGCGGCCGCATCGACGAAGTGGCGCTGCGCATCGAGCTGACGCTGATCGACGAGCCGGACCGGGACGATCCGGTCATGCAGGATGAACTGTTCGGCCCGATCCTGCCGGTGCTGGCGTACGACGATCTGGCCGACGCCATCCGGCAGATCAACGAACGGCCGAAGCCGCTGGCGTGCTACGTGTTCTCGGAATCGAAGGCGGTGCGGGAGCGGATCATCCGGGACATTCCGTTCGGCGGCGGCTGCGTCAACGACACGGTGATCCACCTGTCGAACCCCCATCTGCCCTTCGGCGGCGTCGGGGAAAGCGGCATCGGCCGCTATCACGGCAAAGCGGGTTTCGAGCTGTTTTCCCACCAGAAAAGCATCCTCGTGCAGACGACCCGTTTTGACTGGCCGATCCGCTACGTGACGGACGGCAAAACGATCCGTTGGCTGAAGGCCTTCGTCCGGCATTTTGCGTGAGACACCGGATGAACGCCGGACGGAGTGGAAAAACCGCAGCACATCGAGCGGAGGGATCGAAAGGATGCAACACCGAATCACGGAACCGGGCAATCTGCTGAAGGAGGACGGCTCGCTGGCGCAGCGCGGTTATTCCACCCGTGCCGTGTTGACGTACAATCGCGAACAGATCAAGGCGCCGCCTTGGAAAATCAAGGAATGGGACTTCTACCAGGTGTCCAACGACGAGTATTGCGTGCAGCTGACGATCGGCCACGTGTCGTACGCCGGGGAAGTGTCGCTTCGCTTTTTCGAATTTGGAAGCGGTTACCGGGTCGACTTTTCCCGCATGCTGATCCTGCCGTTCAACCGGCTGAACATGCCGCGCTCGGCGGAGGCGGGGGATCTGGCGTACCGGTCGGGCACGGTGGAGATGGCGTTCGAGGTGTTCGAAGGCGGCCGCCGGCTGACGGCCCGCACGCCCGCCACCCGCACGGCGCCGCCGATGGAAGTCGACATCCGCCTGCACCAGCCGGACCCGGCGTCCATCGTCATGGCCACGCCCTTCGACGAGGACGGCCGCTTTTTCTACTACAACCACAAGATCAACTGCATGCCCGCCACCGGCTTTGTGCGCGTCGGGGAGCGGGAATACCGGTTCAGGCCGGAAAACGCCTTCGGGCTTCTTGACTGGGGCCGCGGCGTCTGGCCGTACCGGCACGAATGGTTCTGGGGCAACGGCAGCGGCTACGTGGGCGGCAAACGGTTTGGCTTCAACATCGGCTACGGGTTCGGCAACACGTCGGCGGCGACGGAAAACATCCTGTTTTACGACGGGACGGCCCACAAACTGAGCCACGTGTACTTTGACCTGCCCGGCACCGGGGGCTACATGGCCCGGAAAATTTTCACGAGCGACGACGGGCGGTTCGAGATGGAGTTCATGCCGATCTACGACCGGTACACGGAAACGAAACTGCTGTTCGTGGACACCCGCTGCCACCAGCTGTTCGGCAAATGGAACGGCAAAGCGGTGCTCGACGACGGGACGGTGCTGGAGATTCGGGATTTGACGGCCTTCGTGGAGCATGCGGTGAACCGCTGGTGAGGCGCCGGTGAGGGTGCGGTGGCGCAAAATCGGGGGAACTTCGACGGTTTCTGCTGCAAACGGATGTCCGTTGAAGTTTTATGTGATTTTTCATATAAAAATTCAATAGAATTAAAAATATAGGCGCTCTTGGATGAAATTTCACGCAAAATCGGCTCATGGCCGGGCTCCGGCGGCGATTTTGTGTGGTTTTTCATGCAAAACCTTTCGGAAGGCGGCCTTTTTTGATGATCTCATATGAAATTTCACACAAAATGGCCGTCTGATGGCCGAGCGCGCCAACGTCACACCCGCGTCTCACTGTGAAAACATTCCAGGCGGGGGTATGGACGATGCCGAGTCCGATCCGCGAAAGATGCGAAAAACCGGAAGCGGAACCGAAATGGCAGACGACCCGAGCCGAGCGCGCGGGCTATGCCCTGTACTTCGCGGGGCAAAACGCGCTCTACATCCTCGTCACCACGTTCACGGCCCTGTTTTTGCTGAACCGCGGGCTGAGCGAGGCCGCCGTGGCGGCGGTCCTGCTCGTGCCGAAAATTTGGGACGCCGTCAACGATCCGGTGTTTGGCGTCATCATCGACAAGGTCCGGTTCAGAAGCGGCCGGTTTCTGCCCTGGCTCCGCGTCTCCTGGCTGCTCATGCCGGCCTCCACGGTTTTCCTGTTCGCCATGCCCGATTCCCTGCCGCAAGGCTGGAAAATCGCCTGGGCCGTCATCGCGTACATGGTGTGGGATGCGTGCTACACGATGTGCGATGCGCCGATTTTCGCCCTGTCCACCTCCCTGACGTCGGTGGTGCAGGAGCGCACCGCCATGATTTCCCATGGCCGGTTCAGTTCCACCGCCGTGTCCATCGCCGCCATCCTCGCCGTGGAAGCCTCTTACGCCGCCGTCGGCTGGACGGTGCTGGCTGCCATGCTGGCCGCCGCCGCCATGCTGCTGATGCTGCCCATTCTGCTCGTCGGCAAGGAGCGGAACCGGATTCCCCGGGAACAGGATCCGACGCTTGTCCAGATGATTCGCTTTCTGGGGCGGAACCGGTACATGCTCGTCTTTTTCGTCAGCTATCTGCTGGTCACGTCCACGATGTATCTGCAGGTGCTGGTGCCCATATTTGCCGAGTACGTGCTGGGCGACACGGCCGCCGGCACGGCCCTCCTGGCCATCTGCGCGGCGCCGATCCTCATCGTCGCCGTCCTGGTCCCGGTTCTCGCGAATCGCATGGACAAGTCCCGGCTGTACGCGTGGACCCTGGCGTGGTGCGCGGCCACCGGCATCGGCCAGTATTTCATCGATTACCACAACGATCTGGCGCTGTATGTCTCGACGTTTCTGCGGGCGATCGGGTTCGGCGGGTACAGCGTGCTGCCGCTCCTGTTCTTCCCCGACATCATGGAATACGGCCATTACGTAACGGGCCAGCGGCAGGAGGGACTGGTGTTTTCGGTGCAGACCTTCATGACCAAAATATCCGCGGCCGTCATGACGTCGCTGTCCCTGGCCGTGCTCGGCTGGCTCGGCTTTTCGTCCGCGGATGCGGATCCCGCCACCGGCATCGTGGGCGCCGCGGCGGGGCACGCGTTCTGGACGGCGTTCACGTTGGTCTCCGCCGCGGGCCCGGCGCTCGGCCTCGCCGTGTTCATGCGGTTTTACCGGCTGCGGGACCGCGACGTGCAGCTCATGAGCCGTTGCAACAGCGGGGCCCTGTCCCGCGAGGCATGCGAGCGGCTTCTGTCGGGGACGCGCTGACGGAGACGGACTGGCGGAGATGGACCGACGGGAACGCGCTGACAGGAACGCGCCGGCGGGGCCGCCCGCCGGATGCGTTCCGGCGGGCACGCCTTCATCGGGATGGCCGGCGGTCCGGCCGGCTTCACCCCTGGCGCCGCTCTTCCATTTCCTTCAGCGCCGCCACGTCCATGTACCCGATTTCCCAGATGTGGCCGTCGGGATCCTCGAATCCCCACTGGTAGAAAAACCCGTGGTCCTGCGGTTCGGCGTACAGCCTTCCGCCGAGGGAAACGGCCCGGTTGACGATGTCGTCGACCTGCTCCCGGCTTTCGGCGGCCAGCGCGACGGTGAGCTCGGCGTATTTGCCCGTGTCGACGACGTCCTTTTTGGTGAAGGATTTCAAGTAATCTTCCCGCAGCAGCATCGCGTAGATGTTCTCGCCGATGACGAGGCAGGCCGCCTTCTCCCCGTCCGTGAACCGCGGATCGAATTCGAAGCCGAGTTCCGTGAAGAACGCGATGGACCGCTGGACATCCTTCACGTGCAGGTTCACGTAAATTTGCCTGGATTTCAAAGCCATGTTCAAACGCCTCCCGGTCAAAAGGATGGAATGCGGGCCGACGGGCAGGCGCTTGGTCAGGCATCGGCACAAACCCATCTTCCCGTTTCCAATTATGGCATTTTCGGGTCGGGATCAACAGCTTTTTTTCAAGTTGTTTTCGCAGGGAGGCCGTTGACAGGCCGGAAGACGATTCCCGGCATCGGCCACATGATCCCGCAGCTCCATCCGGATGTCGTCTTCCGGGCGATCGACGAGCTTGTGCGGGAAATCGGCGGAGCCGCGTCCGCCGGCGCGCGGGGCGCCGAACACGAACGGGCCGCCGGCATGCATGGCGCCGAACGCGCGGCCGGTACCGGACAGCCGGTCATTCCGGATGATTGCCCGACGCGTCGCCGACCGTGAAAGGGGTGACGATGCCGGGATACACGAGATGCATCGACATCCCCCAGGCCGCATGTTCCAGCACGTGGCAGTGGTCCATCCAGATGCCCGGGTTGTCGGCGCGGAAGGCCACTTCCCACGTTTCGCCGGGCTCCACGAGCACGGTGTCGAGCCAGAGCGGGCTGCCTTCCGGCTTCCTGCCATTCCGGCTCAGCACGAAAACGTGATGGCCGTGCAAATGCATCGGATGATACAGAAGCGAGCGGTTGACGATTTTGACTTTGACGAGATCGCCTTCTTCCACCACGAACGTCGGCGTGTGCGGGAACACTTCCCCGTTGATGGCCCACAGGGTGCCGGCCCGTCCGTTGTAGTGGCCGAAATAGATCTGGTCCAGCACCATGAGGAACTCCCGGTCAAACCGGGCGATTTCATCAAAAGGAGACGGCGCGGGGGCGCCGTATGCCAACGGGTCCAGCACGTCGCCGCCGATCCGGGTGTCGGGCTCGCCCCGCCCGTCTTTGCCAAACACGACATGGTCTGACGCTACGGGACCTTCGCCGTGCACGGCCAGCGTGACCGGATGGGCGGGCATCGCGAAGGTGACGTCGTACCGGCCGCCGCCGCCGATTATCAGCCGCCGCCCTTCCACGTCTTCCGGCCGGTGAATGTCCCATCCGTCAATGGCAGCCACCTTGAAAGCCGTGCCGTTCAGCGTGAACACTTTCGTCAGGCTGGCGCTGTTGATGAGCCGGAGCCGGACGTCCGCGCCGGGGGGGATGGCCGGGTTTCGACCGGTTTCGGGCAGGTGGAGGACCGTGACGGGGCCGTCTTCCGTTTCCCAGTCGTGGACGAACACCGGCATGTCGATCGCCGCCAAGCCGTCTTTGGCCGCCGGTCGCCCGGCTTCCGGCCCGGTTGCCGGACCTGCGCCCGGCTCAGGAGCCGGCGTGGAGCCGGCCGCGTCGTCCGGATCTCTGCCGGGTTCGGCGGCGGCCGGATCGCCGCCGGGTTCCCGTTCCCCGGCCGATTCCCCGGCGGGAAGGATGATGAAGGCGCCGAACAGGCCTTTGGCCACCTGGATCGAGGACAGCTGGTGGGAATGGTACCAGTGGGTGCCCGTTTCGTTCACGACAAAGCGGTAGATGTGGGATTGGCCGGGCATGACGGCGTCCTGGGTCACGCCCGGCACCCCGTCCTCCGCGTTCGGCACGTCGACGCCGTGCCAGTGGACGGTGACGCCCTTTTCGATGTCCCGGTTGATCAGCTCCACCTCGACCAGATCCCCTTCACGGACGACGAGGGACGGACCGGGCACCTGCCCGTTGAACGTCCACGCTTCCACCGCATGGCCCGACGGAAGACTGATCGTCTGCTTTTGGGCGATGAGCACAAACCGCCTGTCGGGCTCGCCGGTTTGCGGACCGGTCAATTCCGTGACGCTGACGGCGCGGCCGCCGTCCGCCCCATCGGGATGCGAAGGCGCGTGCGCGGCCGGATGCCGGGCGCGGGCCTGATGGCCCGAATGGCCCGCCCGTGCCGGGCCGTTGCCGAAGTCGAATGTTTCCGGATGGATCATGCTCATGGCGTCGGGAAACCGGCTGGCCTCCAGCGAACGCCAATGCCAGGCCGAAAGCAGCAGGACGGCCGTGAAGAGCAGCGCCGTCTGGCGGAGCAACATCACCCGGAACCCCGGGCGGCGGATCCGGATGACCGACATGCGCCTTCTGTGATGCAGGTACAGAAGCGCGGCGCCGGCCGCGAGAACGGCCAGGCTCGCCGCCGCTTCTCCGAATTCCGGGATGGACGGGATGTCGAACAGGAGCAGCCAGGCCGCAAGCACGGTTCCGAGCAGCATCGCGTGAACGGACGAAGCCACGAGAACCGGCGACAGGGCGGTCATAGCCCCGCCCCGGGCCAGGGAAGGCAGGGCGAGTCGAGCGACGGCCAACGCCGGCAGCATCATAAGCGGCATCATGACGGCGACGCGGTCCATGACGAACAGCCAGCCGAGCCGGACCCATCCCGCCGCCATGACGGCGCACCACAGGACAACGAGCGCCAGACCCGTCTTGATCCCCCTTCGCGCCGCCCGTTTCCACCGGACAGCGGCTTCCGGCCGGAACGCCGCATATTTCAGGCCGTTCGCCGCGAGGCCGGCCGCTCCCCAAACCGATACGAGCAACACCATCAGGAGAATTTCCAAACCGTAGATGACAAACAGGTCGTTCATCCGTGTTCCTCCGTCTCCCGTTTTTCCGGGCCATTTTCCTTCCGTTTCCGGCGCTTCGTCTCCGCTCCCTTGTTCCGTCTATCCGTTTGCGCCCTTGCGGTTTTGTCATCCCGCCTCCGCCTTTTTCGTTTCCGTCCTTGCGGATGGGCTGCCGGGCCTTCCGGGCCTCAGGCGCGGCGCATGTACGCGCGCACCGCCAGCGGCGCGAAGACGGCCGCGATGGCGGCGGCGCCCAGGAGGGAGACGGCCAGTTCCCGGCCGAACACCCCGTCGTTGGCCAGTTCGCGGACGGCGGACACGAGATGCGAGACCGGGTTGGCCTTCACGAATGTTTGGAGCCAGCCCGGCATCGTGTGCACCGGAACGAAGGCGTTGGACAGGATGGTGAGCGGCAGCAGGATGATCATGGAGGCGCCCTGCACGCCGGAAGCGGAGCGCGCCGTGACGCCGAAGAAGGCGAAAATCCAGCTGATGGCCCAGGCGCTTGCCATGACGGCAAGGCCCGCGACAACAAGGTGGCCGGGGCCGCCGTCCGGCCGGTAGCCGATCAGGTACCCGACGGCGAAGGTCAGCGACGTGGCGATGGCATACCGGACCACATCCGCCATCAGGGCGCCGGCCAGCGGGGCGATGCGCGCGATGGGCAGCGAGCGGAACCGGTCGAACACGCCTTTTTCCATGTCTTCCCGCAACTGGACGCCGGTGACGACGGAGGCGGTGATCACCGTCTGCACGAGAATGCCGGGGATGATGACCGGCAAATAGCTTTTCACGTCGCCCGATATGGCGCCGCCGAAAACATAGGCGAACATCAGGGTGAACAACACGGGCTGGAACGTGACGTCAAACAGCTGCTCGGGGGTATGCTTGATCCGCAGCAGGCCGCGCCAGGCCATGACGAGCGACTGACGGACCGTCTGCGCGACGGCGGGGCGGCGGCCCGGCGGCGAATCGCCATGCGGACGGGCGGATGCGTGCATCATGACGGCATCGCCTCCTTCCCGCTTGCCGGATCGGATGCCGGCAGGCCACCGCTCCGGCCGCCGGCCGGTTCGGATGCCGGCGGGCCGCTTTCCCGGTCGCCCGCCGCATGGCCGGTGACGGCCATGAACACCTCGTCGAGGGTCGGTTTCTGCACGCTGATTTCCTCCACGGCGATCCCCCGTTGCCGCAAAGCCGCGAGCAGGTCCGCCAGCTGGTCGGCGCGGTTCACCGGCGCGACGATCGTCCGCCCTTCCGCCGTCAATCGCGAACGGCCCCCCAGCACATGCTCCACCGTCAACCGGGCGTCCGCCAGATCATGCATGAAGCGGACTTTCAGGCGCAGCGACGAGGCGCCGACGGACGCTTTCAGCTCGTCAGGCGTCCCTTCCGCGACGACCCGGCCCCGGTCGATCACCGCGATCCGTCCGGCCAGTTGGTCGGCCTCCTCCAAATACTGCGTCGTCAGCAGCACCGTGGAACCCCCTTCCACCATGCGCCGGATCATGTGCCACATGTTCGTCCGGGTTGCCGGATCGAGGCCGGTCGTCGGCTCGTCCAGAAACAGGAGCGGCGGCTGCACGATGAGGCTGGCGGCCAGATCAAGCCGACGCTTCATGCCGCCGGAGAACTGTTTCAGCGGCCGGTGGGCCGCTTCGGCCAGGCCGAACCGGTCGACGAGCTCCGCCGCCGCAAGGCGCGCTTCGCGCCGGTCCAGCCCGAGCAGGCAGGCGAACAAAACCAGGTTTTCAAAAGCCGTCAGCGATTCGTCGAGCGAGGCGTACTGGCCCGTCACGCCGATCAGCTGCCGGACCGCATGCGCCCGTTTCACCACATCGAGGCCGAAAATCGTCGCCGTGCCGCCATCCGGTTTCAACAGCGTGGACAGCATCCGGAGGGTGGTCGTTTTGCCCGCGCCGTTCGGACCGAGCACGGCGAAGATGGTGCCGGGGCGGACGCGCAGGCTGACGCCGTCCACCACCCGTCGGGCGCCGAACGCCTTCACGAGTCCGGCGGCTTCGATCGCCCATTCGGCTCCGGGTGCCGGTTTTCTTCTGACCGATTCCATCATGACACCTCCCAAAAATGATTTCGGAACCATGCTAGCGCGTGTATGTAAACGGAATGTAAATGGAGGGGAACGGACGCCGGCAGACGGCGGTCCGTTGACAATTTTCCCGTCGTGGAAAAAGATAGAAAAAAACGATGCGGAGCCGGGGATGGGGAACATGGTCAACATTTTGGTCGTGGATGACGATCCGCATATCCGGGAGCTGGTCCGGCACTTTTTGCAGCGGGAGGGCCTTGCGGTCCATGAAGCCGGGGACGGCGAAGAAGCGCTGAGAAAGCTGGAGTCGGTGAAGGTGGCGCTGGCCGTCATCGACATCATGATGCCGAACGTGGACGGCTGGCAACTGTGCCGCGAGATGCGGGCCCATTTCGACTTTCCGATTCTCATGCTGACGGCCCGGGGCGCCACGGCGGAGAAGGTGAGGGGGCTCAAGCTCGGCGCGGACGACTATCTCGTCAAACCCTTCGAGCCGGAGGAACTGGTCGCCAGGGTGAAAGCCCTGCTGCGGCGATACCGGATCCAGGTTTCGCAGAAGGTCGTCATCGGCGACGTGACGCTCGATCGAGCCGCGTTCGGGGCGACCGTCGCCGGCCGGACGATCGATCTGCCGCCCAAGGAATTCGAACTGCTGTTCATGCTGGCGAGCCATGCGGGAAGGACGGTTCCGCGGGAACGGCTGATCGAGGACATCTGGGGGTTTGATTTCGAAGGGAACGAGCGGACGCTGGACGTGCACGTGAGCCGGCTTCGGGAACGGTTTCCGGAAGACCGGCACCCGTTCCGGATCGTCACGGTCCGCGGGCTCGGCTACCGGCTGGAGGTGCGGTCGTGAAAACCGCCGGAAGGACGCTTCGCCTGAAACTCCGCCTGCTCGCGGCGCTTCTTCTGCTTCCGGCGTCACTCGGCGCATGCTGGGCGGCCGCCTTCTTTGCGACGTCGCATCTTTACGGCGCGATCGGCGTGCGGCCGCCCGACCTGGTCCGCTTTCTGGCGGACGCGATGCTCGGTTTGCTGCTGTTTGCGGCCGCGATGGCGATTTTGTCCAAAGCGGCGTTCCCCGGGCACATGGCCGTGTTCCATGCGCTGATCGACGCCATGCGGCGGCTTTCCCGGGGCGATTTTGACGTGCGGCTGGACGTGAAGGCGGACGGGGACGGGCCGTTCGCCCAGATCGTCCGGGCGTTCAACGAGATGGCGACCCGGCTGGCGGATCTGGAAAACATGCGCCGGGAATTCGTGGCCAACGCGTCGCACGAAATCCAGTCCCCGCTCGCGTCGATCGGCGGCTTCGCCCGCGCCCTGGCAAGCGACCGGCTGAGCGAGGAGGAGCGGAAGCGGTATCTGGACATCATCGAAACGGAGAGCCGGCGGCTGTCCCGGCTGAGCGACAACCTGCTCAAGCTGGCGGCCCTCGAGTCGGCCCATCCTCCCTTCAGGCCGAAGCGGTACAGGCTGGACCGGCAGCTGCGGGAAGCCGTGCTGGCCTGCGAGCCGCAGTGGCTGGAGAAATCCATCCGCATTGACGCGGATCTCCCGGAAGCGGAAATCGTCGCTGATCCCGAACTAATGGACCAGGTGTGGGGGAACCTGCTGCACAACGCGGTCAAATTTACGCCGGAAGGCGGGACGATCGGCGTTCGGCTGCGGCTTTCGGGCGGGGAAGCGGAGGTGGCCATCTCCGACACCGGCATCGGCATCGGGGAGGACGAGCTGCCGCGCATTTTCGACCGTTTCTACAGAGCGGACAGGGCGCGGAACCGGGATGGCGGAGGCAGCGGCCTCGGGCTGTCCATCGTGAAAACGATCGTCGGGCTGCACCGCGGAACGATCGGCGTGCAAAGCCGGCCGGGAGCGGGCACGACTTTCACGGTGCGGTTGCCGCGAAATTTGACAGGCAGCGGCCGGAACCGCTGTCCGAGCTGAAGCAATGGCTTTCCTTCTTTGACCGGTATTGGGACGAGAAACTGGCCAGCCTCAAGCATTTTGTGGAAAACGAAGACGGTTGACCGGATCCGCCGCGGACGCCCGTTCCCATTGACGCCTGCATCCATTTTTGGTAAAATGAGAACAAACATTCGCACGTGCGGCGGTGGTGTTCCGTGAACGGCATCGAAAGCCGGCTGGACCGGATCGAAACGATGCTCGGCGATCTCATCAAAATGGTGGGCTCGGTCAAAGGCGATCTGGAAACGCTCAAGCAGGAATTTGAAACGGAAAAAGAGGAGAACCGGAAACGGTTCGAGCAGATCGACCGCCGGTTCGAGCAAGTCGACCAACGATTCGAACAGATCGATCGCCGGTTCGAGCAAGTCGACCAACGATTCGAACAGATCGACCGCCGGTTCGAGCAAGTCGACAAACGATTCGAACAGATCGACCGCCGGTTCGAGCAGATCGACCGCCGATTCGAGCAGCATTTCGACCGGGTGGACGAGCGTTTCGGCGAAATGGAGCGCCGGTTGGACCGCATGGACCAGCGGCACGATGCCGTGATGCTGGAGATGGGGCGCAACGCGCGCGAGCATGAATACATGGCTTCGCGAATTTTCCGGAACGAAATGGAACTGGATCAGCTGAGGAAGCAGATGGCCGTCCGCGAAAGCGAAGCGTGACCGCAGAGCCCGAATCCGGAGCGGACCGGGCGAAGCGGATCACATCAGCAGGATTGTGCGAAAACCGGACTGCGGCTTGACCGCGGATCCGGTTTTTTGTCCTTTCGGTCCAGTGGGGGATCAAAAAAATGGCATGACGGGTTGACAGGACACCAAAAGGTGTCCTATTATGGAGGTACGACATGAATAAGACACCAAAAGGTGTCCAATCATGCCGCGACAGGCTTGGGAGGGAGTCGGGGTGAGCGCGGTCATCCAGAAGCGCGACGTGTTCGACGCCATCGCGGACCCGACCAGGCGCCGGCTGATCCGGTTGCTGGCCGACGGGGAACGTCCGCTTCACGAGCTGACGCCGCAGTTTCCGATGGGACGCACTGCGGTGTCCAAACATCTGGCGATCTTGAAGGAAGCCGGTTTGGTCGAGGACCGGAAAGTCGGAAGGGAAACCCGGTTCCGGCTCAATCCCGTCCCGCTGCGGGAAGTGCAGGACTGGGTGTCGTTCTACAGCCGTTTCTGGAGCGAGAACCTGATGCGGCTGAACCGACTTCTGGAAGAAGAAAGGGAGGAATCATCTTGAGTTTGACGCTGTCGATGGAATTTGCGTTCCGCACGACCGTCGATCGGCTGTGGAAGGCGCTGACCGATTCGGATCAGCTGGCCAGATGGGTGGCCAACATCCACACCGGCGAACCGATGGAAAACGACTTCAAGCCCGTCGTCGGCCACCGGTTCCGCTTCCGCACGACGCCGACGGGGCATCATCGAAGGGGAAGTGCTGGTCGTGGAGGAGCCGCACCGGCTGTCCTACACGTGGGAAAGCGGGGAGAAGCACACCGTCACCTGGACGCTCAAGGATCTCGGCAACGGTTTGGTGAGCCTGCATCTCGAACAGACGGGCATCTCCGGCGAACCGGCGCTGAACGGCGTGAAGTACGGCTGGGGTACGTGGATCGGGCGGCTTGAGCGTCTGCTGGAACCATGATGAAATGACAAGCAATGGCAAGATGGGAGATCAAAGGGGACTATTGAGGCGTTGACCATGCACAAATTGTTCGTTTACGGCACCCTTCGCAAAGGAGAACCGAACCACGGCCTGCTGGGGACGAGCCGCTGCCTCTTCCCGCAAGCGCGGGTGAAGGGCGTGCTCGTGGACACCGGCTGCGGCTTTCCGGCCATGCGGGAGGGCGACGGGGACGTGCTCGGGGAAATCTACGAGGTTGACGACGAAACGCTGGCCCGCACGGACGATCTGGAGGACTACTTCGGACCGGGCGATCCGCGCAACCTGTATGAGCGGGTTCTCCGGGCGGCCCGCACCGCAACGGGCGAGCTGGACGTGTGGGTGTACGTGTCGGAGCGGTTCGGATCGTCCCCCGTCATCCCGTCCGGCGACTGGGTGAAGCGCGGCGGGCAGCCGCGGGAAGGCGCCGGTCCGGCATGAAGCGTTTCATGACGGCATGAAAAAAGCCTCCGGCCAACCCGGAGCTTTTCGCATGATCAGGTCAGCCAGAGATTCTGGTCGGCCTTTTTTTTTCAGTCGATGGCCGCATCGTCCAGCCATGCCAGGACCAGATGGTCCGGCAGTTCCTTGCCGCCGTGCAAATCCTGGAGACGGTCCCGGTCGTCATCGGTCAGCCCGAAGGCGAGGACGCCGTCCTCCAGCTTCCCGGCGTGCACCGTCAGGCGGACCGATTGCGGCGAAAACACGGCTTCCACCATCAGGTTGAATGTGCCGTCCCCGGCTTCGTCGGACACGGAATGGCCCAGCGCGTAGAAAAGCGGCTTGCCGTCGATGACGGTGAAATCCTGGGCGCGGATCGGCCGGTTGCCGATGACGCAGTCCGCGCCCGCCTTGATGAGGGCGTTGCCGATCAGCCGCTGGGACGTGTTGGGGGCGCGGCCCGGCCGTTTGCCCCAGTCGATCAGGACAAACAGATAATCCGCCTTCTCTTTGGCCCGCATCACCGCGTCCGTCACTTCATCCGTCCGGTACGCCCGCGCCAGGCCCACCCGGGTAGAAAGGGCGATTTCCTCCGCGTTGCGGATCAGGCCGGCGAGCGACAGGAAGCCGATTTTCCGCCCGGCCGCCTCCACGATGAGCGGTTCATACACGTCAGGGGCCGTTCCAAGTCCGATGGCCGTGTAGCCGTCCCGCTTCGGGCGTTCGAACCCGTCCACCGTGGACGGCGTCCACGCTTCGCTCGTGCCGGCGTTCAGGATGAGGCTGTCTTTGGCCCGCTGCGCCAGCCAGTCCGGCCGGCCGTCGTCCACGTACTGGACCGGAAACACGTCAATCACGCGGGAGGTGCCGGACGGCGCTTCGGCTTCGGGCAGCCGTTCGGCGTGCCAGGGCATGTTGCCCCAAAACCGGAATGCCACCGTTTCGGCCGTTTCCGGGTCGGCGCCGGGAAGGCGGTCGACGGGGAAACGGCCGTCGGTGTCCGGTTCAGGCGCGTCCGCATCGGCATCGCCGGACGCGAACCCGGTTTCCCCCGCGGGCGCCGGATGTCCCCCGGGAAGCCCGTCCGCCGCGCCGCCGGGGGGGCGGGCGCCGGGCAAGTCCGCCGGACCGGCGGAAGCGCCGGATGGCGCGCCACCTTCCGGCGATCCATCCGCCGGCCGTTCCGGAAGCGGGTTTGCCGCTTCCGGTCCCGCAGCGCCGGCGGCCGCCAGTGTCCCGCCGGCGGGAAACGCGGTCGCCGAATCGGGCCGCGCCCATTCCTCCGGCAGGAAGAAAAAGGCGCCAGCCAGCAGCACCGCCGCCGCCAGCATCGCGGCCGGCACGGCCAGCAGGCGCCGGCGCCCGAATCGCATCACCCGGTCGATGGGGACCCGGTAAAGGGCGAGCAGCTTCTCCAGTTCGTCCACGGTGATGCCGGCCGCGCCCTTTTCGAGCTCCTCCATGCGCGCGGCCGGGATCCCGGTCTGCTTTTCAATGTCCCGATAGGAAAGGCGTCTTCGCTTTCGGATGGCGGCGAGTCGTTTCATCATCCGGTTCATGGCTCATGCACCGATTCAGACTTTGATCGCTGGAATCATCGTGGTTCGGACATTTCCGTTCGACGCTTGGCGGTCCGGATTCCGGAGAAAGACTCTCCGGAAAAGACCGTCTTTTTGTATATCGGAACCTCCCGCCCGTTTTTTTTACGGCTGTCACAGAATGTTGCCCGATCGTTCTTTCGCAGCTCCGCCGCTGCCGGTCATTCGCCCAAAAGCCGCATCAGGCCGATCCCGATGCCGTCCAGCGAGGCGCCGGCGGCCGGATGGCGCTCGACATTGGCAAGCAGCACGACGCCGGTCCCGTTCTCCTTGTTGAAACCGACAAAGCTGGAGTAGCCGCCGGTGCCGCCGTTGTGCCAGAACAGGTTCAGGCGCCGCTCCCAAAACCAGGCGATGCCGAGAGCCCGGCCGCCCGGCTCTTCGTGCCAGATGCGGTGGGTGTCGTGCAGCGCCTCCTCCAGCGGATGCCCGGTGCCCCCGATGTGGATCCGCAAATAGGCCAGCAAATCCCGCACCGTGGAGCGCAGCGCCCCCGCCCCTTCGAGGGCGCGGAAATCCCAGTTGGATGCCGGGCGGCCGCGGCTGTCGTATCCCGGCACGAGGCGGGCCCGCTGATCGCCGGACAGCCGGATGGCCGTATCGGCAAGGCCGAGGGGGCGGCAAACGGCGTCCAGCAGGACGGTTTCGTAGTCGCCGCCGTACACCCTCGCCAGAATGTGTCCCAGAAGACCCGCGCCCATGTTGGAGTAGCGAAACCGGCGCCTGGCCGGAAACCGGTATTTGGCGAGAAACCGGAGCATGGCGTCTTCGGAAAAATGGGCGTACGGATTGGCGCGGACGTTTGGGGACACCAGCAGTCTGGCCAGAAAGGAAGGCGGCAGGGACGGCAATCCCGACGTATGGGTGGCCAGCTGGCGCAGCGTGACCGGATGCCCGGCCATGGACTTGTTGCGCGCCAGGTCCGGGAGAAAGCGCGTGACCGGATCGTCCGGCCGGACGAGGCCGTCGCGGATCGCCCGGGCCAGCAGGGCGCCGGTGAACGTTTTGGTGACGGAGCCGATTTCGTACAGGGGTTCGCGGGGCAAGCCGGAACGAAGCGGCGGGATGCCCTGATGCGGCGATTTTGAAGGCGGGAAAGGGGGCGTCCCGGGAACGTGATGCAAGACGGCCGTTTCCCCGCCTTTGAGCAGGCCGATGGCCAGATGCAGCCGGGGATGCTTGCGGCAATAAGGATCGAGGAGGGCGCGGACGGCCGGTTCGAGGCGGCTGGCAAAACGGAACGTGGAACCCATCTGGACATGCCTCCGGAACTTGCTGGTCACAAATGGCATACGGAGCAAGGCTGCCGAAGGATTCAGAGCCGCCGGATGTCCGGGTCAGGCCGGATCCGGCGCGAACGCTTCGCGTCCGCGGCCGCTCCGCTTCACGTCATACAGCGCCTGGTCCGCATGGTGGAGCAGCGTGTCGCTGTCCTCGCCGTGTTTCGGGTGAAAGCTGACGCCGATGCTGATGTCCAGCGCCACGCGTTCAGCGCCGGCGTCAAGGGGATGCTCGGCCAGATGTTTCCGCAGCTCGCCGATTTTCGCGCGGACCGCGTCCTCCGTCGCGGCCGACCGGAAGCAAATGATGAACTCGTCCCCGCCGAAGCGCGCCGCAAAGTCGCCCGGCCCGAGGATGGCGCGGACGGCGTCGGCCGCCCGGACGAGCGCCCGGTCGCCGGTCCAGTGGCCGTACCGGTCGTTGACGTCCTTGAACAGATCTAGGTCGAACATCATGACCGCGAAGGGTTCGCCGGTTTCTCCGGCTTCCTCCAGCGCGCGGTTCAGCTCTTCGGAGAAAAATTTCCGGTTCGGCAGTTTCGTGAGCGCATCGTGATAGGCGAGGCGGGCCAGCTCCCGGCGGCTTTCCGCCTCGACGGTGACGTCCCGCACGATCAGGATCATGTGCGGCACATATTCCAGCGACAGGCAATCCCCGTCGATCAGCAGATCCATCCGTCCGGCGCCGGTGTCGATGTCGAGCGGCACTTCGCGGATCGACTCGCGGTTTCGGATCCGCCGCAACAGGTCCCCTTGCATGAGCGGTGCGATGGTCCGGCCATCGAGCTGCAGCGCCTCGAACAGCTTCTTCGCCACGGGATTCGCTTCCCGCACGTTGCCGTCCATGTCGGTCAGCAGGATGGCGACCGGGCTCACGTTGAACAGGTTTTCGAACCGGACGTCCACGTGGTGCAGGAATTCGTACTTTTTCATCGTCCGGCGAAGAATTTCGCACCAGAGCAGCGTGCCGTAGATGTAGGGATACGGGGGCAGGAGGCCGTTGAAGTCGATGGTGCCGATCACGAGGTTGAAAAAGACGGTGACGAGCACGCCGAAGATGAGCTGTTTGAAGATGCCGCGGATCTCGGGCTGGTCGGCGTCCCGGATGCCTTTTGCGAGGATCAGGAGGTAGAGGGCGTTGAACACGTTGCTGCCGAACATGGCGATGTAATAGGCCGTGTTGTAGACCGGCCATTTCCAGATGCCCGCTTCGCGGAACGAAGCGCCTGACGCCATCTCGTCGCCGAAGACCAGGTTCGCGAGCAGCAGGACCGTCGGGAGATAGAACAGGGACGGATGCACGAAATTCGGGAGTTTTCGTCCGGAGCGGGTGAGGGACAGGAACAGGTGCAAGCCGAACCCGACGATGGTGATGCCCGACAGGCCGAACCAGGACGCCGTGAGCACCGGGCTGTACTCGATGGGCAGATAGTGGCGGACGAACTCTTCCATGAACATGGACAGGCAGCAGGCGATGATGCCGGCCACGAGCAAATATTCCTTGCGGTTGCGGTCGCGGCGGAGCACGTCCGTGAGCAGGAGGACGAAATACATGATCGGCAGGAAATGGGTGAAAATCGGCGTGATCGCGGCGGTGGCGGACATGGGCGGGATCACCGTGCTTTCGGCCGGGACGTCGGGGGGCGGTGTCGGACGGCGTGGAATGGATCCCGGGTTTTTTTCATTGTACAACAAGCGCGGCATTATTGTCATTTTCTGTCGAAAAAAAGACGGCGGCGCGGGCGCCATTCTTCGGCACAAGCCCGCCGTCCGCCGCGTGGACCCGAAAAAAACGCAGCCCAAAAAAATCGTTGACATCTTCGGCCCCGAACGGTAATATGTTGTTCACAAAAACATATTAAAAAAATCGGAATAGTGTAAATTGAGGTCCGACCGGACCGCCGGAGGCCTCCTTTCCCCCATGGCGCAAATCCGAGGCGACGCTTGCCCGGAAGCGCGGGGAGAAGGAGGTCTTTTCTGTTTGCACGTTCCGATGGGGGAAGGAGATGGAGGGTTTGGCTTATGTGGTCATCGTGAACGGAAGTCCGAACGCGGCTTCCCGGCTGAACGGGATCGTGAACCACATCGAGCGGCATCTGTCGCAGGGCGGGAATGCCGCGGAGGAAATCCGGGTGGCGGACCTGCCCGCGCAGGATCTGGTGTTCGGCCGGTACGACAAGCCGGAGATCAAGGAAGCCGTCGGAAAGGTGGAGCGCGCGGACGCCGTCGTGTTTGCCAGCCCGGTCTACAAGGCCTCCTACACCGGGCTGCTGAAGCTGTTCCTCGACGTGCTGCCGCAGCACGTCCTGAACGACAAGTGGGTGGCCCCCGTGTTCATCGGCGGCACCATCGCCCATCTGCTGTCGGTGGAGTTCGCCTTCAAGCCGGTGGCCGCGGCGCTGGGGGCGTGACGGTTCGTGCCGGCGGTCTATGCCGTCGATCTGCAGGTGACGCGCGCGGAGCGGAACGGCGGCGCCGGGTTCGAACTGGATGCAGAGCTGAAGACGCGGCTCGAGGCCATGCTGTTCGAGCTGGAGAAGGAACTGGAGGTGCGGGACCATGCGCAGAGCCGGGCGTGAAAGGGTGCCGGCGGAACGGCCGGCGGCGGATCGCCCGGGCCATGCGGCCGGCCGCCTCGGGAACCGGCGGTCCGCGGGAACGGGAACCGGATGGGCTGCCGCGGCGGCCGCGGTCATCCTTGCGTTGTCCATGCTGCTGTCGGCCTGCGCGGCGGGCGGCGGCAAGGCGGGAGCGGCCGGGCCGGGAAACGCCGGCGGCGTGAATGCCGCCGGTCATGACGGTTCCGGCGCGGGTTCGGGCGGCAACGGGGCGGCTGCTTCCGGCCCATCGGACGGAAGCCGGACGGAAAGCGGCCGGGCGCCGGTGACGGTGCGGATCGGCTACCAGAAGTACGGCACGCTCAACATTCTCAAGGCGGACGGCCGTCTGGACCGCCGCCTGGAGGAGCTGGGCTACCGGGCGGAATGGACGGAATTCCCCGGCGGGCCGCAGCTGCTTGAAGCGCTCAACGTCGGCAGCATCGACATCGGGCACACCGGTGAAGCGCCGCCGATTTTCGCCCAGGCGGCGGGCGCGCCCCTCGTCTACCTGGCCCACGAACCGCCGAGCCCGAAAAGCGAAGCGCTGCTCGTTCCGAAGGATTCGGACATCCGGACGGCCGCCGATCTGAGGGGAAAGAAAGTGGCGCTCAACAAAGGGTCCAACGTGCACTACCTGCTGGTCAAACTGCTGGAGCAGGCCGGCGTCGGCTACGACGAGATCGAACCGGTCTACCTGCCGCCGGCGGACGGCCGCGCCGCTTTCGAAAGCGGCAAGGTGGACGCCTGGGTCATCTGGGACCCGTTCTTCGCGGCGGCGGAAACGGCCACCGGCGCCCGGATTGTGGCCGACGGCACCGATCTGGTGCACAATCACGAGTTCTTCCTCGGCGAAAGGTCCTTCGTCGAACGCCATCCGGACGTGATTGACATCATTCTGGAAGAAGCCGACCGGATCGACGCCTGGGCCAAAGACCATCCGCGGGAACTGGCGGAGCTGTTGTCCCCGCAGCTCGGCATCGACGTGCCGAGTCTGGAACGGGCCGCCGGGCGGCGGCAGTACGGGGTGCGGCGGATCGGTCCGGAGGTGCTCGAAGCCCAGCAGCGCATCGCCGACACGTTCCGGGCGCTCGGCCTGATCCCCGTCGACATCCGGGTGGAAGAAGCGACGGTGCCGACGGCATCCGGCCAATGAGCGGTCCGGTCCATAAGCGGCACGGCCGACAAACGGCCCGGCTGCTGAACGGCCCGGCGGATGCAAGACCGTGCGGGCGAAACATTCCGCGAGGAGGTATCGTACCATGCGCATTTTCTGGTTCATCCCGACCCATGGCGACGGCCGCCGCCTCGGCACCGCCGAAGGCGCGCGGGCGGTGGACGGCGCGTACATGGCGCAAATTGCCGCGGCTGCCGACCGGCTCGGCTTCGAGGGCGTGCTCATCCCGACGGGCAGCTCCTGCGAGGATCCGTGGATCGTGGCCAGTTCCCTTGTGCCCGTCACCCGCAAGCTGAAATTTCTCATCGCCGTCCGCCCCGGCCTGATGTCGCCGACGCTGGCGGCGCGGATGGCGGCGACCTTCGACCGGATTTCCGGCGGCCGGCTGCTCATCAACGTGGTGGCCGGCGGCGATCCGGTGGAACTGGCCGGCGACGGCCTGTTCCTCGAGCACGACGCCCGGTATGAGCTGACCGACGAGTTTTTGGCGATCTGGCGCCGGGAACTGGCGGGGGAAACGGTGGAATTCGCCGGCCGGCATCTGTCGGTCGCGGGCGGCCGCGTGCTCTTTCCGCCGCTGCAGACGCCCCATCCGCCGGTCTGGTTCGGCGGGTCGTCGCCGGCGGCCCATGAGGTGGCGGCGAAGCACGCCGACGTGTACCTCACCTGGGGCGAACGGCCCGAAGACGTGGCGGAGAAAATCGCCGATGTCCGCAGGCGCGCGGAAGCGGCCGGCCGCGAAGTGAAGTTCGGCATCCGCCTGCACGTCATCGTGCGGGAAACCGACGAGGAAGCGTGGCAGGCGGCGGAAGACCTGATCCGGTACGTCGACGACGAAACGATCGCCCAGGCCCAGCGCATTTTCGCCCGGTTCGACTCCGTCGGCCAGAAGCGGATGAGCCAGCTGCACCGCGGCGACCGCTCCGCGCTGAAGATCGGCCCGAATCTGTGGGCCGGCATCGGGCTCGTGCGGGGCGGCGCGGGCACGGCCCTCGTCGGCAGCCCGGCGTCCGTCGCCGCCCGCATGCGGGACTATCAGGCGCTCGGCATCGAGACGTTCATCCTGTCCGGCTATCCCCATCTGGAAGAAGCGTACCGGGTCGCCGACCTCTTGTTCCCGCACCTGCCCGTCGAGCGGAAAGCGCCGCAAGGCCCGGGCTCGATCAGCCCGTTCGGCGAACTGATCGCCAACTCGCTGCGGCCGACCCTGCGCACGTCGGCGCATTGAGGGGAGGGCGGTCCATGCGGGGCGCTTCTGCAACGTTTCGCCGGCGGCTCGACCCGGTGCTGCCCTGGATCGTTCCCGTTTCGGCGATCGCGGTCTGGCAGCTGCTCGGCGGGCTCGGCCTCCTTTCAAACCGCATCATGCCCACGCCCGTCCAGGTGGCGGATGCCGCCGTCCGTCTCACGCTGAGCGGCGAGCTGCTCCATTCCCTGGCGGTCAGCACGTCATCGGGATGCAGCGGCTCATCGAGCGGCTGTGGCTCCGGCAGGGATTCACCGCCCTGCTCGTCACCCACGACGTCAGCGAGGCGGTGGCCCTGGCGGATCGCGTCATCCTGATCGAGCGGGGCGCCGTCGCCCTCGACCTGGCGGTGACGCTGGCCCGGCCCCGGGTGAAGGATGCCGGCTTCGCCCATTTCGAAAAGCGCATCCTCGACCGGGTGCTGGAGCCGGACGACCGGGAAGCCGGCGAACCGCCGGCGGAATGGACGTATGAAATCTGATCTTTTGCTCCGCCATCCCTCTTTTTTGTCCGTCAGCCGGGGCATACTACGGGCAAACGGACAAAGGAGGCGCTTTCCATGGACGACAGGCAAAAGCGGCGGGTGATCGACGAACTGAACGGATTCCTGAAAGGGCGGTTCATGGGCATCCGGCAATACGAGCGGCTGATCGAGCGCGCCAATGATCCGGAACTGAAGGACATGCTGCGGCGGTTCCGGGACCACGCCGAACTCGGGGCGGAGAAGATCGCCCGGCGCATCCGGGAGCTCGGCGGCGAGCCGGTGGACGGCCCCGGCCTCATGGGTGAAATGCAGCTGTGGATGCAGAAGTTCGGCGATGCGCCGGAGGACGTGCGGGACATTTTGCGCGATGCGCTCGTCGGGGAGAACAAATACGGCATCCGTTTTTCGCACAAAATGGTGGCCGGGGAGCTGGACCGGGAAAGCAAAAACGTGGTGGACACGGTGCTGGAGGAAGACCAGAAACGGGTGGACGAACTGCGGCGAAAGCTGGAGGAGACGGCGCCGGTTTGATGCCGCCTGCCGCGTATGTCCTCTTCTGCATCCGGGCAATCTGTTAAGGAAAAGGGACCCAAGGGGTCCCCATCTTTTGGTGCAGGAGGATCGACATGTCGCTCATCGGGAAACGGATTTTGCCCTTTCGCGCGCAGGCGTACCACAACGGGTCCTTCATCGAAGTGACGGACGAAGACCTGCTCGGAAAATGGAGCGTCGTCTGCTTCTACCCGGCGGACTTCTCCTTCGTGTGCCCGACGGAGCTGGAGGACTTGCAGTCCCGCTACCGCGAGCTGAAGCAGCTCGGCGCCGAAGTGTATTCCGTGTCCACGGACACCCATTTCGTCCACAAGGCGTGGCACGACCATTCCGAAAAGGTGCGCAAGGTGGAGTACGTCATGATCGGCGACCCGTCCGGCACCCTCTCGCGCAGCTTCGACGTGTACGATGAACAGACCGGGCTGGCCCAGCGCGGCACGTTCATCGTGGACCCGGACGGGGTCATCCAGGCGGTGGAAATCACGGCGGACGGCATCGGACGGGATGCGGACACGGTGGTCAAAAAGCTGAAGGCGGCCAAATACGTGCGGGAACACCCCGGCGAAGTGTGCCCGGCCAAGTGGGAGGAAACCGGCGAAACGCTGAAACCGAGCCTCGAACTCGTGGGCAAAATTTGAGGCGACGGCCATGCCATTGGACGCGGATCTCAAAGCGCAGCTGATGCACTATCTGGCGCTGATGGAAGGCGACGTGCTGCTGAAAGTGTCGGCCGGCGACGATCCGGTCTCCCGGCGCATGCTGGAGCTGGTGGAGGAGCTGGCCGGCCTTTCGCCGCGCATCAAATGGGAGCGGGCGGCGCTTTCCCGCACGCCGGGCTTCAGCGTGAACCGGCCCGGCGAAGACACCGGCATCGTGTTCGCCGGACTGCCGCTTGGCCACGAGTTTTCGTCGCTCGTGCTGGCCCTGTTGCAGGTGAGCGGCCGGCCGCCGAAGGTGGAGCCCGGCGTCCTCGAACGCATCCGGGCGCTGCCGGGCGAATACCGGTTCGAAACGTACGTCAGCCTCACGTGCAACAACTGCCCGGACGTGGTGCAGGCGCTCAACGTGATGAGCCTCGTGCATCCGAACATTTCCCACACGATGGTGGAAGGGTCGGCGTTCCGCGAGGAAGTGGAGCAAAAGGGCATCCGGGCGGTGCCGACGGTGTATCTGAACGGGGCCTTTTTCGAAAGCGGCCGGCTGTCGCTGGAGGACATCCTCGGGAAGCTGGGCGCCGCGCAGGACGCTTCCGCCTTCGCGGGGAAAGCGCCCTACGACGTGCTGGTGGTCGGCGGCGGACCGTCCGGCGCCAGCGCCGCCGTCTACGCCGCCCGCAAGGGGATCCGCACCGGCCTCGTGGCGGAGCGGTTCGGCGGGCAGGTGAACGACACGCTGGGCATCGAAAACGTGATCGGCATCCCGTACACGGAAGGGCCGAAGCTGGCCGCCGATCTGGAAGCCCACGCCCGCGCCTACGACATCGACATCATGACGGGAAGGCGGGCGGTCCGGCTGGCGAAGCCGGAAGGCGGCGCCTTCTTCGAAGTGGAACTGGAAAACGGCGCGGTGCTGCAAAGCCGGACGGTCATCGTGTCCACCGGCGCCCGCTGGCGGAACCTGGGCGTGCCCGGCGAGCGGGAATTCCGCAACAAGGGCGTCACGTACTGCCCGCACTGCGACGGCCCGCTGTTCGCCGGCAAGCGGACGGCGGTCGTCGGCGGCGGCAATTCCGGCGTCGAGGCGGCCATCGACCTGGCGGGCCTCTGCGAGCACGTCACGCTGCTGGAATTCATGCCGGAGCTGAAGGCGGACCATGTGCTGCAGCAGAAGCTCGCCAGCCTGCCCAACGTGACGGTGGTGACGAACGCGCAGGTGACGGAAATCGTCGGACGGGACGCGGTGGAGGGCATCGCCTGGACGGACCGGGAAAGCGGCGAACCCCGGAGGGCCGCGGTGGAAGGGGTGTTCGTGCAGATCGGGCTTGTGCCCAACACGGAGTGGCTCGGCGACGCCGTGGAGAAGACGAAGACCGGCGAAATCGTCGTGGACAAGCGGGGCGCCACGAGCCTTCCCGGCGTGTTTGCCGCCGGCGACTGCACGGACATCCCGTACAAGCAGATCGTCATCTCCATGGGATCCGGCGCGACGGCGGCGCTGGCCGCCTTCGACTACCTGATCCGCCATCACTGACGGCACGGCGAATCACGGGACGTGAAAGCCGCATCCGGCCCGCCCGCCGAAAAAAATGACAGTCCGCCCCGGGGAAAACGTGGTAAAATGAAGAGCGGGTCTGGCAGCGAGACACTTTCGACCAAAAAGGCGGGAGAACGATGGAAATACCGGTCTTGCTCTACCACGTGGTCAAACCGGATCCGGATCCGGCAAACGACTATCAATATCGGCTGGACGAGTTCGAGAAGGAGATGGCCTGGCTCCATGACAACGGGTACGTGACGCTGTCCGCCGACGAATATCTGGACGTGCTCGACGGGAAGCGGCCGGCGCCGGAAAAGCCGGTGCTCCTCACCTTCGACGACAACACCGCCGATTTCACCGAATTCGTGATGCCGGTGCTGGAACGGTACGGCATGAAGGCCATCCAGTTCACCGTCACGGACTGGATCGGCAACCGGCTGAACATGGACGCGGAAGAGATGAAGGCGATCGCCGCCCGCGGCATCGACGTGCTCAACCATACGGTGAGCCACCCGATGATGGCCGAGCTGGACCGGGCCCGGCAGCGGGAAGAAATCGCCGAGGCGGGCAAGGCGCTCGAGGCCCTCGTCGGGCGGAAGCAGGACATTTTCGCGTACCCGTACGGCAACTACAACGACGTCACCATCGAGGTGCTGCGGGAACTCGGCTACCGGGCCGCCTTCATCGTCGCCGATGCCAAAAGCACCCCGTCCTCGCCGCGCTTCGAACTGCCGCGCTACTGCCTGCTGCAGCGGCATACGCTGGACGATTTCGTCCGCATGGTGAGCTGAAGGCCGATCGGCAACACAAGCTGCACGAAATCCTTTCGCGAAAAGCGGAATGGGGATTTCGTGCGGCTTTTTTCTTTTTTGCAGGCGTTCAATGGCGGAGCGGGGGTGTTCAGCGGCATCCGTTCACGGTACAATGGCAAAAGAATGGCCGATGGCAGGGATCCGCCGGCCGGAACGCGAAACCGAACAAGGAAACGGACGGGATGAACGAAATGGATGCCGGCAAAATGAAGGACGATCTGAAGCTGAAGCTGATGCTGGTGCTCGTGCGGGACCGGCGGGCGATGCAGGGACGCCTCCGCAGCGTCCGGTTCATGCGGGAATACGGGGCGCTGCCCGATCAGCTAGGCGCCATCACGCTCCGCAACATGAGCGATGACGAACGGGCCGCCAGGCCGCCGGCATCGGCATCCGCAGCAAGCCGGCCGGCGCCAAGAGCGACCTGTACCTGAACGATGTCGGCTACCGCATCCAGGCGCTGGCCCTGCATCCGACGGAGGTGGCCGACGGGCTCGGGATGGACGGGCTTCGCGCCGTCTGCCGGAAAGCGGGCGTGGGGGCGGAACAGGCGGAAGAGGTGGTGGACGCGTTCCGGGAATACTGGCGCCGGCGGCAGGCCGGCGAGCTGCCGGACGGCATGCCGGTGGACGGCGAAGGGTCGCCGCTGCGCCGCGTGGAAGACCGCCTGCGCCGCGTCGTCTCCTATCTGCTGTTCACCGGCGACGAAGAGGGGAACGATTCCCCGTTCGCGGCGGACGGCCTGATCGACTATACGGATCCGACGGATACGGAAACGTGGGCCACCCTCGGCAAGGACGAGGCGGTGGACGCCCTGTGGGGCCGTCTCACCGTCAGCGCCGATGGCGACAGCTGGGAGACGGCCCGCTTCAGCCTGCGGGCGCCGGTTTGACGGGCTTCGGTCTGACGGGTACCGTCTAGACGGGTGCCGGCCGGAGTCAGTGGCTTTTCTTCCGGAAGTTGCTGCCGGACACGTCGGCCATGTTTTCGATGGCCACCAGCGCCTTCGGGTCGATGTCGTTGACGATTTCGCGCAGCGTGGACAATTCAAGCCGGCTGACGATGATGTAGATGATTTTTTTCGGCTCGCCGGAGAAGGCGCCTTCCCCGTGCAGGAACGTCATGCCGCGGTGCAGCTGCTCCCGGATCGCTTCGGCGATCCTGTCGGGCACATCGGAAATGATCGTCACCGACTTCAGCTCTTCCAGGCCTTCGTTGACGATATCGATCATTTTGTAGGCGATGAAATAGGTGATGATGGAGTACATGGCCGTTTCCCAGGTGAAGACGAGCAGGGCGGCCAAAATGAAGATGAACACGTTGAGCACCATGATGAACTGGCCGACGGACACCGGCTTTTTCCGGCTGACGAGAATGGCGATCACTTCCGTGCCGTCAAGCACGCCGCCGCTGCGGATGACGAGGCCGACGCCGGTGCCGAGGATGACCGCGCCGATGATGGTGGCCAGGAACAGGTCGTCGGTGAACGCGTCGACGTGATGCAGCCAGGCCGTCAGGCCGGACAGCACCAGCACGCCGAACAGCGCGTGGATGACGAAGCGGAGTCCCATTTTGCGGAAGCCGATCACCAGAAACGGCAGGTTGAACAGCACGATGAACAGGCTCAGCTTCATGCCCGTCATTTTGGCCGCGATGATGGACAGGCCGATGACGCCTCCGTCCAGAATGCTGTTCGGCACGAGGAACAGTTCCAGCCCGACCGCGGCGATGGCCGCGCCGACGGCGATCATGAACATCTGCCGGATTTCCGTCCACAGTCTGAATGGCTTGGCTCCTTCCACGGGGTGCTCAGCTCCTTTTTGATCACGTCTGGTTGGCTTCAACAAAAAAATCTTACCCTTTTTCTATCAGCAGGACAAGAAAAAGGTCTTCGGAAAACGGTCTTCGGCAAGCCGAGGGGAGGCGTTGGCGCATGGAGAAAAAGGTGGTGCTCGCCCTCGACCAGGGGACGACGAGCTCGCGGGCGATCCTGTTCGACCGGCAGGGTCGGGTCGTGCACATCGCGCAGAAGGAGTTGACGCAGCATTACCCGAAGCCGGGCTGGGTGGAGCACAACCCGATGGAAATCTGGGGCGCCCAGAGCGGCGTGGCGCGGGAAGTGCTGGAAGCGGCGCGGGTGCGGCCGCAGGAAGTGGCGGCCATCGGCATCACGAACCAGCGGGAGACGACCGTCGTGTGGGACCGGCACACCGGCGAACCGGTGCATCCGGCCATCGTCTGGCAGGACCGGCGCACGGCGGATCTGTGCGAGAGGCTGAAGAAGGACGGCTGGGAGCCGGTCATCCGCGAGAAGACCGGGCTCATCATCGACGCCTATTTTTCCGCCACGAAGCTCAAATGGATCCTCGACCATGTGGACGGCGCGCGGGCGCGGGCGGAGAGGGGGGACCTCCTGTTCGGCACGGTGGACACGTGGCTCGTCTGGAACCTGACCCGCGGCCGCGTGCACGCGACGGACTATACGAACGCGTCCCGCACGATGCTGTTCAACATCCATACGCTGGAGTGGGACGAAGACATCCTGCGGGAGCTCGGCATCCCGAAGGCGATGCTGCCCGAGGTGCGGCCGAGCGTGGGCGCGTTCGGCGAAACGGACCGGGAGACGTTCGGCGGGGCGCTCATCCCGATCCGCGGCGTCGCCGGCGACCAGCACGCCGCCCTGTTCGGCCAGGGGTGCTTCGAGTCCGGCATGGCCAAAAACACGTACGGCACCGGCTGCTTCATGCTGATGAACACGGGGGACAAGCCGGTGACGTCGGCGTCGGGGCTTCTGACGACGATCGCCTGGGGCCTCACGGACAAGGTGTCCTATGCGCTGGAGGGCAGCATCTTCATCGCCGGCGCGGCGGTGCAGTGGCTCCGGGACGGCCTCCGGCTGCTCGAGACGGCGGCGGATTCGGAATATTACGCGGGCAAGGTGCCGGACAACGGCGGCGTGTACGTCGTGCCGGCCTTCGCCGGGCTGGGGGCGCCCTATTGGGACATGTACGCCCGGGGCGCGATTTTCGGGCTCACCCGGGGCACAAGCAAAAACCACATCATCCGCGCCACCCTGGAATCGCTGGCTTACCAGACGCGGGACGTGCTGGCGGCGATGGAGCAGGACGCCGGCCTCCGGCTCAAGTCGCTGCGCGTGGACGGCGGGGCGGCGGCGAACAACCTGCTCATGCAGTTCCAGGCGGACATTCTCGGAACGGACGTGGTGCGCCCGGCGATGACCGAAACGACCGCCCTCGGCGCCGCGTTCATGGCCGGCCTCGGCACGGGCTTCTGGTCGATGGCGGACCTTGTGCGGCTCGACCGGGAGCGGGACACCGTGACGTTCCGCCCGGCGATGGACGAGGATGCGCGGCGGCGCCTTCTGGCCGGGTGGCGCAAGGCCGTGGAGCGCACGATGGGCTGGGCGGACGAATGACGGGTCCGGGAATCCGGCGCGCGATCCCGGGATGATGCGGCTGGGACCGGAACCCGGCACGCGGTCCCGGGACGATGCGGGCGGATCGGCCGAACCGATGAATAGGCAGGCGGCCGGTCGGGCAACCTAGGGAAAAAAAGGCAAGGAGTTGCCCACGCATGAAGACGTTCAATACGATTGTGCTGACCCTGCTCATCATCGGCGGATTGAACTGGCTGCTCGTCGGCCTGTTCCAGTTCGACCTGGTCGCCAGCATTTTCGGCGGAACCGATTCGCTGATGTCGCGGATCGTGTACACCATCGTCGGCTTGTGCGCGCTGTACGCCATCCGGTTCTACTACGACGTCACCAAGGAAACGGCGCGCTGAGAAGAGCCGGGAACCGCAAGTCGCGGCATCCGCACCCGTTTTTTGAGAAAAAGGGCGCTTGGTCAGGCGCTCTTTTTTTCGTTACAATGGAAGGGAACCTGTTCGACACGACAAGGAAGGACCGATTGAACATGGGAGATACGACCGTCAAGCTCACGTCCCTCACGGCAAAAGGCGGATGCGGCTGCAAAATCGGCCCGGCCGATCTGGCCCGGATCATGCGCAGCCTGCCGCCGGAGGAGCCGAATCCCGATCTTCTCGTCGGCACGGAAACGAGCGACGATGCCGGCGTGTACAAGATCCGTGACGATCTGGCGCTCGTGCAGACGGTGGACTTTTTTACGCCGATCGTCGACGACCCGTACGCCTTCGGCCAGATCGCGGCGGCCAACGCCATCAGCGACGTGTACGCCATGGGCGGCCGGCCGCTCGTGGCGCTCAACATCGTGGCGTTTCCGGTGCACACGCTGGACCACGCCATACTGACGGAGATTTTGCGCGGCGCGGCGGACAAGGCGAAGGAGGCCGGCGTCACCATCGTGGGCGGCCATTCCATCGACGACAAGGAGCCGAAGTTCGGCATGGCGGTCACCGGACTCGTCCATCCGGACCGCGTGCTGACCAACGCGGGGGCCCGTCCCGGCGACCGGCTCATCCTGACGAAGCCGATCGGCGTCGGCATTTTGACCACCTCGATCAAAAGGGACCTGCTCGCGCCGGAGGAAATCGCCCGGGTGACCCGGGTGATGGCGACGCTGAACCGGAAGGCGGCGGAGATCATGGCCGGCTTCGACGTGCACGCCTGCACCGACGTGACCGGTTTCGGCCTGATGGGCCATTCGCTGGAAATGGCGCGGGGCAGCCGGGTGAACATCACGATTTATCGCGACAAGGTGCCGTTCCTGCCGCGGGTGCGGGAGCTGGCGGAGCTGGGCGCCGTGCCCGGCGGCACGAAAAACAACCATGCCCACGTGGAGCCTTTTGTTTCGTTCCCCGAGCAGCTGGACCAGATCGGCCGGTGGATGCTGTGCGACGCCGTCACGAGCGGCGGGCTGCTCATCGCCGTGGACGCCTCGCAGGCCGAACGGCTGCTGGAGGCGCTGGTGGCGGCGGGCGTGGAGGCGGCCATGATCGGCGACGTGACGGGCCCGGGAGAAGGGCGCATTGTGGTTGTTTGAACCGACGACAAAAAAGGGAGAGGCCGCGATGCGCGACATCACGGTGGAAGAGCTGAATGAAGAGCGGTGGCGGGGCGGGACGGTCCCCATCGACGTCCGGTCGCCCGGGGAGTTTGCCGACGCCACCATCCCCGGCAGCCTGAACATTCCGCTTTTTGACGACGGGGAGCGGGCGGAAGTCGGCACGCTGTACGTGCAGGCCGGCGTCGAGGCGGCGAAGCGGCGCGGGCTGGAAATCGTGTCCGCCAAGCTGCCGGCTTTCGTGGACCAATTCGCGCGGGTGCCGGGGGACAAAACCGTTTTCTGCTGGCGGGGCGGCATGAGAAGCAAGGTGACGGCCACCCTGCTGTCGCTCATGGACATTCGCGTGCGGCGGCTTGCCGGCGGCTACCGCGCCTACAGGCGGTGGGTCGTGCAGTTTCTGGAGACGGCGGAGATCCGGCCGCGCATGGTGGTGCTGCACGGGCTGACGGGGACGGGGAAGTCCTGGATGCTGCGGCGGCTTGCGGCGGACGGGTTCCCGGTGCTTGATCTGGAGGCGATGGCGGGGCATCGCGGGTCGATTTTCGGCGAGGTCGGCCTTCGCGCGAACAACCAGAAAACGTTCGACGCCCTGCTGGCGGAAGCGCTGGTCCGCTGGCGGAACGCGCCGTTCCTGCTGATGGAGGCGGAGAGCCGGCGGATCGGCAAGGTGGTGTTGCCGGAGCGGCTTTGGGCGAAGAAGGAGGAAGGCCTCCATCTCCTGGTGGAACTGCCGCTGGAGGAGCGGGTGCGGCTCATCCTGCAGGATTACGAGCCGTGGAACCATCACGAAGCGTGCCTCGCCGCGTTCCGGCGGATCAAGGAGGCCATCCATACGCCCGTGGCCAAGGAGATCGAGAGCTTGCTGCTTAGGCAGGCGTACGCGCCGGCGGTGGAACTGCTGCTCGCGTTTTATTACGATCCGCGATACCGGCATGCCGGGCGCCATTACGACATCCGGCCGGAACATGTCATCCGGGCGCGGCATGTGGAGGAAGCGTGCGGACGGGTGCGGGAGCTGCTGCTCGGCCTGGGCGGCGCCGGCCGGTGAGGCGCCGGCGGAAGGCCGCGGGGAAAGCCCGGCGGCGGCAGACGGCGGACATGGCGTGGCGGCAGCCTGCGCCGGGGCGCCGCGGCGGCGCGCGACGGCGTCCGCATGATGGCCTGACGCCGCATGTTTCGCCGGCATCCGCGGCTGTTGTATAATGAGGGCATTCGAGTCAAAGGATGGTTGCGATGGACGAGCAGAACGTCACCCGCCTCCGCGTCGGCGAGAAGGACATCGTCCTGGTCGGCACGGCCCACGTGTCGCGCGCCAGCGCGGAACTGGTCAAACGGGTCATCGAAGCCGAGAAGCCGGATGCGGTCTGCGTCGAACTGGACGAGCAGCGGTACGAGTCGATCCGGCAGGCGAACCGGTGGAAGGACACGGACATTTTCAAGATCATCCGGGAAAAGAAAACGACGCTCATGCTGATCAACCTGGCGCTGGCCTCGTTCCAGAAGCGGGTCGCCAAACAGTTCGGCATCGAGCCGGGCATGGAAATGATCCAGGCGATCCGGTCCGCCGAAGAAGCCGGCGCCCGCCTCGTGCTGGCGGACCGCAACATCCAGGTGACGTTCGCGCGCATCTGGTCGGGCGTCGGGCTCTGGGGCAAGGCCAAGCTGATGACCCAGCTGTTGTGGAGCATTTTGAGCAGCGAGGAGATCACCGAAGAAGAGCTGGAAAAAATGAAAACCCGCGACATGCTGGACTCGATGCTGGAAGAGTTCACCGAGCACGCGCCGCAGCTCAAGACGCCGCTCATCGACGAGCGGGACCAATACATCGCCCAGAAAATCCGGGAAGCGCCGGGCGGCAAAATCGTGGCCGTCGTCGGCGCGGCGCACGTGCCGGGGATCACGCGGGAGATCCGCCGGGAGCATGATCTGGCGGCGCTGACGGCGACGGCGCCGAAATCGAAATGGCCGAAGGTGGTCGGCTGGATGATTCCGATCGCCGTCGTGGCGCTCATCGCGGTGACGTTCATCCTGAACCCGTCCGTCGGCGTGCAGCAGACGATCAGCTGGCTGCTTTGGACCGGCCTTCTGTCCGGCCTCGGCGCGGCGGCGGCGATGGCCCATCCGCTGGCCGTCCTGACCGCCATCGTGGTCGCGCCGCTGACAACGCTGCATCCGCTCCTCGCCGCCGGCTGGTTCGCCGGGTTTGCCCAGGCGTATTTCCACCGGCCCAGCGTGCGGGATTTCGAAAGCCTGTCGGAAGACGTGCTGAGCGTCAAGGGGTTTTGGCGCAACAGAGTGACCCGCATCCTGCTGGTGGTGACGCTCTGCAACATCGGCGCCTCCTTCGGCACCTTCATCGCGGGCGCGGACATCGTGCGGCGGTTTCTCGGGCATATTTGAAACGGCATCATGGACACGGAGAAGGCGGTTTTCGGCCTCCCGGCGGCCTTCGGCTCCGCCTGCGGCGTTTCGCCGCAGGCGTTTTCTTTGGGGCGCCGGCTGCTGCGGACGGATCCGCTGTTTGATTCTGGCGGGTTCCTCCCGATCCGGCGCGGCCGATCAGGGCGTGCCGGATACCTGTTCTTTCAAGAGATCGCGGATTTCCGCCAGCAGCGCTTCCTCCTGGCTCGGCTTCGGCGGTTCCGGCGCCGGTTCTTCCTTCTTGTTCAGCTTGAGGCGGGAGAGGGCCTTCACGAAGAAAAAGATGGACACGGAAATGATCAGAAAATCGACGATGGACTGCAGGAACGCCCCGTATCGGATTTCCGTTTCGCCGTATGCGTAGGACAGGTCGTTCAGGTCGATGCCGCCGCTCAGCAGACCCAAAATCGGCATGAGCAGATCGTTGACGAGGGACGTGACGATTTTCCCGAAGGCCGTGCCGATGATGACCCCGATGGCCAGGTCGATCACGTTTCCCTTGATGGCAAATTCCTTGAATTCCTTCCACATGGAAACCATTCACCCGCTTTCCCGATGTCGGATGCTTCTGACATTCAGTTTACCTGATTTGACGGGTTTTGCCATCCGGTTTCCCGTGCGGAAAAACAACAAGCGGCCGCGCGGTTTCCTGCCGTGCGGCCGCCGCCACGCGGCCCTTCAGCGGGCTTTCTTCTTTCGGCGGGCCAACCGGCGCAACGCCCGCCGGCCGCCGCGGCGCCGCGCCCGGACGGCGGCTTTGCGGTCCGCCCGCCGGATGTCGCAAACCGCGCGGCTCAGGATGCGCCGGATTTTGCGCCATTTTCTCCGGGCCGGAAGCGGGGCGGCGTAGACGCCGTTGGCCGCCAGGATCGCCTGCTGCAGCCGGTTTTTGTCCCGCAGGTACGCCGGCGACTGCGGATCACGGACGAACCGGACCGCCGTGCGCGTGCACAGGTGGCGGAAGCGGCGTTCCGCGCTGCGGTGCCGGGCGGACGTGCTGCGGCGGAGATGCTGCAGGATGCGCAGGGCGTTCTTGTAGACCGGCAGCCCGTCTTCCGGCGAATGCACGGCAAACAGGCTGATTTCCGGATTGCGCAGACCGTGTTTTCCGAAAAAGAACCGCAAGTTTTCCTCGTTGCCTTCCTTTCCCCGGACGGCGGCGGGATGCTCCTGGTGAACGCCCGTCACCTCGGCCATGCTGATGAACTTGTAGCCGTGGGCGTGCAGCCGGTATCCCAGCTCCCAGTCTTCCAGCCCGTATTTCTGGAAAATGCCGTCAAACCAGCCCACCCGCACGAACATTTCGCGCGACAGCGACAGGTTTCTCGTCACGCACAAAATCCAGGGCGCCGCGTCGGTGGCGCGGAATTCGCGCCAGTTCGGATCCTCGTCGTTCCATGGAAGCATGACCTGCGCCAGCCGGCCGGTGTCGCGGCGGATGTCGTCCGGCGTGACGATGTCGATCGTATGCGGGGCGTGCATCCAGGCGTCGTGCCAGATGCCGGCCTGGCTCAGCACGCGGGCGGCCTCGGCTTTTTCCTGCTCCGAGAAATCGGCGTGAAAATGGGTGTAGGCGCCCCGCATCAGATTGGGCATGCCGGAGATGACGGCATCCGGATGGCGGATGCGGTAGGCTTCGTGCACCCGGATGAAGTCGGGAAACACGAGAAAATCCGCGTCGCAGAAAATGAGGATGTCTTCCGACGAGGCGGAAACCCCGATGTTGCGGGCGACGGCGCGGCCGACGGGCTGGCTGAGGGAGACGACCGTCAGCCGGTAGGGCGGGCGGTAGTGCTGCAGCTGCGCCAGCGTGTCGTCGGTGGACGCGTCGTTGACCACCACCACTTCGAACTGGTCCGGCGGACACGTCTGCCGTTCGAACGACGCCAGCGTCAGCATGAGCTGTTTGGAGCGGTTCCGGGTCGGGATGATGACGCTGAAGCGCACGGAGCGGACCACCTCTTTTCGCATGGGATGTCTTGCGCATGGAAAGCCTTTGCGCGGAAGGATTTTGCCGGGGCGGCGCAGGGGAAGCCGCAAGGAAAGCCCGCGCAATGCTTGCCCATGGCGCGAAACGGCCGCTGTCGACCGTACATCCTATGCGTGTTCGGTGCCGTTCCGAAAGGGACAAAGCACCAGAGGGCCCGTTTTGGGCCCTTCGGTTCATGTCCCGTTCACGCGCTTTTCCTGATGACGGGGATCCAGATTTCGCATTTCACGCCGTCGCCATCCGTCACGTACACTTCCAGCTCCGGCCCGTCGGCATGTTCATAGCCGGAAGCCGGAAACCATTCCTGGAAAATGCGATTCCACGCCTGATGGATGTCGGCGAGGGAAGTGGTGAACACCGCCCACCGGCTCGCCGGGATTTCCATGGAGACGAATCCCTGGCCGGGATCCGCCTTCTCCGGCGGCGCTTCCACGGCGATCAGGTACGTGAAGTCGCCATTCTGCAAGTCGAAGTCGGTGCAGATGCCGAGCATCGGATCGCCCGGCCGGGCGAGCGCCATCAGGCGATCCGTCGTGCCGTCTTTCATGCTGTCGTCCCAAAACTTGGTAATTTCCCGTTTGTTCCGTCCGTCCGCCGTGGACGTGCGAATCGGCTTGCCGACGACGGTGAAGCGGCCTTTTTCCTCGAGTCGGTAATCCATCGGTTTGTCCCCTTTCAGCGAAAGTTGAAAGGAAAGCCGGGGGAAGGCCTTGAGCGGCGTGCCCGGGCGGCGCGCTTCGCTGGGCGGGATGCCGTGCAGACGGCGGAACGCCTTGGCGAAAGATTCCGGCGTGTCGTACCCGTACTTCAGCGCCACGTCCACGACCCGGGCGCCGGATGCGGCCAGCTCCATGGCGGCCAGGGTGAGCCGCCGGTTGCGGATGTATTCCGCCACCGTCATGCCGGTGACGAAGGTGAACATCCGCTGGAAATGAAACGGCGAACTATGGGCGGCCGCGGCGATTTCCTCGATGGAAAGCGGCGCGTCGAGCCGGCTTTCGATCCGTTCCAGGGCGTTTTCCATCCGCTTGAGCCATTCCATGGGCCGTCAATCCTCCCGCGGGTTCCTTCCGTTTTATATTGTAGCGGACGGCCGGCGGTCCATCCTGTCTTTCCGTGCGATGTTTGGACCGGCGCGGGAATGGGGCGGGGCCGCGGAAGGAACCATATGAATGATGCAATTCATACATTGTGAAAAAATTCACGATAAGGCGGTTCGGCATCGGCTACACTGGATGTATCAACAGGCAAAGGGGTGCGCCCGATGACCGATTTGACCTTGCACGGGAACGAACAGCAGATGACGGAATGGCTCCTGCGGTTTTGCTATCCGTGCCCGGATGCCGCGCGCTGCGAAACGGAAGCGGATCGGTTGGCCTGCTTCGCGGCGTTCGGCCTGCCGGTGGAGCGGGTCCGGCCGGAACCGACCACCGAACAGCTGCTTTGGCGGTATTATCAGTGAAATAGGTGTACGATTTGCCGTCCGGTCAGCCAGGTTGTCCGCCATCCGGCTGGCCATCCGGCTGGCCGCCCGGTTTGCCGTCCGGTGCGCCTGCCCGCCGCCCGTTTCGTTCCGGCGGTTTTTTGCCCGGCCGGGCCGGCGGTTTCGTTTCCGCCAAATACCGGTCGACCAGGGTGGACAGCAGTTCGATGCCGACCTTGTTGTGCCCGCCTTCCGGGATGATGAGGTCGGCGTATTTTTTCGACGGTTCGATGAACGCCTCGTGCATCGGTTTGACGGTGGTCAGGTACTGGTCGCGGATCGATTCGATGGTGCGGCCCCGCTTTTTGATGTCCCGCACGATGCGGCGCAGGATGCGGACATCGGGATCGGTGTCCACGAACACTTTGATATCAAGTTCCCTGCGCAATTCCTCGACGGACAGCACGTGCAGCCCCTCGATGATGATGATGCCGCGGGGATGAAGCCGGCGGGTGCGCGGGGAGCGGGCGTGGACGGTGAAATCGTAGATCGGCGCCTGGACGGAGCGGCCTTTGCGCAGCATGTGCAGATGCCGGATGAGCAGGTCGTTGTCGAACGCCAGCGGGTGGTCGTAGTTGATTTTCGCCCGCTCTTCAAAGCTGAGTTCGGGATGGTCCTTGTAGTAGTTGTCCTGGGAGATGAAGGTCACCTTGTCCGGGCCGAGGCGGCGCATGACGGCGCGCGCCACCGTCGTCTTGCCCGAGCCGGTGCCGCCGGCGATGCCGATGACGAGCATGAACGATGAGGCCTCCTCGCAAAAATGCCGACAGCTGAAATTGTGACTGGCATGGGGAAAAAACGGCCATTGCGATCGATTCGCATGGCGTCAAGTGGAAAACCCGACATTGCGCCAGCATGACACACGTATTGTACCACATTCGCGGACGGACGAAAGTGCCGGGGACGGAAAAATCGGGTCCGGCTGCGCCGCAGGGCGGCTCGAGCCGCACAAAAAAGCGAGCTGGCCGGGATGCCGGCCAACTCGCAAGGCCAAGATGTTCGCGTGCTTCATCAAACTTCCAGCGTCCAGCCGAACGGGTCGGGCAGGCGGCCGAACTGGATGCCGGTCAGCGTGTCGTACAGGCGCGCGGTCAGTTCGCCCGTCTCGTTGTTGCTGATGGCGATCGTTTCGCCGCCGATGTTCAGTTCGCTGATGGGGGAGATGACCGCTGCCGTGCCGGAGCCGAACGCTTCCACGAGGGTGCCGCTCCTGGCCGCTTCCAGCACTTCGTCGATGGGAAGCGGGCGCTCCTCGACCTTGATGCCCCAGTGGCGGATCAGCCGGATGACGGAATCCCGCGTCACGCCGGCCAGCACGCTGCCGTTCAGGGACGGGGTGACCACCGTGTCGCCGATCCGGAAAAAGACGTTCATGCTGCCGACTTCCTCCACGTAGCGGCGCTCCACGCCGTCCAGCCACAGCACCTGGGTGTAGCCGAGGCCTTCCGCCTTCTCCTGGGCCTTGAGGCTGGCGGCGTAGTTGCCGGCGGTTTTCGCTTCGCCCGTGCCGCCGCGCACCGCTCGGACGTATTCCGGTTCCACGAAAATTTTCACCGGCTTGATGCCTTCCTTGTAATACATGCCGACCGGCGAAAGGATGACCATGTACATGTACTTTCTGGAAGGGGCGAGGCCGAGCGCCGGTTCCGTCGCGATGATGAACGGGCGGATGTACAGGCTCGTGCCGGGCGCGTCGGGCACCCAGTCGCGTTCGATCCGGATGAGCTCGAGCAGCGACTCCAGGAGGAACGTTTCGTCGAGCCGCGGGATGCTCAGCCGGTCGCAGGAGCGGTTCAGGCGCTCGAAGTTTTTCTGCGGCCGAAACAGGAGCACGCGCCCGTCTTCGGTGCGGTAGGCCTTGAGGCCTTCGAAAACCGTCTGGCCGTAGTGGAACACTTTGGCCGCCGGGTCCAGCTCGATGGGGTGATAGGGCTCGATGCGCGGGTTGTGCCAGCCTTTGCCCTCTTCGTAATCCACGATCAGCATGTGATCGGTGTAGTAGAGGCCGAAGCCCAGTTTGTCGCCGGGGGGTTTTTCCTTCCTCCGTTCCGCAAGCCGAATTTGCAACTTGTCCATGGCTCTTCGTCCTTTCCTCACGGGATTGGCAGCGTTTTCTCGTTAATTTGAATCATACCACGAACTCTGATATATTCATAATATCGGTTTTATTCATTTTTCATATCGAAACGGTATGATCGGACGATTGCGCGTGGGCCGATGCCAAGCGGCCGGTTCCATCGCCATGACCGGGGATGATCCGCCGTGGACATTCGCCAGCTGAAATATTTCGTCGCCACCGCCCGGGAAGGGCAGGTGACCCGCGCGGCCAAATCGCTGCACATCGAGCAGCCGCCCCTTTCCCGCCAGCTCCGGCTGATGGAGGAAGAACTGGGCGTCAAGCTGTTCGACCGGACGGGCAAGCGGCTGAAGCTGACGCCGGCCGGCGAACGGCTCCGCCAGATGGCCGAGCTGCTGCTGGCGCAGATGGACGAGACGATCCGCGAAGTGAAGGAGATCGGGCAGGGTCTGCGCGGCGTGCTGTCCATCGGATCCGTCGTCTCCTGCTTTTCCCTTCTGCCGAAGCGCATCGAGCGCTTCCGCGCGAAATATCCGCAGGTGACGTTCAAAATTTCCGAGGGCGACCACCAGTTCCTCGGCGAACAGCTGGAGCAGGGCGCCATCGAGCTGATCGTGGCGCGGCTGCCGTTCGAGGCGATGAGCGATCCCGCCCGCTACCGCATCATGAAGCTGCCGAGCGACCCGTTCGTGGCGCTCATCCCGGGCACGTGGACGTCGTTTCCGAAAGACGGGGCCATCGCCATGCGCGAGCTGGCGGGCCACCCGCTTCTTGCCCTGAAATCCGCCAACACGAAACAGATGCACGAGCAGTTCGTGGCCGAATGCCTGCGCCACGGGTTCCAGCCGGACATCATCTGCGAATGCTCCAGCGTGGCCGTCATCCTGTCGCTCATCGCCGAAGGCATCGGCGCCGCCGTGCTGCCCGAATCGGTCATGCGCTCTTTCCCGACGGAGCGGATCCGGACGCTGGCCATCGCCGATGCGAATTTCTTTTCCGACGTGGGCATCGTGTGGCTGAAGGACCGTTACCTGTCCAAAGCCGCCGAACGATTCATCGACAGTTTCAAGGAGGATGATCATGGAAACGTTGCCGAACGGTCTTCAGCGGATCAACGGTGAACTGTGGCTGACCGAAGACGACCGGAACAACCTGAAAATCAGCTACCGGGTCAAACGCGTGCTGTTCGAAGGGCAAAGTCCGTTCCAGCACGTGATGGTGCTGGATCTGCATGATTTCGGGCCGGCGCTCGTGCTGGACGGCGTCGTGCAAACCACGTCCCTCGACGGATACATCTACAATGAAATGATTGCCCATGTGCCGCTGTCCATGCATCCGGATCCGCAGGATGTGCTGATCATCGGCGGCGGCGACTGCGGCGTGGCCCGGGAAGCGTGCAAATACGCCGGCGTGCGGCGCATCGACCTGGTGGAAATCGACGAGCTGGTGGTGAAAGCGAGCAAGGAGCATCTGCCGGCCGTTTCCGGCAACCTGTCCGATCCGCGGGTCAACTTCATATACGCCGACGGCGTGAAATTCGCCAAAGAGGCCGTGAACGCCTACGACGTCATCATCGTCGATTCCTCCGATCCGGTCGGGCCGGCGGTGCCGCTGTTTGAACTGGATTTTTACCGGGATCTGCACAAGGCGCTGAAAGAGGACGGCCTCATGGCGTGCCAGAGCGAATCGCCCATTTTCTACCCCGACGTCATGAAAAATTCCTACGACCGCATCGGCAGCCTGTTTCCGCACCGGAAGCTGTACACGGCGGTGGTGCCCACCTATCCCGGCGGCCTGTGGACGTTCACCATCGGCTCCAAGCGGCCGCTGCCCGATCCCGCGGACATCGCCTTCGACAAGGACACCCGCTACTGCAACGCGGACGTGATCCGGAGCTGCTTCGCGCTGCCGGCGTTTCTCCGGGACATTCTGGACAAGCCCGGTCCGAACCCGACGTGAAGCCTGCCCGCCGCTGACGGCGGGCAGGTCTTTTTTTTTTGCCGGGTCGGCGAGATGGACGGAAAATGGGCCCCGCCGTTTTAATATTTCTTTAATTGTAATTAAAAGAAATAAAATGTAAGATTGTATCGATTCGCATCGAAATTCCGTTTCGGAAAGGAGTTTGTCGAAAGTGGCGTTGAAGTGGCGGAAAGCCGGGGTTTGGCTGATCGCGCTTGGCATCCTCTTTTCCTCGTGGGCGGCGCCGGTGTCGGCGGCGTTCCGCGACACGGGGGGCCACTGGGCGGAAGCGGCGATCGATGCCTGGCAAGGGTACGGCGTGGTCAGCGGGTTCGACGGCGCGTTCCGGCCGGATGATCCCGTGACGCGCGCCGAATTTGCCGTCATGCTGGACAATATCATGAAATATCAGGTGCAGGGGCAGCACGGGTTCCCCGATTTGCCCGCCGGCAAATGGTATACGGGACCGATGGCGCGGCTCCATGCCGCCGGGGTGCTGAGCGGCGCCGACGGCAAAGCGCTGCCGGACAAGCCGGTCAGCCGGCAGGAAGCGGCGGCCCTCTTGGCGCGCGCGTTCGGCCTGACGGCGGAAGACGGCGCCTCCGTCCGCTTCGCGGATGAAGACGACATCGCCGGCTGGGCGAAGGACGCGGTGCGGGCGCTCGTGTCCCGGGGCGTCCTGAACGGGTATCCGGACGGCACGTTCAAGCCGGAACGGACGCTGAGCCGGGCGGAAGCGGTCACGATGTTCGACCGGCTGATTGCGCGGTTCATCCACGCGCCGGGCGAGTATGGAGGCGACGCCGACGGCATCGTGGTGATCAACGCGCCGGATGTGACGCTGAAGGACGCGGTGATCGCCGGCGACCTGTACATCACCCAGGGCGTCGGAGACGGCGACGTGACGCTGGAGAACGTGACGGTGCAAGGTTCCGTCCATGTGAACGGCGGCGGCGACGGCACGATCGTGTTCAACGGCGTGCGGGTGTCGGGCGCCCTGATCGTGGACAAATACGACAACAAGATCCGCATCGTGGCCACGGGCGACACGACGGTGACGGTGACCGTGCTGGAATCGGGCGCCATGCTGGTGACGAGGGAACTGACGGGCGGCGGGTTCGAGACGGTGGAAATTTCCGCGGATCTGGCGGCCGGTCAGGAAATCGCGCTGGAAGGGGACTTCGGCAAAGTGGTCAACCGGTCGCCGGAGGTGCAGATCACGGCGAACGGCACGATCGGCGAGCTGGTGGCCGAAGCGGACACGAACATCACGGGCGACGTGCGGATCGAGCTGGTGACCGTGCCGTCGGACGATGTGGCCGTGGCGGTGAACGGGGAACCGGCAACGCCCGGGCAGCCGGTGGCGACGGTGCCGGGAGGCGGCTCCGGCGGCGGTGGCGGCACGCCTGGAGGCGGCGGAAGCACGCCCGGCGGCGGCGGCGGCAACACGCCCGGCGGCGGGTCGAAACCGCCCAAACTGACGGGCCTCCAACCGGTCCAGCAGCAAATTTATCTGTCGATTGGTGACACCTATCGGGCGGAAGTCGCGGCCGAACCGGCCGGAGCGGCCGTGCCCGGCCTGATCTGGTATGTGGCGGACGGTTCCGACGACGTCGTCACCGTCGATCAGGAAGGAAACATCACGGCCGTGCAGCCCGGGCAAAAATATGTGGTCGCCAGGGTTCCGGGAACGGCGGTCTGCACGTATTTTCTTGTCGATGTGGACTATGCCGGTTACGCATTCCCGCCTCCGTTCACGCTGGAGATTCATCCGTACAACGACGAGTGGGCGGACCCATCCTACGTATCCGATCCCGCCGTTGTCGACAACGGCAGCCGCCTGACGGTTGCAGAGAACGATTACAGTTTGCTGAAACCGTATTACCGCGGATGGACGATCCGGCCCGACGGACCGATGGCCACCGTGACCGATTCGGTGTACGCCTATGTCGTGGTGACGATCAAGGATGAAAACGGGCAGCCGCTGCAGGATCCGGGCGGAATCCAGGTGAGCGTTTACGATGAATTGAACGGCGGCTTCATGAACCCGAATCCGGGCGAGGGGATCGGAGGATCGTGGAAAGATTCCAGCTTCCTGCTTCCGATCCATGATCCGAATGAGCGGCAGTTGTTCAACATTTGGGTTAGTGACGGCTTATATGCGGGAGCTCAAGCCTATATCGAGTATCTGCCCGAAGGCATGCCGGTCCTTTCGGATGCGGGAACGATTTCCGGCGCGCCCGTGGTCTTTGATAAGCTGGAAGTCAGTCCGCCGCCGGGATACGACCCGATGGACATCAAATATGAATGGGCCGTGGCCGAACATGAAGAAGGTCCCTATTATGTAGATTTTTACGGACCGTACTACATGATCGATCCCTATTCCGTCGGACTCTATATCCGGCCGATCGCCGTTTCCGCAAGCGCTTCGTTCGGCGGCATCGTCGTGGGCGATCCGGTCGGACCGGTCGCGGCTCCGTACACGGAAGACGCATTTTTCGACGCATGGATCGGCGCCATGCTGGGCAGCAACGCCGGCCTGACGGAGATCACCGATCATCTCGACTTTGCACCCGATCTCCCGGATTTCGATGGGACGGATGTCATCGTCATGTCGTCCGACGAGACCATCATTGACCGGAACGGAATCGTCAACCGTCACCCGCATGCCGACCGGAAGGTCCTTCTGCATGTGGTGACGGAAGGCGTCGTCAACGCGTTCCGGATGCTGGAAGTGACGGTGAAGGCCGACCGCCCGGCCGATCCGTACTTTGACGGAGCGCCGCGGGCGTACGTCCATGACGACACCGGCACGGTCTGGGTGGAATTCAGGCTCAACAAAGCGGCCGACGTCTTCGTGACGGTGAATCCATACGACTACGGGAACCCGATGGATGTCGACAGCGTCATCGGCGGTTATTCCGGCCCCTATGAACCGGTCCACACATTCTATTTCGCCGCCGATCCCGGCAAGCTGGAACATCGCTTCGACACCGGGCTCCGGCTGGCCGGCTCGGATTTCCGCGTCGATTTCGTCATCCGGGACGAAGCCGAACTTTATGTGTCCGATGAACCGACGGCGGTTCTCATCCAGGCGGAACCCCTGATCCGGGAACTGGGTCTCAACCCGCCTCTTCTGGCGGGCGCCCATCTGAACGGTGCGCGTGACGCCATTTATCTGTATTTCATCGATTACGTGGACAACAAGGGACTGAGTGATGCCCGCCTTCCGGCCCCCGGCGATTTCCGGCTGTCCGAAGGAACCGTCACCGGCGTATCGGTTTTCAACGAGCCGCTTTTCGGCATTCACTATTTGAAACTGAACGTCAGCGGCGTCACCGGCAACCGGGTGGCCGTATCCTACGAAGGGGCGGATCTCCGGGATGAGAGCGGCAGCAGGATCACATTCCAAAACGTCATTGCCGAGCACCGGGAGCCGTCGGGTGAAGCCGTGCTTTCCCGCGACCGCACGTCGATGATGCTGCACGTGTGGCCGGGCTGGCCGAACAACTACAATCCGCCGGCCGAGATCTTCAGCGTGGAGATTGCCGGCCATGGCGTGGTGCAGCCCGACAATGCATTCGGGACCCCAAATGCATTTCTTGTTGATTGGAACGGCGGTTATTATGCCATCGTCTTCCTGTTCTTCAACAATCCGCTGCCGGAGGGAGACTTGACCGTCCGTTTCGACACCAGCGGATTCGAGACGCGGACGGAAGAGACCTATCCCGATGAACTCGTCATCGAAAACGTGCTGGAAATCGCCGAACCCGGCACGCCGTCCGTCGCATACGACGCGGCGTCAAGAACGTTGACGATCACCTTCGCGGAAGGGTTTGTGCTGAGCGAATATCCCGCGTTCCTTGGCGGCCTGATCCTCCATGCGGATGGCAACGAATGGCCGCTGCGCGGATTCAGCATGGCGCCGGCCGCTCCCAACGTGCTGGACGTCGTGCTGGACGACCGGTACGCGAAAGCCGTGGAGGATGGCACCGACGTCAAGCTGAAGTACGAAAGCCTGGGCATTATTTCCTACGATATCCGGGATTATCTCGATGTGCCGATTCCCGATTTCGGCTACGTTCCGGTGATCAAAAAATAGGTTGCCGGGTTTTCGGAACGGGATGGCCGAGGCGGACGGATTCCGCCGGACATCCCCCAAGGCAAAAAAGCGGCGCCCGCAAGGGCGGCCGCTTTTTTGCATTCCGTCCCGCCCGTTTTTCCCGATTTGAGATGCGGTTCGTTTTTTGTTAATGTTGAGGGTATGAACAACATCCAGATTCAACAAATCCGCGACATGATCCAGCAGGCGACGCGGTTTCTGATGACGTACCACTTCGCCCTGAAAACGATCGAGACGAAAATCGAAATCCTGCAGGAAGAGTTCCGGATGCTGCACGACTACAACCCGATCGAGCATGTGACGTCGCGGGTGAAGTCGGTGGAAAGCATCGTGAACAAAATGCGGCGCAAAGGCGGCGGACGCAGCCTGGACGACATTCGGGAGACGATTCGGGACATCGCCGGGGTGCGCATCACCTGCTCGTTTCTGTCGGACATTTACCGGGTGAGCGACATGCTGTGCCGGCAGGACGACCTGACCGTGCTGGAGGTCAAAGACTACATCCGGAATCCGAAACCGAACGGGTACCGCAGCCTGCATCTCATCCTGGAAGTGCCCGTGTTCATGTCCGACCGGTGCGAGCGGGTTTGCGTGGAAGTGCAGATCCGCACCATCGCCATGGACTTCTGGGCCAGCCTGGAGCATAAAATTTTCTACAAATACGACGGGGCCGTGCCCGGGCGCATGCTCCGGGACCTGAAGGAAGCCGCGGAAACGGCGGCCATGCTGGACGAGAAGATGGAGCGGCTGCACCGGGAGATCAGCGAAATCAAAAAGGAGAACCCGCCGGATCGGGGCCAGGACATCGCCGCGCTCCTGTCCGGCCGGGAAGAGGCGCTGCCGAAGGCGCTGCTCGAATGGGTCCGCAAGGTTGACAACGATTGAGCAAAGGACGACAATGGATACGACCGACGGAAACGGCCGTGGTGTTTCGCGCGCCGTTCTCGTTTTGTTTGTGCGGATCTTTGCAGCGGAAGAAGGAGAGGAGTTGCGCGGATGACAACCCCTGACAAGGCGCCTGACGCAAGAACGGCGGCCGTGCCGGACGGCGGGCGGCGCGCCCCGCGGCGGTTGCCCATCATGGGCGTGATGCTGGCCGCCGCTTTCGTGTCTTTGCTCAACCAGACGCTGCTCATCGTGGCGATTCCGCCGATCATGAACGAGTTCGGCATCCAGCCGAACCAGGCCCAGTGGATCACCACCGCCTTCATGCTGACGAACGGCATCATGATCCCGGTGACGGCGTTTCTGATCGAAAAGTTCGGCAGCCGTTCGCTGCTCCTGTTCGCCCTGGGCGTGTTCTGTGCCGGCACCCTGCTCGGGGGGCTGGCGCAGAACTTCGCGGTGCTGCTGCTGGCGCGCATCACCCAGGCGATGGGCGCCGGCATCCTGATGCCGCTCATGCAGACCGTGACGCTGATTCTGTTCCCGCCGGAAAAACGCGGCGCGGCCATGGGGATGGTCGGCCTCGTCATCGGCTTCGCGCCGGCCATCGGCCCGACGCTGGGCGGCTGGATCATCGGGCACGGCACCTGGCGTTACCTGTTCTACACGGTGCTGCCGATCACGCTTCTTGTGCTGGCTGCCGCCTTCGTCCTGATGAAAAACGTCATCGACCGCAAACCCCGCGCCGTGGACCCCGTCTCCATCGCGCTGTCGACGGTCGGGTGGGGCGGCCTGCTGTACGGCTTCAGCATGATCGGCTCCGCCGGGTGGGGAGACGCCGGCGTGCTCGCGGCGCTCATGGCCGGGGCGGTGGCGCTCGTCTTCTTCATCCGCCGTCAGCTTGTCATGGATGAGCCGATGCTCAACTTCCGCGTGTTCCGCTATCCGGTGTTCACCTTGACGACGGCGCTGGCCGTGCTCATGTTCGCCGTGCTGATCGGCACCGAGACGCTGCTGCCGATGTACGTGCAGAACGTGCGGGGCGGCTCGGCGCTGCAGTCCGGCCTCATGCTGCTGCCCGGCGCGCTGGCGACGGGGCTATTGGCGCCGGTGGCCGGCCGGCTGTACGACCGGTTCGGCGCGCGCGGCCTGAGCATCACCGGGTTTGCCTTCATGGTGGCCGGCACGATGATGCTGCTCAACATCGGCCTGGATACCGGCTTCGTCCTCATCGCGGCCATGTTCCTGATCCAGATGACCGGCGTCGCGCTGCTGATGACGCCGCTCATGACCGCCGGCATCAATGCGCTGCCTTTTGCATGGATTCCCCACGGCACCGCCATGAGCAACACGATCCGCATGGCGGGCGCATCCATCGGAACCGCCGTCATGGTGTCGGCGATGAGCACGGCGGCGGGGCTGGCGGAAAACCGGGCGGCCGATCCCGCCTTCGCCGGCTTGACGGGCATCAAGGCCGGCATCGCGGCCGCGGCGGTCATGGTGCTGGCCGGGCTGGTCGCATCCTTCTTCCTGCGGGAGAAAATGCGGCGGGAGCTGGCGGCGGAGTAGAATGGTGGAATAACGGAAAAGCGGAAAAGCGGCTGTCCATCGGGACAGCCGCTTTTCATGTTTGCACCGCAGAGGATGCGGAAGATCAAGCCAACGGATTGATGGAAACCATCTTTTGCGCCTTGGGCATGCTGCGCTCCTCAAAATTTGAATGCCGCCACCAATTGCTTCAACTGTCCCGTCATGCCGGCCATGTCCCTGGCGCCCGCGTTGACGAGCTCCACGATGGCATGCTGATTTTGCACGGAAGACGACACTTCCTCGACGCCGGCGGCCGTCTGTTCGGACACGGCGGCGATGTTTTCCGCCGATTTGTTGATTTCTTCGCTGTTTTTGGCGATGGTGACAAGGTGGCTGTTCATCCGGCCGATGCCTTCCGTCACCCGGACGACGGCTTCGTGAATGTCCCGGAAGGTGTCGCCGGTGGAGCGGATCATGCCGCTGCCTTCTTCCACCCGGCCGTAGCCCGTCTCCAAATCTTCCGCCACGGCGCGGGATTCCTGCAGGATGTTCTCGACGATGTTCGTGATGGACACGAGGGATTCGGACACCTGGTTGGCCAGCTTGCGGATTTCCGTTGCCACCACGGCAAAGCCGCGGCCCGCCTCGCCTGCCCGGGCGGCCTCGATGCCCGCGTTGAGCGACAGGATGTTGGTCTGGGCGGCGATGCTCCGGACGACCTCGACGAGGCTCGAGATGTCCTGCAGCCTTTGCTCCAGATGGTTCATCCGGTCAACGGAAGCGCGCATGAGGGTGTCGATTTCGTTCATTTTGCCCATGGAGTCCTGCATCATACGATTGCCCCGGCCCGCGATGTCCAGCAGCCGGTCCGACAGCCCGAGCAGCTGCTCGTTCTCCCGTCCCGCTTCGTGGATGAGCCCGTTCAGGTCGTTCAAGACGCTGGAAATTTCGTTGGCGGATCCCGCCTGCTCTTCGGTGCCGGCCGCCAGCTGGTTCATCGTGTCGGCGATCTGCGCGCTGCTCGCTTCCATGTCCACCGACGCCTGCAGCAGCTTGCCGCTCTGGTCTTCCACCTTCGCCGACATGTCGGCGATCGTCCGGATCATGTCCTGCAGCCGGTCGGCCATCCGGTTCACGGAATCGGACAGGCGGCCCATTTCGCTCCTGCTGGCGGCGATGTCCGAGCGGACCGTCAAGTCCCCGTCGGCGATCCGGTCGCTGACGCTGACCAGCTTTTTCATCTGCCTGCTGATGCCGATGGAGATGAGCAGCATGACCGCCGCGCCGAGAAGAAGCGAGACGATGAAGGTGGCAAGCTGCTGGTTTTTCGCCTGGTCCAGGTTGCCGTACGTGTTCGTGATCGCCTCCCCGCGGGAACTGTCGTACAGGCTCTGGATCTGCTGCAGCGCGTCCATGCCCTGCTCGAAGTGGTCGGTCATGTCCAGGCGGATGAACGCAAACTGGTCCCGCAGGTTCCGCTCCACGGCGAACACCAGCCGCTCCTTGAACACGCCGTCGAAATCCGCGATGCGGCTTTGCGCCAGGCGGATGCCGGCCCCGAGTTCCGTGGACGGGTCCAGCTGCGCCGCCAGCCGGTCGGTCAGGGCGGTCAGCTCCTGCATTTTTGCGTTGTAGGTTTCCTTGATGTCCGATCTCGCGAAGGTCATGTAGTGGTAGGACAAGACGTTGATTTCATTGAGCAGCGTGATCGCTTCGGAAATTTCCGAATATTTATTGTTCGCGTCCTCCACCGTGTTCATGTCCTGCCGGATGTTGAGGACGATGAAGTAGGCATTGACCATGGACGCCGCAAACAGGAGGAAAGAGACGATCAGCGAGATCATGTATCGCTGGCCGATTTTCGTGTTTTGCCACATCCGCTTCACGTTCAGAAAGGTCATCAGTTTCTGCATTCGATTGGTCCCCCCATGGTAGCGTGTGAGAAAGCGTGGAACAATTTCAAAAATAATCAAAAAAGAATCGTTCGTACAGAAAATATATGAGACGGATGTCAATAAAGCGCCAGAGGGCGCTGTTTTTGTGTGGCATCATGTGGCAGTTGGGAAGGTGTGTCTATTGATTGTCCGGACAATTGCGTCTTTTGTTGAAGAACGAGAGAGGATGTGTCTAGGAAAGAAGGAGGATGCCGAGAAGTGTCGAATATTGGAAATGGAGGAAAAGGATCGGCGGTGACCTCATGCTGCAGCCTGGTTTATATGAGCAAGTGATCAATGAATATATCCAGTCGGAACTTGAGAAAGGGCATAAAGAATGGTTTCATGATCGCAGCAAGATCGATCGGGCGGAATCGGCGAACATTCTAGGAACCTACATAGGCCGCTTGCTCACGCAAGTCATGCAATACATCGACCATAGCGAAACGGTGGTAAAAGATCGCATCGCCTTCTGTAACGAAATCATCCGATTCGCCATTGATTATCTGGAACGGGAGTCTGGCCATAAGCTGGATGCTGATCTCCTTTCCAATCTGAAGGGACAGCTCATCCACCCTGGCGCCGAAATGCTCCTGGAATTGATTGACGCTAAACAAGCGGCCAACAAGGCCCATGTTCGTCCTGAAACGCCGCTTTCAATCAGTTCTTTGTTTACTGGCGACAAACGCGAACCGAGCATGCTGGTGGAATTGAAAAAAGAGATCGCCACCAGTGACCGGATTGATTTTCTCGTTTCGTTTATCAAATTCAGCGGGCTACGTTTGTTGCTCGACGATCTGAAAGCTTTCACCATGCGCGGTGGCCAGCTTCGCGTCATCACCACCAGCTACATGGGCGCGACAGACTATAAGGCCGTCCAGGAGTTGGCGAAGCTGCCGAACACGGAAGTCAAAATCTCGTACGACACCAATACGACTCGCCTTCATGCGAAGGCTTATTTATTCTGGCGCAATACCGGTTTCAGCACGTTGTATATTGGCTCTTCCAACATTTCAGAATCGGCAATGACTTCTGGATTGGAATGGAATGTGAAATTGGCTCAACAAGATGCGCCAACCATTGTAAAAAAGGTTGAGGTCAGTTTCGAACAATATTGGAACAACCCCGAGTTTGTCACCTTCATCCCTCAACTGCATGAGCAAAAGTTACGACATGCGCTAAAAGCGGAACGCTCTTGGCGGAACGACGATCATAGTGCGCTAAGTTTCTATTTTGACATCCAGCCGTACTACTACCAGCAAGAAATTCTCGATAAATTGCAAGCGGAGCGGGACATTCACAAGCGGTTTCGCAACCTCGTCGTAGCGGCGACGGGAACGGGAAAAACCGTCATTTCGGCTTTCGATTATCGACGGTATTGTCAACAAAACCCCGGCAAACCGAACCGGCTTTTGTTCGTCGCCCATCGGAAGGAAATTTTGCAGCAAAGCTTGTCTTGTTTTCGTTCCATCCTGCGCGATCTTAATTTTGGCGACGTGATGGTGGCCGGTCATGTGCCGGACCAGATTGATCATCTGTTTGTTTCCATCCAGTCGCTGAACGCGAAGGATCTTTTTGCACGGACACCACCGGATTTCTATGACTTCATCATCGTCGATGAATTTCACCATGCGGCGGCGCCATCGTATCAGCAGCTATTAACGTATTATCAACCGAAAATCTTGCTTGGCTTGACCGCGACGCCGGAGCGCATGGATGGCAAAAGCATTACGGACTATTTTGGTGGCCGAATTGCTGCAGAAATGCGACTATATGAAGCCATCGAACGCAAACTGCTCAGCCCATTCCATTATTTTGGGGTTACGGATTCTGTTGATTTGAGCGGTGTGAAATGGCGTTTCGGGAGATACGATGAGAACGAGTTGGAACGCTTGTTTGTCATTCAAGAGAAAGTGGCGAAAGAACGCGCGCGGTACATCTTTGAGGCCGTCGAGCGGTACTGCACAGACATCAATGACGTGATTGGGATCGGGTTTTGTGTCACGAAGCGGCATGCCCAATTTATGGCGGAACAGTTTAATGCCTTCGGGGTGCCGTCGGACTATTTGACCGCTGAATCACCGGATGACGTGAGAGATATGGTCAAGCAGCGGTTGGTGCGGAAGGAGATCCACTTCATTTTTGTCGTTGATCTATACAACGAAGGCGTGGATATTCCAGAAGTGAATACGGTGCTGTTCTTGAGACCGACGGAAAGCTTGACCGTGTTCTTGCAGCAGCTAGGCCGTGGGCTTCGGCTTTATGAAGGGAAAGAAGCATTGACGGTGTTGGACTTTGTGGGGCAAGCCCATCGCGAATACAACTTCGAGCAGCGGTTTCAATCCCTTTTGTCGCGGACGCGGCGCTCGGTGTTGAAGGAACTTGAGCTTGGCTTCCCCAGTGTGCCGAAGGGATGCTCCATCATTTTGGAGAAGCGGGCCCAGGAGATCATCTTGGCGCATATTCGCTCGTCGATTAACAACTTGAAACATATACGGCGCAAAGTTATCGATTATTTTACCCATCATCGGGAATGGCGGATCGGAGAGTTTTTCGAAGATTACCATGTGAAGCCGCTTGATGTGTACGGGCGTAAAACACCCACGACCGTCTATGGGCTTGGGATTCAAACGAACGTGGTTCCAGCGGACGAGCCAATCGATGAAACGAGGGAGAAGCTGCTTGCAACCGGACTGGAACGATTGTCATTCAGCAATTCCACTCGGTTTCTTGAATTTGCTTTACAGGCTTTGCAGGCGATCCGTGAAAGCCGCGGAAAACCGATGGTCGGGTTGAGTCCAGCTGAACAAAAAATGTTGCTGATGCTGTATTACACGTTTTGGGATGTGGGGCTGGCGGACTGGAAGGATCGGTCGTTTGACACTTTGGAAGAAGCGCTGTATTGGCTGGTGGAGCATCCTTTGGCGTATGCGGAACTGTACGATGTGCTGAGGTATCAATATGAGAAAATCGATATCGTCGGCCGGCCCGTTCCGGGGCTTGATGAAGATATCCCGATTGATTTGTATTGCAACTATACAACTAATCAAATTATGGCGGCGCTTGGTCGACATCAAGCGTGGAAGCACAGGCATTTTCAAGAAGGGGTGTTGTACGTCGAGGAGCGCAAAATGGATGTATTCTTCGTGACGTTGGTGAAGTCTGAAAAGGATTACTCCCCGACGACGATGTACCAGGACTACGCGGTGAATGAACGGGTGTTTCATTGGCAATCGCAAAGCCGCACAACGGTAAACTCGCCAACAGGGCGTCGGTATATTAATCAGCGGCACACGAAACATCCGGTGTTGTTCTTTATCCGGGAGAAGAAGCGAAACGAATATGGCGTCACGATGCCATACACGTGTGTGGGGTTGGCGGATTACAAGAGACATCACGGCTCAGCGCCGATTAGTATGGAATGGACGATGCGGGAACCGCTGCCGGCTTTTGTGTTGGATGTGGCGGTGAGGGGATGACCCTCATGGTGGTCATGGTGGTGCGTTAATTGATGAAGATGTATATAGGAGTAACCGATACGGACTGGTTCAACTTTTTAGCTAAAAAACAGCCTGAGGAAGTCAATTTCTGGAGACCGGGCGGAAAGCAGGCGTTTCGGGCTCTTGAACCCAATGAATTGTTTTTGTTCAAGCTGCACAGTCCGAATCATTATATCGTGGGTGGAGGTTTTTTTGTTCGACATGTATTTCTGCCCATATCGTTAGCCTGGGAAGCGTTTGAATCGAAAAACGGATCCCCGGATTTTTATACGTTCCGAAATGCAATCTACAAGTATCGAAACAGTGACCCTAGGATCGAACCGGATCCCACAATCGGTTGCATCATCTTGGCAACACCGTTCTTCTTTGATCGGGATCAGTGGATTCCAGTTCCGGAAGACTGGCAATCCAATATCGTACAAGGCAAAACTTACGATACTGAAACTGTTCACGGACGAAGATTATATCAATCGGTTATGGAAATCATCTATGACCAATCAAGTCGATACCGTCAATATTCTGATGTAATATCAGAAAGCTACGTGGGCTCCAGATATGGAGCGGCCCAAATTATTTACCCCAGAATTGGACAAGGGACATTTAAGGTTATGGTGACGGAAGCTTATCGACGTCGTTGTGCAATAACGGGTGAAAAAACGCTTCCAGCACTTGAAGCAGCCCATATAAAGCCTTTTTCGCAAAGTGGTCCACATTTGACTAGTAACGGTTTGCTTCTTCGCCGAGATATCCATACATTGTTTGATCGCGGATATATAACAATAAATGAGAATTTGCAGATCGAGGTAAGCAAGAGGATCAAAGAAGATTACGGCAATGGACGCGAGTATTATGCGTTTCATGGAAGGAAGCTTGCTTCGATTCCGGAGAGAGATATCGATAGACCTGCAAAAGAGTTTTTGCGTTGGCATAATGAAAATGTTTTTTTGGCTTGATTAGTGCTGTACAGTTGAACCCGCCGGTGGAAGACTCCGACCGGCTTCTTTTTTGTAACATCCCTCTTTCTCATGTTACATATAAAGCAGATGCGCATCATCCGGACATGGCCGTGGTTGGGGGACCGCATGGAACTGGAGCAGCTGTATCGCGAAATGTACCCGAAATTGGTGGCTTTTTTTCTGGCCGGCACGTCGAGCCGGGAAACGGCGGAAGATTTGGCGCAGGACGTGTTCTATGCGGCCTTGCGGGGCGCCGGCGGTTTCGCGGGAAGAGCCAGCCCGGCCGCCTGGCTGTTTGGCATTGCCCGCAACCGGCTGCGCCGCCATTACAGGGCCGGAAGCTACAAAGCCCGGCTCACCGTCCGCCTGCTTGATGCCGTGCGGCACGGCCGGCCAACGGAAGAAGCGGGGCCCGAGGAGCGGGCTGTCCGCAACGAGCTGCAGCAACAGCTCCTGGACGCGATCCGCCGGCTGGAAGACCGGGAACGGGAAGTCGTGCTGCTCCGCGTCTTCGGCGAATTGCCGTTCCGGGAAATCGGCGAGCTGCTCGGCATCAGCGAAAATCACGCCCGGGTGATCTTTCATCGCATCAAACTTCAACTGAACAAAGAAATGGGGGACAAACCGGATGGACGGCAGGAAGTCCGATTCCGATAAAATGATGTCCGACAACCAGCATGACCGGCCAATGCCGATGCCGGCAAACAGCGAGCCGGCCCGCGTCATTTTTGAAGATCTGCTTCCCCTGTATGCCGACGGGCTGCTCAGGGACGAAACGGTGCGGTGGATGGAACGGCAGGCCGCAAGCGACCCGGAACTGCGGCAGCTTCTTGAGCAAGCCAAGAAGCCGCTGCAGGCGCCAAAGCTGGCGCCGGAACCGGCGGCGGATTACGAAGCCGCGATGCGCAGCATCCGCCGCCGGCTGTCCGTCCTTCAGCTCATTCTCGTGACGCTGTCTTTCGGCATGGCGATCGGCACGTCTCTGCTGGGCGGCAGTTTCGGGTTCATCTTTTGGTACGCGGTGCTCGGCGCGGTCATGTACCTTTTTTACCGGGATTGGCGCCTCGTGCTGCTCGTGTCGTTCGTGCCGATTTTCCTCTGGCTGTTCGGGGACGCGATCTTTCAATGGTTGAGAAACGGCGAATCGGGTGCGGCGGCTGGCACGGAGATGGGTGCGTTCCGTTTCCTGGCGGCGGCGCTGGGGACGTCCCTGCTGTTTGCCGCGCTGCACGCCCTGTTCGCGTTCGCGGGCATGGCCATCGTCTGGCTGGCGAAACGAAAAATCCCGCTCACCGCGGCGCTGTCCGTGCTGCTGGCCGCCGGCGTTCTGCTCCTGTACGACGCGTACAACGGCAATCCGCTCGTCAAATGGCTGGCGGAGAAGAAGCTGGAGGCATATTTGGAAAACACGCATCCGGATGAGCAGCTCGTAATTCGCGAAGGGTGGTACAATTTCAAAAATGCCTCGTATGAGTTCCGGGTGGTGTCGTTCAAAAAGACGGCGGACGGGCAACCGGCGGAGTATCGCGTTTCGCTGCGGGGGTTGAATCCGCGGGTCATTTCGGACGGAGTCCGGAACGCGCGGCTGGACGAACGGATGATGAACCGGCTCGGCGCCGGCGCGGCGGCGGAAATCCGGGCGCTGCTGGAACGGGACGTGGCCGGGTTGCGGCAGGTTGACGTGCGTCTCGAGGTGCTCCAGGGCGAACTGCCGGACGATGCGGCGTGGCACAAGGATTTGCCCGTGGCGGACGATTTGCGGATCAGCATCGTGCTGGACGCGGGCGGCATGACGGCGGATGACGTGCGGGAAGGGGCGCGGCGCATCCAGGCGGCGCTGGATGAAGCGGGGTACCGGTACAAATCCGTGCTGATCAACGCCAACGAATTTGAAGAAGATGAAGCCGGTGAAAAAAGGCTCGGTCCGCTGAAATATGCGGCGTCGTTCAGGCCGGGGGACGATGTGGCGAAGATCAAGGTCCGGACGTACAACCAGTGAAGGGGAAAGTTCAGGAAGCAAAATGTTTACCATATAAAATGGCGCGGGGCACCGGTTCCGGGGCGGATCACGGTTCTCCGCGCCATTTTTGCGCCGTTCAATTGCCGCCGTTCCACGGCCCCGTCGATTCCCGCACGATCAGCGTCGTCGGCAGCAGCACTTCGAGGCGGGCGTCGTCCGGCCGCTCCAGCCGGCGCAGCAGCTGCTCGACGGCGACGCGGGCGAACAGGTCGCGGTCGATGTGCGTGGTGGTGATTTTCGGATCGGACATTTGGGAAAAATGACTGTTGTCGAACCCGCTGACGGACACGTCGAGGGGGATGCGGAAACCGAGCTTTTTCAGGCTGGAGCAGACGTAGTACGCATACCCGTCGTTCATGCAGAACCATGCGCTGGGCCGTTTGTCCAGGGAGCCGAGCGCCTGGTCGATCGCGGTTTCCTCTTCCGCCGTCTCGATCAGCTGGTGCGCCTTCGGCGGCTCCAGGCCGTGTTCCCGCATCGCCAGCAGGTAGCCTTCCCACCGTTCCTGGTAGCTGGGGGAGCGGCGGACGTTGCCGATGATGCCGATGTCCCGGTGGCCGAGCTCCAGAAGATGCCGCACGGCCCGGTACGCGCCGAACCGGTTGTTGGTCAGCACGGCGTCGGCGTCGTTCAAAGGATCGTGGTGGTCGATCAGCACCGTCGGGATGCCCTGTTCCAGCACCTTGTTGATGTAGGCCGTGCTGATGTGCGACAGAATGAGGAGGCCGTCCACCTGCCGGTCGGCGATGAACGGGGACAGGACAAGGCCGTCCCGCGCGGCGGGCGTGACGGACTGGATCAACAGGCTGATGCCGTGGCGGTGCGCTTCCCTTTCGATGGACAGGAACATTTCGCCGAAGAACGGCTGCAGCGAGAAGGTGATTTCCGACGCGATCAGCCCGACCCGTCTCGCCGTCGCGCGCGAGGCGGAGGAGCGCTTGCGCTCGTAGCGGTAGCCCATTTCCTTGGCGGTTTTGACCACGAGCTGGCGCGTCGCCTCGCTGACGCCGTCCTTGCCCGACAGCGCCTGGGACACCGAATTTTTGGAAATGTTCAGTTTGTCCGCGATCATCTGCATGGTCACTTTTTTGGCCACGGTGCCGATCATCCGTCCTTTCCAACGGCTTCAACGGGGACGCAGCCGGGAAGCGCAGCCTGTCAATCGGGTCGCCGTGCGATGTTCGTGCGAAAATCGTGCGAAGCCGAACGATGCCGCCGCATGCGCCGCTTCCGCATCCGCCATTCCGTACAAGTCAAGTTTTGTCACGTTACAAAATATAATATACATAAACGCGAGAAACTTGTAAACAAGGAGGATTGACAGCAAAATGTCACGTCATTACAATGAAATTGTAACGGCTTGGGTCACGTGACAAACTAGAATGAGTCATGCTATTGTCACGTTTCCAAAGCCAAAGCGACCAACATATTTTCCATCTGAGGGGGACGACGACATGAAACGATGGTTTGCGATCCTGGCGACCTGCGTCCTGGCCTTTGCGCTGATCCTGGCCGGATGCGGCGGCAAAGACCAGGGTTCCGCAGGTTCGGGTTCGTCCGGCACCTCTTCCGGCGGTCAGTCCGGTACGTCCGGCGAATCCGGAAGCGGTTCCGCCGGCCAGAAGGTGCAGATCCGCCTGGTCACGTGGGCCGGCACGGACGAAGCGAACGAACTGCAGGCCATTCTCGACGAACTGAACGCCAAGAGCGACGTGTACGAAATCGTGCAGGACTCCAATCCGGCCGAGTACGACACGCGGCTCATCACGCAGCTGACCGGCAACTCGGGTCCGGACCTGTTCTGGGTGAGCGCCCAGCGGGCGGCGCAGCTGGCTTCGGAAGGCGCCATGCTGGACATCACGGACCGGCTGGCGGCAAGCGACCATCCGGCCGCGAACACGGACGACTACTACGCCACGTCGTTCCAGCCGTTCACCCACGAAGGCCGGGTGTATGGCCTGCCCTGGCTGCAACAGCCCGTCATGATGTACGTCAACAAGACGCTGTTCGACGAGGCGGGCGTGGCGTATCCGAATGAATCGTGGACCTGGGACGATTTCATCGACGCGGCCACGAAGCTGACCCGCGACGCCAACGGCAAGCATGCGGGCGAAGCCGGCTTCGATGCGAACAACGTCGTGCAGTGGGGCTTCACGCTGAACGGCTGGCCGCCGGTGCAAATGTTCATCTGGCAAAACGGCGGCGAAGTCATCACGGAAGACTTCAGCGAATCGCCGATCGACACGCCTGAAGCGCTGGCAGCGTTCAAGTTCTACGCCGACCTGGTGAACGGTCCGCTGACGCCGCCGCAGCAAATCATCCGCGACCGCGGCTTCGACGCGATGTTCCGCAACGGCCAGGTGGCCATGTTCATGGGCGGCGCCGCCGACGACCTGGACTTCCGGGTCGAGAACGTGCAAGCCTTCATGGTGCCGGCCGGTCCGAGCGGCATCCGGGCCACCTTCGGCGACATCCTCGGCATGGGCATCAACGCGAAGACGAAGCAGCCGGACGCGGCCTTCGCCGCCCTGCTGGATCTGACCGACGCGATCCACCACTGGAAGATCATGCCGCCGCGCGCTTCCCTGGCGGATCTGAAGACGCTGCAAGAGCTGCATCCGTACAAAGCCCATTCGCTCGAGGCGATCATCGCTTCGATGCAATACGCGAGACCGTACCGCTATTTCGACAACTATCCCGAATGGGACAACATTTTCTGGACGCAGCTGATGGATCCGATCATCAACGCCGGCGCCGATCCGGCGGAACTGGTTCCGAAGGTGAAACCCCAGCTCGACGGCGCCCTGCGGTAATCCGTTTGAGGGGAGGAGGCAGCTGGCTGCCTCCTCTCCGCCATTTTTGCGCCTGATCCGGCCCGTCTCAAGCCGCGCCTCGGCAGCCTCGCGGTTGCCCGGCGATTGTCCGGCGGCTGCCCGCGGTTTTCCCGCGGCCGCCGCGACGGCTTTTCGCAGCCGCCACGGTGGCTTCCCCAGGCTGCCGAAGCGGCAGCTCCGCGGTTTCGCGCCGGTCGCTTCGCGGCTTCTTTGCCCGGCGGCTCCGTGATGACTGCGGGGAACGCCACGGCTGTCCCGCGGGAATTCAGCGGATGACCCGGCGGCTGTTCCGCGGCTTCTCCGCGGGTTTCCCCGCGGCCTCTGCTGCGGCTTCCCCCGCGGCCGCCCCTGGTTCCCGCGGAGCAAGGCGGACGGACACGGCGAAAGGAGGAATCCGGTTTGCCAAGCCATCTGGCCACATTCATCCGCTGGCTCCTGGTGCCCGTCGTCCTCGTGGGCGCCGCGGCGCTCTTGTACGTCATCGCCCGCCGGCTGTTCAAGTGGAACGGCAGGCAGTCGCTCGGGCTGGCGCTGGTCTCGCCCTGGGTGTTCGGTTTCCTCGTTTTCACCGCTTATCCGCTGCTGTATTCGTTCTATCTGAGCTTCACGGAAAACAACCTGTTCGGCCGGACCAAATGGGTCGGGCTTGAAAATTACATCCGCCTGTTCACGGTGGACATCGAATTTTGGCCCTCGATCCGCATCACGCTGCTCTATGCGCTGCTGTCGCTGCCGATCGGGGTGATCGGGGCGCTCCTGATCGCGATGCTGCTCAACAACCGGATCCGGGGCATCGGCCTTTTCCGCACGATCTACTTCCTGCCGGCGGTGCTGCCGGAAGTGGCGGTGGCGCTCCTGTGGCGCTGGATGTTCAACAGCGAGGTCGGCATCATCAACTACGTGCTGTCGCCGTTCTACAAGCTGTTCGGCATCGGCACCCCGGACTGGTTCGGCAACAAGGACTTCGTGCTGGCCGCGTTCATCATCATGAGCGTGTGGGGCATTTTCGGCACGAACACGGTCGTCTTCCTGGCCGGGCTGCAGGGCGTGCCGCGGGCGCTGCATGAAGCGGCGGAGATCGACGGGGCCGGCGCCTTCCGGCGGTTCCTGCACATCACCGTGCCGCAGATTTCGCCGGTCATCCTGCTGCAGGTCGTCATGGGCATGATCGGCGCGCTGCAGATTTTCACCATCGCCATGTTCGTGCGTCCGACATCCGCGGCGGGGAAGTTCATGAACCAGCTCGTCTACGAGCGCGGATTTTCCCAACTGGACATGGGCGAAGCGTCCGCCATCGCCTGGGTGCTGTTCGTCATCATCCTGGCGCTTACGCTGCTCGTGTTCCGCTCGACGCCGTTCTGGGTCCATTATGAATCGGACGTTCGCCGATAAGGGGGTGCTTGCGGAATGGCTTCGACCCATGCCATGCAGCGACGCGCCGTCAGCCCGTACCGGCTGATGCGTACGGTCTACCGGGCGTTCATCTACGTGACGGTCATCTTCCTCGCCGTCGTCATCCTGATTCCGTTTTTCTGGATGCTGTCGACGGCCCTGCAGGAAGAAGGGGACATTTTCGCCTGGCCGCCGCAATGGATTCCGGACCCGCCCATGTGGCGGAACTTCCCGGACGCCTGGAACGCGATGCCGTTCAATCTGTATCTCGGAAACACGCTCTACATCGTGGCGCTCGGGATCATCGCGGAGCTGGCCAGCGCCACGCTGGTGGCGTACGGTTTCGCCCGCTTCCGCTTTCCGGGAAGCGAGATCGTTTTCCTGATTTTGCTCGCCACGATGATGCTGCCGTTCCACGTCACCCTGATTCCGACCTACCTGATCTGGCAGAAGTTCGGGCTGTTGGGCGAGTTCGACCCGCTCGTGCTTCGCGCATGGACGGCCTGGGGTCCGTTCTACATTTTCCTGCTGCGGCAGTTTTTCATGACCCTGCCCCGGGACCTGGACGACGCGGCGGAGATGGACGGCGCCAACTGGCTGCAGACGTTCGTCTACGTCATGCTGCCGCAGATCCGTCCGGCGCTGCTCGCCGTGGCCATTTTCGGCTTCCGCGGGTACTGGAACGACTTCCTCGGCCCGCTCATCTACCTGACGGACATGAAAAAGTACACGATGAACGTCGGCATGTACTTTTTCATGGGCGGGGTGAACGAGGCGCCGCAGTGGAACTACCTGATGGTGATGTCCACGCTGATCGCGCTGCCGGTGCTCGTGCTGTTCTTCATCGCGCAAAGGTATTTCATCGAGGGCATCACGTTTACGGGCATCAAGGATTGACGGCAAAAGATCACAAGCGAGGATGGGAGAGAAGTGCAATGAACAACACGGTCCGCATGTCCGTCCAGCGCGCGCCGGAAAATCCCCTCATCAAACCGGGGGACATCAAGCCGGCGATGCCCGGATGGGAGGTGCTGGGCGTCTTCAATGCGGGCGTCATCGAGCACGACGGAGAGATTCTCATGCTGCTGCGGGTGGCGGAGCGGCCGCCGCAGACCGACCCGGACGCCGTGCTGGTGCCGGTGCTCGATCCGGACCTGCTGCGGCGCGGCCGGTCGGAAATCACGACGATCCGGGTGAACCGGCATGACCCGGCCCTGGACTTCGATGATCCGCGGGTGGTGCGCAACCGGAGCGGCAAGGCCGTGTGGCTGACGTCCATTTCGCACCTGAGGCTGGCCCGGAGCCGCGACGGCGTGCATTTCACCGTGGACGACAAGCCGACGGTGCTGCCGGAAGGCGAGCGGGAAAGCTGGGGCATCGAAGACCCCCGCATCACCCGGATCGGCGACCGGTATTACATCACGTACAGCGCGGTGTCCGAAGCCGGCGTGGCGGTCGGTCTCATCAGCACGGCGGATTTCGCCGGCTTCCGGCGGGAAGGCCTTGTGCTGGCGCCGACAAACAAGGATGTCGTGCTGTTCCCCGAACCGGTCGGCGGCCGGTACTGGATGCTGCACCGGCCGGTGCCGGAAGGCATCGGCGATCCGGAAATTTGGGCGGCCTCGTCGCCGGACCTCATCCATTGGGGCGGCCATCGCCGCGTGATGGGGCTCCGGGAAGGCGGCTGGGAAAGCGGCCGCATCGGCGCCGGCGCCGTGCCGATCCGCACGGACGACGGGTGGCTCATCCTGTACCACGGCGCGGACCGCGGCCAGCGCTACTGCATGGGCGCCGCCCTGCTGGACGCGAACGATCCGGGGCGGGTGCTGGCGCGCCTCGACGAGCCGATCCTCGAACCGGAAGCGCCGTACGAGACGGACGGGTTTTTCCCGAACGTGGTGTTTTCCTGCGGCGCGGTGGTGCGGGATGGCCGGGTGCTCATGTATTACGGCGCCTCCGACGACACGATGGCCTGCGCGTCCTTCGACCTGGAAGCGCTGCTGGACGAACTGCGGCGGGCGCGCAACGGTTGACGAAACCGCGGCATGGACATGCCGAATCCTGTTCCCGGAAGGTCGACGGCATACGAACCGGACGCATTCACAATTTGCCGCGAAGCGTGATAACATGACAATAAGACAACCTTTTTCAACATCAAAATGACGGCAAATGATGACGGCAAGCGTATGAACCGCGATCGATAAACCGGTCGGAAAAGGAAACAAAGCAGACATGACCGCATGAACAAGGCCGCAGCCACCATGACGACATGAATGGAAGGGACAATCGGGACAAAATGGCAGAGCTGATCAACACCGGTTTGAAGTCCGTCGAAACGCTGCTCGCGAACTACCGGGGAAGCGGTTACCCGGCGACCGGTCCGGAGAAGCTCCGGTTCGAGGGGACGAACGGCCGGGACGTGTACAACATTTCGGCGCCTTTCGAAGACGAAGGGGAATTCGTCATCGCCGGACGCGTGGAAGCGCGGGACAGCGAGCAGTCCGACATCATCTTCTTCGTCGAGCGGGACGGCGTCTGGCGTCCCCGGGAAGGCGCGCCGGTCTTTCCGCTGCAGGATCCGTTCCACACCCGCGTCAACGGGGAACTGATCTTCGGCGGCGTCCAGACGTTCCCGCACCCGGAGAAGGAAGGCCATCTCGGCTGGCGCACCGTGCTGTACAGGGGCGCCAACCTGGCCAGCCTGAAGCCGTTTTTCACCGGGCCGGATTTCATGAAAGATTTGCGGCTCGTCCAGATGAAGGACGGCACGATCGGCGTGTTCACCCGCCCGCAGGGCGCCAAGGGCGGCCGGGGCAAAATCGGGTACGTCAACGTGCCGACGCTGGAAGACCTGACGGTGGACGCGGTGGAGCAGGCACCGCTCCTGGAGGGCCAGTTCCTCGATGACGAATGGGGCGGCAGCAACGAAATCCACCTGCTGAAAAACGGCCTGCTCGGCGTGCTGGGACACATCGCCCGGTTCGACGAGAAGGGCAACCGCCACTACTACCCGATGGTGTTCGCGTTCGATCCGTCGAGCAAAACGTTCTCCGACATGCAGATCATCGCCGAGCGGGCGGATTTCCTGAGCGGCCCGTCCAAACGGCCGGATCTGGACAACGTCGTGTTCAGCGGCGGCCTGATCCGCCAGCCCGACGGCACGGCGGACCTGTACGTCGGCACGAGCGACGCCGAGGCGCAGAAAATCCGGATCCGGGATCCGTTCCTCGTGTACGAATCGCTGCCGCGTCTGTGACGAATAAGAAAAAGCCAGGCATCATCCGAATCCTGTTCATCATCCCGAAATGCCGTCCCCGGGAACCCGGTTCCCGGGGACGGCTCATGTTTTGCCGTCTTTTTGCTTTTTGCGGGGCGCCTCCTTTACAATAGTAAGTGGACAGACGACCTTTTCAAGCATGGAGGAGATGCGGATGCAATACCGGAGACTCGGGCGGAGCGGGCTGAAGGTGAGCGAAATCAGCCTCGGCAGCTGGCTGACCTACGGCGGTTACGTGGAAAAGCAAAATGCGGTCCGGTCCATCGACAAGGCGTACGAGCTCGGCATCAACTTTTTCGATACGGCCAACGTCTACGAGCGGGGCGAAGCGGAGAAGGTGCTCGGCGAAGCGCTGCGCAAGTATCCGCGGGAATCGTACGTGCTCGCCACCAAGGCGTTCTGGCCGATGGGCGACGGCCCGAACGACCGCGGCCTCTCCCGCAAGCACATCATGGAACAGTGCCATGCCAGCCTGAAGCGGCTCGGCGTCGACTACGTGGACATTTTCTACTGCCACCGGCATGATCCCGAATCGCCGCTGGAGGAGACGCTGCGCGCCATCGACGACCTGATCCGCCAGGGCAAGGTGCTGTACGCGGGCGTCAGCGAATGGACGGCCGCCCAGATGGCGGAGGCGCTGGCGGTGGCCGACCGGTACCTGCTCGACCGCATTGTCGTCAACCAGCCGGTGTACAACATGTTCAACCGCTACATCGAGAAGGAGATCATCCCGCTCGGCGAGCGGCACGGCATCGGGCAGGTCGTGTTCTCGCCGCTGGCCCAGGGGCTTCTGGCGGGCAAGTACCAATCGGCGTCGGACATTCCGGCCGACAGCCGGGCCGCGAAGATCGAATGGGTGCGCAAAAGCATCACCGAGGAAAACATCGCCAAAGTCCGCAAGCTGGGCGAAGTGGCGGCGGATCTGGGCCTGACGGCGGCGCAGCTGGCCCTGGCCTGGGTGCTCCGGCAGCCGAACGTGGCGAGCGCGCTCATCGGCGCGAGCCGGCCGGAGCAGGTGGAAGAAAACGCCAAGGCGTCCGGCGTCACGCTGCCGCAGGAGGCGCTGGAGCGGATCGAGCAGATTTTGGCGGAGTGACGGTTGCGGACATCGGCCGGTTGCGGGGAAGCGGTTGTGGAACGTTTTTGAAAACTTTTTTGGAAAAAAATAAAACATGCGTTGCTTTCTGCCGATTCCCGTGTTATGATGGGACAGTGAAATTTGCGTGACCTGATCATCACACTGTGACAGCGGGTTATGGAGTTTCATGCATAGCCTCCTGGCGCGGTGTGATTTTTTGTTGCACCGTACAAGGGAAGGCTGGGCAGCACTTGTACGGAGGTGACAACGAGATGCATACCGGAACGGTGAAATGGTTCAACGCCGAAAAAGGCTACGGCTTCATCCAGATGGAAGACGGTCACGACGTGTTCGTGCACTACAGCGCCATCGTCGGCGAAGGCTTCAAGACGCTGGACGAAGGCCAGCGCGTCGAATTCGACGTCGTGCAGGGCCAGCGCGGCCCGCAGGCCGAGAACGTCGTGAAGCTGTAATCGCGCGGTGAAACGGAAAACCGCCCCATGAGCGCCACCCGCTCGTGCCGGGCGGTTTTCTTTTCGGGCCGGGCCGTTTTTGTCGGGTCCATCCATTGGCCGGCTTGAACGACGTTTGCCGCTTGCCGGCCGTCCGCAGGCGCCTTTCCCGGCGGTTGCCCGCTTCTGCAAAATGCATCATAATCGAGATGGCGAAATCAAACGGGTTATTCATCATGACCACGGTCGGAGGAGGAGCGGCATGAAGTACCGAAGGCTCGGCAAAACAAACCTGAAAGTGTCCGTCGTCGGCGTGGGTACCTGGCAGTTCGGCGGGGACTGGGGCAAAACGTTCGATCAGAAGGAAGTGGATGCGATTCTCGGCCGCGCGAAGGAGCTGGGCATCAACCTGATCGACACGGCGGAATGCTACGGTCCGCACCACCTGTCCGAATCATTCATCGGCGATTTTCTGAGCCGCGACCGGCGGGAAGACTGGGTGGTGGCCACGAAATTCGGGCATCTGTACGAGGAGCGGTGGCAGAACGCGTGGGATCCGGAAACGGTGCTGGCCCAGCTGGAGGCGTCGCTTCGCGCGCTGAAGACGGATTATGTGGACCTGCTGCAGTTCCATTCGGGCGGCGACGACGTTTTTGACAACGACGACTTGTGGACGATGCTGGACAAGCAGGTGCAGGCGGGGAAGGTGCGGTTTCTCGGCATTTCCATCGGCGCCAACGACAACATTTATCAGACGTCGAAAGCGACGGAAGTCGGGGCGAGCGCCATCCAGGTGGTGTACAACCGGCTGGACAAAACGCCCGAGAAAGCGGTGTTTCCGTCCTGCATCGAGCAGGATCTCGGCGTCCTGGCCCGGGTGCCGCTGGCGAGCGGCTATCTGAGCGGCAAATACAAGCCCGGCGCCGTGTTCACCGACAACGTGCGGAAAAACCACAAGCGGGAAGAGATCGACGAAAAGCTGCGCCTGGTGGAGGAAATCGCCCGCACGGAAGTGCCGGAAGGCGTCGGCATGGCGGAGTGGGCGCTGGCCTGGTGCCTGCAGCATCCGGCGGTGACCTGCGTCATCCCCGGCACGAAAAGCGTGGAGCAGGTGGAAGCGAACGCCCGCGCCGCCGCCCTCGACATGGTGCGGGACGATCATCCGCAGGCGTGGAAGGGCTGAAGCGGGAAAAAGGGGCCGCCCGGCGGATGCACAAGGCGTTGCCTTGGCAAGCATCCCCGGGCGGCTTTTTTGCGGCTTTTTTGAAGTGGACAGATTGTCCGCATCGCGTGTCCGATCCTACCCGGCGGCTTCCTTCAGAAACGCAGCCAGGCGGGCGACGCCTTCGCGGATGTCGGCCGCGCTCAGGTGGCCGTAGCCGAGCACGAGGTCGCGCCGCAATCCGCCTCCCGCCAGCCGGTAGTCGTCGGCGCACTGGATGCGCACGCCGAAGGACACGGCGTTTTCCCATTTCACGTCGTGCAGATTGCGGAGGATTTTGACGCGGGATGGGTCCGCCTCCGATGGTTCGTGGCGCCCAGTGTCCGGCGATCCGCGCAGCCCCGCTTCCGGCCGCTCACTTAGCCCGGCTGCCGCGGCATCATCCGGCTCCGCAACCGTCCGGAAGCGCGCCAAAAGATGCATGCCCGCATCATCGCCGCGGATGTCCAGCATGCCGGGAAAATGCGTCTCCAGCGCTTCCTTCAGCACCCCGCGCTTGTGCCGGTACACCTTCACCATCCGGTACAGATGGCGCTCGAAATCGCCGGAAGCCAGCATGGCGGCCAGCGCCCGCTGTTCCGCGTTGGGCGTGAGCAGGGTGAGGGCGTCTTTCGTTTGGCGGAACCGGTCCACGAGCGCCGGCGGAATGACCACGAAACCGAGCCGGAGGCCGGGCGCCAGCGTTTTGCTGAAGGTGCCGACGTGGATGACCCGCTCCGGCGCCAGCGCAAGGAGGGGCGGCACGGGCGATCCCTTGAAGCGGAATTCGCTGTCGTAGTCGTCTTCGATCAAAAAGGAGCCGGCCGCCTCCGCCAGGCCGATCAGCCGGTGCCGCCGCTGGACGGACAGGATGCTGCCCGTCGGGAACTGGTGGCTGGGCGTGAGCAGCATCAGCTCTTCGGGTTCCAGCCGTTCCACGAGGTCCGCCCGGATGCCCTGGCCGTCCACGTCCACCGGCTTCAGCCGGTATCCGCATCTTGCGAAAATATCCCGCCCGAATTCGACCGTCGGATCTTCCACCACCACCGTGCGAAACCGGTCGGCCAGGGCATGGGCGATCAGCAGAAACCCTTCCGACGAGCCCGAGACGACGGCGATGCGATCCGGCTGGACGCGCAGCCCTTTGGCGCGGAACAGATAAGCGGAAAGCTGCTCCCGGAGCACCGGATCGCCGAATGCGTCGCCGTAGCCGAACAGGTCATCCGGCGAATCCAGAACGGCGTTCCGCAAATGGATCCCCCACACCCGCCGCGGAAACAGCGACAAATCCGGAAAGCCGCCCGTGAAATCGATGAGGCGCCCGGGAACGGATGCCGATTTCGGTGCCGGTGATGAAGCGGATGGCGACGCCGGCGTTGGCGATGGGAACGGTGCCGCGCCGGTCCGTCCGCCGAACGCCTCCGATACCGGCCGCCGGCTTGTCCGCAGCACGTCCGCGCCTTCCGCCACGTATGTGCCCGACCCGACCCGGCTTTCCAGAAACCCTTCCGCGATCAGCTGCTCGTACGCGTCGACCACGGTGTTGCGGGCGATGCCGAGGGCGGCGGCCAGCTGCCGGGTGGACGGCAGTTTCAGGCCGGCGGGCAGCTGCCCGCTCCCGATCAGAAGACGCAGCTGTTCGCACAGCTGGCGGACGGCGGGCACGGCGTTCTTTTCGACGGTCAACCCGAGCATGTTCATCCCCCCGCGATCAACACTCCGCGATCAACAACGTTTCCCGTTCCGGTCAAATCCCCCGTAAAGCCAAAGTGGTTCCCCGAAATAACAGAAAAATGGACCTTCATCCATATCAATACCAAGATTATACTGAAGCCAACCAAAAACGAAAACCGATCATCCTGCGGAAAGGAGAAGGTCCGGCATGGCAAAACTCGGAAAGACGGGCATCGACCTCGGCATGATGGGATTCGGCGGCTGGCCGATCGGCGGGCCGTTCACCTTCGACGGCAAGGAGGACGGCTGGGGCGGCGTGGATGACGACGAATCGGTGAAGGCGATCCATGCCGCGCTGGACGCGGGCATCCGCTACATCGACACGGCGGACGTGTACGGCACGGGCAGAAGCGAGCGCGTCATCGGCCGGGCGATCAAAGGCAGACGGGACCAGGTGATCATCTCCACCAAATTCGGGTTCCAATATGACGAGGACAGCAAGGTGGCCTGGGCCAAATACGACACGTCGCCCGCCTACATCCGAAAGGCATGCGAGGCGTCGCTCAGGCGGCTCGGCACCGACTATATCGACCTGTATCTGTTCCATGTGGGCGGCGACGTGCCCCCGGGCGAGCTCGGGCAGGTGATCGCGACGCTGGACGATCTGAAGGCGGAAGGCAAAATCCGCGCCTACGGCTGGAGCAACTGGAAGACGGAAGCGGCCCGCTGGTTCGCGGACCGCTCCGCCGCCGACGCCATGATGTTCGAGCTCAACGTGCTGCACGGGGAGACGGACATGGTGGGGCTGTGCGAAGAAAAGGATCTGGCCGCCGTCTGCATTTCGCCCCTCGCCATGGGATTCCTGAGCGGCAAGTACGGACGGGGCACCAAGTTTTCCAAAAACGACGTGCGGGGCGCCGGCCATTCCTGGGTGACGGTGTTCCGGAACGGGGAGCCCGTGCCGGAGCTTCTCGAAAAACTGGAGGCCGTCCGGGAGATTTTGACAACAGGCGGCAGAAGCCTGGTGCAGGGAGCGCTCGCCTGGATCTGGGCGAAAAGCCCGAACGCCGTGCCGATCCCCGGCATCAAGACGGCCGCCCAGGCCGCCGAACTGGCCGGCGCCATGGCGCACGGCCCGCTCACCCGGGAGCAGTTCCTCGAAGTGGAGCGGCTCATGGGGCGCCTCCCCGCCGGCAGCCCGGCGTGACCGGGCGGGTTGCAAGCGGTTTTCCGGCAGCGCCATATCCAAATTCAAAAGGATGCGGGCATCCATAGCGGCAAATGGTTGCGCCTTCCGCCCCGGCAGGCGACCGTCCGGGGGACCGTCCGAGACGCGGCGCAACCGCCGGCGTCCGGCCGTGACGCGGTCCATATGCGCTCTGGCAAATTGTGATATAATGGTGCTGGTGAGCGCATGCATGGACCTTCTGGTGACATTGGACGCCAACTACCTCAAGCCGCTGCGAGTGATGCTCGCATCCCTTTTTTACAACAACGCCCATCGCGCTTTCACGATTTATCTGATGCACTCCCGCCTGACGGAGGATCAGGTGGCGGAACTGGCCGAATGGGTGCACGCGCGCGGCCACCGGCTGGAGCAGGTGAAGGTGAACGAGGACTGCTTCGCCGGCGCGCCCGTGCTGTTTCATTATACGGTCGAAATGTATTACCGCCTGCTGGCCTGGAAGTTTCTCCCCGGACATCTGGACCGCGTTTTGTACCTCGACCCCGACATTCTGGTGCTGAACCCCGTGGATCCCCTTGACGGACTGGATCTGGACGGCTACCTGTTCGCGGCCGCGTATCACGACATTTTGTCCATCAACGAGATCAACCGCATCCGCCTCAGTCCCTACAAAATCGAAGCCTACTACAATTCCGGCGTGCTGATGATGAACCTGGCGCGGCAGCGCGAGCGGATCCGGGAAGAGGACATCTACCGGTTCGTGGAAGTCATCAAAAAGCAGCGGACGAAGCTCATCATGCCCGACCAGGACATCATGAACATGATGTTCAACCCGGAAATCAAGCCGCTGGACGAAAAGATCTACAATTACGACGCCCGCTACTACCAGTACTACAAGCTGATGAGCGGCGGCGAATGCGACATGGATTTTGTCATCCGCAACACGATCTTTCTCCATTTCTGCGGCAAGAAGAAGCCGTGGAAACCGAACTACGGCGGGAAATTCCACGTCCTGTGGAAGCATTACGAGAAAATGGCCTTCGGTTGACAAAAAAACGGGAAAACGGGGGAGCTCACCATTGCGGAAACAGAAGTGGAAACTGATCGGCATCATCCTTCTCGTCTCGCTCATCATGATCGTCCCGGCGGTGTGGCATGCGGGCGGAGACGATGGCGCCGGCGCCCGGGACGGGCTGGCGGCCGGCGAAACCGGCGCGGGAGGCGGGGAAGGCGATGTTGCTTCCGGACCGGACGCCGGTACGGGCTCCGGAGCGGGCGCCGGGTCCGCCGGCACCGGCGGGGAAATGCCCGACCTGTCGGGCATCAAGGCGGATTTTGAAGACGGCACGGCGCAGGGGTTTGTCCCCCGCATCGGCGAAGAAGTGCTGCAGGTGACGGACGCCGACGCCCATACCGGCACCTACAGCCTGCTCGTCACCGGCCGGGCCAACCCGTACAGCGGGGCGAAAATCGACACGAGCGACAACATCCACCGCAAAACCCGCTATGTCATCAGCGTCTGGGTGAAACTGGCGCCCGGCGAGGCGCCGGCGAAGATGCGGCTGTCCCTGCAGCGCAACCTGGGCAGCACGGAAAGCTACGTCACCATCGCCGGCGACGCGACGGTCACCGCGGACCGGTGGGTGCAGCTGAAGGGCGTCTACACCCACGGCGTGCTGCAGGAGGACACGTCCGTCTACGTGGAAACGGCGGAGGGAACCGCCTCGTTCTACATCGACGATTTCGAGCTCGTTTACGACGGCGACAAGGAAGTCCAGATGGACATTCCGTCGCTGAAGGACGTGTTCGCGGACGCCTTTGAAATCGGCGTGGCCGTCGACCGCAACATGGACGGCAAGTTCGAACAGCTCATTTCCAAGCACTACAACGTGCTTGTGGCCGGCAACGCCATGAAGCCGGGGCCGCTGCAGCCGACGGAAGGCCGGTTCAACTGGGAGGCGGCCGACCGGTATGTCGAGTTTGCCAAGAAGCACGGCATGGCGGTCCGCTTCCACACGCTGGTGTGGCACTCCCAGGCGGCGGAATGGATGTTCCGCGACGAAAACGGCGAACTGCTCAAGCCGTCGGAAGAAAGCAAGAAGCTGGTGCTGGACCGGCTGGAAGCCCATATCCGGGCCGTCGCCGAACGGTACAAGGACGACATCCGCGACTGGGACGTGGTCAACGAAGTGATCGACGAATCCCAGCCGAACGGCATGCGGCGCAGCATGTGGTACGTCCTGACGGGCACCGACTATATCGAGCACGCCTTCCGCGTGGCGCGGGACGCCCTCGGGCCGGACGCCCGGCTGTACATCAACGACTACAACACCCATCTTCCGAAGAAAAGGGACTACCTGTACAACCTGGTCAAGGACATGCTGGATAAGGGCGTGCCCATCGACGGCATCGGGCACCAGACGCACATCAACATCGAATATCCGCCCATTGACCAGATCCGCGAATCGATCGAACGGTTCGCCGCCCTCGGGCTGGACAACCAGATCACGGAGCTGGACATCAGCATTTACACCAACGACACGGACCAGTATGAAGCCGTGCCGGAAGATGTCCAGATCAAGCTGGCGCACCGGTACCGGGAGCTGTTCGATCTGTTCCTGGAGCTGAAGGACAACATCAGCGCCGTCGTGTTCTGGGGAACCGACGACGGCAACACGTGGCTCCGTTCGTTCCCGATCACCCGCCTGAACACGCCGCTTCTGTTCGACGACCAGCTGCAGGCCAAGTACGCCTTCTGGGCGGTGGTCGGCGACATGGACAAGGTGCCGCCGCTGCCGGAAGAAGAACCGTTGGCCGCGGACATTCCCAAGAAGCGGATGCGGGCGGCGTACGGCACGCCGATCATCGACGGCAAGTGGGACGCCATTTGGGACCAGGCGGAAGAAGGCGTGACCGACGTCTGGGTGATGGGCCAAGCCGGCGCCAGGGCCGCCTTCCGCGTGCTGTGGGACGACGGGCACCTGTACGTGATCGCGAAGGTGACCGACGCCCTGCTCAGCAGCAAGAGCGCCAACCCGTGGGAACAGGATTCGCTGGAAATTTTCGTCGACCAGAATTTCGGGCAAACCCCGTCCTATGAAGCCGACGACGGCCAATGGCGGGTCAGTTTCGAAAACGTCCAGAGCTACAACGGCGCGGCTTCGCCGGACAACTTCACCACGGCGGTGAGCGTGACGGAGGACGGCTATCTCGTGGAAGCCCGGCTTTCCCTCGATCCGGCGTACATCAAGGAAGGGGCCGTCATCGGCTTTGACGTGCAGGTGAACAACGACGAAGACGGCGACGGCGTGCGGGACAGCGTGGCCATCTGGAGCGACCCGACGGGGGATTCGTACCGGAACACGCAGCATCTCGGCATTCTGGAGCTGGCCGGCCGCTGAGCGCATTCGGGCCCGGACGAACCGTTTTTCCGGAAAGCGGGTTTTGGGCGGCAACAAGATCGGACATTCTGTCATCGGGCTTTTCATTACATCCGCAACAAAAAGGAGCTGGGCCATCATGGGCAGCGAGAGCAGCCAAAACAACCAGAACAACCAGAACAATCAGAGCAACGGCAAAGGTCTTCTGGGCACGGACGCCGTCGTCCAGATCGGCATCGTCGTCAACGACATCGAAAAAACGGCCGAACGGTACGCCGAACTGTTCGGCATCGAAAAGCCGAAATGGGCCTGGACGGACCCGCTGGACAAGGCCAGAACGGAATTTGCAGGCCAGCCCACCGAAGCGCGGGCGAAACTGGCCTTCATCGATGCCGGGCAGCTGCAGATCGAGCTGATCGAACCGGACGGGCATCCGTCCACGTGGCGGCAGTTTCTCGACGAACACGGAGAAGGGGTGCACCACGTCGCCTTTTTCGTGAAAGGGATGCAGGACAAGATTGCGGCGCTATCCGCAAGCGGCATGCCCCTCGTCCAGAAGGGCGAATACACCGGCGGCCGCTATGCGTACATCGATTCGTTCGACCAATTGAAGGTCATGATCGAACTGCTGGAAAACGACAACGGATAACGGCAGCGGAGACCGGACGGGGAGATGGACGACATGAAACGTGTGCTGGCCGTGGCGGGAGATTTCTATCATGACGGGGCCGTCATCCGGCGGGCGTTGGAGAAAGCGCTGGGGCCCTGGGCGGAAGAGGGGCGGCTGGAACTCCTTTTTGCGGAACGGGACCGGCTTGCCGGCGAACTCGACGGGAAGCCGGATCTGGTCGTGCTGTTTGCCGAAAACCGGACGGATCCGGAGGAAGACGAAAACCGGACGTGGATGACGGAAGCCGAGGCGGAGAACATTGAACGCTACGTGGCCGGAGGCGGGGCGTGGCTTGCCTGGCATTCGGGCCTGGCGTCCTACCCCGAAGACGGCGCTTACGTCCGCATGTTGAAAGGGCGCTTCCTTCATCATCCGCCGGAGCATGCCGACGTCACGTACACCCCCGTGGCGGATGCGGGCCTCGGCGACCTCGGCGGGCCGTTTAGGCTGAAGGACGAGCATTACTTCGTCGACTGCCGGGAGGCGGAGACGACGGTGTTCCTGCGGTCGCATTCCAGGGACGGCGAATCGATTGCCGGCTGGCATCATCCGCACGGCCGCGGCCGCGTCGCCTGCCTGGCCCCGGCCCATCTGGAGGAGGGCTTGCTGGATCCGAACTTCATGGCCGTTTTGCGCCGGGTCGTCGCCTGGTGCCTGCACATTTGACGGCCTGGAGCCGGCATCAAAAAAAGGGCGCTTCCGGCCCGCCGAAAGCGGCGGAGCCGGAAGCGCCCTTTCACTTTGGGTCATGCAAGCGCCGCAACATGGATTGTGCCTGCGATGCGGGCAACGGATGATGCCGCGATCGGGCAGGATCGATTCGTTCAGGAAGCGTTTTTGCCGTTTCTCTTGCGCATGGCAATGCCGACGGTGACGGCGAATCCGCCCCACAGCAGCACGGCGCCGAAGACGAACATGGCAATGGCTCCGCCGCTCATCAGCCGGACACCTCCCGGTTCGCCACGGCCGGCGATTCATCCTTCCAGCGGATGGCATAGGCCAGGACGAAGGCAATGACGATGGACAGGAGCACCATGACCCAGCCGAAGGTGACGATGGCGTGCGTCGGATAGCCTTCGTAGTTGGCGGAAAACTCCGAAATCAGGTTCAGGATGGTCATGAACAGGAGGACGACCGGCGTCACGAACTTGATCATGATGTTCCACCAGTAGCCGACGCTGAAGTCGGACACCAGGTTGTTTTCCTGCCGGATCTGGTTGAGCTTCTTCGAGAACCAGCCGAGCAGCAGCACTTCCAGGAAGCCGGCCACCACGATGCCGTAGGCGTTGATGAAGTGGTCGACGATGTCCAGGAAGATGATGCCGGCGCCGGTGGAGAAGGCGATGCTGACGACGAAGCAGACGCCGATGACCCAGCTGACCGCCTTCTTGCGGGTGAGGCGCAGTTTGTCCATCACCGCGGCGATGATGACCTCCAGGATGGAGATGAAGGAGGTGAAGCCGGCCAGCACCAGGGACAGGAAGAACAGGGCGCCGAAGAACCCGTTCAGGAACGGGAACTCGTTGATGATCTGCGGGAACACGACGAAGGCGAGACCGACGCCGGCGGCGGCCACCTCGCTGACGTCCGAGCCGGTGACGCCGGCCATGAAGCCGATGGCGGCGAAGACGCCGATGGCGGCCAGGAATTCGAAGCCGCTGTTGGCGAAGGCCATGATGAACCCGCTGTTGTTCACGTCCGTCTTCTTGTCCAGGTAGCTGCTGTACGTCACCATGATGGCGAAGGCGATGGACAGGCTGAAGAACACTTGCCCGTAGGCGGCCATCCACACTTTGTACCATTCGGGGTTGCCGCCGCCCGGGAAAATTTTCGAGAACTGCGGCGTGAACAGGTGGTTCAGGCCGGCAGCCGCGTTGTCCAGCGTGACGGCGCGGATGACGAACAGGATCATGACCACGACGAGAATGGGCATGAGAATTTTGTTGGCCCGTTCAATCCCCTTCTGCACGCCGTTGAACAGGACGTAGAACGCGGCGGCCCACACGACGACAAGCGGCAGGAAAATGTGCCATTGGATGCCGCCGATGACCCAGCCGCTGTCGGACACGACGTTGTCGGGCACGCGGAGATATTCGCCGAACAGGAAGCCGCCCGTGTCGCTGCCCCATTTCAGGTTGAACGAGAAGAAGAAGTAGCTGAGGGCCCAGACGATGACGGCGACATAGTACACGGCGATGACGAAACTGATCATCACCTGCCACCAGCCGAGCCATTCGAACCGGCTGGACAGCCGGCGGAGCGACAGCGGCGCCGACCCTCCCTGGGAACGGCCGATGCCGAACTCCAGAAGCAGGATCGGGATGCCGGCCGTCAGAAGGGCGAAGAAATACGGGATGAGGAAGGCCCCCCCGCCGTTCTCGTAGGCGATGTACGGGAACCGCCAAATGTTGCCCAGCCCGATGGCCGAACCGGAGGCGGCCAACACGAAGCCGAGCCGTGTCGCCCATTGTTCTCTCTGCTGCATGAACGAACCTCCTTGAATTGTGGGATTGGATGCATGGTGAAGCTGTGATGTTGAAAGCGCTTGCAAAAGATCCTAATGCCTATTATTACACGAAATAGGGGCCGCCATCAATTGTTTTTTTTGTCCTTTTTTCCCGAAATGAGGCGTGGTACAATGGGCTGATGCCGGCAAGGGACCGGGTGCGGTTCCGTGCCGTCCTGTGCGGTATCGCACTGCGGTTTTGCGGACGCCGGGGTATCTTTTGCGTCAACCGGGCGCGGGATGGACGGACGGACAAGTGCCATCCGGCGCTTTGCCCATACAGGCGCTTTTGTCAAAAGGAAAGGCGCAGTACACGTGCACGGTTCAAAAAGGCGGTGAACCCCGTGGCAGACGTGACGGCCGGATCGTGGAACGGTCCGCTCGCGATCACCCTCGCCGTACTGGCGGCAAGTTCCATTCTGTTCTTCACCGGCCGGATCCGGTCGGATCTGGTCGCCCTCTGCGCGCTGCTTGTCCTGATGGTGACCGGTGTCCTGTCGCCGGCGGAGGCGCTGTCGGGCTTTTCCAGCCCGGTCGTCATCATGATGATCGGGCTGTTCGTGGTCGGCGGCGGCATTTTCCAGACCGGACTCGCCAAAATGGCGTCCAGCCGCCTCCTGCTTCTGGCCGGCACGAACGAGACGCGGCTCCTGGTGACCGTCATGCTGGCGACGTCGCTGATCGGCGCCTTCATCAGCAACACGGGCACGGTGGCGGTCATGATGCCGATCGTCATCAGCCTGGCGCGGGCGGCGGGCGTGCATCCCGGACGGCTGCTCATGCCGCTCGCGTTCAGCGGCAGCCTCGGCGGCATGCTGACGCTCATCGGCACGCCGCCCAACCTGGTCATCCAGGAAACGCTCGTGTCGGCGGGCTACAGGGCGCTCGGCTTCTTCTCCTTCACGCCGGCCGGCCTCGTCGTCATCGCCACCGGCGTCCTCGGCATGCTGCTGCTGCGCCGGCTGCTGCCGCGGAAAGCGGACGGGGACGATCATCCCGAACAGAACGGCGGCACGCTGCAGAAGCTGGCCGAACGGTACCAGCTGTCGCAGAACCTGTTCCGCGTCCGGGCCAGCCGCGGTTCGCCGCTCATCGGGCGCACGCTGAAGGAACTGGACATCACCGGGCGCCACCAGGTCGGCATCATCGAGATCCGCCGCCGGGAGACGGCCCGGGACCAGATCCTCAAGACGATCCAGCAGGAAATCGCGGGACCGGATACGGTGGTGGAAGAGGGGGACGTGCTGTACGTCAACGGCACGTTCGAGCGGGTCCGCGCCTTCGCCGAAGCGGAAGGGCTCACGCTCCTGGACCGCCGGGTGACGGAGGACCAGACCCTCGTGCCGGCCTATGCCACCGAACAGGTGGGCATCGCGGAAGTGATGCTGGCGCCGGAGTCCGCCCTGATCGGCAAAACGGTGTGCGAATCCGGCTTCCGCGAAAAGTATCGGCTCAACGTGCTGGGCATCCGGCGGAAGGAACGGGTGCTGCTGCAAAATCTGCGAGAGGTGCGCATGCGGCTGGGGGACGTCCTGCTCGTGCAGGGCGAATGGCACAACATCGCGCGGCTGGCCAAAGACCAGACGGATGTGGTGGTCATCGGCCAGCCGCTGGAAGAGGCGCGCAGCGTGACGATGGATCACAAGGCGCCCATCGCCGCGGGCATCATGCTGCTCATGATCGGGCTGCTCGTGACGGAATGGGTGCCGGCGGTGGCCGCCGTCCTGCTGGCCGCGATCCTGATGGTGGCGTTCCGCTGCGTGCGCGGGATGGAAGACGCCTACCGGACGATCAACTGGGAGAGCGTCGTGCTGATCGGGGCGATGATCCCGGTGTCCGTCGCCGTGGAAAAAACGGGCGCGGCGGCGCTCCTGTCCAACGCGCTGGTCGGCAGCCTGGGCGGGTACGGGCCGCTGGCGCTGCTGGCCGGCATCTATGCTTCCGCCAGCCTGATGACGCTGTTCATCAGCAACACCGCCTGCGCCGTGCTGCTGGCGCCCATCGCGCTGGCGGCGGCGGAGCAGGTCGGCGCGAGCCCGGTGCCGTTTCTGTTCGCCGTGGCCGTCGGCGCCAGCATGTGCTTCGCGTCGCCGTTTTCGACGCCGCCGAACGCGCTGGTCATGTCCGCCGGCCGGTACCGGTTCAGCCATTACGTCAAGGTCGGTTTGCCGTTGCAGCTGTTGATGGGCATCGTGATGGTGTTCGTGTTGCCGTTCTTGTTCCCTTTTTAAATAAGATGGCGTGTGCAATGCGGGCGCGCGTTCTGCCGTTGGCGGACGGGTGCCTGTTTTTTTGCGGAAAGATGCGATTGGCAGTATGATTGCGGGAACGTGCGGATTGCGTGTTGCTTGCGGAATGCGCGGGAGCCATTCGGTTTGCGGGAACGTGCGGATTACGTTTCTTTCGGCGGCACGACGACGACGGGAATTTTGGAGCGGTGCAGGACGCCCTGGCTGACGCTGCCGAGCACGCTGGCCACGAACGGGCTGTAGCCGCGGGAACCCATGACGATGCAGCGATAGGGGCGGGCGGCCGCTTCCTCGAGAATCTGCTCGCGGGGCGATCCGATGCGCATTTTGGTGCTGAATGGCACGCCCGACATTTGAAGCGTTTGCAGGGATGGCGCGATGGCGTCGTCAAACTGCTTTTGCTGGAAAGCTTCGATCGCCTTTTTGTCGAAGAAGCGCTTCGTGCCGGGCGTCTCCAGGTCGGGGACGACGTGCAGGGCGACGATGGTGTCGCGGAACGCCCGGGCGAGGGAAATGGCAAACCGGAGGGCTGCCGCGGCGTTTTCCGACCCGTCGACGGGGACCAGGATTTGCTGGTTCGGGGCGAACGGCCGGTCCATGGTGCTCACCTCCTTGCTTTCATTATAAAAGGTCAAAAAAAGGCCGGTTGGTGACATGGGTCACTTTCGGGCTGTTTGCAACAGGCGTGTTTGTGATAATAATCACAAACATGAAAACCAAACGGCGGTATGCTTGGCATATACAAAAACTCCCGGAGCCGCGTGACGCCGGCCGGACGCAGGCGGGCACAGGCCGGACGCGGGTTGTGCGCGTGCCGCATGCCTGACGCAAACTTGCGCGTGCCGCATGCCTGATGCAAGCTTACACGTGCCGCATGCCGGTTGGGCGGCCGGCGCCGGGGACACGCACTTTCGGGAGAGGCCTTCGATCCCGGTTTGCGGAGGATGATGATCATGGGCAAAGTGCTGTATGTCACGGCAAATCCGAAATCGCCGGAACGTTCCCGCGGGCTTGCCGTCGGGCAGGCGTTCATCGAGGCGTACCGTGAGGCGCGGCCGGAGGACGAAATCGTCCATCTGGACCTGTTCAGGGACGACATCCCGACCCTCGACATCGACGTGTTCAACGGCTGGGACAAACTGTCCCACGGCGAGGAGCTGACCAGCGAAGAGCGGCGCAAGGTGGAGCGGATCAACGAATTGACGGACCAATTCGTCGCGGCCGACAAATACGTGTTCGTGTCCCCGCTCTGGAATTTGAGCATTCCGCCGATCCTGAAAACGTACATCGACAACATCTGCGTGGCGGGCAAAACGTTCAAATACACCGAAAACGGACCCGTCGGCCTGCTGCAGGGCAAGAAGGCGATCCACATCCAGGCGAGCGGCGGCATCTACTCCCGCGGACCGGCCCGCGAAATGGAATTCGGCAACCGGTATTTGACGGCGCTGCTCCGGTTCATGGGCGTGACCGACGTCGACTCCATTTTCGTCGAAGGGATGGACTACAACCCGGCGGAAGCGGACCGCATCGTGCAGGAGGCCATCGAAGAAGCCCGCGCCAAGGCGAAGGCGTTTGCCGGGGATCCGGTGCGGGTGTGAAGTTTGACACAAAAAACGACGGTCGTGAAGCACACGCCGCTTCCCTTTCGTCCGCCGGGCATTCGCCCGTCCGGGGATGAAAGGAAGCGGCGTTTTTTGTTCATGGCCGTGGAGATGTCCGGGGAGGCGGGCGCGGAAACGCGGCGTTTCGGGAAGCATTTGACGAATGGAAGAACCGGCAGATCGTGGAGGAGAATGCTGCCAAAAAAAGACGCACCGTCCGTCAATTTGAATTTGATACAATGAAAGCAGCCGGACAAACGGCATCCAGACGCGGGCAACGGAGTGACCCGGCATGCGGAACGGACGGAACAGACGGGACGGACGGTTTCTCTTTGCAAAGGTTCCGGCCGCGCAAAGAACGCTGGCGGCGTGCGCGATTGCGGCGGCCGTGCTGATGCTGCTGGCGGCAGGTTTGGCGCGGATTCCGAAGATGGCGGAGATGGCGGGGGCCGCCGGTGTGGCCGGCGATTCCGCACGAACCGCCGGCTTCGGTCGGCAGGCTTTCGGACAAACATCTGCGGAAATCGGAAAAAACCCGCCGAAACGCGATGGACCGGTGCATGCGGAAAGCGGGGACAACCCGCCGCGGCACCCCGGACAAGCGCATGAGCCGGAAAAGGACGCGGTCGGACCGATTGCCGGCGCACCGGCACAGACGGCAGCTTCCGCGGATGGCGCGGCGATGCGCGGTGAACGGCCGCAAGGCGGACGAACCTCACGAGAAGCGTTCGCGGAAGGCGGATCGCCGGAACTCCTCGTCGCCCTGGGGGATTCCATCGCCCTCGGCATCGGCGACGAGACGGGCGGCGGGTATGTGGAGCGGCTTCGCGCCGGGCTGGAAGCGGTCCGGGGACGGGAGATCCGCGCCGTAATCCGCTGGCGGCCTGGTTTCCGGACATCCCGGAGCTGGATGACGTGTTTTCCCGCTGGAATGCGACGATTCGCGAGATCGCCGAAGCGAACGAACGGGTTTACGCCGTGCCCGTCGACGATTTGTTTGCGGAAGACGGCCGCGCGCTGACGGCGGATGATTTCGTCCATCCGAACGGAACCGGCTATGCCCGCATCGCCGAACGGGTGCTGGACGCCATCGCGGCGGCGGGGAGCGCGGGCGCCGGGGATGCGGGCCCGGACGGCGCGTGAACGTGAAGGGCACGGAGGATTCGAGCGCGCGACGACCATGAACGATTCGTGAAAACGGCGGGTGTTGCGATGCGTGAAGATACGCGGGCACGGCCCGCCGGGACGGCAAAGGACGGGAACGGACGATGCGCGGCGGAAAATGGAAAGGCGATCATGCGAAAGCCGGATTTGCGGAACGGGCAATGCCGGACGAAAGACGGGAAATCGACTGTTCGAAGCGGGCCCATGATCAATCGGGACGGCAAGGGCGGAGCGGAAGGCCGCCAGGACGGGGCGAAACGTTCTGGAAACGGGCGTTCTGGACGCTGGCGTCCGTCAACGCGCTCGCATTGGCAACCGTCGCGGCGCTGATCATGCTGCCGGCCGGTCCGGACGCCGGTCCGGGGATCGCATCGTCCGATGAACATTCGCCGGTTCCCGCTTTGACGGAAGCCCGGCTTGCCATCACGGGAACGGCCGCGGATCTCGACGGAATCGTGAACCGGCTTTTGGCCGGACGCCAGCATGAACGGCTGACGTACCGGATCGAGTTCGGCGATCCGCTCCGCATCACGGGCACGCTGACGGTGTTCGGCCGCGGCATCGGGATGGAAGCCCGTTTCCGTCCGGAAGTGACGCCCACGGGCGATCTGATGCTCATCGCCGACGGCATGCGGATCGGCCGGCTGCCGGCGCCGGCCGGCAAAATTTTGAGCTACGTGCGAACCTATTATGAGCTGCCGGACTGGATTTCCATCGAAGACGGCGGCGAGCGGGTGCGGCTCCGTCTCACCCGCATGCCCTTCGGCAACCTGGAACTGCGGGCGCTGGAAATGAACGCCGCGGCGGACCGGTACCGGTTCGCGCTGACGGCGAAACCGGCGGGCGGCGAACCGGCCGCCGGGCCGGAAGCGAGCGCCGACGCCGAAAGCGGGCCCTGACGTTGGCGCCCCAACGCCGGACACGAATCCTGAGGTTGAAAGGAACCCTTGCGCCGGATGCGGACCATGGCGTTGAAAGCAACCCTGGCGCGTGACGCGAACCCAGGCGCCGGAAGCAAAACGCGGACCGGCCGCGGACGGGCGGCAAGCCCGGATGCGGAGCGGTTCTTTTTATTTATTACAAATTGATGTCCTGTGAATTTTATCACACTGCCCTTGTGACGAAGGTCATTATAATGGGGGCAGCACAACCCAGGGAAGGGGATGGACGGTTTTGGATGCCTTGGAGCTCGCCAGGTGGCAGTTTGCGATCACAACGGTGTACCATTTTCTTTTCGTGCCGCTGTCTATCGGGCTCGCCTACCTGATCGCGTACATGCAAACGCTGTACGTGATCCGGAACGATGAGACGTACAAGCGGATGGCGCAATTTTGGGGCAAAATGTTTCTGGTCAACTTTGCCGTGGGGGTCGTCACGGGGATTTTGCAGGAATTCCAGTTCGGCATGAACTGGGCGGACTATTCCCGCTTCGTCGGCGCCGTGTTCGGCGGTCCGCTGGCGGTGGAGGCGCTCGTGTCCTTCTTCCTCGAATCCACGTTCCTCGGCGTCTGGATTTTCGGCTGGGACAAACTGAACAAGAAAGTCCACCTGGCCTCGATCTGGCTCGTGGCGATCGCGGCCACCCTGTCCGCGCTGTGGATTCTGACCGCCAACTCGTTCATGCAGGAACCGGTCGACTACGTGATCAACAACGGCCGGGCCGAAATGTCGAGCTTCTTCGCCCTGCTCGGCAACCCGCAGCTGTGGGTGGAATTCCCGCACACCATCTGGGCGTCGTTCCTGACCGCTTCGCTGTTCGTCGTGGGCATCAGCGCCTACAAGCTGCTGCGCAAGCAGCAGGCCGACGTGTTCCGGCCTTCGTTCAACATCGCCATCGTCGTGGCGCTGGCGTCCAGCCTGCTGGTGGCCTTCTCCGGCCACACCCAGTCCCAGCACCTGATGGAGGCGCAGCCGATGAAAATGGCCGCTTCCGAAGGGCTGTGGGAGACGACGGGCGAGAGCGCGCCGTGGACGCTTTTTGCCGTGATCGATCCGGACAATCAGGAAAACAGGTTTGAAGTCAAAATCCCGTATCTGCTCAGCATTCTGGCCTACAACCAAACCAAGGGCAGCGTGCCCGGCATGCTGGAACTGCAGGCCGAATACGAAGCCCTGTACGGACCGGGCAACTACATTCCGCCGGTGCGCACCACCTTCTGGAGCTTCCGGATCATGGTCGGCGCCGGCCTGCTGATGATCCTGCTGTCGCTGATCGGCGTCATCGGCATGGTCCGCAAGAAGATCGAGAACTGGCGCGGCTATCTGAAGCTGATGATCCCCGTCATGATCCTGCCGTACATCGCCAACACGGCGGGCTGGGTCATGACGGAGGTCGGCCGGCAGCCGTGGATCGTCTTCGGGCTGCAGAAAACGTCCGACGCCGTGTCGCCCAACGTCACCGGCGGCATGGTGCTCACGTCGATGATCGGCTTCACGTTGATCTACGGCATTCTGGCCGCCTGCTTCGTGTATCTCGTCGTCCGTTTTGCCAAGCAGGGACCGGCGCCTGCCGGCAGGGCGTCCGGCCATGAGAGCGAGGTGCTGGCGTGATGCTGGAGACGGTTTGGTTTTCGCTCATTGCCGTGCTGTTCGTCGGATTCTTTTTCCTGGAAGGGTTCGACTTCGGGGTCGGCATGCTGACGCCTTTTCTGGGAAAAAATGATCTGGAAAGGCGTGCGATCATCAACGCCATCGGACCGGTCTGGGACGGCAACGAAGTGTGGCTCATCACCGCGGGCGGCGCGATGTTCGCGGCGTTCCCGAACTGGTACGCCACGCTGTTCAGCGGCTTCTACATGGCCTTGTTCCTGATGCTGCTGGCACTGATCGTGCGCGGCGTCTCCTTCGAGTTCCGCAGCAAGATCGAGTCGCCCCGCTGGCGCACGACCTGGGACTGGCTGCTTTGCATCGGCAGCTTCCTTCCCGCCCTGCTGTGGGGCGTGGCCGTCGGCAACCTGATGAAGGGCGTGCCGATCGACGCTTCGCAAAATTACGTCGGGTCGTTCTGGGATCTCATCTCCATCTATTCGGTGACGGCGGGCGTCTGCATGGTGCTCTTGTTCCTGCTGCACGGGGCGCTGTTCCTCAATATGAAAATGACCGGCGAGCTCCGGCAGCGGGCGCGGGCGTTCGCCCTGAAGATCGGGCCATGGACGAGCATCCTGCTTCTGTTCTTCGTCGCGCTCAGCTACTATGAAACGGAGCTGTTCGCGGCGCGGGGCGTCAACCCGGGCCTGATCCCGATTCTGGCCGGCGCGGCGCTGCTCTCCGTCCACTTCTTCCTCAAGGCGGGCAAGGACGGCTGGGCGTTCTCCATGACGGGATTGACCATCGCCCTGTCCACGATCACGGTGTTCATGTACATGTATCCGAACGTGATGATTTCCTCGCTCAATCCGGAATGGACGATGACGATCCATGACGCGGCGTCCAATCCGTATACGCTGAAGGTCATGACGATCGTGGCGGTGACGATGGTGCCGATCGTGCTGGCGTACCAAATCTGGACGTACTGGGTGTTCCGCAAGCGCATTTCCGTGAAGGATCATCTGGAATATTGACCGTTTGCAGAAAAAAAGATCGGGGCTGATGCGCATGGTTCGACAAAAAGGCCGGGGCCCGCTGGACCGGCTTCCGGGCCGCAAAGGGCAGTTCCGGACGGCGCTCGCGTTCAGCATGGCAGGCGGCGCGCTGCTTGTTGTCGAAGCATGGCTGATGGCCCGCATCGTGAATGAAGCATTCCTGGGAGAGGGCGATTGGCCCTCTCTTCTGTTTCCGCTCGGTTTGCTGCTGGCCGCCGCGGTCCTGCGGGGCCTGGTCCACGCCGCCGGCGAATCGGCGGCCCTCGGCCGGGCGCTGGCGATGAAAGCCGAGCTCAGGCGGGCGGCGGCGGAGAAGCTGGCGGTTCTCGGACCGCAGTTTGCCAAGGGCGAGCGAAGCGGCGAACTGATTCATGCGGTGACCGACGGGCTGGACCGGCTGGAGCAATATGTGGCCCGGTATGTGCCCCAGCTGGCGCAGTCGATGTTCATTCCCCTGGCCGTCCTGACGGCGGTGCTGGGGGCGGACTGGTTTTCGGCGATCATCCTGGCGGCAACGATGCCGCTTCTGATCCTTTTCATGATTCTCGTCGGGAAGACGGCGGGCTGGAAAGCGAAGAAACAGTACAAGCTGCTCGGACGGCTCAGCGGGCATCTGTTCGACGTGATCCGCGGACTGTACACGCTGACGATCTTCAACCGCAGCAAGGAGCAGATCGCCGTCATCGCCCGGATGAGCGACGCGCACCGGCGGGCGACGATGGGGACGCTGCGGCTGGCGTTTCTGTCGGCGTTCGTGATGGAGCTGTTCGCGACGCTCAGCACGGCGGTGGTGGCCGTGTTTCTCGGCCTTCGGCTCATCGACGGCGGCATCGGGTTTTTGGCGGCGTTCTTTGTCCTGCTGCTCACGCCGGAGTTTTACCAGCCCGTCCGGGCGCTCGGCGCCCAGTTCCATGCCAGCCAGGACGGCGTGGCCGCGGCGGCGCGAATCTTCGAGCTGCTGGACGCCGAGCTTCCGGGAATCCCGGAGCGGGAAGACGGCATCCGGCTGCCGGAGCGGCCGGAAGGCTACCGAATCGTGTTCGACCGGGTCACCGTCCGGCATCCCGGCGCGGACCGGCCGGCGCTCGAGGATGTGTCGCTGGTGCTGGAGCCGGGCGAGCGGGTGGCGATCGTCGGCAAAAGCGGCGCCGGCAAGACGACGCTGCTGGAGCTGATCCAGGGGTTCATCCGTCCGACGGAAGGGCGCATCACCGTCGACGGCGTGGACCTGGCCGATCTGTCGATGGCCTGGTGGCGCGGGCAGCTGGCCGTGCTGGCGCAGGACGTCCGGCTGTTCCCGGGTTCGGTGCGGGACAATCTGCTGATGGCGAAGCCGGACGCCGCGGAAGGGGAGCTGTGGGCCGCCCTGGAAGATGCCCGTGTTGCGGACGTGGTGCGCCGTCTGCCGGGCGGACTCGATGCGCCCCTCGGCGAAGCGGTGCGGCTTTCCGGCGGGCAGATCCAGCGCATCGGCCTGGCCCGCGCGTTTCTGAAAGGGGCGCCGGTCCATCTGCTGGATGAGCCGACCAGCGGGCTCGACCGCCTGACGGAAGATGCGTTGGGCCGGGCGATGCAGACGCGGCTGGCCGGCCGGCAGACGGTGACGGTCGCCCACAAGCTCGAAACGATCCAGGCGGCGGACCGCATCATTGCCCTTGCCGACGGCCGCATCCGCGAAATCGGCTCCCCGCGGGAGCTGCTCGCCCGCGGCGGGCTGTACGCGGACCTGGTGCGGGCCGGCGCGGCGCGCGGCGGTGCCGGCGCCGGGCATGCGGCCGCGCATGCCGCGCCCGCAACGGCCGTGCGCGGGGCGTCCGCACCGTCTGTGCATGCCGCCCCCGCGGCAGCCGTGCGTGACGCGTCCGCGTCGTCCGAGCACGCCGCACCCGCAATGGCCGGGAAGGTGCTGGCGTCCGTCGTTGCAGCCGGCCGGTCATCCGGGACCGGCAGCCGTGCCGTTCGCTTGGTCCGGAACGAAGCCGACCGCCCGGTTGGCAGCCAGTCCGTTTTCCCGGTCGGGAGCGAACCCCGCGATCCGGTCGCCGTACGTTCGGCTGAACGGTCCGCGGCCCCCGGGGCCGTTTCCGGCAAGGCCGTCATGCGGCTTTTCCTCGGCTTTCTCCGTCCGTTCAAAGGCCGGATGCTGCTGGCGCTTCTCCTTGGCAGCCTGACCGTCGCGGCCAGCGTCGGCCTGATGGCCACCAGCGGCTATCTGATCTCGAAAGCCGCCCTGCGGCCGGAAACGGT